>Ga0210046_1000097_pt1 | contig 91217 bp, 82 predicted proteins | sample CryGeyCG2114_250_FD_185461 | JGI IMG/M metagenome (GOLD analysis project Ga0210046, IMG submission 185461) | Groundwater microbial communities from aquifer - Crystal Geyser CG18_big_fil_WC_8/21/14_2.50 (SPAdes) (version 2) | ecosystem: Environmental > Aquatic > Deep subsurface > Groundwater ...
TTGTAATTTCTCTCTTATTCCTAAGCGATCTAGGAAATGTTTTATCAAACTCATTCCGCCAAAAGGGGTAACTTGTTTGCTCGAATATTCTATCGGTAGATTAACCATTTGGGTTACTTTTATTTTTATTTTAAGTATAACTAATATAATAATTTACATGACTTTTTTGAATCCTATTGCATAAGGCAGGTTAAAAGTTCAAATTAACTGAAAAATGATAAAAATTATAATTATGTTTGGTATTAAAATTTGAAACAAGCTCAAAACCAAAGCCCAAACCATCAAACCCGATAAGTGTAAAAGGATATGTATAAATTTGGATGTTAGAAATTAAGCCAATTGTTTTTACTCCTTTTAGTTCCTGATGAAAATCCGAAATTCGTGTATAACCTGTTCCAAGAAAAGATGCTATCATTAGATATTTATAACTTAATCTGTATCCAACTGAAGCGGAAAAGAAATCTAAATCATAAAAGTCGGGTTTATTTTTAGTGCTTTCACCCTCAGCATGAAATGCCATCAGACTGAATGCCAAGTTTTCGATAGCATAATTAACACTATAATTTAGAGTTAAACCATTGTATTCTGGGAAAGGGGGTATTGCACTATTTATCCAAAAATTTCCACGTGTAGTATCCTGTTGTGAATAAATAACAATGTTTAGTATGAAATAAAACAAGATTCCATATCGTAGCTTATTCATTTTTTCTCCGATTTATTATAAGTGATATTTAAAAAATAATTTAATTTGCTTTTTTGCATTTCTGCCTCCTTCTTATTTTTAGTAAGTACGAATCTAAAGAACTTTATTTTGAAATGGGCAAAAATAATAATTAAGCCTCAACTTAGAATCATTTACAGATAAAATTTTGTAGCGCAAAATAATCACCCCACCAATATTAACGATTTATTATAATCCTCAACATTTTCAAAACCAAGTAAATTTAGCACAGTTCCAGCAATATTTGTCAATCCTTGATTTTCAAAATTCGCCATTTCATATTCACTGTAATAATTTGGGTCATAAATTATAAATGGAACTTTGTTTAAAGTATGCGAAGTCTTTGGTTCTTTCTGTCCTTTAACAATGGTGAACATTTCGTCAGCATTTCCGTGATCTGCAGTAACAATTGCAATTCCGTCAAGCTCTTTAATTACAGCAAGTAGTTTGCCTATTTCCTGGTCAACAGTTTCAACAGCTTCAATTGCTGCTTCCATGTTTCCAGTATGACCAACCATATCACCATTTGGAAAGTTGATTCTTCCAAATTTATATTTGCCTGATTTAAGCATTTCAATTGAACTTGCTGTAATTTCATCTGCTTTCATTCTTGGAGCTTTATCAAACTGTATTTTATCAGAGGGAATTTCAATATACTTTTCTAGTGCTTCGTTGATATAACCCGATCTATTTCCATTCCAGAAATATGTTACATGTCCAAATTTTTGAGTTTCCGAAATTGCAAATGAAGTAACTCCCTCAGCACAAAGATATTGTCCAATAGTTCTTTCAATTGCGGGCGGTTCAACAAGAAAATTTTTAGGTATGTGTGAATCTCCATCATATTCCATTATTCCAGCATAAAACACCTCTGGTGTTTCAACTCTATCAAATTTATCAAATTCTTTATCTTCAAATGCTTGTGAAATTTCAATTGCTCTATCGCCGCGGAAATTCATAAAAATTACAGCATCACCATCTTTAATTTTTCCAACAGGTTTATCTTTGTCGTTTACTATTACAAACGATTCAAGATACTGATCTGTCATATTTGAATCTTCGTCGTACATTGTTTGAACAGCTTCTTCTGCTGATTTAAAATGACGTGCATCGCCAAGTACATGAGCTTTCCAGCCACGTTCAACAACTGACCAATCAGCTTGATAGCGATCCATAGTAGTTATCATTCTGCCACCACCAGAAGCTATTTTATAATCATACCCTTTAGCAACGTTTATTCCTTCCAAAAATTCTTCCATTGGACGTATGTAACTAATTGCAGATTTTTCACCAACATCGCGTCCATCAAGTAAAATATGTAACCGAACACGTGTTACTTTTCTAACTGAACATTCTGTAATTAAACGCTCAAAATGTTTAATGTGTGAATGAACATTACCATCAGAAAACAATCCAATAAAATGGACAGCTCCACCACGATGAGTTCTATCCATTATTTTGCCCCAACTTTTGGACTCGAATATTGCTCCAGATTCAATTGATTTATTTACAAGTTTTGCACCTTGAGCAAATATTCTTCCAGCTCCCATTGCATTATGTCCAACTTCGCTATTGCCCATATCATCATCAGATGGAAGACCCACAGCAGGTCCATGTGCAACTAATTTTGTTTGCAATTTTGAACTTAAAAGAATATCCAAATTTGGTTTTTTTGCCAAAAATATTGCATTAGATTCGTCATTTTTCCCAAATCCAACGCCATCCATTATTATAAGTAAAAGAGGCCCTTTGCTGCCTTTATATTTTTGCAATTTATTAAGTTTTAAATCCATTTTGTTTCCTAAAATAATTTTAATAATTGATTACAAATATAACAATTTCATTTGGCAATTTAATGGTTATCCAATATTTCTGTTATATCAATTTTTGCCATCACAATTAGCAATAAGTGCATTATTATTTTGTAATAGTTTGCCTTTATTCCATTGAAAAACTATTTTGCAACAATAAATAGCGAGAATAAAATGAAAAACAAATTATTATATCATTTTTTTAGTGATGATGATTTTTTAGATATTTCAAATAAAATAAATGAAACTGAAAAGATCACATCTGGAGAAATAAGAGTTGCAATAAAAGAAAATATTTCAATCTTAAAGAGTAAAAAAACCTTAAAAGATTTAGCCACAGAAGAATTTTATAAATTAGGAATGGCATCAACTCGTGATAAAACTGGTATTTTGATCTATATTCTTCTTTCCAAACGTCAGTTTTATATCCTTGCTGATTCTGGAATTAATGAAAAAGTGGAGCAATTCACTTGGGATAAAATACGCGATGAGATGGAATCTGAATTTAAGATAGGAAATTATCTAAACGGTGTAATTTCAACAGTTTCAAAAGTGGGGAACATTTTGAGCAAATATTTTCCAATAAAGCAAGACGATACAAACGAACTTTCAAATAAGGTGATTGTTTAATAATATTACCAAACTTGGAGAAAATATTATCATAAAATAATCTATTTGCAAAACATATTTAAACATTTCAACGCAGTAAAATGAATCAAAAGGCTAGTTGTACTAATACTACTACCATTATTAAAATAATATTTCAGCAGTTCTTAAGGCTCTAGGAAATTGACTTTTTAATCCATCTTTTGTAGCAATTGCACCGCCAATCATATTCCCATCAAAAACTACTACTTTGCGCCCTTTGGGTTCAACTTCTATCATTGTTTTAATTGTTCCGCCATTTAGATAAATTTTTAATTCATCTTTTGATGTAAGTTCAACTATGTTTTTTGTTATATGCTTTTGCAAAGCTTGCGCCGCTAATGTATGAAGTACAATGTTACCATGCTTATCCATAGTGCCAAGTTTTAATCCAGCTCTTGCAAAAATAGAAAGATTATCAGAATGCCATTCAGCTTTTATAAATTGCATTTCATTACTCTTAAATAAGAATTTATAAGCTTTCAGAATTTCAATATTAATACCGTACCAATCAGAAATGTTTTCTACATAAGTTTTAATGCTCTTATTATTCCAGTTTAAAAATTCTAATTCAGCTTGTCTAACATCCATTTGCTTTGAGGATTCTGTCTTTCCATTTTTTTTGAACTTTGCAATAAAAAATCCTTCCGAATTAATTTCCCAAGGGATTATCCTTCGAGTTTTTGAAAGCTCTGGATTGAGATCTCTTCCGCCGTATTTTGTAATGCCAGGATGTGATTTAACAGGAAGTTCAATATCCATAAGCACAACTGGATATTTTTCAAGAATTTTTTCAACAACCAACTCGTTTTCTTCCAAAGTTAATGTACAAGTTGAGTAAACAATTTCAGCACCAATCTTTGCAGATTTAATTCCACTTACAAGAAGCTTAAATTGTACTTCGCTCAATATTACAGCATGATTTTCACTCCACCAATTACTAACTTCTTGTTTTTTTTGAACTATTCCAAGTCCAGTGCAAGGAGCATCAATTAATATTTTGTCAAAGTAATTGTCAAAATATTTACTTATCAATTCGCCTTTGCTTGTAAGCATTCCAGCATTAAGTACGTTTAGTTTATCCAAATTATGAGCAAGCGATTTTGTTCTTCCAATACTTGGTTCATTAACATATAGTGTTCCAGCGTTTCCCATCATTTCAGATAATTGTGTTGCTTTAGAACCAGGTGCAGCGCACATATCAATTGCAGTGTCTTCCGCTGTAGGACTAAGAATTAGTGGTGGAATCATAGAAGAAAGTGATTGAATATAATACTTTCCAAGAGCATGCTCCAATGTTTTACCAATTTTATCGCTTCCAGTAATTAGTGAATATGCATTTGGAACGTTTTCAACTTTTGATAACTCAATTTCATATTTAACAAGTCTATTTAGAATTTCTTTTTGTTCATCTATTGTTCCTGGAATTCGTACATATTGTATATAATCACTTTCAATATATGCTTTATATTTAGCTAGAAATTCATCCCCAAAAACTTTTTGAACATAATTGGTAATATTTTCGCTTAATTCAATCATAATTAATATCTCTGGAGGTTTAGTGCATTAAAAATTTGATTAGAAATTCTTAAAAAATCACTATTTGGTAGCACTTTATTTAGTTCAATTTTAATTTCTTTTATAAATGAATCAAGCAAATTTTCATATCCTTTAACAACTGCTTTTATATCGGATTTATTTTTGGGCTTTAATATTGATTGAGGTTTAAGTCTATTTGCATATAAGACAAATTTAATTAGGTTGTAATCATCGGTTTGTAAAATTGGATTTCCATTTAAGTCAACAATTTCAAATTGTCCAAATAGTTCAGAACCAAGTGAAATAGTTTTTCCAGGCATTTGGAGATTTTCAGTTTCAATATTAGTTAAAAAGTCATCTGGAAATTTTTTCAACATAGATCCAACATTTTGAATCCATTTGCTAACAAACTCTTTATCATTCATATTAACTTAACTTCCGAGCAAACATTCTAACAACAAAAGCATCTCCACGGTGGGCTTCACTTTCATCAAGGACAATTTTTGTTTCTTTCAATTCAATAAATTCAAAATTTGTATAATATTTTTTTAATTCTTCGATGTTGTATAAAGAGTCCTTTTTTCTTGGTCCACCAGAGTTAAGTTTAATTTGCTCTTCACTAAAACATTCGAGAATAACATAACCCCCAATTTTTATTGATTCTTTCAATTTAGTGTGAACAATTTTCTTGTTTTCGTCATTAAAATGAAGGAAAGAAACCCCTAAAACATCAAATTCATTTTGCGGAAGTTTATCACTTATTAAATTTGTGAAGCCAATATTTATTTTCACATTTTTTTCTTCTGCAAATTCTTTTGCTCTGCTTATAGCAACTTCACTAAAATCAACAGTATAAACATCCCAACCTTTTTGAGCTGCATAAACAGCATTTCTGCCTTCTCCATCACCTGGCAAATAAAGTTTGCCTATATGCAAATTTTCTAATTTGCATTTAAAATACGCATTTGGCTCTCTTCCAAATAAAAAATCACTCCCACCATATCTTTCATTCCAGTTTTTTTGATAATCAATTGTCAATTTTAGAGCCTTTCTTTTTTGAATAATATAAGAAGTAAATTCCAGCAATAACCAATGGAATGCTTAGTAATTGTCCCATATTTAACAGCATTCCTTCCTCAAAATATGTTTGGTTTTCCTTAAAATATTCTACAAATATTCTAAATCCAAAAATTAGGATTAGAAATATTCCAAAAAGGTAACCATCATTAAATTTTCCATCATACTTTTTATATTGGAAATAAATAATAACAAATGAAAGCAGATAAAATAACGCCTCATATAACTGCGCAGGATGGCGTGGAATATTATCAACAGACGTAAAAATAAATCCCCAAGCTAAATCGGTTGGATGTCCAATTATTTCAGAATTAAATAAATTACCCATTCTAATAAAAACAGCGGCAAGTGCTACCGTAATTACCACTCTATCCATAACCCACAGAAACGATTGTTTTTTTTTCTTTTTACTATAAAAATAAATGGATGTTAAAATTCCAACTGCTGCACCATGGCTTGCCAAACCTCCTGTCCAAATTTTTAGTATTTCAATAGGATTTGCTAAATAATATTCGGGATTATAAAAAAGACAATGCCCAAGCCGTGCACCAATTACAGTTCCAAGAATCATATACCAAACTAAATCGTTTAAGTCATCCATTGAACGATTTTCTTTATTGAAAATATGTTCCATTATTTTAAAACCAACTACGAATGACAGAGCAAATAGCAGTCCGTAATATCGAATGTGAATAGGGCCAATTGAATATATTTCTGGTGAAATACTCCAAGTAATAGTTGCTAACAAGTTATATCCATTTTTATAAAATTTATTGCTGTAATTTAACCATTAAGAATAAAAGTAGCTAATTGAATAGTTCTAAATCCAAAAATATTAGACAATCACTCCTTTTTGATTTTGGGATATTTTACTTACAAAATTATAAAATTATTTGTTTCAAAAAATGATTTATGGAAGTGCAATTACCGATAAGCTAATTAAGATTTTATGTGGTCTTCTTCAATTTTTTTTAAGAGTATGCAAAAGATTTGAATTATTTGTTTAAAATATAAAAGCAATCGCAAAATAAATTGCGATTGCTAATAAAATTTTTTAACCTAACTTAGGCAGTTAAACTATTAAAATGTCTTGTTAGTGAAGATTTTCTTCTTGCAGCAGTATTTTTATGCAATCTGCCTTTACTAACTGATTTATCAATAAAAGAAATTGCTTCTTTTAAGGTTACTTCTGCAGTAGCTTTTTCTTTAGATGCATGAACTTTTTTAATTAATGTTTTCATTTTTGAAAGAGAAGCTTGATTTCTAACATGTTTTTTTTCACTTTGTCGTATTCTTTTTTTAGCTGATTTATGATGAGCCATTCCACATATCCTAAATAATTATTTTTATAGTCTACAAATATACAATTATCAATTCTGTATGTCAAACAAATAGAAAAAGCAAATATTTGCATGTTATACATTTTAATTGTCATAATCATTTTGTCTTTAGTTTACATAAATCTTAAATTTACAACTCAAATCAAAATAGGACTTCTTCCATTTATGGAAAATATAACAGGCATAATTGATATTTATCTTTTTTATAGTGAAAACAATGGATATTCAGTATTTAAGTTAGAAGATGGCACAAGTGCTGTTGGAAATCTTCCCAAATTGAATGAAGGTGATAGAGTTGAACTTACTGGAGAGTGGGTAAAACATCCTCGTTATGGTAAACAATTTAAAATTGAATCCGCAAATATTTCACATCCAACAACAGAAACTGGAATAATTAAATATTTGAGTTCTGGATTGATACATGGTATTGGTCCTGTAACAGCAAAAAGAATTGTAAGTCACTTTGGTGAATCAACAATGGATATTTTCGATAAAAACATTGACCTATTGTTGGAAATTGAAGGAATTGGGGAAAAAAAATTGGATGCAATTAAAGAGGGTTGGGAGTCGCAAAAAGGTGTAAAAAATGTGATGCTTTTCCTTCAATCAAATGGCATCTCTTCAACTTATTCAATGAAAATATATAAAGCCTATGGCGATGCAGCTCCCGAATTAATTGAAAAAAATCCATACCGTTTAATTTCTGATATTTGGGGAATAGGGTTTAAAATTGCTGATGAAATCGGCAAAAGTCTGGGTTTTACTGGCGATGACCCCTTGAGAATTAAAGCTGGAATTATTCACACGCTTCAGCAAGCAAATAAAGATGGTCATGTTTTTCTTCCAAAAGAAGAATTAATTAGAGAAACTTCATTTATGTTACAAACTGATGTTGGGTATTCCGATATTACTTTTGATGAACTTGAAGAAAATGAAGAAATATTTATAAAGAATAACAATGTGTATCTAAATGAATATTATAAAGCCGAGCGTGAAATTGAAAATTCAATAAATAGACTTCTGCAAATTAATAGTACACCACCACCAAAACTCGAAAAAGTAATTTCTACTTTTAAAGAAAAGTATTCTTCGGAGCAAATAAACGCAATTAAAACCTCATTTGCCGAAAAAATGTTAATTATTACCGGTGGACCTGGAACTGGAAAAACTACAACCCTAAAAGGTATTATTCAACTTTTTCAAACTTTTGATAAAAAAATAATGCTCGCTGCCCCAACTGGACGAGCAGCAAAAAGAATGGCAGAAGTTATTGGTATTGAAGCAAAAACTATTCACAGACTATTGGAATTTAATCCACAGGATGGTTCGTTTAACTATAATGAAGATAATCCGCTTGAAACTGATTTGCTTATAATTGACGAAGTTTCAATGATTGATACTTTGCTAATGTATAGTTTAATTATTGCAATAAGTTTAAATACCACTCTTATTTTTGTTGGTGATGTTGATCAATTGCCTTCGGTAGGTGCTGGAAATGTTCTAAAAGATTTAATTTCTTGTGGAAAAATTCCCAAGATTGAATTAAGTACAATTTTTAGACAAGCAAAAAATAGTGACATTATCACAAATGCTCACAGAATAAATAAAGGTGAAATGCCTGCACTCAATTTTATACAGGAAACAGATTTTGTATTCTTGGATGAAAGTACAAACGGAAAAATTCCAGAAAAGATTTTGCATTTATGTAAAGAAGAACTTCCTCAGAAATATGGTTTTAATCCAGTTGAAGACATACAAATTCTGTCGCCTATTTATAAGGGTGAAGTTGGTGTTACGGTGCTAAATAAATTATTCCAAAACGAATTAAATAAGTCTGCAAAAGTATTTGCCCAAGGAGAAAAGATATTTAAAGCTAACGACAAAGTAATGCAGCTGCGAAACAACTACGAAAAGAATATATTTAATGGAGACATTGGTTTTGTTGTTGGAAGCAATATTGAAGACAAAGTGCTTTTTGTTTCGTTTGAAGGCAAAATGGTGGAATATAAATTTGAAGACCTTGACGAATTAACTCTTGCTTATGCAGTTACAGTTCATAAAAGCCAAGGAAGTGAATTTCCTTGTATTATTTTACCTCTAACAACTTCTCATTATATGATGCTTCAACGCAATTTGCTTTATACAGCAATTACTCGTGCAACAAAATTACTAATTTTAATTGGAACAAAACGCGCCCTTGCAATGGGGGTAAATAACAATAAGGTAAAAAATAGATTTACAAGCTTATTTAAAATATAGTCTTTTTGTATATTTTCATTAAACTTTTCATTACTTAACTCGTCTAAAATTTGTAATTTTTATTTATAATTATTTTAAATATGAGGAAATTTATGAAACAAAAACTATCATTTATGCTAATACTATTCTTTTTAGTTTGTATTGCAAGTTTTGCACAGACAAAAACACGAGATGATATTGCTGAAAAGTATAAATGGAATTTAAAGGATTTATATTCTTCAGTAGAACAATGGCAGCAAGATGTGAAAACAATTGAAAAAAGAATACCAGAATTAACAGAATTTCAAGGAAAATTAGGTGAAAGCCCTAAAAATCTTTTAACTACACTTCAAAATATGTTTTCCATCTACAAAAACTATTCAAAACTTTCCAGTTATTCTGCTCGCTTAAAAGATCAAGACTTGGGAAATAGTGAAAACGAATCATTAGCACAGCAAGCTAGTTCACTTGGGACAAAACTGTCTGAAGCTGCTTCTTATTTTAATCCAGAAGTTCTAAAAATAGACAGTAAAAAAATGGATGAATTTTACGAAGCAGAGCCAAAACTATTGGAATATAAAATTGTTCTTGATGATATTCAACGAATGAGCAAACACACATTAACTGAAAGTGAAGAAAAAATTATTGCCAGTTATGGTTTAATTGCCTCAAATCAATATGATGTTTATGGAATTTTCACAAATGCTGAATTGCCACGAGAAACAGTAACTCTTTCAAATGGCGAAAAAGTTGAGTTAAATTCTTCTGCTTACACAAAATACAGAACTACTGATAATAGAAAAGACAGAGCGCTTGTATTTGATAAATTTTTCAATAATTATGGAAAATTTGAAAAAACCATTGGCAGTAATCTTGCTGGACATGTAAAGGGAGATTATGTTTATGCAAAAAACAAAAAATATGAAACTGCCTTAGAAGCAGCATTAAATGTAAATAATATTCCAACTTCTGTTTATGAAAATTTAATTACGCAAATAAACAATTCACTTCCAACATTACACAGATTTTTGGATTTGAAAAAGAAAATGCTTGGCTACGATACTTTATATTACTACGATTTATATACCTCAATGGTTGAAAAAGCAAACATGAATTTTAATATTGAAGAAGGTCAAGAAATAATTCTTAAAGGTCTAAAACCACTTGGTTCAGAATATACTTCCATTCTTCAAAAAGGATTTAACGAAAGATGGATTGATTACTATCCAACAAATGGAAAAAGAAGTGGTGCATACTCTACTGGCGGTGAATATGATCAACATCCATATATTTTAATGAATTGGACTGATGATTATAACTCAGTTTCAACTTTTGCTCACGAGCTTGGTCATACAATGCACTCTTATTTATCAAATAAAAATCAACCTTATCAAAGTTCGCAATATTCAATTTTTGTCGCAGAAATTGCATCAACTTTAAATGAAAATTTATTAAATGATTATATGGTTGAGAATGCAAAAAGTGATAAAGAAAAATTATTCATTCTTGGAAGCTATTTAGAAATGTTACGTGGCACGCTTTTCCGTCAAACTTCATTTGCAGAGTTTGAATGGGAAATTCACAAAAAGATTGAAAATGGCAAGCCTTTAAATGGTGAAATAATGAGTGATATTTATTATGATATTGTAAAAAGATATTATGGTCATGATAAAGGTATCTCTGTTGTTCCAGAATATATTAAATATGAATGGGCTTACATTCCTCATTTTTATTACAACTATTATGTTTATCAATATGCAACATCAATTATTTATGCAACTGCATTTTATGAAAAAATTAAACAAGATGGTGATGCAGCGGTTCAAGATTATTTTAAAATCTTAAAAGGTGGTTCGTCAGATTATCCAATTGCATTAGTTCAAAAAGCTGGCGTTGACCCAATGTCAGCCGAGCCATTTAAGCTTGCAATGAAAAGAATGAATGACGTAATGGATAAAATTGAAGAAATACTAAAAAAATAAATTCACACAAAATTGTCGTATAAGTTAAATGCTAATTGCTTGTGCGACAATTGCTTTTATAAATAATCTATTTAACTCTGAAAAACCAATCTTAACTTTGTATATTTACTTTTAATAATATCAATAATCAGGAGTAAAAAATGATTTTTATTGTAGCTATAATTGTTGCTATTGGTGGTATAATAGCATCAATCAATATGAAAAAAACAGGTCGAAACCAAGAAGCATCGGTATCGTTAGCTGTTGGAGTAATTGCTGCAGGTGTAGCAATTTTTAATTTATTTACCGTAATTCCAGCAGGAAACGTAGGAGTTGTTGATTTTCTTGGGAATGTAAGTGATAACACACTAAAAGCTGGTGTTAATCTTGTAAACCCAATGGCACGAATTGAAAAATTTAGCATTAAAACTCAAGAAATTAAAGAAGTAATGAGTGTTCCTTCCAAAGAAGGTTTAAGTGTTCAACTTGAAATAAGTTTGATGTATAAATTAACTCCAGATAAAGCAAATGAGGTTTATAAGAGAATTGGTTCAAATTACCGCGAGATTATATTAATCCCACAATTTCGTTCTGTTGTACGTGGAGTAACTGCGCGTTACGAAGCAAAAGCACTTTATACAGCTTCACGTGAAAAGCTTGCTGGAGAAATAATTACTGATTTAAATGGTTTAGTGGGACCTCGTGGAATTACAATTGAAGAAGCCCCTTTACGTGAAATAGTTTTACCTCCAGGTTTAACAAGATCTATTGAGGAAAAATTGCAAGCTGAACAAGAAAGTCAAAGAATGGAGTTTGTGCTTAGAAAAGAAACTCAAGAAGCTGAACGTAAACGAATTGAAGCAAAAGGTATTAAAGATTTCCAAACAATTGTTTCGGAAGGAATTAACGACCAACTTTTGCGCTGGAAAGGAATTGAAGCTACAGAAAAACTTGCTGCATCTCAAAATTCTAAAGTTGTTGTTATTGGTGCAGGAAAAGATGGTTTGCCGCTAATTCTTGGTAATAATTAAAAAAAACAAAACGTGAAAAGTGAGACGTGAGACGTGAAAAATTAAAGCCCAATTCCGATTAATCGGGATTGGGCTTTTTAATAATAATTCACTTGAACAATTTTTGTTTATATAATTTCCAGCATTCTTTCAATTGGAATTCTTGCCTTCTTGGCTAACTCTTCTGGTACTTTAACAACAAATTGTTCATATTTTAGTGCATCCAAAACTTTTTCTAAAGTAATCATTTTCATGTACTCGCAAACAGAGTTTTCACTCATTGGAACAAACTTTCCATCAGGACGAAGTTTTTTTAGCCTGTGTAAAATTCCAACTTCTGTTGCAATAACAAACTCATTATTATCAGAATTTTTAACGTGTTCAATCATTCCTTCGGTGGAATATATTTTAATATTGCAATCAAATACTTCGGATTTAAGCATACAAGAAGTAGAGCATCCACACTCTGGGTGAACAAGAAAATCGGAATTAGGAAATTCTTCCATTTTTTTATCAAAATCAATTTCGCCAATTTTTTCGTGAACATGGCAAGCACCATCCCATATTTTAATATCTCGTCCAGTCATTGATTTAACATACCTTCCAAGAAATTTATCGGGCCCAAAAAGAATTTGCTTATCCTGTGGAATTGATTCAACAATTTTTACTGCGTTTGATGAAGTACAACAATAATCAGTTTCGGCTTTAACTTCGGCAGTTGTGTTTACATATGAAACAACTACAGCATTTGGATTTGCACTTTTCCATTTTCGTAACTCATCCGCAGTCATACTATCAGCTAATGAACAGCCCGCATTTAAATCTGGAATTAATACTTTTTTGTTTGGTGAAATTATCGAAGCGGTTTCAGCCATAAAATGAACCCCGCAAAAAACTATAACATCAGCATCAACTTTAGCAGCCTGCTGTGATAACCCGAGTGAATCACCCACAAAATCTGCAATGTCCTGAATTTCAGGCAATTCGTAGTTGTGAGCCAAAATTACAGCATTTTTTTCTTTCTTCAATCTATAAATTTCATCAACAATTTCTTTATTTGTCATGGTTACCTTTAATATTCTAATTAATAATGCAATTTATTTTATTCCAAAATGTATTGACTAATATCCAAAGCCATTACAGAATGAGTTAAAGCGCCTATTGAGATAAAATCAACACCCGTTTCTGCTATGCTCTTAACTCGCTTAAGGTTTACATTTCCTGAAGCCTCAACTAGTGCTCTTCCAGCGATAAATTCTACTGCTTTTTTCATTTCTTCATTATTCATATTATCAAGCATAATAACATCAACTTTGCAATTAATTGCTTCTTCAACTTCTTTAATGCTACTTGTTTCAACTTCAATTTTAATGTTTTTGTTCACAGACAATCTTATTTTGTTTACTGCTTTTGTAATTCCACCAGCTACTTTAATGTGATTATCTTTTATCATCACCATATCAAAAAGTCCCATTCGGTGATTTGTTCCTCCGCCCATTGTAACAGAATATTTATCAAGCATTCTATATGCTGGAAGTGTTTTTCGCGTATCTAGAATTTGAGCATTTGTACCTTTCACAGCATGTACAAATGCATTCGTTTTTGTAGCCACACCCGACATTCTTTGCAGAAAATTAAGCGCAGTTCGTTCACCCATTAAAATTGCACGGTGCGAACCCGAAAACTCAACCAGAATATCACCATTTTTTACTATATCTCCATCCTCATATTTTTGATTCCAAACAATGTTGTTATCTAGTTTTTTAAATACTATTTCTGCAACAAATAATCCGGAAATTATTCCTTCTGCTTTGGCTTTAATTATTGCGCTTATTTTTTTTTCGCCGCTTATAATATTTTCTGTAGTTAAATCTCCATGCTTAATATCTTCATCCAAGGCTAAATCAATTAAGTGTTCTACTGAATTTAAATCTATTTCTGCTCTTGTAATTACTTTCATAATCCTCTTAATTTATATTTTTAGTTTTTATTGATTTATTTTTTTGCAATATAATTTCGAACAAATAATTATCATTTTGTTCATGAAAGTCCACACGTTTTTGGGCTCCACGACTTTCTTTTCTAAATAATGCCGATTTAATCATCATTTTTGCTAATGCGATAATTGATTTTAGTTGTAAACTATAGTACTCATTTTCTTCAAAGTTGTATTCCAATTCAAGTTTGTTTAGTGAATTTTCAAATTTTAATAAATCAGATTCATTTCTGATAATTCCAACATAATTCATCATACTTTGTTGAATCCAATTTTTCTTTTCAAGATAATCGTTTTCTTTTGATTCATTTACAGAAAAATTAATTTCTGTATCCTCATTATCGACAATTGTGGATTTATTATTTAGCGAATTATCAACAGCTCTCTTACTAAATACTAAACATTCCAATAACGAATTACTTGCAAGTCTATTTGCACCATGAACCCCAGTAGACGCTACCTCACCAGCTACATACAGATTACTGACACTCGATTCTCCATTTATTCCACTCTTAACCCCGCCAATCATATAATGAGCCGCCGGCGATACTGGAATTAAATCTGTGGCAATATCCAACCCATATTTATTTAATTTTTTATTGATATTTCCAAAACGTTTTCTAATCATTTCTGGATTTAGGTGTGCCAAAGTTAAAAACACTTTATTATTTGGAATTTTTAGTTGTTTAAATATTTCGTACGCTACAAAATCGCGTGGAGCTAACTCAACATTTTCGTGTTTACCAAGCAAAAACCTTTCATTTGCACTATTAACTAAATAAGCACCTTCTCCACGCACCGCTTCGCTAATAAGATAGGTTACATCAGTTTCAGTAACCAAAGAAGAAGGGTGGAATTGTATAAATTCCATATTTGCAATTTCAGCCCCTGCATTGTATGCTAAAAATATTCCATCACCAGTTGACGATTTTGGATTAGTAGTTCTATTATAAATTGCAGATGCTCCACCAGTAGCTAGCATTGTAAAATTGGAAGTAAATTTTAATGTGTTTTTAGTTATTAAATTATATGCTAAAAATCCTCTGCAAACATTTTCTGTTACTAGAAGTTTGAAAACAAAAGTCTTTTCAAATATTGTGATGTTTGAATGGTCAACAACTTTGGAATGAAAAAATTCAACAACTTTTCTACCCGTTGCATCACCATCCGCATGAAGAACCCTATTATTAGAATGAGCACCTTCGAGCCCGAGTGCAAGTTTACCATCAACTTTATCAAACTCCATTCCCATTTCAATTAATTCTTTTATGCGCTCACTACCATCAGAAACAAGAATTTTTACCGCTTCCTTGTTGCAAATTCCAGCACCAGCATTTATGGTATCTTTATAATGACTTTCAATTGAATCCTCTTCAGAAACAACAACCGCAATTCCACCTTGAGCAAAATAGCTGTTGCTAACATCCAAAGTTGATTTTGTGATTAATGCTACAGTTCCAAATTTTGCCGCATACAAAGCTGTTGAAAGACCGGCTAATCCGCTGCCCAAAACAAGAAAATCAAATTTATGATTTACCAAAATTCTATTCCCTTTCTAATTTAATTTCGGCAAAAGCTCTAATTGCCTCTTTGTAAAATTTTTTAACTTTGGCTTTATCTTTAGCACCAATGCTATCTTCAACTCCAGTATGAGAATCAACACCTGCTGGTTTTACTTTGATAATTGCATCAAACACATTTTCTGGATTTAAGCCTCCAGCTAGAATAATTGGTTTGGAAGAATATTCTACAAGTATTTTACTTATTTGCCAATCATGAATTAAACCAGTAGCTCCAGTTGCCCCACTTTCTGGATTAAAAGTGTCGGTAATAAATGCATCAACAAATTCACTTTGTTCATCAATGCTACTTTTAAGTTCTTCCAAAGAATATTTACCCACAATTAAGCTTTTGATAATTACCAAATTAGGTGCAATTAATTTGAGTTTTTTTAATTCAGCAATTTCAATATTTCCATGAAGCTGAATTATAGAGGAATTTAATTTTGAACAGAACGAAACTATTTCTTCCGCTAAATTTAAGTAGGTAATTACAATTCCATAATTGGGGGGATTCAAACATTTTATAATTTCAGCAGCTTCATTTTCAGAAATATCTTCTTTATTTACAGGCAATCTAAGTGGAAATCCTAAATAATTAATTCCAGAATTTATGAGCATGTCCGCTTCACTTTTGCCTGAAATTCCAGCAATTTGTATAAATTTATTAAATAACATCACAATATTTCCATATTTTATACTTTAAAAATAACTCTTAAAACTTTGCATTGAAACTTATTTTTAATATTTGCATCTCAAATTGGAATAAATTAAGGATATTTGTGGAAACATCAGAAATTACAATAACTTCACTAGATGAATTTAAAGAGTATACATCAAAAAATGGTGGAACAGTTACATACTTTAGCACTCCAACTTGCAATGTATGCAAGGTATTAAAACCAAAATTAAAGGAATTATTAGCTGAACATTTTCCAGAAATGAAATTTGCATATGTAAATACTGTTGAAGCAATGGAATTGGCAGCACAAAATCAAGTTTTTGCAGTTCCCACAATTTTATTTCATCTGGATGGAAAAGAATTTATTCGTAAATCACGAAATGTAAATTTAAATGTACTGGCTGAGGAATTAGAAAGACCTTATGAAATGATGTTTGGATAAATATTCTTGAATATGTAAAAGTGACTTTTTCTAAAGTAAAAACGTCGCTATTACCAGCACTTATTTGATGAAGCAATCTTTCAAAATAGTCATTATTTGTAAGATTGCTTTGTCGAAATTTCTAGCAATGAGCACCATTAAGTCTTATATATAGCCACTTATTTGTTTTTCTTATTTTAAAAGTATCATCTTTTTGCTATCAACAAAGTTGCCACTTTGTAAACTATATAAATATATTCCAGAAGTAAGATTTGAAGCATCAAATTGTACTTTATAATTCCCAGCTTTTTGTTGTTTATTAACAAGTGTTGCCACTTCACGACCAAGTATGTCATAAACCATAAGCTTCACTTCTTGTGTCTCACCTCTCACATCTGTTGGTATTGAGTATTTAATTGTTGTACTTGGATTAAACGGATTTGGATAATTTTGTGACAAGCTATATTCTGTTGGTAATTGATTTTGAGGCTTCTCTTTAATACCAACTGGAACATAATTGAAATTTGTGTTATAAAATCCAATTGCATTTTTTGCAAGTGCTTTTGTTACATCAATAGATTCAAGCGAAGTGTTTCCTCTGCCAACAATGTAAGCAACAATAATTTCTATTGGTTCTTTTGACTTTAATATAAACGGACCTGAATTTACCATCATTCTTTGGTCAACATCCATATTGCATATCCAACCATCTCCGGTAACTGGGTTTCCAGAATATATAAATAGTGGATTTACTTCACTGCAATTTATATTTAGAACTTCACCATAAGGCCAATTACATGGGTCTAATTCAATTCCATCACTATTTAATCCTTCAAAATAATTTCTAAAATGAATATACGTTTGCGGATCACCATAAGTAGGGTGACTACTCATATACGACACATATGCAGTCATAGTCTGGTTTTTTGCACCGGCAAGTTCTTGAGTTTGGAAAAGCTCGCCATTAAAGTAATTTGCCGTATCTAATGGAGTATCAACTCCTTCATCATAAATTTCGTTGCTATTATTATCGGAAAAAGTTTCTCCTGCAATATATACTGGGGCTCCTTGAATAATAGATGCCATAAATGTTGGAGCATTATTACCATATGTGTCATCCTCTCCATCGTTATAAATAAACCCAGAGTTAATAGTTGTATCAGAGCCCGCATAATCATCACCAGGATTACCAATATCGGCATCAGCCATAGAAGAAAAATAAACCGAGTCATAATCATTTAAACTTTTGTTTTCTATTCTGTATCTTATAAAAAACACTCCATCTAATTCAGAATATGTATTTGGGTCATATCCAAATACTGTTTGTTGAATTTCAATATCTTTTGGTGAAACGTCATATCTTCTTAAATCAGTAGGTACTCCATCATTATATACTGTCCATGTAGTTACATCACCAATTAAATCTGGGCGGTCTTCATTTGTATCCCAAACTCCATTGCTATTTAAATCAATCGGTGTATAAACACCATCTCCATTTCCATCATAAAATTTTGCACCTTGACTTACTGCATGTTTCCATGTTTCCCATGATAAGCCAAATGGTTCATCGCTACTTTTTAAAACATAAACCATATTTAGAGGGTCATCAATATCACTTCCAACTATACCAGGTTGATAATCATCAATTCTGGAAGCTGTCATAACGCCATTAGCCCACAATTCACCATTTGAATAACCTGAAAGTCCAAATCCACCAGAAAATAGTACAACTGCTTCATCAAATTTACCAAATACAGGTTCTCCATTAATTTCAACGTCAGCTAAAACACCTTTATTATCTACCCCAAATTTGAAACGATTTACATCGATGAAATAATGGTTGTTTACACTTGAAATAGAAAAAAGAATATTACCGCCAAAACGCTTTGAAATAATACCAAGATTATCTGCAGCAAAAATTGAATAATTGAGAATATCAGCAGCACTAAAACCACTAATTGAAATACCATATATTGAATCATTTGGCTCGCCATCGTTGTGCAAACCATCATCGAACATTTCAATTGGTGTTTGTTCAACATCATTCAATTTATAATTTAATAAGACGCTTGAAATACTTACGTCATCAAACACTTTTGAATTGAAAATAACCGTGTCACTTGAAATTGGCTCTATTGGAGAATAAGAAATATCTTTAATTGTTGGAGGTGTGAATATGTCATCTGAAGTTCCAATAATGCCATACCAAAGTGAATTACTTTCATTTTCTACTTGGTAATTTGGTTCATTATATAATCTATTTGAAGCAAAACTAGCGTATAAATTTTCTGAGTTTGAATTTATTCTTAAATTTAAATCAAGTCCAGTATATTTTGTAAATTGTGTTGGAGTTGACCAAGTTTGACCAATATCATTTGACTCAATAATATAATAAGTACCAGGTACACGGCTGTTACTTAATTTGTAAACAATTAACAAAGAGCCATCAGTTTTTGAAATAACGGAAGGTTCACCATAAATATTTGAGTCGTCCAAAATAATTTCTGCAGTACCCCAAGTTGTGCCGTTATCATTGCTTCTTTTATATTGTAAATCAGTTCCTCTTGATGAAAATATTAAAAGCAAACTGTCGCTGGTTGAAATTACACTTCCAAACTTTCCATTTACGACTAATGTTTGCTTCTCACTCCAAGTCGTACCATCGTTTTGGCTAGTAATAAATTCAAGATTGGATGTTCTATTAAAAGTAAACCAAAGCATATTATCATCAGTTTGCGAAAATTTACCATCCCATTTTATTTGTTTAATATTGATTGGGTCTTTTATCATCAAAGATGAAGCACTCCAATTTGTTCCATTATCGATTGAGAACATTATATAATATTCGTTAACTGGTTTATTTGCGCGGTATGCAACAATTATTTTGCCACTATTGGTTTTATATGTTACCAAATCTTGCAATTGAGTATCGTCGGAAAGTGAATCAACAAGAACTTGGGTAGAATTCCAATTTATTCCATCACTACTTTTTGCTACCTTAAGTTGAGCGGATTCAATCCAGAAAAACAGCAATTCACTACCACCCAATTCAACAATTGAGGAATGCAAATGGGTCTTGCTTGTGTCTTGTAACGGAAAGTTTGAAATTTCTGTAATTTGTGCGGATAAATTGATTGATAGCGCTAAAAGCACTAATAAAAATAATCGTGTCATTTTTTCTCCCAACTCCTCTTCCCCCGATTTGAAGTATTTCTTTATTGTTGATTAAATTATAATATTTATATGATGAATAAACTAAAGAATTTATAAGGCTAAATCAACAAAATAAGAAATCTAAATGCTTGAGATAAATATTTGCATAATACATTTTAGTCAACTAAATATTACTTTCAATATCTCTATTTAAATATTAAATAATTTGTGAATGCAGACTGTTTGCTATAAAATTATAATAAGGATTATAAAAAACCTCTCTCACATAAACTGAGAGAGGTTTTTTTGTGTGTTATAAATTATTTAATTAGCATCATTTTTTTACTTTCAGTAAAACTACCACTTTGTAATCGGTAAAAATAAACACCGCTAGTAAGATGACTTGCATCAAATTGTACTTCATAATTACCAGTTTTTTGTTGTTTATTAACAAGTGTTGCAACCTCACGTCCAAGAATGTCGTATATTTTTAGTGTAACAAATCCACCCCCATCCCCTCCCAAGAGCGAAGTTTGTGTAGATGGAATTGAATATTTTATTGTTGTACTTGGATTAAATGGATTTGGATAATTTTGACTAAGCTGATAATCGCTAATTATTAAATTATCATTTTTCTTTACATCAACTATTTCAGGCTCTGTTCCAAAATAATATACAACTGCTTCGTAAGCATCAAGAGTATCGAGTGAAATTGTATTATCACCTTGCAACACTTCTCTAACATTTCCATTAAATAAATTTGTTAAATAATATGTGCTTACGCCATCGTTTGGCAGTTCACTTCTGTTAATAAATACATCCCGCACTTCTGTAGTATTATTAAAATTAACCTGTGTTAGTAGAATATTATTATTGCTAGTTGAAGTGTAAGTATACGTTTTTGTTGGATAAGAATTTACAATTCTATCCAACTGTGGATTGCTTAAATACTTATTTCTAATTTTAATTATCGATTTAAAATACGGTCTAATATTATCAGTGTCACTCCAATCAATTAAACCTCTGTTAGTTAACTCACCCACTTCGCCACCAGAATAAATTAGAGGAACTCCGTTTGCCGTAAATAAAATGGTATGCATTAATTTAGACCTTTGTGTATCGTGCGAAGAAGCTACACGAACTTCATCGTGATTTTCAACAAATCTAAATGGTTTTGCATAATTTGGATATGATTTTTGCAGCTCTGCATCTAAATCATTAATTGAAAGCATTCCATTTGTGGTATTTATTAGCTTGGTTCTTAAGTCCCAGTCGTTAGCGGAGTCAAATCTATTTTGATAGAAAATTGGGTCACCAGATGAAGCCTCTGCCTCCAAGAACAATTCTGGTTTAATGTTTTTAAGCGCAGCTCTCCATTCTTGCCAAAATTGAGTATTTCGTTCTTCCACTCCCCAAGCAACGTCACATCTATATCCATCAATATCAAATTCCTTAACCCAATAAAGAGCAGCTTTAATAAAATAATCTCTCACATCTTTATTGTTGTGATTAAGATTTGGCAGACTGCCCCAATCAAAATAATATTCGTAATTGGAATTACCTGGCTCACCATCCCACAAATAAAAATCAGCCCAAGGTGAGTTCGCTCCATATTCTAAAACGTTTTGCATAAACCGATGTTGAATGGAGGTATGATTAACAACAAAATCTAAAATAACTTTAATTCCAGCATTGTGAAGAGCTGTAACTAAATTAGTAAAATCTTCTGCATCACCAAAATCTTCTTCAAAGCCAAAATAATCAGTAATTTCATATCCATGAAGTGTTGGACCAGTATAAATTGGCATTAACCAAATAGTGTTAATTCCCAAAGAAAGCATATCTGGAATTTTATCTTGAATTCCCTTAAAATTACCAGATGTACTATAAGAGCGTGGATAAATTTCATAAACTATTGCATTATCAATCCATTCAGCATGTTCGTTGTTTTGAGCAACAAGAACTGCGTTATTCTTTGCAAAAATTAATTTTCGTGCATTAGCAGTTCTTAAATTACTATCACTAACTTTTACATTTATATAATACTCACCTTCGGTTTCGGGAATAGTAACTTGAATTACCTTACTTGTATGATTTGAGAAAAGATTTGCTGGATTAAGTTCATCGTCATCAGTCCATAAATAAGTGAAATCTAATGAATCTGGTGATGAAGCTTCGGCAGTTAAAGTAACAGTTCTTCCAGAAACAGATGCATTTATTTTAACATTTGGCTCATGATTTTTTTCATAATTTAAATACAAATTTTTGGAAGTTGATTCAAATCCTTTATTATCCGTAGCTTTAACAAAAACAATATTTTCACCTTCGTTTAGAACTACAGGAACATCAAATTTTCCATCTACAACAGCTATATTTGATTCAATTCCATTAAAAGAAAAAATAGCAGTTGTAATATTTAAGTCGCTTAATTCACCTTTTACATTAACATTTGAATACCAATATGTTACAGAAGGTGTATAAAAATTAATTGCTGGTCCATAAGTAGCAAGGCTATCCGAAATATCTGTTGTTAAAAATGATTTTTGTCCTCTTCCAAAACCATTTAGGGAAACAAATCTTGGTCCCATAATATCGCCAGCAGGAATAAAGTTTGAAAGAACACGATTTTGCCAAAATCCACTTCGGAAAAAAGCAGCATCATAAATATCTGGATCTTCTGTACTATTACTTCCACCTTCAACCGAAGTAACTTCAAAACTGTTTCCACTCATATCGGTATTTGCTAAATATGTGAAAAGATAAAAATTGCGTTCTCTTGTCCAACTTCCAAGCAGACTATCCAAATAAGCTACGCTAATTGTAAATTCAAAATTGTTAGTAACATCTGCATTTGAGTTTACAACTAACCTTTTATTACCATAAACAATTGGGTCGTGTCCTTCCCAAAATATATTTTCGTTTGTTGTGTTTTCAAAAGCATTTCCTGGTTTACCTATTGGAATAAATACGCCTGCATTTTGCCAGTCCTCTGTAATAATATCTAAACCAAGTGGAGCAGGTGCAGTTTTTGTAACTAAATTTGAAATCAGCAAACCAAGTCTGGTTCTATCAGAAATATCCTGCATTTGAACTAAAAATTTAAGTGAATCGTGAGAACTTGATTCGTCAATCAGTAACGAAAGAATATCACAACTTCCTTGTGGAACGTTTGTTGGATAATTATAGGGCTCATCATTTTTAGCATCTGCGTAGTAAAAACCAGTTTCACCTGTGTACACTCCATATGCAAAAGCTTCAGATTTTGTTAAGCCATCTGTGTTAGAAAACTCAACACTAACAATATTTAATCCTTCAGAAGTTAAATTAATTGTAGAACTAACAAAATTGCTATCGGTATTAAACGAGGCAGAAACTGGAACATTATTTAATTTTACAATAATTGATGATTCATCAACGGTTGATTTAGCTCCTGGTCTTAATAATGCTTTAAATATTATTTTGGTTGGATTTACTTTAAAAGTTGAGCTTTCATTTGGTGAAACAAGTTTTATTGAAGGTATTGAGTCAATAAAAACAGAAATGAGATTATTATCATTTATTAGACTAAAATTTGGTTCATCAGGGTCATTTACCCAAATAGATTGGTTTAACTTAAATTTATATTCATAACTTCCCTTTTCAAGATATGATGTAACTTCCCACAAGCCATCATTATTACTATCGGTCATTTTATCAAAAGATTCATTCCAATTATTAAACTCACCAACAACAGAAGAAGAATTTACGTTTTGCAAAATTGATGAGCCAGTATTGAATTCATCAAAATAAAAATCAACTGGAGTTTTGTATACAATTGCCCCAGGTTTTCTTGAGAAAGTGGACATTTTAAATATTGATCCTTTAGATGAAGTTGCAGATACTATTATTGTATGATCGCCTTCGGCAAGAGGAACTGGCGGCTGATAAAAGAATTCCTTTTTTTCTTCATTAAAATATTGTCCTGGATTTTCGATTGCTGTACCATCTATTCTTACAATTAAAGTGCTTATGTTTATTGGATTTTCATTTGTATAAGCAAATATTGCTCTAATTGGTTCACCTGCAACTGTTGTATCAACATAAACTTCATTTAAAGTATTTTTACCACGAGGAAGCAAATATGTTAGAAAAGGATCTTTTACATTTAAGACAGAATTGTTGTTATCAGTAGTTTTAATATCAGGATTATCAGGGTCATTCCATGCAAAAGACCAATTAGCATCAAAAACAAATTTGTACATGTGCTCAACACTAGTTGTGAAATCAACAGTAATTTCATAAACTCCATCCCCATCGGTATCTGTCATTACAAAATTATCATCATTATTATTCCACCCATTAAAATTTCCAACAAGTCTTAATGTGGTAAAATCCGAAATAATTGGTTTATAATGTAAGGTTACTGGAACCGTTTGAGAAAATATATTATAAACCATTAAAATAGAGATTATAAATATTTTGGTTAAGTTGTTCATTTCATTATTCTCAGAAATATTTTTAAGTATTACTTAATTTAATAAAAAATATTAGGATAGCATAAATGAGAAGAGAAAACTTTTGAATTAAGTGAAATAAAAAGCCCTAATCAGTATTGATTAGGGCTTTTTGAAAAGAATAATTTACTACTAAATTATTTAAGTAACATCATTTTTCTTGTTGAAGAGAATTTACCAGCTTGAATTTTGTAAATATACATACCACTTGTTAAATTAGATGCATCAAAAGATACTTCATAATTACCAGCAGATTTTACATTATTTACTAATTCTGCAACTTCTTGTCCAAGAATGTTGAATACTTTCAATGTAACTAAACCAGATTCTGGAATAGAGAAATTGATAGTTGTAGATGGGTTAAATGGGTTTGGATAGTTTTGTCCTAACTCATAAACAGAAGGAATTCCGCTACCTTTTTGATCAACGCCATTAACAACTGCTTTTGTTTCCATTGTACCAAATACATCAATAGCATCACCAGACCAGAATGTTTTGAATAATGTTACGTGGTGATTTGAACCAACGCCACCTTCGTTATCATTTGCTCCAAGATTTGAAGCTAATCCCCAGTTTGCACCATATTTGTATTCAATATCAAATGGTGAATATGTTGGGAAATCAACACTTTTTGACCATTTATTGTCACCAGCAACTAAGTCACCATCAGTACCAGAATCGTTTAGGAAAATAACTAAACTTTCATCTGTATCTGGCCAACCGCCACCAGGCCATGCTAATGGAGGATTTCCACCAGCTAAGAACACGTTATCAATAGATGGGAAAGCAACACCGCTACCATTCATAGCACCAGTCATGTCAACTTCAAATCTTATAACTGAAGCTTGATTAACAACGTTATCTAAAGTAGCATTGTTATATCCACGTAATGGAATTACTGTATATAGATTGGCAATATCATCTGCTGAAACAGTTTGTTCATAGTTTCCAGAACCTGTTGGAGGATTAGTTTCCCAATTTGTTCCGTTAGCACTTGTGTAAGCATATTTGTAGAAAATTACATCACCATCAAATGAATCGTATTGAGCAGAACCTTCATAAATGTTAGGGTCTGTTGCAGAAGCTGATAACATAGTAACATCTGACCAACCATTGAAAGAACCTCTTGCAGATAATGTGTCATTTGCAGGGTTAAATCGTTGAGCAGCAATTTCTAATTCCATATTAACTTGGAAAGAAATAGCAATTTCTGTTGTTGCTACACTACCATTATCATCATCAAAATAAGCACTAAAAGTAGCTGCAGCACTTGGAACTGTGTATGCTCTATCAGGAATAGATTCCCAACCATCACCATTTTTAACAAATTTAAAATTATGAGCATCACCAGGTGTTAGGTCAAGTGTAACTGAATATACTTTGTCGCCATCACCATCAGACATTGGAGTTGCATTAACATCCCAACCGTTCATGGTTCCAGCTAAAGTAACTGTACCAGTAGCAGCATCAAAGTTTCCTTTGTCAACTTGAACTGACATATCAACTTCAAAAGTAATAGCTACAGGATCAGGTGTGCCAAATACAAATTTTGTAATACCATATTGAACTTGAGAGAAAGTACCAACATAAGCTATCATACCATCAGGTGAAAAATCTAATCCTCTTGGTAAAATATCAGCAACACCAGGAACTTTTGGTGTGTATGTAAAACTATCAACTAAGGTTTTATTTACGGTATCAAAAGCAAACCATTTTGTAGAAGTATAAGCGGTTTTTCTTGTATCACTTGACACCCATAAATAACCAGTTGCAGGATTAATACGAACTGATTCGATTGACATACCAACAAGGGCTGAGTCTGCTAACTCAAATGCATCAAATTCTGTAGCTCGGTTATAAATATACATTGCATTACCAGTAAATGGAGTCCAATAAATTGTATTTCCATCACCTGAAACTTCTAAACATCTACTAATTGCTGGAGGAGCATCAACTGCACTTCCAATATAGTTAAGATCTGTATCATACATTGCTATTTGTGTAGTACCGCCACCAACAACTGGTCCAACAAAAATAGTACCGTTATCAGAAATTCCAGGTCCAGTTGGAGATGAACCAATTTCTGTAATATCATGACGTGCTAAGCCTTCGCCAGTTTTGTAATCAATTTTAAATATTTTACCAGGTTGAACATAAATAATATTTCCTTCATGATCAGCAGCAAGACCTCTTGCACCAGAAGAAATAAGAGTATCAACAACAAAACCGCCACCAGTAGCAACAGTTACAACAGGCGAAAAATCAGCTTCTGTTCCGTCTGCGTTGAATACAAAAATACCGTGAGTCATAACAGTATCTGTTCCTCTGTCCCATGGAATTGTTTTGTAATAGCTAGTCCACCAAACTTTTCCATCTGGGTCAACTGCTATACCGTGAGTACTTCCAGTAAAGCTAGTATCTGGAAATGCACCCATATCGGTCCATTGTGCATTAGTAACCGAAGCAAATAGCGCTACTAACGCCAATACAACCATTAGTTTTTTAATCATAGTACCTCCTAAAGTTTATGATTAGTTATGATAATTAGTGAAATAACTAACACTAATTTTATAAAAAAAAGAATAAGAAACAACATAAATTTTTATACCTAAAGGAAAAATATTTTTCGTAAAGTTCACTAAAAAAGTCACTTAGATTAAATTTCATTAAGATATAGGTGTTTTATTATTAATTTATCGTATATTGCAAGCCCAATTTTTTGAAAGATAATGAGGTTATTGAATGAACTGGAAATGGAATATTGAAAACGAAGATTTTTTAAAGAAAACTGTTGAAAGATGTAAAGAAAAGAGAATACTTTTACCTACTTTTAGCCAACTTAAACACCCAAATAAAATTCCCCCAAATATACAGGATGAACTTAAAAATGTAGATATACAAGCTCTTCACCCATTAAATCTTTTTAGAATTAATTGGAGAAATGACCCGCAAACGGGTGGAATTGGTGATATCAATTTTCTTGAAATTCCAAAAGAAATAACTGGAATTAAAGCGCGAGTAATTGGATTAGTCGGTAAATACTTTCCAACAGGCGCTCATAAAGTTGGTGCAACTTACGGCTGTTTAGCACCGTATATGGTAACTGGAAGATTTAATCCAGATTATCACAAAGCAGTTTGGCCCTCAACAGGTAATTATTGCCGAGGTGGCGTTTTTAATTCAAATCTTTTAGGAGTTCATTCCGTTGCAATTCTTCCAGAAGAAATGAGTAAGGAACGTTTTAATTGGCTACGAGAAAGAACTGACGAAGTTTACGCAACACCAGGTTGTGAAAGTAATGTAAAAGAAATTTATGATAAATGTCACGAACTAGTTGCACAGAGTGATAAATATTTAATTTTCAATCAATTTGACCAATTTGGTAATTCAATTTGGCATTATGAAATAACTGGTTACACAATTGAAAAACTGTTTAATAAAATTAAAAATAGTACTCAAAGACTTAGTGGTTTTGTAAGTGCAACTGGTTCTGCTGGAACTATTGCAGCGGGCGATTATTTAAGGAATATTTCTAAAGATTTAAAAGTTGTTGCGTCCGAGGCGCTTCAATGTCCAACCTTATTAAATAATGGCTTCGGTGGTCACAGAATAGAAGGAATTGGCGATAAACATGTGCCATGGGTGCATAATGTAAGAAATACAGATGCAGTTGCTGCAATTGATGATGAAGATGCTATGCGTCTTTTAAGGTTATTTAACGACAAAGAAGGGCATGAATATCTAGCAAGTCTTGGAATTGAAAATAGTGTTATTGAAAAATTACCTTTACTTGGTATTTCAAGTATTAGCAATGTTTTAAGCGCAATTAAACTTGCAAAATATTTTGAATACAACGAAAATGATGTAATCTTTACAGTATTTACTGATTCAGCGGATATGTACCTATCAAGATTAGAAGAAATGAATATTGCTAACGGTAAATTTACTAGCCTGGATGCTGCAAAAGTTTTTGAATCATCTTTGCAACGCCAAAGTATCGATTATTTCAAAGAGCTTTCTTATTACGATAAAAAAGCTATTCATAACTTAAAATATTTTACATGGATTGAACAACAAGGAAAGGACGTTGCCGAACTTAATGCTCAGTGGTATGATGAAAATTATTGGGAAGAACGATTTAGTATTGTTCAAAAATGGGATGAATTAATTGATGATTTTAATGCAATGGTTGCTGATAAACAGATTAGAAGTTAATTTAATTTTATCTCAGTCAAATAAATGACTGTCATTCCGTGATGTTCTTACACGGAATCTAATTTTTGGTTAAGATTCCCACTAAAAACGTGTGGGAATGACACTTGTTTTTGGGTTCGGTTAGCCCAAAAGTAATGTCGTAAATACTAAAACTGTCATTTCGAAGGAGCGTTTTGTGTGACTAAGAAATCTCAATATGTGCATGGTTAAGATTTCTCACCCTAACAAATTAAGTTGGGGAGTTGAAATGACATTACAAATGTAACGCAACACTTGTTACTCGTATCTGAAATGTAACTATAGGAAACATGAATCAAAAAAACATAAAAATAGTAAATGCTTGGATTTCCCAAATTAAGGGGAATTCAATAATTCCAATATTTGGTGATATCGAAATTGAGAATGGAAAAATTGTTTCCATAATTGAAAAAGAATCGAATAAAATTTCATCTACTATAGGCGAAAATATTATTGATGCTGGCGGACGAGTTGTTACTATTCCTTTGGTAAATTTTCACGACCATATTTATTCCAGACTTGCAAAAGGCTTGCCAGCAAAAGGCGAAATGAATTCTTTTCAAAACATTCTTAAAAATCTTTGGTGGAAGTTAGACCTTAATTTAGATTTAGAAATGGTTAAAGCTTCTGCTCAAATGGCTGTTTTGGAATCAATAAAAAATGGTGTTACTTATATTTTTGATCATCATGCCTCGCCAAATAGTACAGAAGGAAGTCTATCAATAATTGCAAATGTTATTGAAACCATTGGGCTTCGTGGAGTTTTATGTTTTGAAACTTCTGATAGAAATGATGAGAGGCTTTCACAAAATGCTATTAAAGAAAATAAAAATTTCATTTTGAATAACACTAACCAAAATATTAAGGCAATGTTTGGTTTGCATGCTTCGTTTACACTTGAAGATGAAACTCTTAAAACAGTTTCAGAGTTTATCCAAAATGAAACTATTGGAGTTCACGTTCATCTCGCTGAAGATGAATCAGATAATGAAATAAGTAACAATAAGTTTGGCAAAAATCCAATTGAGCGATTTAATGATTTTAAATTGCTCAACAAAAATTCAATACTTGCTCATGGAATTCATCTCACAGAAAAAGATTACCAAATTCTTAAATCTTCTGGTGCTGCGCTTGCATATAATTTGGATTCAAATCTAAATAATGCTGTTGGATTGCCAAATTTTAAAATGGTTCCAAATTCTACTCCAGTTCTTGTTGGAACTGATGGAATGCACGCAAATATAGCTCGTTCTTTTAAGCAATTGTTTTTACAATTACGCAATTCTGGGTTTTCTTTTGATGATGCTTTTGGTTTTATGATTAAAACTTATTTTAATCAGCATAAATTTGTGAAGCAATTTTTCCCAGATTTTCCATCATTAAATATTGGTGATAGAGCTGATTTAATAATTTGGGATTACATTCCACCAACTCCAATAAATAAAGATAACTTTTGGGGACACTATTTATACGGTATTATTGAAAGACAAGTTAAAACTGTAATTCAAAATGGAAATGTTTTAATGAGAGATTTTAATCTTGTAAATATTGACGAAGCAAATATTTCTTCAATGATATTTGAGCAAGGGAATAAATTATTTAACAAATTTGGAAATGAGTAACCTATTTGGTTCTCAAATACATAAGGAACTATTATGACAATAGCAGAACAAATTAATGCAAAAGCTAAAGAATACCGCAATTTTACAGCCGAAAATTTATCACGTATAATTAAAATGAAATCTTTAAGCGGCGGTGAAAAGGAAGTTGCAAGCGCAATTAAGCAAATGATGGAGCAAGCAGGTTTCGACGAAGCAAGAATTGATGGTCTTGGAAATGTAATTGGCAGAATAGGAAATGGCAAAAAAGTTATTGCTATTGACGGTCACATTGACACAGTTGATTTGGGGAATCTTGAGAACTGGGATTTTGATCCTCTCGGTGGTGAAATTAAAGACGGTTTCGTTCATGGTCGTGGAACTGTTGACCAAGAAGGCGGACCAATTGCTGCAGTAACTGCTGGACGAATTTTGAAAGAAATTGGAATTCCAGAAGATGTAACTCTTCTTGTTACTGGTACCGTTATGGAAGAAGACTGCGATGGACTTTGCTGGAAATATCTTGTTGAAGAAGAAAAAATAAAACCAGATTGTGTTATAATTACAGAACCTACAAACATGAACATTTATCGTGGTCATCGTGGAAGAATGGAAATTACAGTTTCGTTTTTTGGAATTTCATCACACGGTTCAGCTCCAGAGAGAGGAAAGAACGCAATTTATATGGCATCACGTGCCGCACTCGAAATTGAGAAATTAAATGAGCGGCTTGCAAATGACGATTTTCTTGGAAAAGGTAGTGTTACAATTTCTGAATTTAAATCTAAATCTCCTTCACTCTGTGCTGTTTCAGATTTTGCACGCATTCATCTTGATAGACGTTTAACTTGGGGCGAGGATAAAGAGCTTGCATTAAATCAAATTAAAGAAATTGTAAAAGATATGAATGCAAAAGTTGAACTCTTGGAATATAATGAAACAGCATATACTGGTTTGCAGTATGGAATGGAAAAATATTTCCCAACTTGGAAGCTTGAAGAAGATCATCCCCTTGTTAAAACTGGTGTTGAAGCATTTACTGAAATATTTAATAAAACGCCAAAAGTTGATAAATGGACTTTCTCAACAAATGGTGTTACAATCCGTGGATATTATGATATTCCAGTAATTGGATTTGGACCAGGAAACGAAGTTCTTGCCCACGCACCAAACGAGAAAGTTCCAATAGATGATCTTGAAGGTGCTTCGGCGTTTTATGCAATGTTTGTAATGAAGTATTGATAGAACACGGATGACACGGATTTGCACAAGATGACATTTTTATCAAAGAAAATTATAAAACATTTTGTAAATCATAATAGTAATGAAGTTGACAATCTAGTGTTATGTTACTACGTAATGTCGTAAATACTAAGGTTGTCATTTCGAAGGAGCGTTTTGTGTGACTGAGAAATCTCAATATGTGCAGGGTTAAGATTTCTCACCCCGACAAACAACATCGGGGATTCGAAATGACATTACAAATGTAACGCAACACTAGAACTTTATATAGATTTGAATGTTACTGTATCACTTTACTAAAAATTGAATATCAATTAATAAATTATTTAATAACAACGAACATGGTAATTGGATTATTGCTAAGCTTTTGCAAGAACCCGATAAACATGGCATAGGCTTTCTCAAAACAATAACTTTCAACTGTGAAATCCGTGTTATCCGTGTTCTATGAATAGGAGAAATAAATGGATTTAAAAGGAAAACACTTCTTGTCTTGTGAAGACTGGACAAAAGAAGAATTGGACGAAGTATTTAAAAGATCGTTTGAATTAAAAGATCAATTTTACAGAGAGGAACAACACTTACATTTACCTTGGAAAACTCTTTTTATGATTTTCTTTGAACAATCAACACGTACTAGAAATTCAATGGAAGCTGGCATGACTCAACTTGGTGGACATGCTCACGATTTAACTGCCGATAAAATGCAAATATCTCATGGCGAAGTTGCTAAAGATACCGCAATTATTCTGTCACGAATGGGTCATGGAATTGCAGTACGTAATTGCTTTTATGGAATTGGTAAAAAATATCTTGATGAAATGGCTTCCTCTTCAACAAAACCAATTATGTCTTTGCAGGATGATGTTTACCATCCATTTCAAGGTCTGGCTGATTTACAAACAATTTTTGAACATTTTGATAGAAATCCAAAAGGACTTAAAGTCACGGTTTCTTGGGCTTATGCTAATACACATTCAAAACCACTTTCTGTTCCGCAAACACAAGCTTTGCTATTTCCTCGTTATGGAATTGATTTAACAATTGCACATCCAAAGGAATTTCCGTTAAGTGATTATATTGTTGAGAAGGCAAAGCAAAATGCTGCTGCCAGCGGTAGCACAATTAGGTTTACTAATGATATGGACGCAGCATTTGAAAATGCGGATGTTGTTATTCCTAAAAACTGGGGTGGATTTGGAGCATACGGAGTTCAAGAATATTTAGACAACGAAGCTGCTTGCAAAACCGAAATGGCATCAAATCTTGCAAAACATAAAGATTGGATTTGTGACGACCGTAGAATTAAACTTGCCAACAAAAATGTTAAACTAATGCACGCTCTTCCTGCAGATAGAAATAACGAAGTAACTGATGAAATTTTAGATAATCCAAATATTTCAATAGTTTTTGACGAAGCTGAAAACAGATTGCATACTGCAAAATCTATTATGTCTTTAACTATGTAAATTGATTATTAAAAAGTGGTGGATTAAATTCCATCACTTTTTTTTGTTTTAACAATTACTCAATTCTTTTTCCCATAATTTGAAAAATATTTTTGGGTGGAAATAATGTAATTACTCTTTGCAAAGCAAAGTTATTCAAATATATTGATATCTTTGTTTTTAGTTTTATATTTTTACTTTACATTTTATAATAATAATGCGAGTAAAACATGAAACTGATAGTCGCTTTTCTCACGTTTTTGCCAATACTTTTATTTGCGCAAACTGGGCTTGACGAATTAGTAAATCCCAAAGATTTAATTCCAGACATTGCTATTGACTTACGTTACTCAACACCAAATCATAGTTTCTTAAATATTCCAACAAAAGGTGATATTCCTCTTCCTAAATTTTATACTTGTAACGAAACTTTGGTTTTGTTAAAAATGGCTAATGCACTAAAGCTTGCACAAGATTATTTACGAACTGTTACATCGCATAACGGAAAAAATTATCCTAAAGGAATTGGAATTAAAATATGGGATGGTTATCGTCCAAGAGCAATTCAATATTTATTTTTCGCCATATATCCAAATCCAACCTATATTGCTGATCCAGCAAGCGGATCAATGCATAACAGAGGTGGCGCAATTGATGTAACTTTAATTGATTTGGCAACTGGTGAAGAATTAGCAATGCCAACTAAATTTGATGACTTCAGCGATGCTGCTTCTCACAGCAATAACAATCTTCCTCAAGAAGTAATCAATAACCGAGATCTCTTGAAATATGCTATGTCAACAATTGCTAATTTAAACATTTATGGTTCAGAGTGGTGGCATTATAATTTAAGTGATGCAAGTTCTTATCCACTTCAAGATTTTCAAATGAAATAGAGGAAATGATGAAATTTTTAATAATTACATTTTTGTTAATTAGCTCATTTGTTTTTGGACAGAATGAGGTTTTGGTAAATACACAAACTGATACAACGCAACGCGATTCTCATATTGCAAGAGATGCAGCAGGCAACTACATAATTGCTTGGGATTCGGAAAATCAAGCAACACAAAATTCACAGAGTGATATTTATTTCCAATTGTTCGATTCAAATAACAATAAAGTTGGAAGTGAAACATTAGTCAATACTGTAACGGATAATGAGCAAGAACGCCCAGCACTTTCAATGAATGGAAATGGAAATTTTGTTATTGTTTGGGCTTCCCACACTGGAAATTTTGACAGCATTTTTGATATTAAAGGAAGACTTTACAAAAACAATCAACCAGTTGGTGATGAATTTTTAATAAACACGACTACACAAAACTCTCAGACTAAACCTGCTGTATCAATGAATAGCGATGGAAGCTTTGTCGTTACTTGGGAATCGTGGTTTCAAATTGATAGCAAAGATATTTATTTGCAACAATTTGATTCCGATGGCAACAAAATTGGTAATGAAACTTTAGTAAATACTACTACAAATAGCGGACAAGGAAGACCAACCATAAAGCATTTCAATAATGGAAGTTTCATTGTTATTTGGGAATCTTGGGAAACACTCAATGATGGAACAAGTAATCCAGGATATGACCTTTATGGAAAAATATTTGCAGCCGATGGTTCTTTATTAAAAGATGAATTTTTAATAAACACTTATACAGAAAACTTCCAATGGTTTGCCGATGTAGAAACTTTTGATGACATGTCTTTTATTGTATCTTGGTGCAGTTGGGATCAAGATGGTCATTGGGGCGGAGTTTATTTACAAAAATTTGGTTCGTTGGGTGAAAAAATAGGAACCGAAGTTTTGGTTAATAGCACAACTGTTAATTATCAGTGGTTACCCAAAATTAGAAAAACCACAGAAAATAATTTTGCCGTTGTTTGGTCAAGTTGGCAACAGGATGGAAGTAGAGAAGGCGTTTATTTGCAAGTCTTTGATGAAAATTTGAATAAGCTAAGTTTTGAAACAAAGGTAAATGACTATTCAGATAACTATCAATGGGAACCCGATTTTATTTCGACAGATAATAATGAACTATTAGTTACTTGGTCAAGTTGGGGTAAATATGATGATTATGATATAATTTCGAAAAAAGTATCTCCAATTTTTCCACAAGGTGTAATTCAATCTAAAACAGTAATGCATACCGAAGGAAATTCAACTAGCCGATTTTATGTACATGTTATTGATTCAACAAAACTGACTGGAAATAATTATGAAATAAATTTTAATATAGTTGACGAATTTAATTCCAATGCTTCAATTAAAAACTTAACGACACAAACCACAGTTGTTGATAACTATCCAATTGATAAAGGTGAAGGAGTCTTTTACTTAACGGAAGAATTTGAAGGTGTTGCTGTAGAATTAAATCCAATTTTCAAATTTGCTCTTGATATTGAGAGATCATACATAGTTAATAATAGCGGTCACAATATTAATTTTTCAGTCGGTTCTGGTTCTGGGAATAAAAAATTAGCTCCAATAGATGTGGTCATAGTCTGGGGAAATACGGATACTCTTTCCAATGGCAATTATGCAAATCCACTTGATTCTGCTTATAATACAACTGGGAAAAAAGTTGTTAAGTGTCCTTTCTATGCTTGGAATTTAACAGATAATGAAATAATGGATTTAGTAATTATCGAGCCGAGTACCAATGCAAATCTAAGATGGAATCCCAAAGAAGAAGTAGGGATTTTAACTCCCTCGAAATATGCTACTTCATTTCCACAGTATCATGCCAGCATGAGAAGTGAATTTTCTGGAAGTTCAGTAATACTACCATCGGTTGGTGATTCAAATTTTATATTTACACAACGCCCAATTTCATCGGATGATAAGTTTACTTTCCAAACGCTTAAATCGTATATAACTACAGATTCCGAAAATTTAACTCAACTTCCAACAAAATTTGAATTGATGCAAAATTATCCTAATCCCTTTAATCCAACAACAACTATCGTTTACTCAATTCCCAAAAGTGGAGATGTAAAGGTGAAAATTATTAATATTTTAGGAGAAACTGTTTCCGTACTTGTAAATGATTACAGAAAAGAAGGAATTCACAAATTAACATTTAATGCTTCCAATATTGCAAGCGGCGTTTATTTTTATACTATTCAATATGGTAATAAATTTTTATCAAAAAAAATGCTGCTTATTAAATAAATTGTTCGGAAAGAACAATTCCCCAAATATCGTTTGTATATGGATATTTGGGGAATTATTTAAATGCAGAAATTGCTAATAATTTAATTCTAAGAAATATTAATCTAATTTACTCTTTGCAAAATGCAACGCTGCAAGGACTTCATCAAGATTTTTTCTTGGAATGTGTACTTTCCAATCTGGCTCTTTGTTATCTTTTTTTAGAAATATTCCAACGCTTGCAACAGCCTCACTATTAGGTCCATAAGGTTGCTCAACAACACTTACTGATATTTTGCCATTTTCGGCAGTACTCAATTCAATTTCGTCTGTGTATGTTACTATTCCACCCATGATTTCTCCTTTCATTTAAAACAAATAATTTTAATTAGTTAAAAATATTATTCTCACTATGTATTGCAAATTATCAATATTAACATACAATATGCAAATCCAAAACTGACAAAATTATTTTTTCTTTTCTGTGTTATACCCTTTTTCGCCGTATGGGTTTTTCTCCATTTGAAGATTTTTTTTAATATTTATTGAAAAATGCCATTTTTATAAATATTATTAACACTTTTAGTAATTTTGAAGCAATAATTAAAAATTCTTTTTAAAGGAAATTTTATTCTCTATGAATAAGTTAATATCTGAAAATATTTTAGAATCACTCCGTGAGTTTGTTAGTCGGTTTATCCAGAGAGATGAACAACTTTTTGATACTCTCATAAGCAACTTTGAATATAGGACAGTGGCAAGAAAAGAACTTCTACTTGAAGCAGGAAAAACTGCCAATAAAATTTTCTTCTTATCAGATGGATTCGTTCGCTTCTTTCACTATAAAAAAGATGGAACTGAAGTAACAAGTGATTTTTATTTTGCACCTGGATTCATCACATCATTTACAAGCTTCATTGAGCAAAAACCCTCTATCGTAAATATTCAGGCAATGGTTAAAATGGATGTTCTTTTTATAAAGTATAGCGATTTAATGGCTTTGTATGATAAAGAACATAAAGTAGAAAGATTAGGCAGACTGCTTGCCGAACAAGTTTTCATTACATCTGAAAAACATCTTTTAAGTTTTCTCAATGAATCACCCCAAGACAGATACTTATGGTTGATGAAAGAATATCCTGAATATATCAAAAATATTCCTTTACATTATCTGGCATCTTATCTTGGAATAACCGCAGAATCACTCAGTCGCATAAGAAATCGTTCCGTAAAATAATTTCTTAACTTAAGTCAAGGATTTTATCCTCGTATACCAACTAATTTTGTAATGTAATTAATCACTTACATTATTTTTGAGGATAAAATGAAAACAAAAAACATACTAACGCTTACAGCATTAGTATCAATCATTTCGGGATGTGGATCAGTTTCGCGGGAAAATTTTCATCAAGAACTTTCTACTCCTATTGAAAAAATTATTTACTACGCGTCATTAGCAGGAAATTCTCACAACACACAACCATGGACTGTTTATGTAGAAAATGATTCCGTACTTTTTATTAAAGTAGATTTTTCAAGAAAGCTTTATATAGTTGATCCTGATGCTCGAGGTTTATTTATTTCTATGGGAGCTTTTATAGAAAACTTGGTACTTTCTGCCGGAAGTCTTGGCTATAATGCGGAGGTTGAAATAACCGCTTCCCACAAAAATGATTCTAATGTTGCGAACATTAATCTAAGTAAAACGCAAAAAAATGGATACAATTTAAGCCAAATTGAGCGCCGCAGAACACTTCGAACTCCATTTCAAAACACAGAAATATCAAAAAATCATTTGAATAAGCTTATTGATAATAACTCTGAAATATTTTATTACTCCTCCTCTTCAGAAGAAGGGAAATATATTGCTGAGCAAACACTTGCTGCTTATACTCAACAGGCACAAGATGATCAAGCTAAACAAGAGCTGGCAAACTGGATGCGTTTTTCAAACAGCGATGTTGAAAAACATCGTGATGGACTTACCACTTCAGGAATGGGCATTACAGGTTTTGGCGGATTCTTTATAAGAAATTTTTATAAACCAGAAGATTCTATGAAAGACTCTTTCATTAAAGCAGGCGTTGAAAAAACTAAAGAACAGACAGAAAATTGCGGAGGTTGGCTTGTGATTACACAAAATGAAAACAGCCCCGAAAATTATATACAAACAGGGAGACTTTACCAGAGGCTTAATTTAGCTTGCGAAGATTTAATGATTGGCTTCCATCCAATGAACCAAATGATTGAAGAAGAAAACTTTGAGAAAAATGTAAACCAACAATTATCACTACCTGGAGATATTCAATTTGTTGCACGCATTGGATATGTGAATGAATATCCACCGGCAAACAGTGTGCGACGACCAGTAAAAGAAATAATTGAATACGCCAATTAAAAATATTATTTAAAAAATATATCACTATCGCTTAAAAAGGAAATTAATACCATGAAAAAAATAATTTTAGTAGCAATCGTTTTATTAGCCTCAACCTTGTGGGGACAACAAATTGATTCGGATTCATTAATAACAAAACAAACTTTAGGCACCGAGCTGGATTTGCTTCCCTATATTAGTGGCGGTTATTACGTTTCAGCGTGGTATGGAATAGATCAATTGAGATTTAGAACAATTTTAACAAAAACAACAGTGCCACAATTTGCAGTAGCCGATGGTTATACTGATAATAAACTTGATGTCTATACGTTTATTGTGGATTACTTTTTTAAGAAAAATTTTGAAGGATTCTGGATTGGCACTGGACTTGAATATTGGGATTCACAAATTAAGAATGAAGCCGAAAATCAAATTGCATCATATAACAACACTGTTTTTACGCTTGGCGGTGGATATGTATGGAAATTCTATGATAATTTCTTTCTGAATCCGTGGGTAGCTGTTCATTACATCATTGATGGCGATAAAGAAGTGCAGTTTGAAAGTAGCACATTTAAACCAAATGTGATTACACCTGAAGCCTCAATTAAGATTGGTTGGCATTTTTAATTAATGAGGTCACTTTAAAAAGACTAAAATCAATTAGTAAGTGCAACAAAAAACATTTAAACAAATATGCATTAGAAAAGGACTAATGCATATTCGACTAACTCGCTCTCACAAAGTGATTACTATATGATAAGCGTTTACACCATTATTCACACAACCTTTGTGGTGCAAATGTTTTGCGCGAGTATGTCGGTTATGTATTCATTACTCTATTATTCAAATTGTTAATTTTTATCTTATTGCATTATCCTTGTTTAACCGAAAACAGCATTTGGATTTGTGTTAAATTGAATGACTAATTATAGAAAACAGTCAACCAAATTGTAATATTAATTTTGTCGGTTTTGCTTACTTTATGTTTTTTGTGTGCAGGAATATTAATAAAATCACCTTTTTTTAATGTTATTTCACTTCCATCTTCAAATTGAATTGTTCCAAAACCCTCCAAAACGATAACCCATTCGCTTTCATTTTGATCATACCAGCCCGATTCTGGCGAGCTTTGTCCAAATGAAACAATGCGTTCAATCTGCACATTTTTTGATTTAACCAGATCAACAAAATTTTCACTAGATAAATCAGAAGGCAAATTTTCAAATATATTTTTCATAAATTATCCATAATTAAGTTTTTAGGTGAAATAAAATGTTAAATTCTGTTACTATTTATTCAAAATTATTTGGTTTAACGCACTATTTAAAGTTGGATAATTAAAATGAAATCCCATATTTTCAATTTTCTTAGAGGAAATTCGGCTTCCCTCAAGCACTAATTTTGCCATTTCGCCTAAAATTATTTTCAACACAAAGGCTGGAATATTTGGCAAAAGTAATGGTTTGTTTAAAATCTTTGCCAACAGCTTTGTAAAATTCTTATTGTAAATATGTTCTGGGGCAACGGCATTAAAAGCACCATTCATTTTTTCATCCATTATTGCTTTTAAATAAATGTTACACAAATCATCAATATAAATCCAAGGAATAAACTGATTTCCAGTTCCCAAAGGCGAGCCAACAAACATTTTAATCGGCAGCATCATTTTTGATAAAGCACCGTCGCCACTATTTAGAACAACGCCAGTTCTAATTTTAACCGTTCTAATTCCATAATTTTCAAAAGAATTACAGCTTTCTTCCCATTTATTGCAAACCATTCCAAGAAAATCATTTGCTGGTAAATCATTTTCGGTAAAAATTTTGTCGCTTGTTATCATTCCATAATATCCGACTGCGGATGCTGAAATAAATGCTTTTACCTTTTTATTTTGCTTTTCTATTTGATTAAACAATAATTTATTGCTATCAACTCGACTATCACTTATTTCCTTTTTCCGTTTGGAACTCCATTTTTTTTCGCCAATATTTGCACCCGAAAGATTGATTATATAATCCGCCGATTCAATAGCTTTTTCGTCCAAATACTGATTTTCAACATTCCACAAATAGGTCGTAATTCCGCTAATTGATTTGTTGGTTCTGCTTAATAAATTTACTTTGAAACCATTTTCAATCAATTTTTTGCTTAAATATTTGCCAATTGTTCCAGAACCACCGGCTATTAGAACAGTTTCCATTTTCTACTCTTGAATTGATATTTCAAAATCTTTTGGATTATAACCTTGCTCAACTAAAATTGAAAATATTTGCTCTTTTGTTTCGTTTGAAATTGATTTTGTTCTACTTAAAATCCAACCATATTTTCGTTCTGGGTGACCGACTATTGCCCATTTATAATTTTCATCAAGACCAATTATCCAATAATCGCCCCAAAATGGACGCCAGCCTAAAAACGAAACAAAACTAACTTCCAATTTTGTGTTGTTTAATTTATCAACAATTAGTGCAACTCCTTCAGCTTCATTTACTTCTCCATCTTCTTCCACGCACCTATTTACAACTTTAATATTTCCATCTTCTTGTAGAGAATATGTTGCTGTAATGTTTTTTGCACAATCGTTTTGAAATCTGTTTGGAATTTTTGCAAATTCGTACCAAACTCCAATATATTTTTGAAGATTTACAGATTCTACTGTTTTGGGTTCTGTATCTGCTATATTTTGAGCAAATATTTGCAAACTAAACGCAAAAATTAAAGCAATTATTTTTTTCATTTTTCACCTATTAAAACTGGATAATGCAATTGGATTAAAATTAACAATGTTAGAAAAAGAATAATCAATATAGAAGCAAACTTGCCCCGACTTACTCGGTCTTAGCGTGTACCCAAAAGGTTAAGTGAGCAATGGTATAAACGCTTAGAGCGAGTTAGTCGAATATGCATTAATGCTTTTCTAATGCAGATTTCGGGTTAAAATTCAATACTTACGCCAATTGAAGGCAAAAGTCCAAATTCTTCTTGTTCCACAGCTTTGTTTTCGTTAAAATCCCAACGATAACCGTTGATGTTTTTTCTACTATAAATATTTTGAATATCAATATATGTAATTAATGTTATACTAGAAAAATTCCAAATTTTATCAACTCTTATATCCAATGCGTGATTTATTGGCAATTGTTCTGTTAAATATTCCGAAACATTTTGTGAGCCAAATTGATGAATTGGTGTGTATGGAAATCCAGAAGCAAATCGGAATTTGGCTGAAAATATCCAAGAATTTTGCCAAATGTAACCACCAGATAAATTGAAAATCCAATTTTGATTATACTGACCAACTCGTTCAATTTCGTCCAAAGCTGTAAATTCTGTTTGGCTATAAGTTAAACTCGCAATTCCGTAAATTGGCGAATCTGACGACTTCTTTTGGACAGATATTTCAATTCCTTTCGAAATTCCAGTTCCACCGCTGACTAAAGGCTCCAATCCAAAGGAAGAATAATTATCCTCCGAACCGCCAAAACCAGAACCAGAATTTGCAAGCACTAAATAATTTCGTAATTGGCTTGCTGCATATTTGCTGTAATTTTTATAAAACATTTCAATTTTGAATCTTGTGGATTCATCAAAAATATGATCCGCACCAAAAATGAATTGTTCAACTTTTATTGGTTCAAGATTATTATTTCCTGGATAAACCAACCAAATATACGATGGAGTTTGTCGGAAAATTCCAACACTTAAATTTAAGGAAACCACTGGCGATGCAACATATTTGAACGAAGCTCGTGGACTAACTGTAAATTTTGTTTCGAGTGGATTAAAATACTCGCCTCGCAAACCAGCATTTATTACAAATCTTTCAAACAAAGTTGTGTTATAAAGTGCATAAATGTTTGCTTTGTGATAATAGTTATCATTATTTACATAATTTAGCGTAAGTACATCACCAAACGAAGTTACAAAATCGTCTGGAAATTCAATTTCATTTCTACTTCTAATTAAAGTGTAGCCTAATCCAAAATTTATTTCAGAATTTTTATTTAGTTTAAGAATTAAATCACCACTAAACTCGTTAGTTGCTTCTTTTGATTTATTAAGGAAAATAGGATTTAACAGACTATCTCTTTGCGAATTATCGTAAGTGATATAATTTCTTCCAAATCTAAAATTTGCGAATCCATTTTTGAGTAAAAGCTGGTAAGAAGTGCCAAAAGTATATTGTCTTTGACTATTTGCCAAAATTCGTGCATTATCTACTAAATCTTCATTTGTTTCGTTGTTAAAATTTACGTCATCAAGTGTTCCAACAAAAAGAACAGATAATTTATTGTTGTTGTTAAAATTATAATTGTACTTAAAAAGCATATCATAATATTGTGGAACAAAGGAAAATCCGAAAGCATTAAATAGGAAATCGAGGTAACTACGACGAACCGAAAATATGAAATTGTCATTCTGAGTAATTGGTCCTTCCAAATTAAAGCCAAAAGAAGTAGCAGAAATTAGAGCCTTACCTCCAATTCTATCGGTTCTTCCCTCGCGAAGATTTATGCCAAGAACAGAAGAAAGTTTATCGCCATATTTAACTGAAAATCCGCCAGTTGAAAAAGTGGAATTTTCGATAAAATCCAAATCAACATAGCTATTTGTTCCTCCAGTTGCACCTTGAGTTGCAAAGTGGTTAATGTTTGGAACAACAAATCCATCAAGCAAATAAAGATTTTCGGCAGGCGAACCACCACGAACAACAAGGTCATTTCTTCCACCAGATTGTTTTGCAACTCCGGGAATTAGCGACAAAGAGCGCAAAACGTCTTCAAATCCGCCTGGAGTTCTTCTTATTTCTTCGTTGCTAAAACTTGTAACACTTAAAGGCTCTGTTATTTCTTGATTATAATAGCCGGCTGTAACTGTAACTCCTTCCAAGTTAATTGTCGATTCGGTCAATTCAAAATTTACATGCATTGGTCGCGACGATGAAATCATAACATCAGTTTTTGACTCATCTCTAAAACCCAGATAAGATGCTTTTAAAATGTAACTACCTGGTTCGAGATTGTTTATTATAAAATTTCCTTCTAAATCGGTTGCCGCACCAATTGTAGTTCCAACGAGAATTATATTTACGCCAACCAATGGCTGTTTTGTAGTTTTGTCAATTACTGAGCCCGTTATAACTGCATTAGATTGCGCAAATAAATTGGCGGTAATAAATATTATCATTAAAGTTATTTTTATTTTTTTCATTTTATTATCTTTTTATTTTTTGTTATCAATTAGTTTTAAAATTTTAGTATATATTTTTGAACATCAAATTTTCTTTTTGCACCGTTAAAATTCATGTACCTTACTTTTCCAAATATTGGTTTTTCAAACCAAGCTCTATCATGAATTCCGCCAATTGACCATGCAATTCCCGTAAATCCATTTGGGTCTATTCCGTCAAGAGCATATTTGTCATTCAAATAAATAGCAATATTTTGAGCATCTTCTGGTGATTTTGTCCATTCAAGAATTTTCTTTGCCCAGTACATACGCATATATCCGTGCATTTTTCCATTGGATAAAAGCTCATTTTGTGCTGCGTTCCATAGTTCATCGTGGGTTTCAGCTTTTTCAAATTGTGAAATTGAATAAATATAATCTCGTTTATCAATTCTGTGGATATTTAAACTTATCTTAGCCCAATTTGGAAATCCATTAAAATTATCATAATTCTTATTATAATAAACAAAATTGTCAGATAATTCTCTTCGGACAATCATTTCTTCTAAAAAAGCTGATGCGTTTTCATCATTGTTAAATTTTCTTAAAATTAAGGCAATTCTTTGCGCGGAAATATGTCCAAAGTGCAAATGGATTGATAAATTTGAAATGTACTCTTTTGTTGGGTCGTTTCTTAATAAACTGTAGTTCGAAAGTTTATGTTCAACAAAATCTTTCAAAAAGTTAAAAGCTGCGGTTTCTCCAGGTTTAATCCAAGATATTGGCTGAACGCTTAAATCCAAATTTAATTTGTGCAATAAATCTTCAACATTAATTTCACAAAATTGATTATTTGTAGATGCCTGAGGTTCAATTTTGGGAAATTCAGTTAAGTAATCATCCAAAAGTCTGTTTATTTTTAGCCTAATTGTCCTGGCTCCAAATTCCTGTTTATTACTCGTTTGCCAGATTGGAATAATATTGTGCGCATCAACTTCTGCAAAAGGAATATCGATACTTTCATTAATTTTATTAATAATTTGTTGTTTGTTTTTTAGTGGATTTTGATCTGTAAACAAAGCAGCTACGGAATATTCCTCAATAAGTTTTGGAAGTTCGTTTTCAGGTTCTGCAATTTTGAGGATAAACTCAATATTGAGAAGTCTCAATTTTTCATTTGTTTCAACCAAACCATTGATTAAAAAATGAAATCTTCTTAATTCATTTCCAAGCAAATTTTTGGTTAAGAAGAAAACAACTTTCAAGCTCATGTTATATTTAGCAGCAAATTCAGATGCCGCAATTAAAGCCCAATTGTCAGAAACTCTTTGATCACGTTCCATCCAATAAAGAACTGTCTTTTTAGCTTCATCAACTTTAACATTCTTGATTGATTTTATTCGTCTTTTGGTGTCGTATGAAAATATTTCATTCACTTTCAAATACCTCAGAAATAATTTTTTTCCTATAGCTAAATATTTCTACAATTGAATTTTTTACAAAGGCTGAATGAACAATTGATTTAAATATTCCGCCGTACAAATCATATTCTACTTTGTCACTCATTACTGTAAAACCATTTACTTCCTCAAAAGTATGCGTATGAACCCATTTTTTATAAGGACCTTTAGCTTGTTCATCAACAAATAAATATGGAGGTTCATATTTAGTAATTAAAGTTTTCCATTTCATTGGCACATTATGAAATTTAATTTTATATATAAAAACCGCATTCTTTTTCATTGTCTGTTCTGGTGAAGTTTTAATTTCAAATTTAAGCCAATTTGGGGTAATTTTTCCAAGATTTTCTGGTTTGGAAAAGAACTCAAATACCTCATTTAATGGTTTATTGATTTTTTGTGTTTGTTCAAATATGTACATAAAATTCCTAAAATAATATTCTTTTATTGTGCATTCAATAAAAATTGGTTTTATTGTTGTTCAGTGTATAAAAGTTAGAAGTTATTCAAAGGAAACAAAATAATTATCGCTTTGTCTAATTTTTTTAATTTCATATTCAATTATACAAAGCTTATATGGCTTTGTCAAGGTTTTGTCTAATTTTATTTGCTATTTATTTAGACATTACATATTTTTGTCTATATTTATTATTTTAATAAATAATACTGTTTTGTAAAAAAAAATAATTAGAGAAACATTATGAAAATTTTATTAACTGGAGTAACAGGCTACATTGGCAAAAGACTATTACCATTTCTTCTAAAAAATGGACATGAAGTAGTGTGTATTGTGCGTGATACGAGGCGGTTTAATGATAATTTTGCTCATAATGAGAAGGTTCATTTAGTAAAAGCAGATTTATTAGATGAAAGTACTTTAATAAATATTCCAAAAGATATAGATATTGCTTATTATTTTGTTCATTCAATGGGTTCATCAAATTCAGATTTTTCTGATTTAGAAGCAAAAGCTGCAAATAATTTTGTAACTGCAATTAACACAACAAAAGTTAGTCAAGTAATATATCTAAGTGGAATAATAAACAAAAAGGAAAATCTTTCTGAGCATCTTAAGTCAAGACTGAATGTTGAAAAGATTTTACAAAATGCTAATGCCAACTTTACAATTCTTCGTGCAGCTATAATTATCGGTTCTGGAAGTGCGTCTTTTGAGATTATAAGAGATCTTGGCGAAAAATTGCCAATTATGATAACTCCCAAATGGCTAAAAACAAAATGCCAGCCAATTGCAATTAAAAATGTTATTGAATATTTATTAGGCGTTATAGATAAAAAAGAGGCTTTTAATAAAATATTTGATATCGGCGGTCCTGATATTTTAACCTATAAAGAAATGTTGCTTGAATATGCCAAAGTTAGAAACTTAAAAAGATTGATTATAACGGTTCCAGTTTTAACTCCTCGACTTTCATCTTACTGGTTATATTTTGTCACTTCAACAAATTTTTCATTAGCCAGAAGTCTTGTAAACAGTATGAAAAATGAAGTTGTTTGTAATATTTTTGGAATTGAAAATATTGTTGATACAAAACTAATTGGATATAGCGAAGCAATTGAAAGAGCTTTTAAAGTTATCGATTCCAATCAAGTTCCATCTAGTTGGATTGACGCTACAAACTCCGCAACTCTACAAAATGTTTTAATAGATAAAATTGAGGTTCCAAAATTTGGCTGTTTAGTTGATGAACGCAAAATTAAACTAAATAATAATTTTGAAAGCACTCTTCAAAATATTTGGGAAATAGGCGGTGAAAATGGTTGGTATTTCTGGAATTGGGCTTGGTCTTTAAGAGGTATAGGCGATAAAATTTTTGGCGGAGTTGGATTGCGGCGTGGTAGAAAAAATCCCAAAGAAATTCATACAGGCGATGCACTTGATTTTTGGCGTGTAATTTCCGCAAATAAAGCAATTGGCCATTTGGTCCTTTATGCCGAAATGAAACTTCCTGGTGAGGCTTGGCTCGAATTTGATATTAACCGTGAAAAAAATATTTTTATTCAAAGAGCAACTTTCAGACCCAGTGGATTGCTCGGGCGTTTATATTGGTTTTCGCTATTACCCATTCATAACATAATTTTTAAAAATATGGCAAAAAATATAACTTCAACAAAAAAGGAACAATAAATTGAAAAATATATTTCTTTCATCAATATTTGGATTATTTAACTTAAACTCAGCAAAAAGTTCACCAAATATTAGCGATATAGTTGTAAAGGATATTCATCTAGATAATGTAAAATTATCAAGTTACAAAGGTAAAGTATTGCTTATTGTTAATGTTGCAAGCAAATGTGGATTTACAAAACAATACGAAGGTTTGCAGAAAATTTATGATGAATATAAAGACAAAGGATTTGTAATATTAGGCTTTCCGTGCAATAATTTTGGCTCTCAAGAACCTGGAAGTAACAAGCAAATTATAGAATTCTGTTCATTAAATTATAATGTAACATTTCCAATATTTGACAAAGTTAATGTTAGAGGAAGTAATAGATCACCACTGTTTGATATTTTGACCAACAATTTTGGAACTGGAACTTCTTCCATTAAATGGAATTTTGAGAAGTTCTTAGTTGATAAAAATGGAAATGTAGTTGAAAGATTCAGAAGTTTAACCGAACCAACAAGTAAGAAAATTACATCAAGTATTGAAATTGAGTTAAGCAAATAATGTAATTATTTATCAATAATATTTTAAAAGGATAATAAAATGAAAAAATGTAGTTTAATAGTATTAATTACTCTTTCAGTTGTTGGATGCTCAACAACTTATATAAACAGAAATCCAGTTGGTGAAATATTTCCAACTGTGAATGGCGAATCATTAGAAAAAATTGATATAGAAATACCTCAATATTTTAATGGTTCAAAAGTGATTCTGCTTTTAGGATATAAGCAAGATTCACAATTTGATATAGATCGCTGGTTAATTGGACTTGACCAAACTGAGACAAAAGCCAAAATTTATGAGCTTCCAACAATTCAAGGCTTATTTCCAAGAATGTTTTCAACTTTTATTGATAATGGAATGAGAAAAGGAATTCCAAAAGAACTTTGGGGTGGAGTGATTACAATTTATCGTGATGGCTCGGTTATTCAAGAGTTTACTGGAAATGAAAACGGTAACAATGCACGAGTTTTGGTAATTGATGAAAACGGAAAAGTAATTTATTTTTACGATAGAGGTTTTGCTGTTTCAGCCTTAAACCAACTTAGACAAAAATTAGCAAACTAGTTTAGGGAAATTTAATATGAGCATTTTAAAGATATTTTTAAGTTATTTTTTAACGACAGTTGTTTTCTTAATTATTGACTTAACTTGGTTGGGCTTTATCGCGAAAGATTTGTACAAAAAATATTTAGGTCATTATTTAACTGATAATGTTAATTGGGTGGCTGCAATAATATTCTATTTACTCTTTATAATTGGAATTTCAATATTTGCAATTTACCCCGCTGTAAATAAAAATTCGAGCTTAAATGCAGTAATTCTTGGATTTTTATTTGGCTTTTTTACTTATGCAACTTACGATTTAACCAATTTAGCAACTCTAAAAGATTGGCCTATTACAATAGTTATAATTGATATTCTTTGGGGTTCTTTTCTTACAGCAAGCGTTAGTCTTGCTGGTTTTTACATTATTAAATTTATTAAATAACAATTTATCATATAGATTATGGAAAATATTAAAGAACAATCAATAAATGGAAAACATCTTTATTATGCTTTTATTGCTGGTGGAAAACAAGTATTACAAAACCAAAATGAGCTAAATCAAATAAATGTTTTTCCAGTTAGTGATAAAGATACTGGAACAAATTTAGCCTCAACAATTAGGTCCGTGATTGATAACATTAAACCTGATAAATCGTACAAAACAACACTTAATGAAATTGCAAATGCTTCACTAATTGGTGCAAGAGGAAATTCAGGCGTTATATTTGCTCAATTTTTTTATGGATTAAATCAAAAAACAAATAATAGCCACGTAATAACATTAAAAGAATTAGCGGAAAGTGTTAAAGGAGCAATTCCATATATTTATCAAGCAATTGCAAATCCCGTTGAAGGGACAATTTTAACAGTAATCAAGGATTGGTCTGATTTTCTAAATTCAAAAATGGATAAAATTCACGACTTAAAAACAGTTATGAACGAATCTATAATAATCCTTGAAAAATCTCTTTTTGAAACAACAGCTAAACTAAATATTTTAAATAAACATAATCTCGTTGATGCTGGCGCAAAAGGATTTGTTTTATTTATGAAAGGTATAATTGCGCTAATTAATAACATGAACATTAGGGAATTATCCACCGAAATAAGTGAAAACATCTCAATAGTTCATTCCGACGAAATATTTGATGAAAACATAAAATACCGATATTGCACAGAGGCTATTTTAAAAAATTTAACTATTAAAAAAGAAGACTTAAAACAGTTTTTGAACAATGATGCAGATTCAGTTGTTGTTGCTGGCTCCGAAAGTATTTGTAGAATTCACATCCACACAAATGAACCAGCTGAACTCTTTTACAAATTGAAAGATTTTGGAACTATAACATTTCAAAAAGTTGATGATATGGTTAGACAGTTTGATATTGCAACAAAACGGAAATGGAATATAGCTTTAGTAACTGATTCCACTTGTGATTTATCCAAAGAACTTATTGATTTTTATCAGATAAACATGATTCCAATAAATATAAATTTTGGCGACAATCATTATTTGGACAAAATTACAATGCAGCCAAATCAATTTTATAATTTACTTGAAAGTAGTGATGATTTTCCAAAAACTTCTCAAATTAATGAACAAAGTTTTACAAATATTTATTCTCATCTTGCTTCACATTATGATGCTATAATTTCAATTCATTTAACATCGCAATTTAGTGGCACTTATTTGAGTAGCCAAAAGTCCGCAAAAATAATTTCAAAAGAGTTTAATAAGCCTATTTTTACTTTTGATTCTAAAAATTTATCAGGTGCTTTGGGACTTTTAGTTCTAAAAACTGCTCAAAGTATTGAAGCGGGAAATTCGTTTGAAAGCATAATTAATTCACTGGAAACGTGGAGAAAAAACGCGAAAATATTCGTTAGTGTTAAAGACTTAAAATACATGATAAAAGGTGGACGTGTTTCTAAACCGAAAGGTTTTATTGCAAATGTTCTTGGATTTAATCCTGTTATTTCAATTGATGAAGATGGAAAATCTTTATTATTTGGAAATACATTTAGTCAAATTTCCAGTTTAAATAAAGTATTTAAGCATGTCAAAAAATTGAGTCAATCCAAATCAATTTGGAATTACATTATTTTACATGCACACAATTTTGATGGTGCAAAAGAAGCAGAAAATAAAATGTTTAATATTTCTGGCAAAATGGCAATATCAATCGTTGATATTTCGCCTGTAATTGGAATGCATGCAGGTAAAGGTTCAATTGCAATATCTTTATTATTTAACAATTGAGGTAAATTGTGTTAAATTTATTTTTTGAAGGTGCGCTTTTAATAATTTCACTTTTAACTATTTTATGGTTGATAAGTGTATTTATTAAAAATGTTAGTATTGTAGATATTTTCTGGGGATTGGGATTTTTATTTATAAATCTTTACTACTTTTTAGCATCCGACGAGTTTTACACACGAAAAATAATTTTGTTAGTCTTAGTTACACTTTGGGCTCTGCGACTTTCAATTTATCTTGCTTGGAGAAATATTGGCAAAGGTGAGGATTATAGATATCAAGAATTTAGAAAAAAATATGGTGAAGAACGTTATTGGTGGGTAAGCTTTTTCCAAGTTTTTTTACTTCAAGGTATTTTAATTGTGTTAGTTTCACTTCCGTTACTTGCAACAAATTTTGAAACACAAAACGATTATCTTAATCTTTTTGATTATTTAGCTATACTTTTCTGGGTAATTGGATTTATTTTCGAATCAGCAGGCGATTACCAATTATCTAAATTTAAAATGAATCCTAATAATAAAGGAAAAGTTCTAAACACTGGACTCTGGAAATACACACGCCATCCAAACTATTTTGGCGATACAATAGTTTGGTGGGCTTATGCTATTTTTTCAATTGCATCACAAAATTATTGGTCATTTATTGGCTCAATAATTATGACTTTACTAATCGTTAAAGTTTCCGGCGTTGCTTTGTTGGAAAAATCACTAAAGGATAAAAAATTAGAATATTTAGAATATATCCGAAAAACCAACTCATTTTTCCCATGGTTTCCGAAAAAATAACTATTTATTATGTACGTAAGAAAGAAATTCCTTTTTTACATCACTATTCAAAAATTTACCCGAATAGCTTGACGTAACAGTTGAGCTGTTCACATCAGTTACTCCGCGAGAGGCAACGCATAAATGATTAGCATCAATTACAACTGCAACATCATCCGTTTGTAAAGTCTCTTTCAACTCATTCGCTATTTGTATTGTAAGTCTTTCTTGAACTTGTGGACGTTTTGCGTAATATTGTGCAATTCTATTTAATTTTGATAGCCCAATTACATTATCTTTTGGGAAATATGCAATATGAGCTTTTCCAATAATTGGTACAAAATGATGTTCGCAGTATGAATAAATTGTAATATCTCTTTCTACAAGCATTTCATTAAAATTGAATTTGTTTGTAAATAGAGTTGGCTGAGGCTTATTGTCTGGATTTAATCCGCTAAAAGTCTCCTTTACATACATTTTAGCTACTCTTTTGGGTGTATCTCTTAAACTTTCGTCACCTAAATCAAGTCCTAATATTTCCATAATATCTCTAAACTTATGCTGGATTAACTCAATTTTTATATCGTCATCAAGTTTAAATGCATCATTTCTAAGAGGAGTTTCAATTGAATAAATATTATGGTCGCTTTCTTCTATCTGAAATTCTTTTATATTTGCTGTTCCTGGATCTCTCATTTTATTCCCTTTAATTGTTTTATATTATAAATCAATATATTATTATTTGTATAGATATTGTATAGTTATTAAAATTATTTAGACTAAATTTAGCTTTTTGTTCACTATTTGTCAAGTTTTTTCAAGTTTTCTATTGATATTTCCTAGACATTTATTATATTTACATATGGAAAATACATCAAAATACAATATAAAAAGTGTCTCTTTTTTGACAAACTTAAATATTCACACAATAAGAGCGTGGGAAAAACGTTATTCGGCAATAACTCCCGAAAGAACTGAAACCAATAGAAGAATGTATTCAAAAGAAGATGTTGATAAACTAAATCTACTTTCTGAAGCGTTAAAAAATGGACATTCAATTGGTTCAATCGCTAATTTATCAATTGAAGAATTGAGGAATTTGATACCAAATCAATTCATTTTGTCTCCCAAAAGAGGAGATATTTCAGATAAATTTCAGAGTTTAATTGAACAATCAATTTATCATATTTCCAATTATGATTACAATAATTTTGAGAATCTTCTTTTAGAAAGTTCAGTTAATTTTTCAAGACAAAGTTTATTGGTTGATTTTATAATTCCATTACTGGAAGAAATTGGGAATCTTTGGGAAAATGGCAAAATTAGAGTTACACACGAGCATTTTGCCGTTTCTGTTCTGCGCACTTTTCTTGGAAGTATGATTGATAACAACTTAAACCCACCAAATGCTCCAAAAATTTTAACAACAACTCCCGAAGGATTTTTGCACGAACTAGGTGCTTTAATTGCTGCATTATATGCAATGGATTTTGGATGGAATGCAATATTTCTTGGTGCAAATTTGCCTGCAGAAGAAATATCCGCAGCTGCAAAAGCAAATAATGTTAATTCAATTTTATTGAGCTTGGTTTATCCTTCCGATGACCCAAGAACTGGTCAACAATTGCTAAAATTACGAAAATTTGTTGGTGACGATATGAATATAATTATCAGCGGTCAATCAGCTATTGGATATTTGAAATTTATTGAAGAAACTAACTCAGTTTTAATTGAACAGCTTAATAAATTACAAAATATTCTTTTAGGAATAAGACAAGAGAAAAATGAATAGATAATATTTTTAATTATTATCTATTTAATTTTCTTTAAAAATCAATTTCTGCCGAGTCAATTTTATCAACACGCTTACCCATTTTTTTCTGAATAATTTTAAAGTGATGCTCATCCTCGTCCGTAATAAATGAAATAGCTTCGCCAGATGATTCAGCACGCCCAGTTCTTCCAATGCGGTGAACATAATCTTTGGGCGAACGCGGTAATTCGTAATTTATAACACAAGGTAAAAATTCAATATCAATTCCGCGTGAAAGTAGATCGGTTGCAACTAAAACTCTAAGTTTGCCCAATTTAAATTTACTTAAAGCATCTGTTCTTGCACCTTGACTTTTTTTACTATGAATCGCAGCGGCATCTATTTCATTTTTTCTTAGTTTATCAGCAATATTATCGGCTTTATAAACAGAAGACGCAAAAACCAGAACTTGCTTTAATTCTTTACTTTTAATTAAATATCGTAATAAAGGACCTTTCTTTTCTTCTGGAACTAAATAGGCTACCTGGTTTATTAAATCAATATCTATTGTTTTAGCTTCTACTTTTATTACCAAAGGATTATGCAGCAAAATTTGATTAATGTTTTTTACATCTTCGCTTAATGTTGCCGAAAATAAAAGATTTTGACGCTTTTGTGGTAATAGCGCAAATATTCTGGTCATCTCTTCTTTAAAACCAAGATTGAGCATTTTATCTGCTTCATCCAAAACCAATGTGCTAATTTTGGATAAATGAACAGCATTCGATTCAACTAATTCTAATAATCTGCCTGGAGTAGCAACTAAAATGTTAACTCCATTCAAAGCCTTCATCTGTGGATTTATAGAAACACCACCATAAACCGCTAAAGATTTAATCCGTTCTGGCAACACTGAAGCAAACACTCGGAAGACTTCCCTTACTTGAAGCGCAAGTTCACGCGTCGGAAGCAAAACCAAAACATTAACGTGCCTATTTTCCGAAGCAGAAATTCCATTCATATTTGTTAAAATTGGTAAAACATAACTGGCGGTTTTACCCGAACCAGTTGGCGCAATTCCCAAAATATCTTTTCGGTTTAAAATTGCTGGTATTGCTTGCTTTTGAATTGGATATGGCTGATTGTAATTTTGATTAGCCAATTCATCTAGTAGAACTTGCGGTAAACCTAATGAAGTAAATGACATAATTTGGGTTTTTATAATAATTTGAAATATTTTATGGATTCTTAATTTTAATGCTTGCCAATTGCTGAGTTTAACTGAACTAACTTTTTCCAGTTAATTGAACCATTGTTTTCACAAAATTCATTGGTAAATTCTTTTGTAAATCTATTTATTATTTGTGAATAAGATTCCATAAATATATCGTTTTTTTCTTTAGCTTTATGTCCCAAAGGTTCAATTATTTCAATGTAAAGATTTGGATCTCCCGAAATAAACTCCCAGAACCTTTGACCACAATACTTAAAATAATCTCCTTTATCAGGATTATTATCCCTTCCATAACAACAACCATTAACAAAAACCACATGTAAACCAGAATTACTCGTCCTTAAAGTTTTTCCAGCCGTTTTAAAATCAGAAATCATTTTTGCAATTTGAGAACTATTTCCCCAATTTGGGCCTGATTTGATATTAACAACATTTCTAACGCCTTCATTATCAAACTCAAGGTCAATACCATTAATTCCCGATTTGTATCCTCCGTAAACTTGTCCATTAATAAAAATAGCAAGTCCTTCCAACCAATCGCCAAAAATTGTTTCTTCATTTGAAGAAATATGGGCATCAACTATTCCTCTAATTATTTGGTCGGCAGTTAAAACATTTTTTGCTTTGAATAAATAAGGATTTTTTCTTTTTATAACTTTTGAGAGTTTTAAAGTATCCAAACTCTGAATTCTCTTCTCATGAAAAGTGGCAATATTTTGTTCAACATACTTATTTACTGATTCTATGCTTAGTTTTTTCATATTTAACCTTTGGTTCAAGTAAATAAGGTTCAAACTTATTTAATTTTTCTTTTACCATTTCATAATATTCTGGAATAATTTCAATACCAATGGAATTTCGCCTCATTCTTTCAGCAACAAATAAAGTAGTTCCTGAACCAGCAAATGGATCCAAAATAGTATCAAATTCCTTTGTAAATAATTTGATAAACCATTCTGGTAACTCTTCTGGAAATGCTGCACTATGATTTTTATTATTGCAAACTGTAGCGAAATTTAAAACATTATTAGGATACACCATTTCGCGACCAATCCAATTAGAAATATTTTTTCCAAAACCACTTCCATTTTTGGAATTATCTCTCATTTTATCTGTTTCGCTTAATTTTTTCAATCTCCCATTTGCCCAATCACCGACAGGTATCATCACTTCTTCTTGATACATGTTAAATTTTTTTACTTTATTAAATTGAATACATCTTTCCCAAGCATCTCTAAAACGATTTGGCCATTTTCCAGGATATGAATTTTTTTTATGCCAAACATATTCTTCTGTCCAAAGCCAGCCTTGATTGCGCAATGCTAAAATTAATTCGATTACATAAGTGTGGCGTTCTCCATTTTCGGCTTTTTCTTTAATATTGAGGATAAAAGTTCCAGTTGGCTTTAAAACTCTTAATAATTCTTCTGAAATTTCTAAAAACCACTCGACATATTTTTCGGGTTTAATTCCACCGTAAGTATTTTGTCTTCTATCAGCATATGGAGGTGAAGTAACAATTAAATCTATCGAGTTTTCCTCAATAGTCTTTAAAATATCTTTACTATCACCAAATAATATTTTTGTATCAATCATATATATTTACTTCTTGAGCTTCATTTATTTTACAATCAATATTCTCAATTTTAAAACTATATTTTTTTTCATCAAAATCTGATGAAATATTTTGAATATCGCCCGTAAAAAACTCTGAATACTCTCTTGCTTGCAATTCATCTTTTGCTTTTATTTTTACAATATATGATTTTGTTAAAACTACTTCATATGTTTTCATTGTGCCTCAAATTTATAATTTATCGAACAAGATTTTGGTCTAGCTTAGTTAAAAATCAATTTTACTTGGTACTTAATATACAAGATTAAATATAAATTGGAAAACCAAAATGGTTTTTAATTTAGTTATGTTATCAATTGTTTAACAATTAATTCTATCCCAAATTTAAAATAAACAGAAAATACAGAATAAAAATTCCATTAATAACAATATTTTTTTGAAAGTAGATAATTACTTATCACAAAACATTTAAAATTAAAGTAGTAAATCTGTATCTTTGAAAATTAAAAAAACAAATTAATTGGACTTTTATGAGCACTTCTTATAAAGATTCTGGCGTTGATATTAAAGCTGGCGAAGAAACCGTTGACAAAATAAAGGAAATTGTTAAGTCAACTTTTAATAAAAATGTACTTTCTGGCATTGGACATTTTGGAGCGTTTTATGAAATAGATTTTAAAAAGTATGAAAACCCGGTTCTTGTATCAAGCGTTGATGGTGTTGGCACCAAACTGAAGGTGGCTTTTATGATGGATAAGCACGACACCGTTGGTCAGGACCTTGTTAATCATTGCGTTAATGATATTGCTGTTGGTGGAGCAATTCCACACTATTTTATGGATTATATGGCATTTGGCAAACTTGACCCAAAAGTTGCCGAAAAAATTATGGAAGGCTTTGCAAAAGCTTGTCGTGAAAATGGTGTGGCTTTAATTGGTGGTGAAACTGCCGAAATGCCTGGTCTTTACGATGAAAAAGAGTACGATATGTCAGGAACAATAGTTGGTATTATTGAAAAAGCTAAAATTCTAAATGGTGATAAAGTAAAAAAGGGTGATATACTTGTGGGATTTCCGTCAACTGGATTGCACACAAACGGATATTCGCTTGCAAGAAAAGTGTTATTTGCCAATTATTCGGTTAACGATAAACCAGAAGGATTTGATAACAGCATTGGCGAGGAACTGCTAAAAGTTCATAAATCATATCTGAATTTAATTCAAACAATTATTAACAAAATGGACGTTCATGCATTTTCCCATATTACCGGTGGTGGAATTTTAGGAAACACAATGCGCGTGGTACCAAATGGATTAAGCTTAAATATAGATTGGAATGCTTGGGAACTTCCACCAATTTTTAAGCTCATTAAAAATACTGGCAATATTTCTGATGAAGAAATGCGAAAAGCATTTAATCTTGGAATTGGACTTATAACAATTGTTGATAAAAATGAAGTTGAAAAATTAAAATCAATTGCCGAAGATATGAATGAAAAATATTTTGTAATTGGAAGTGTGGAGTAAAAATTCAATTTCAAATTACTATTTAACTAAGTAAAATATATTTAAACTTAGAATTAACAAATTATATAAAGAAAGCTAAATATGTTTATAGATACACACACACATCTTTTCTTTAAAAATTTTGATGAGGATAGAGCAGATGTAATACAAAATGCAATCGATTCTGGAATTAAATTTATGATAGTTCCAGGTACTGATATTGCAACTTCTAAACAAGCTGTTGAATTAGCAGAAAAATACACATCCGTTTATGCTGCTGTTGGCGTTCATCCTCACGATACAAAAGATTGGAATGATAATTTAATTGATGAATTACGCGAGCTTGCTAAACACGAAAAAGTTGTTGCAATTGGAGAAATAGGTTTAGATTATTTTTATGATTTTTCTCCAAAAGATAACCAACATCAAGCGTTTGATAAACAAATTAAATTGGCTTTGGAACTTAATCTTCCAGTAATTATTCACAATCGTGATTCTAATGAAGATATTATGGAATTTGCCCGAAAGTATAAAAACACTCCTCTTAAAGCACAATATCATTGCTTTGCTGGATCAGTTGAAAATGCACGAGAACTTGTTGAAATGGGACATTTTATTTCGTTTACTGGAAATATTACATTTAAAAAAGCAAATTCAATTCGTGAAGTTATTTCAAAAGTAAGCATCGAAAACATATTATTGGAAACCGATTCTCCATTTCTTACTCCAGAACCATACCGTGGAAAGAGGAATGAGCCTAAAAATATTCCAATAATAGCACAAGTTATTGCCGAAACTCAGCATCTTAGAGTTGAAGATGTTGCAAGAACAACTTCCTGGAATGCCTATAAACTTTTTGGAATAGGGGAGAAAATGAAACTTAGTTTTACGTACCAAATTGGCGAATCACTTTATATAAATGTAACCAACCGCTGCAACTCCGATTGTATTTTTTGCGACAGAAAAGGCGATGCCGTAATAAATGGATATAGTCTTAAAATGACAAAAGCCCAAGAACCTGAAGCTGAAACATATATTTCAGAAATTGGCGACCCCAAAAAATATAAAGAAATTGTTTTTTGTGGCTATGGCGAGCCAACTATTAGATGGGATGTTGTAAAACAAATTGCAAAATATGTAAAAGTAAATGGTGGTAAAACTCGTATGAATAGTGATGGACACGGCAATTTTATTAACAAACGTGATATAACTCCCGAGTTAAAGGGAGTTATTGATACAATTTCTATAAGTTTAAATTCCACTGACAAAACTCAATATGCCAAACTAATGCGCGTTGATGAAAGTCTGCACGCCGAGATGATTGATTTTGCAAAAAAGGCTAAGGAATTTACTAACGTGGTTATGTCAATTGTTGGCTTAAGTTCGGTGGATACCGAAAATGCAAAACAATTTGTCAAAAATGAAATTGGAGTTTCTTTTAGAGAACGGGAGTATTTCTGATGAAAAACATTTTTGTGTTTTGCTTAATTTTATTTCAAACTTTTTCTTTAGCACAAGAAAAACAGTTTACAACAGCCGATGAGTTATCATATCTTTTGAAAGACCCATTTTTTAGCAGGTGTCAAATTTCAATTGATGCTTATAATATTTCCCAAAAGGAGATTATATTTAGGCACAACGAAAAGCTATTATTTCATCCCGCATCTAATATGAAATTAATTACTACTTCTACTGCGCTTCTATTTCTTGGACCAGAATATAATTTTACAACTCAAGTAAAATATGATGGTGAAATTAATGATGGTGTGTTGAATGGAAATCTATATTTTGTTGGCGGCTTTGACCCAGATTTTACTTCTGAAGATTTAGATACTTTAATTTCCAAAATAAAAGAAGAAGGCATAAATAAAATTAATGGTAATTTATACACCGATATCTCAAATATGGATTCATTGGAATGGGGATTGGGCTGGATGTGGGACGATGATCCTTCGTTAGATTTTCCACACTTGACTCCATTGCCTATTAATAAAACTGTAGTGAAAGTTGCCATTGAGCCATCATTTATTGGACAAAAAGCTAAACTTAAATTAATTCCTGAATCAAATTATTTTAAGTTTGTAAACAACATTGTTACAGTGGATAATGATACCACCGATTTATTGATTTCTCGCGATTGGATAAATGATAGTGACTCACTGATTTTTGAAGGTGGATTGTTTTTTGAGGCTGAACCTGATACTGTAAACATCAATATTAAAAATACAAATCAATATTTTTTGCATTTAGCAAAAGAAACATTGTTAAAAAATGAAATTGCATTTAATGGAAAATGTGGCATAAAAATTATTCCAGAAAATTCATTACCAATTGCTTCAAAGCACCGTTTATATAAAAATGTAATAATAAATTTAAACAAGGATAGCGATAATCTTGGTGCTGAAATGAGCTTAAGAGCATTAGCTTTTGATAAATATGGCAAATATGCTTCTGCGCAAAAAGGAATTGAATTAATTGATAGTCTTATTACTGAAGTTGGATTAAATCCTGAAGATTATAGATTAGTAGATGGCTCTGGTGTGTCGCATTACAACTTGGTATCTTCTGAGTTGCTTAACGAAATTTTGATTTATATGCATCAATATCACCCTGAATTATTTCAAATTCTTTATCACTCATTTCCAATTGCAGGTGTTGACGGAACCCTTAAAAGTAGGATGAAAGCTGGCAAAGCTTTTAATAACGTGCACGCAAAAACTGGGACATTAAGTGGCGTAAGTTCGCTTTCGGGATATTTAAAAGCTAAAAATGGTGACCTTATTTCATTTTCAATTAACACACAGAATTATATTGGAAGCGCAAGAAAGGCACAAAATTTTCAAGATAAAATTTGTGAAATTCTTTCAAATATGGAGGAATAATGAAGACGCACAAACAATTTAATATTTCTACTTCTCCATATAATGTTGATTTACTAAGCGGTATTCTTTGGCAGTTGGATATTGAAGGTATTAATGAGGACGATAATTCTCTAATTATTTTTGCTAAAGAAGAAAGTAATGTTTCAAAATCAGAAGTTGAATCACTCCTTTCAAAAATGCGATTCGAAAACTTGATAGAAAGTTTTGCCGTGATAGAAAGCAATATTGAAGAAGTAAATTGGAATGAAGAATGGGAAAAGAAAATAAATGTAATTGAAGTAAGTGATAAAATTGTAATAAAGCCAACATTTAGAGAATACTCACCAAAAGCAAATCAGCTTGTAATTACCATTGACCCCAAAATGTCGTTTGGAACAGGCGAACATGAAACAACAAAATTAGTTTTACAACTACTTGATAAGCACATTAATAATTCAAAAAGAGTTTTGGATGTTGGCAGTGGAACAGGTGTTCTTGGAATTGCAGCCTCTCTTCTTGGAGCTGAACATGTTGTTGGAATTGACAACGATGAATGGTGCATCGAAAATGGAATTGAAAATATTGAACTAAATAATGTGCAATCAAAAGTTGAAGTTCGTCTTGCAGAAATTGACAAAGTAAAAGATGAACCTTTTGATTTAATTTTGGCAAATATTAACAGACATATTTTAATCGATATTTCAAAATCGATAATGCTGCTTTCAAAAAGTAATGGCATATTAATATTATCGGGATTGCTTTACACAGATCGAGAAGATATTCTTAAACTTTATTCTGGAATTGGATTTAATTTAGTTGATGAAAAACGCATGGGCGAATGGATTGCTTTGGTTTTTATCAATCAAAAGTAGAATTCAGTCAGCTTATATTTAAATGTTAAATGATTGTAATTAAAAACATTAGCAAAATGATAATTAAATTTCGCTAATGTTTTTAAAGAATAGATTTTAATTATGTAGTTTTGACAATAATTCAACAAGGGTTTTCTTTTCATCTTCTGTTAAATTTTTTGTTTCCTCTTCCATCGATTTTAAATAGATTGGGGTTAATTTTTTAACAACATTTTTGCCTTCTTTTGTTAACTGAGCATTTATAATTCTTCTATCGTTAGTAGACGGAATGCGTTCTGCATAATTTCTTTTTTGTAAATTATCCATTACACAAGTAATATTTGCTCCTGTAACATTCAACTGCTTGCTAATGTGGTTTAGTGGCATTGCCCCATTTTCATATAATGAGGATAAGACGCTGAATTGGGGATTTGTTAAATTCAAATGTGCTATTCTTTTAGCATGTGATTTGTCTATATACTCAAAAGTGTTTGTTAATTCCCTCCATAATTCAAGCGACAAATTGCTTCCTGTTTTTGTTGACATTTTTTTCCTTTAATAATTAAAAATAAAAATATGTATGATTTATACAAAAACTATACCAGTTGAAATATTTTGTAGTTGTTGTAATATGCCCTCCAAAGTATTTATTAAAATACTATAAACCAAACCTTATACAAGGTTATTCTGATAAATACGAATTAAAATTATAACCAATAGGTAAAATTTACTTTTTTAACAGAAAATATTACTACTGTTAAATATTACTTTTTACTTAATTTCATAATTTCATTAAACTCGTTTTTATCTATTGGCATTACGGATAAACGATTTCCTCTTTGAACTAACTTCATATTTTGCAGTTTTGAATTACCTTTAATTTCATCTAATGCAACAGGTCGTATAAACTTTTCGATAATTTTAATATCAACCATTATCCATGTTGGGCTATCTATTTTGCTTTTGGGGTCAAAGTGCTTATCCTCCGGATCAAACGCTGAAAAATCTGGATAGCCTTCTTTTGCAACTTCACAAACACCAACTACTGCTATAGGCTCTGCGTTGCTATGATAAAACAGTACTTTGTCGCCAAGTTTCATTTCGTCACGCATATAATTTCGTGCTTGATAATTTCTAACTCCATCCCAATGTGTTATTTTATCATGCATTAAATCATCTATTGAATATGCACTAGGTTCAGATTTTACCAACCAATATTTTGCTGCCATAACTATTTCCTCGCTATATTTTCTTTAAAACACAAAGTTATAAAAAATTGTAAATTGTATTTGTAAATAAAACAAATAATTGATTAAAGATTTTATATGACTCAAAAAAATTCAACTACCAAAAAGCTTTATGCAAAAATTGTAAGTGGAATAATTATAGTTGCTTTTTTATTATTCCTTGTTTTTTTTAACTTACCACAAAAAAATAAAAGTGAAAAGAATAACGTGACTAAATCAACTATAAAATTTCAGAAAGATGGTGAACTTACTTTCCAATCTTCAAATGGGAAATATATTTCAACGATTGATATTGAAATTGCCGATGATGATGATAAGAGAACAAAAGGATTAATGGACAGGCTATCAATGGTGGAAAATCAAGGGATGCTGTTTTTGTTTCCTTATGAATCCATCCAATCATTTTGGATGAAGAATACAGTAATTTCATTGGATTTACTATTTGTTAATAGAAATAATGAAATAGTAACTATTCATAAAAATGCAATTCCTTTTGATACAAGTCATTACCCATCAACAAAACCTGCATCGCAAGTTGTGGAAGTAATTGCAGGTTATACCGATCTATATAAAATAAATGTTGGTGACAAAATTGTGTGGCGAAGACATCAATAAAAACATGTTAATTGCTAATTGTTAAAATCAATTTTTTGCATTTTAACTATTTAATAATTTTAATTTGTTTTAGAAAAGAATATAATTTAATAGTTTTTAATTATGGAAAATAATTTTTATAAAGATTTTGATTTTGAACGCATTTCACAAAGCGTACGTGAGGAAGATTACAGAACTCCTTTCCAAATTGATCGTGATAGGTTAATTCATTCGTCAGAATTTAGAAGACTACAAGGTAAAACTCAAGTGTTTTTGCCAGGTGAAAACGATTACTATAGAACGAGGTTAACTCACTCAATTGAAGTTTCTCAAATTGGTAGATCAATTACAAATTACATTACTAAAAAATATCCTATTTTTTTTAGTGATTCATATTTTATTGATCAAGATTTAGTTGAATCTGCTTGTCTTGCTCACGATTTGGGGCATCCCCCTTTTGGGCACGCTGGAGAAAGAACCTTAAATAATTTAATGAAAGATTATGGTGGATTTGAAGGAAATGCTCAAACTCTTAGGTTAATCTGTGACACTTTTTATACAATTGGTGAAAGCCGAAGAGGAATGAAACCAACTCGTGCTTTTGTTGATGCAATATTAAAATATAAATCAATCCACTCAAAATTTAATAGTCCAAAGAACCATTTTGTTTATAATTATCAACAAGAATACATAAATTTTGTATTTGGTAATAACAGTTTACCAGAACCACTAAATAATACCAATGCATTAAATAATTTTAAGAGTATTGAATGCCAAATTATGGATTGGGCTGATGATACGGCTTATGCAGTTAATGATTTAGTTGATTCAATTTCTGGTGGATTTATAAATATTGCAAAATTGCAAAAATGGAGAAAAGTAAATGCTGATTCATTAACCGAGCAAAAAATTGAATCGCTTAACAAAATTGAAAAATGGATTAAAGAAGACACGTATAAGTCCAAATTTGGCAGCGAAATTGGTAAATTTATCCTTGCTTGTAAACTTGAGGAGCGAGAATCATTTATGGACAAGTTAACAAATCGCTATAAATATTTGCTTACTGTTGATGAAGATAGTTTTCAACGAATTGAAATGTATAAAAAAATTGCTGTCGATTTAGTGTTTCGTTCGCCACAACTTCATCAAATGGAGTTTAAAGGCAATAATATGATTACTAAAATGTTTAATGTGTTTGCCGAAAATTATATAAATGAAATTACTGGAATTGAGCTTCTTCCAAATTTTACAAATAATTTAATTAAGCAAGAAAACACTAAAAATGGAAGAGCAAGGTTAGTTTGCGATTATTTAGCTGGCATGACTGACGCATTCGCATTAACAAATTATAAAAGACTATTTGACCCAGATTATAGTTCTATTGCAGATATATTTAAATAAAACGTAGCACAGAGTAGTATTATTTACAAAATGAATGAAAGGCATACATAAATGTTAAGTCCACAAAAAATTAAAAAAAATGATCAAGAATCAATTACAATAACTTGGAAAGATGGAAGAGTTCATACAATTCCGTTAAAATTTTTACGTGATGAATCACCTGATGCAGGTAATAAAGGCGAAACAATACTTTGGACACATTACAAACCTGAACCACAAGGACCAGATAAACCCGGGAAATATGAAGTTAATAACATTAAAGTTGTTGGAAGTTATGCAATTCAAATAACATGGGGAGATAATTACGACCATGGAATTTATACTTGGGATTTGCTCGAAAAATGGGGTGAGTTTTGGGAAATGAAAAACGAATTAAATAAGGAAAATTAGTATTTAATTGATTGCAAAAACAGTTTCAAATTAAATTATACCCAGTTTAATACAGTTAATTGTTTAATTCTTCTAAATTCTTGCTCATTATTTGTAACTAAACTATAATCAAGCGAAAGCGCATGAGCCGCAATTAGCATATCATTTGAGCCGATTATATTACCGGATTTCTCCAATTCTGCTCTAATTTCGCCATATTTTATTGCAGCATTTTCGTCATAAGGTAAAATTTTAATTGTTGAAAGAAATCCTAAAAATGCGATAATATTTTTTTCAACAAATTTGCTTTTATAAATTCCGTACCAAATTTCTGAAGCTGTAATTGAAGAAATAAATACATTTTCTGGAGGAATTGATTCTAAATTTTGTTTAACAGAAGTTGGTTTATTGTTAATAAGATAAATACAAATATTTGTATCAAGCATATATTTCATTGAAATATATCCCCACGTTCTTGAATTTCGGGCTGATTTCTTTCTATCATAAAATCATCCGAAAATTGTTCTAAGCTATTAAAAAAATTACTCCAACCGTGTTTTGGGGGGAAAATTACAATTGCATCTCCAATTTTGGAAATATTTGCTACATTTCCATCCAAACGGTATTTTTTTGGCAATCTTATTGCTTGACTGTTTCCACTTTGAAATATTTTTACTGTTTCCATTTTAATCTCATAAATATATACGCATAATATATACTTTTGTAATTCTTATGTCAAGTTATTAGCACATTTTAAATGGAAAATTAGTTGATTTTCCAAAATAAATAGCTATCATATCTATTTAATGGACAACCACATTTTTTGGATGGACATTTTATTAATTCATCAGAAAATGAAAATCCTTCGTAAATATTGCCAATTTTTGTCTTAATTTGATGACAAGGATAAATATTTCCATTTGAAAATACAACAGCTGCATTAAAACCAGCATTACAAATATTGCCTTTTTGAGCAAAACAAGAGATTTCTGATTGAGAAATTCCAAACAAATCCAAATCATTATTAGTATAACTTTCAGGATAATTTTTGCCTCCAAAATTTCCATAAAATGGAGCAAAAGCAAAATCTATTGAATTCTCTTCAGCAAATTTGGAAATTTCTTTAATTCTATTTGTTATTTTTGGATAAGCAATAGTTTCGGAATAAATGTTAAATCCCATATTTTTTAGCAAATTGTAATTATGAGCAAATTTATCCAATAATTTTCTTTTCAATAATTCATCGTAATGAAATGAAGCGTGAATGTGCAGAATTCTATCAGGATTTATTTCCGCAGCAAATTTTGCAATATTATTTGATATAAGATTGCTGTTAAATGAAACAAAGTGTTTTTTTGTAATTGATTTACAAACTTCAACAAAATTTGGAATTAAAGTCGGCTCGCCACCTGTAAAACTGATTTTGTAAATTTTCCCATTTTTATCCAATGTTTCAAGCAGCAAATCAATTTTTATTGAATTGACTTTTATGCTAGTATCAGTAATTTTTCCAAAACAATATTCACAATCCAAATTACAACGCTTTGTTACATCCCAATGAAGCCAAGCATCATAATTTTGATTTTTGTTTTTAAGTATTTTCATCCACTTATAAATCTATGTTAATATCAAATGCAACTCGTAAATAACATTTTACTTGTTATATTCAATTTACATACTCATATATAATTATTGAATAATTATTTTTCTTATTGGAAGAATTTGGTTATTTGTGGTGATTCGTAAAAAATAAAAGCCACGCGCCAAATTGTTTAAATCTATCTGTGATGATTCACTTGCAATTTTTATATCTCTGACTTTTTGACCAAGTATATTGAAAACTGTTATTTCGCTATTACCTTTAATGTTGCTCATTTTAACATTCAAGTTTCCCCGCACTGGATTTGGATAGACATTAAATTCAACCAAATTATTCGTCAATTTAACTGAGTTTGGATTTTGGGCAACAAAAACAATTTTATCCAAATTAAATGGTTCTGCCGAAATAAAATTTATTCGCAAAATTTGAACCCCAAAATTTAAAGTTATAGGCACAGAAACTGACGTTAGGTTTGTCCAACTATTTGTTTTAGGAACAGTAATTGTTTCAGATAATTTATTACCAACTTTAATATTTAGTTTACCACCTCCATCAAGAGAAGCAAGAAATACATTTAAAAAATAATCCCCACTTTGTTCAACATTTACCGTGTATTCAAGCCACTCTCCAGCAGAAATGTATGCTATTTGATAACCATCTGGTCTCGATTCTATATCCACAGATTCGTTAGGCCTGTAAGCACCCGGAATATTGTCTGCGTCTGTATCGTGAAAAGTTAAACCTTCACCACCAATGTCAAAATTTTCGGCTTCAATTGTTCCTGGAATATTAAATGGACTTCCTAAAAATGAAGAGCGTTTATTGGGGAGATAAAATTTTACTGGATATGAATAGTAATCCTCTTTATCATTAAAATTAGTTATCACTCTGTAATAATATGTATTATTTGATTTTACGCTTGTATCATAAAATATAGTTGCGGTTGAATTAAGTTCGGCAAAGTTTACAAAATCTTCATTTCCAATTTTACGTTGTATAATAATTCCATCAGAATCTGTAATTCTATTTTGCCAAAATATAGCTAAAGTAGTATCGTTTGATTTAATGATATTTAATCTTGTTGGTCCATCGGGATAAGTTTTGGTTAAAATATCCTTTACTCCACTCCATTTTCGAGTATCTCTTTCATAAATTCCAAAATTGCCCCCATCATCCCAAACTTGAAAAGCAATTCCTTTTGATAAAGATTCCTCTACATACGATGAATAGTGATACATTCTTGAATTATAATCGCAAGCTTTAACTGCACCAAATTCACTTATCATTACGGGAATATTATTTATAGCCGACCATTGATAAACAGATTGAAATTGTGCCTGAAGTGCATTTCTATCAACTACTGTTCCCCACGTTCCAGTACCTTCCCCAGCAAAACTCCATGGATCGTATGAATGAAAATAAGCCATAATGTATTTGTCATTTGGAATTGACGCAGACATCATTTGAGATGAGCCTGTGTAATCATTTCCAGAATAAATTAAAATTCTTGTTGGATTAGTTTTTCTAATTATTGGAATTAATCTTGAATTTAAGTCATCAACTTCTGCGGTAGTCATTCCAAAAGGTTCGTTGATTATTTCAAAAAAGAGTTTTTCCGATTTATCCTTAAATCGTGTTGCCACTTGACTCCAGATGCTATCAAAACGTGCTTTATACGTTGCATTTGAATAATTTTGCTTTAACCAATCTTCGTGATGTGCATTTACAATTATGTATAAATCTCTTTTTAGTCCCCAATCAATAATTTGTTCAACCCTAGAAAACCAAGTTTCATTAATGTTAAAAGGAGCAGAAGTTGCTGTATGCTTATCCCAACGAACTGGAATGCGGATGCATGTAAAGCCAGCTTCTTTATAATCATCAAAATAATACTCTTGAAGAAAACCATTATTCCATTCACCTTCGTTTGGTGGTTCTAAAGTATTCCCAATATTAATGCCTCTATTAATTTCTTTAATTGCATCTTGGGGTTTTAATTGTGCTAACAATGGGATGTAAATAATTGAAATGAATAGAATTAATAGTTTCAACTTCATAAATATTCCATAAAATTAAATAATGGTTACAATGCAGAAATTGTACCAAAAAATATTCTTATAATTTTATATAAAATGATAAGTTAGGAGAAGTAAAAATTTTTTTTCAGTTGAAATAATAATAGATTATTATCAGAATAATAACCCATTGTTTCCAAAACAATTTTGGATTAAATTAATTTTATTAAACAGAATAGTTTGATTTACTAATCAGATAGAATATATTTATATTTTAATTAATTGATTATTAGTATATGGTAGAAAGCATAGTTACAGTTTTACTCATAGGTTTTGTTGCTGGCTTTATTTTTTCAATGCCAATTGCTGGTCCTATTAGCATTCTTATAACATCCAATGCACTAAAGGGCAACAGACGCTTTTGTATAAGAACCGCACTTGGCGCTACAATAGTAGAGTTTGTTTTTGTCTTGGTTGCAGTTTTTGGTATGACCATTATTTTCTCAGCTTATAGTTCAATAATTCCCTATCTATTAATAATTGGCTCAATATTTCTTTTTTTTGTTGGAATTAAGATATTTTCGAGCAAACTAAAATTAGAGGATTTTAACGAAACAACAGAGGATATAGATATTGTAAAAGCAGAAGATAGAGGTGGATTACGAACTGGTATAATTATTAACCTAACAAATCCTTCTCTCTTTTTCGGAATTTTAGCGTCCTCTTTTCTTATACTTTCATTTGCCTCATCTATCGGCTTAAACACAGGTGGATTAGATCTTTTAGTTCAAGAGAATCTTACTTCAATTCAAGAAATAACTGGTGATGCAATAAAAGGAATCGATTCGACATTTATTGACTCAAACAATGAGTCAAACAACGTGGTGCATTCTACATACACACTTTTGCTTAGTATAGTTTATGCATTTTCTTTGGCTTCTGGTGGATTTGTTTGGCTTTATATTTTAATGCTCTTACTTATTAAATATAGAACTATTATTAAAATGAATTATTTAAATTGGATAATTCGTAGTTTAAGTTTTACCCTGTTTGCCATTAGTCTTTATCTAGTATACACAGCTATTAAAATAATAATTGTTCAAATAACTATTTAATTAAACTTTTCTTTGTAATAAAATAATTCTTTATTTTTACTCTTTAAATTATTTAAATACTTAACTAAAGGCTTAATGTGGAAACAGTGTATCTTGATAGGAATGAAAACAATTATGGCCCATCACAAGAATGCCAAGATGTATTAAAAACAGCAACTCCAGATTTATTTTATATGTATTCAACAGCCTACAAAGAAGGATATAAAAGTTTATTATCCAACAGACTTGCAAATGAATTTAGAATTACTGAAGATCGAGTTCTGTTAGGATATGGAGCGGAAGATTTACTGAAACAAGTTGTTCAAACATATCTAAATAGAAAAAGGAAAAAACTATTAATCCCCGACCATTCTTGGTGGTATTACAAAGAAATATCAAACGAAGTTAAAGGTACAAGTATTGAATATCCAATTGTAGAAGGCAAAGATTCTTACGAATATGATATTAATAAACTTATGGAAATATATGAAAACGAAAATCCAGAAGTCGTTTTTCTAGCTTCTCCAAATAATCCCACAGGAAACTCTATATCAGATGAGCAATTAACTTATGTGCTTGATAAAATGGAAAATTCAATTGTTGTGCTTGATGAAGCTTATTGGTTTAGCAACAACAATAGCAAAGCTACGGCACTTGTAAACAAATATCCAAACCTAATAATTATTAGAACTTTTTCGAAACTATACGCCCTTGCGGGTATTCGTATTGGTTATGCATTAGTTGGTGCTGGATTAAAACGGATTAAAAAATTATCAAACCGTTATCTTGGCTATAGTAGAATTTCAGAAAAAATTGCAATTGCTGCAATGGACTCTGTAAATTATTATAACGATATAGCAAAAAAAATGACTGACGATAGAGAGCTTTATTTTACTGAATTAAATAAAATTGATGGCTTAAAGGCTTATAAATCTGATGCAAATTTTGTTTTAGTTAAAGTTCCAAAAGAATCTATGAATAAATTAAAAGAGTTTCTTTTAAAAAAAGGATTGGTTGTTAAATTTATGAATGAGAAATTAGTAAACTCTCATTTACGAATTTCACTAGGAACACAAGAGCAAAATAGGCGTGTAATTAATGCAATTACAGAATTTTATAAAACTTATAGTTCATGAGCTGGTTTCAAGAATATAAATCCTCGCTAAAATTAATTGAGGTTGAAGAGGTGTTAGATTTATTTTTCTACCGTCCTCTTGCATTTGTTTTTGTAAAGACAATTTACAAAACAAATATAACACCCAATCAAATTACAACAATTGCTTTAATTGTTGGAATGATTGGAGGCGTGTTTTACTTTTTCAATACCCATATTGCAATTACTATAGGTGCCATTTTATTAATTATATACGATGTGCTTGATTGCAGCGATGGTATGGTTGCACGTCTTAAAAAAAACGGAACGTTTTTTGGCAGAATCCTTGATGGAATTGCAGATTATTTTGTTACAGTTACTGTTTATCTCGGTATTGGATTTGGTTTTGCAAGTAATTCCGGAAACCCACTGTTTTATTGGATGCTTCTTGGTTTAGCTGGAGCAAGTAATATTATTCATGCCATTACACTTGATTATTACAGAAATAAATTTTTAGATTTTGCATTTCACCGCAATTCCACTCTTGGCGAAAATTTGGATGAATTTGAATTAGAGTTAGCTAAAATAAAAAAAAATGGTGGTAAATATTTTCAAAGAATAATTATTTGGATTTACTTAAAATACTCCGCTTTACAAGTTAATGCTTCATCAAAAAATACAAAAATTAGCAAACCCAATTACAACAAAGAGGATTACTTAAAAAAGAACAAACAAATTATCCATTTTTGGACATATCTTGGTCCAACAACTGAATTAACTTTGATTATAATTACATCATTTTTTAACAGACTTGATTTATTTATGTGGACAATGATTGTTATTGCTAATTTTTATGCTCTTACACTTTTGATAATTCAAACCAACATTAACAAAAACATAAAACTAGACGAGATTTAATGAAGGCTGTTATACTTGCTGCTGGTGTGGCTTCTCGATTAAGACCACTTACAAACAATATTCCAAAATGCTTATTAAAAGTGGGCGATAAGTCAATACTTGAAAGAACAATTGATAACTTGGTTAAAAATAAAATAAGTGAAATAATTGTGGTTACTGGATTTTTGAGAGAAATGATTGTGGATTTTCTGACTCAAAAGTACCCAAAACTTAAATTCACTTTTATTTTTAACGAAAAGTATGATTCAACAAATAATATTTATTCCCTTTGGCTAGCTAAATCTGAAATGCTTGGTTATGAAATGCTGCTAATGGATAGTGATATTATTTTTGACAGCAGAATTATTGGTCAGTTAATTTCTTCGGAATATGAAAATAATTTAGCATTACGTTCATCAGAAAATTTGAGCGAGGAAGAAATTAAATGTCTATTAAATAATGATGGCAGCATAAAAGAAATTGGAAAATTAATAAATCCGGAAGAAGCAGTTGGTGAATCTATTGGGATTGAAAAATTTTCTAAAGAATTGGTTCTTCGATTATATACAATTTTAGATAGAAAAATATTAGATGAAAAGGAAGTAAATATTTTTTACGAAGCAGCCTTTCAAGATACCATGAATAGTGGAGCAAAAATATTTCCAGTAGATGTAAAAGAATATAAATGTATGGAAATTGATACAATTGAGGATTTTGAAATTGCAGCTCAAGTTGCAAAAAAAATGATGTAATTATTCCTTTCTGTAATCAAATCGTGGGAGAGATAATTTTTTCTTCAAGGCAAAAAGTCTTAATCCAAATCCTAAAAGGACACTTAAAACCATTCCCAAATTAGTGGAAATATTTAGTGATTCAGATATATAAAATAAAATTCCACTTAAAAGTGCAATTGTTGCATAAAGTTCCTTTCTAAATATAAGTGGCATTTCATTACTCAATACATCACGTGTAATTCCACCAGCTACTCCGCTAAGCATTCCCATTATAATTGATATCCAAGCACCATGTCCCAACATTATTGATTTCTGAACACCAAGAACTGCAAAAAGCGTAAGTCCAAAGGCATCTGCAACAACAAGAACTTTATACGGGAATTTAATTTTATTAGAAATAAGCAGTGTTATAAAACTTATTACTATTGATAGAATTATGTATGTAGGATTTATAACCCAAAAAACTGGTGTGGAACCAAGCAGAAGATCTCTAAGAGTTCCTCCACCAAGTGCAGTTACAATTCCCAAAATAATAGCACCAAACGGATCCATCTGTTTTTTACCGGCAGCCAAAACTCCCGAAATTGCAAATACTGAAACACCAAATAAATCAAGCCAATAAAGCATATTTAAACAACTTTTAATAACGTTAATATATTATGTAATATGCTTTCGCCTGTCTATAAACAGTTGAAATAACAACTTTAAATATTACAATTGTTGGAATAGCAAGAAGCATCCCCCAAAATCCAGCAATAATTGAACCGCCAGTAACCCCAATAACCACAACCAATGGATGAAGATTAACAGCTTTGCCTAAAACTAGTGGTTGAAAAACAGCATTATCTAAAAATTGAGCCAATGAAACGACAATTAAAACTCCAAGAACTGCGTTATCTGGTAAAAAAGGTAAAATGGGATCAATACCTTCAACAATCATAGCATATAAAATTCCCGTTCCTAATCCAATGATTGGACCTAGGAATGGAATTGCATTTGATATACCTGCAATTATTCCAATTAGCAAAGCTGCTTGAATTTTAAAACCAATAAATAATAATCCAAGAAAAATTGTTAATCCAACTAATGATGATTGTAAAAGAGTTCCACGTAAATAATTTCCTATTGCTTTATCAACATTGGCAAAAGTTGCAAAAGCCATTTCAAAATATCTATTTGGAATAATTCCAAGAAAAAAACTTTTAATTTCACCTTCATCAACTAATATAAAAATAAAAATGAATGGAAGAATAATCCATGTTGATACTGCATTTAAAAATAAAGCAATTTTAGAATTGGCCTTAAAATTTGAATTATCAGAAGATGTATTTTTAGTACTCGTTGCATCTTCTAATTTAGGTGCTGGCAAAATAGGGTGTTTTAAGTTTTCAACGTAAAAAAACAGAATCCGTTCAGATACCAATGAGCTATCTATATAATTTTGGAATTCAGTAACTTCCATTTCGTTTAATGCTAAAAACGAAGTTACACTTTGGAAAATTTGGTAGAGTTCATCACCAACTAAATTATCAATAATATTTCCTTCGCTAGAGTAATCCTCTTTACCAAGAAATGCCAAAAAATTTTCGTCTAATTTATATTGAAGTTGTATTCTTAATTCCAAATTTTCTTTTTCATTAGGAATTGCAGATACTACCTTTTGCCCAATTACAAATACTACAAAAGACAAAACACCTAAAAGAATAATTATAGCAGCACTTTTAGGAATGCCCTTTCTTTTTAAATAATTTATACCTGGCAATGAGATATATGCTGCTAAAATTCCCATAAATATAGGTAAAATTAAATTTTGCAAAACTATTAAAAGGTAGCCCAAAACTATAGCCAAAAAAAGGAACAATGAAAAATAGAAGATTCTTGATCTATTTAATCGATCATTGTTTATCATTTAACAATCCTTTTAGTTTATTAATTTCATTTTCCATTTGCATAACATGAGTGGTTGTAGTCTTTAAACGCTGTCCCGTAATAATTGCAAGATGCATCATTATTTTCCCACCAATATCTGGATGGGTTTTGAGGAGATTATTTAAATCCTCTCTAAATATTGCAATTGCTCTTGTAGGTTTAGAAACTAGTGCCCCAGCAGATCGTGGGGAACTATCCAATAATGCTAACTCTCCTAAAATATCACCATTTTGAAAAACAGCAATTTCAATAAACTCATTTGCGTCATTCTTTTTTACAATTTTAACTTCACCTTCTTTTATTATGAACATTGCAGCGCCAGGTTGCCCTGCTTCAAAAATAAATTCGTTAATCTCATAAGTTCGCTCATAAGCAAATTTTGAAATTATTTTCAATTCACGCCTACTTAAATCACTAAGAAGCGGAATTTTTTTTAGAATATCAACAACAGATTTACTTTGACTGGTAAATAGTTCTCTGCTAAAATCCTTCCAAAGACTTTTGGTTTTTATAATATCTTCCATAAAATTCTTCTTTTAGAAATAATAAATTATTTTGATAATGGACAATATAAGAGATATTTATTAAAAATATAATATTAATTTAACCAAAAGGTAATTAATATTTTTTTGTAGAAATAGATTTGAATATTAAATTTGTAAGTAAAATCTATACTTTTTGAAAGGATAAAAATGAAGACTATTATTATAAATGTTTTATTATTTGTTGCATTAAATTTTTCTATAAATGCACAAAGTAGTGGTTTTGGAATTGGATTAGTGTTTGGCGAACCAACTGGTATTTCGGCAAAATTGTGGAATGGAAATACAACTGCATTCCAGGGTGCAATTGCTTGGTCTTTTGGAAAAAATGATGCTTTAAGATTACAAGCTGACTATTTATGGCACTTTCCTGGTCTTGAAATAGCTGTGGGAAAATTGCCGTACTATTTAGGAATTGGAACGAGTGTTACATTAGCTGACGAATTAGTCTTGACTGCAAGAATTCCTATTGGAGTAGATAATCAATTTTTTAATTTGCCTTTGGATATATTTGTAGAAGTTGTGCCTGGATTGAATTTAATACCAGATGTTGATTTAAATATTGATGCTGGTCTTGGTGTAAGATATTTTCTCAAATAAAATATCTTAAAGAGTCATTAAAAATCATTTTATGGCCCATTAATTATAATACTGTTACAATCCACCACCTAAAAAGTGCGATTAGAACGATAATAAATCCTTCTATTTTAGTAATTCGCCATCCTATTCTCATTAAAACAAATAGAAAAACCAAATATAATGCCAATATTAGTAAACTGTAAAAATCACTTTGCGAAATTGTTAAAGGACGGATTATTGAAGCAACTCCAAGAACACCAAGAATATTAAAAATATCGCTTCCAATTAAATTACCAATTGAAAGACCATATCTTCCTTTAAATAATGCAACCAGAGATGTAGCAAATTCTGGGATAGATGTGCCAGCCGCAACTATAGTGATTCCAATCATCCATTCAGAAATCCCAAATTCGCGGGCAATTTCTGATGCTGAGTTTACAAGTAAATGGGCACTTCCAATAATTGCTAAAACTCCAACAATTAAAACAGGTACATCATACCATTTAAAATTTCCTTCTGGAATTACCTCATCTAAATTAACTTTTGAGCGTATAAGAACAACTACATAACCTACAAGGAGTGAAACGAAAATAATTCCCTCAAAAGTAGAAAGGACTAAATCTCGGAAGAAAAAAAGCAAAAGAATTCCTGAAATAACTAATGCAGAACCATCGCGAAAAAGCAAAGTTTTATTAGTAATAACTGTGCCAAAAATTGCAACAAAGCCTAAAATAATTCCAAGATTAAAAATGTTTGAACCAACAACATTTCCAACAGAAATTGCCATTTTGTTTGCTATTGCAGCCGAAACAGTTACTGCGAACTCCGGGGTGGAGGTAGCAAAAGCGACAATTGTTAAGCCAATTACCAACTCAGACATGCCAAGTTTTTTAGCAATTTTGGAAGCAGATTCAACAACAAAGTGTGCGCCTCCCCAAAGTCCGAAAATGGTACAAATTATAATCAGTAGGTTTAATAAAATTGCCATAAAATTTTGTTTTAATAATTAAATAAAAATGATGTGTAAGTAACCTAAAAAACGTTACTTATTCAAGTAGGAATTTTGAGTAATATAAGCCCGAATTAAATCGGGCTAAAATTATTAATCCTCTGGATTATACGAAAGTTCAATTTTTATATGGAAATCAGCACCACTAAACATGGTATATTTTACATCGCCAATTGTACATTTGTAATCTTCACCAACAAGTCCGCTTACAACTTTTGCTACTCCGTTTTCAATATCGGCAATGCTAATTGCTTTAAGTTTATTTTGTAATAGTTTGTTAACATCAATTGTTTTTTCGTTTTTATCGGGCATTTTCTCTCTCCAAATTTATTTGTCGTTTTTAGACGATAAATATATGTATTTGTTTATCAATTATATAAATTAAGTTATCTTTACACTTTTTCTTAATTTTTAGAAATTTCAATAATCTTGCTTCTAATTATTTTTTAATTACAAAAGAGAATTAAAAATTAAGATTAAGCAAATATTAATCATAGAAAATTAAAATTTAACTTCTGATTAAAGTAAGTAATTCTTCTGTTTTTGCTTTCATTAATTCTTCATCACCTTTAGATTCAACATTTAAACGCAATAAAGGCTCCGTGTTGCTCATACGCACATTAAATCTCCAAGTATCATATTCAACACTAACTCCATCAATTTCGTCTAGTTTGCCGTCGGAATATTTTGCTTTTAATTCGGCAATTTTTGCTTTTGGATTTTCTAAAGTTGTATTAATTTCGCCTGAACAAGGATATTTGGCAATCATATCACCAACTAATTCCGAAAGCTTTTTCCCCTCTTCTGCCATTAACTGAATAACAAGAAGAAATGGAATCATACCACTATCAGAATAAGCATTTTCGCGGAAGTAATGATGTGCAGACATTTCACCGCCATAAACAGAATTAACTTCGCGCATTTTTTCTTTTATAAATGCATGTCCACTTACAGAAACAACAGCTTCTCCACCAGCTTTTTCAACTACATCAAGTGTATTCCAAATTAATCTTGGGTCGTGGACAATTTTTCCACCAGGGAAACTTCTTAAAATTGATTTTGCTAATAATCCAACAATATAATATCCTTCAATAAAATCACCATTTTCATCAAAGAAAAAACATCTATCATAATCTCCATCCCAAGCTACACCAAGATTGGCTTTATGTTTTTTAATTGCGTCAACAGTTGGCTGTCTATTTTCTGGTAGCAATGGATTGGGAACTCCATTTGGAAAAGTTGAATCTGGTTCATGAAAAACCTTAATCATTTTAATAGGCAATTTATTTTCAATTGCGTCTAATGCCGGACCAACACAACCATTTCCAGCATTTACAACAACTTTTAATGAATCAATTTTTTTTGCATCATAAAATTGATTAAGATTTTCAATAAATGCTTCCATTACATCTTTATTTTCAATTTTTCCTTTTGTAGTTGCAAGTTTGCCTAAATCATTATTTAAAATCATTTGCTCAACTTCACCAAGCCCAGATGCATAGCCCATTGGAACTGAGCCTTTTTTTACAAATTTTAATCCATTATATTCTGGTGGGTTGTGGCTTGCAGTAATCATTACTCCACCATCGGCGTCAAAGTATGGAGTTGAAAAATAAATCATTTCAGTTCCACACATCCCTAAATCAATTACATCGCATCCAGCATCAGTTAAACCATTAGCGAGTGCTTTTGATAATTCAGGGGATGAGGTTCTAACGTCCATTCCAATAACAACTTTTTTTGCATTGTTTAGTTTAACAAATGCACGACCAACTTTATATGCAATATCTGTATTTAATTCTGAAGGGACTTTCCCCCTTATATCATAAGCTTTAAATCCTGGAATGCTTGCCATTATTTTTCCTCTAAAAATATTTACAATTAATTATTTAAGTAATGCAAAATATTGGTAATTAGAATAAATTACAAGGAGAGCTTTGTAAGATTAAATTGTATTTATTCCCACAATAATGAATAACAAAAATTAGTATCTGATTAATTCTTTATAACTATCTATATTATCAATATCATTTAAGATTTCTGGATACTCACAATTCCAATGTTTTTTTCTAATATTATTTACGCTTGATATTTCTTTTAAATTACAAGTAACCGGTGATGATGTAATTATTTTAATTAGTCGTTTATTTAATAATATTGGATGCCCATTTTTTTGTTCAAATTCAGGCTGAATCCAATCGAATAAATTATCTGTTTGGCAAAGTAAATTTTCATAAAACGATATTGGCAAATTTGGTTGATCAATAAAATGATATAAAATCCAATCCGCATTCAATGAATTTCTTAATCCTGTTTTTAGTGACGAAAACATTCCTTCTTTAAAGTTTTCATTAAATATGGTCTTTATCTTTTCAATATTTTTGAACGATTTAATTTCAGTTTCAATTAAATTTGCATTATGCCCTGTAATAATAACCACTTCATCACAAATTGGATTTAATTTATCCACAATATTTTCAAGAAAAGATTTTCCACGATAATCCAAAAGCGGTTTAAAATCACCCATTCTGGATGAAAGACCCGCCGCAATTATTAAACCAATAATTTTGTCATTCATTTAACTTCTATTCATAATTGTTTTTTTAACTAAACGCAGTGTTGTTGGCTAAATTTTTAAAGATTCTACATCTTTTAATCCATTTCCTGTAATTAAAAGTAGTACCGTTTTATTTTGTAGCCTATTTTCGTCCAAAAATATTTTATAAGCTGCATAAGTTGCGGCGCTTGAAGGCTCGCACAAAACTCCAGTTTCAACAATAAATTCTTTTTGGCTTTGTAAAATATTTTTATCCGAGACCGAAATTGCTTCACCAAAACTTTCTTTAATTGCATTTACTGCAAAATATAAATTACGAGGCGCACCCGCACTAATACTATCTGCAATTGTTGTTGCTGGTTTGTAAACAAATTCATTATTATTTATGTATCGCACTACGGCATCACTTTTCTCCGATTGCACTCCAATTAGCTGTGGCAGTTTTTCAATCCATCCAAGCTTTAATAATTCTGAAAATCCTTTATATATTCCAGAAATAATAACTCCATCTCCAACTGGAACAAATATTACATCTGGAATCTTTCCATTAGTTTGGATAAAAATATCATAAGCAGCTGATTTTTTGCCTTCAATTGTTAATGGATTATAAGCTGTATTTCTATTATACCAATTATTTGTTTTTGAATCTTCAAGGCATTTATCAAACGCAAAATCATAATCGCCATCAACAACAACAATATTGGCTCCATAGGCTTCAATTTGAATTCGTTTAGCATTGGGGATATTTTTAGGAACATAAATATGCGATTTTAAACTAAGTCGTGCGCAAATTCCTGCTAACGATGAGCCTGCATTTCCAGTTGATGCTGCTGCTATTTCATTAATTCCAAGTTCAATAGCTTTTAATGCAACAAGACTTGAAGCTCTATCCTTGTATGAAAGGGTTGGATTGCGTGTTTCATCCATTATGGAAAAAGTGATTCCATTTATAGTTTGTGTCAATAAGTTATTAGCAGGAAGCGTTAATTTTTCTAAAATTGTTTTTGTGAATTCACTATAATTAATTGGCCAAAGTTGTGGATATAACCAAGGTTTACCAGCTTCCAAATTTAGAAAATCATGTCGTAAAATACTTTTACTTATTGAAACATAATCATAATCAATTTGTAGAACTCCAATCAGGGGTAGATTTTTTTCTGCCTTTCCACATTTTGGACACAGATAATGGAAGTTATTTTCAATGAAATTTGAGTCGAATTCTGATTTGCAGTTTTTACATTTGTAAGTATAATTCATAATAGGTCTTTAAAGTGAATTTTTAGTTTATAATTTTAATTAGCAATTTAACGATTAATTCGTTTAGTTTTCCAATAAGACAATATTGATTTGATAACAATATAGAGTAAAAAATGAAAAACAAAATTATTTTTCTTGTAATAATACTTATACAATTATCTATTAGCGGTATTTTTGCACAAGATGTAACAACGGTTGAGGCTTTAAGTAAAGATATAAGTGATAATTTGGACTTGGAAGCTGTTGCTTCAATTTTTGGTGAATCGGAGGATTTAGAAGATTTTGAAAGAAAATTAAATGATCCAGACATTCAAATTTGTAACTTGGACTTAAACGAAGATGGTGAAGTTGACTATCTAAGGGTTCTGGAAACAGCCGAAAAAAACACTCATCTTATTACAATTCAAGCGGTAATTGGAAAAGACCTATATCAGGATGTTGCAACAATTGATGTTGAAAAGGATAATTCTGGTGAAACAAAAGTGCAGGTTGTTGGCGATGTTTATCTTTATGGAAATGATTATATAATTGAGCCAGTTTATATTCATCGCCCAGTATTTTTTGTTTATTTCTGGGATGCTGGATACAATCTATGGTATTCCCCTTATTATTACAATTATTATCCAACATATTATAATCCTTGGCGACCATATCCAATACACAGATATCAGCGTTTTGTCCATAATTATGTGAACAGAGATAATCGTTATAATTATGCTAAATCGCGCAGAAGCAAAACTTCTGTTGTTTTACACGAAAATTTAAGAAGAAATGATTATGAAAAAAGAAATCCAGAAAAATCTTTTGTTAAACGCACTAAAGGAATTACAAACAGATTTAAGTTAGAAGAAACTAGAAAAATTAATGGAGCACGTGATTCTAAAGAGATGAGAGAATTTACTGGGAAAAAAGTACGAAAAGATTGGACTCCAAATTCATCATCATTAAAAGAAATGGATAAAATTCCGCGTATTGATAAAAAAGCTAAAAATGATAATAACCAGATTAGAGAAAAACAAATACGTAAAAATAGAGAAATTCAAAAAAATGACACACCCGCTCGGGATAGAAACAAAAGCCAAGTTAGACCTTCAACGAGGAGACCCGAAATAAAGAATAATGAAGTTCAACGAAATAGTAATCCTGAAAGAACTCCAAAACAAAATAGAGTTGAACAAAGCAATTCAAGAAATAGTGAAAGGACAAAAAAGACAGACAGAAATTAAATTTTATAATTTTAAGGCTATTTTGTTTTTGAATTTATTATACAGTTAAAGAAGAGATATGGAAAATGGATAAAAAAATATTACAGATAGAACCATTAGGTTTTCCTTGGAAAACATTAGATCCGTTTCTTTTTTGTGCATATCACAAGGACGATTTTCCAAAAGGAAACGAAAACATGGAACCTGATTCCTCACTATTATTAGGTAGAAATATTGGTGAAGATTTTACAATAAAAGATGGCTGGCGAATGTATCATGGCGATAAAGTGCCTGGATTCCCAAGTCATCCCCATAGAGGATTTGAAACAATTACGGTTGTTGAAAAAGGAGTTGTTGATCATGCTGATTCTCTTGGTGGTGCTGGTCGTTATGGGAAAGGTGATATTCAGTGGATGACTGCAGGTAGAGGAATTCAGCATTCTGAAATGTTTCCACTTTTAAATATGGATAAAGATAATCCACTTGAAATGTTTCAGATATGGTTAAACCTGCCAAAAGCAAGCAAATTAGTTGAGCCGCATTTTGCTATGATTTGGGATTCTTCAGTTCCAACTTTGCGTGAAGAAGATAGCAATGGGAAATTAACAGAAATTAGGGTAGTATCTGGTGAAATAAAAGGAGTAAAATCTTTATCACCAGCCCCAAATTCTTGGGCTTCAAATCCCCAAAATGAAGTTTTAGTTTGTACAATTAAAATGGAAGCGGGAGCAAAATTCGTAATACCAAAAACAAATTCGTTCGTTAACAGAGCTTTATATTTTTATAAGGGAAGTTCTATTAATATTGACGATACAAAAATTAACAGTTCTAATTTTATATCTGTAAAATCTGATATGGAAATTGATATTCAATGCGGTGATTCCGATGGACAAATATTAATACTTCAAGGTAAACCAATTAATGAACCAGTCGCACAATATGGTCCCTTTGTAATGAATACAAAGACAGAGATTCAATCTACATTTGACGAATATGAAAAAAATCATTTTGGAGGTTGGCAATGGGCAAGACGTGACCTAGTACATGATAGAAAAAAATCATGTTTTGCATTGCATTCAGATGGCAGATTAGAAAAAAAACAATAATTGAAAATATTCAGTCAATTTATTATTTAAATAAACTTATTTTGGCAAACTATATTTATTAATTAATAATAAATTAGATTTGTTCTTTATTATTTATAAAATGGAGGTAAATGGAAAGGTTAATAGATATAAAATCTTATAACGACATTTTAGCTGAATATCAAGAAACCCCTATTGGATTGTTACTTGAATATCACAATCTAAATAAAGAATATGATACATATTCTGAAGCTCAAATGTTGATTGGAATGTGTATGGATAATAGAAAACATTTACATATCCCTGATAATTTTTCATTTATTTTACGAGCTGGTGGAGCTAATTTGCGTCATAGTGAATTTAAAGTTTCTTATGCAATTGCTGTTGGGGGTGTTAGATATATTGCAATTATTGGACATAACAACTGTGGAATGGTTAATCTTAAATCACGAAAAAACATTTTTATTGATGGACTGGTTGATTTTGCTGGCTGGAATGCAGAAGATGCCAAAAAGCATTTTGAAGCATCAGAACCAATTTTTGAAATTGATAATGAAATAGATTTTGTAATTAGTGAAGCACAACGTCTTAGATTAAGATATCCAAAAGTTAAAGTAGCTCCTATGTTTTATAATGTTAATGACAATAGACTTTATTTAATTAGAGAGAATTAATTTTATTTACTATATCAAATTTTAAAATTGATGTTTTGGATTGTCATATTTCAATATCGATTTATCACTTAAAGTTAAATAGTATTGGAAAAATGAATGTGACTAATATTGTCCATAAACCATAAATTGGTAAAAACGAAGCAATACTTTTTTCTACATTCATAATTTCATTTCTGTTTTTAAGTGTCTTCAATAGACTGTATGTAACCATTATAAGGTTTATCAGAATTAGAATATTTCCACCTAAAACCGCAAGTCTGTTTGGTGTAATACCCCATTCAGAAATTCTGAATAAAATTGCAGATAACGCAATTCCATTTAATATTACCGTAACAATTGATAACATAAACAATAATAAAGTTTCTATCCTGTTGTCAGAAAGTTTTGTGGATTCAGCTACTGAGAAAAAAATAATTGCCAATACTCCAATTAATAGAAGATTAAAAATTAAAAGAAATTCCCTATCGTTATATGGGTCTTTGCCTGTATAAATTACGGCAATAAGATAAATTACGAGTGTTAAAAGTACTATTGGTGTAAAAACCTTTGCTATTACTGGGGAGACTTTATTTACCAGTTGAGGATTTGTTCTAACAAGATATGTCCCAACTATTGGTGCGGAAGCAACTCCCCAAATTGCAATATATTGAGAGTAAAACTCTTCAATTTTAATATCAATTAGTTCAAATAATCCAAATGTAATGCCTGATAATAATCCACCTGAAATCAGTAGAATTGTTGTCATCACCACTAAATCACCATTATATCGAAGAAAATCCAAACGCTTTTGATAGTTTTCTAATTGGTCACCAACAAACATAAAACCCAAAGCAGTCCATAAAAATAATGGAAGATGAATACACGCCAAAATTAGTGTGTCGCTTTTGATATTATTAGGAAGAAAATTAATGTATAAAATAGAAATTAGAAAGACTGCCAAAACAATAAATATTTTTTTGGGTTCGATTTTTTGTTTCCAAGCAAAATATGCTGTCAAAAAAGGAAAAACAACAAATGAGAGATTTCGTGGATAAAAAAAGTCTTTTTCAATTCCAGTCAACTCAGGTATTTTGACTATGAGTCCTGCAAAAAATGCAGTTACAATCACAAATATTAACTCGTTTTTTGTACCCCATGAAATTTCATCAAGTTCAAAATTCAGTCTTTCATTCCAAATTTGAGCTACTGTTTTTTCCTGGATGCTTGGATAAATTAGGTTGAACTCTCTTTTAAAAGTGGTTTTGTTATCCCGATACAATTTTTCAAGTTGCGTAGGATTGTCTAAGTTATTAATGATTTCATCTTTCATATTTTTCTTCGCTTAAACTAAATTTTGATTCCATTACTTTTGTTTCCTAAAAAGTAAATTCATAAATCTTGTACATTATATTGTTACTTTCTTGCTTTTTTAATGAATTCTTTATCAAATCACTCATAGATTTTTTATCAAGCTATATTTTTTAAATGCATTTATTCTTGATGTGCTCTTTAACAACTTGTTAGTTACCAATGTTTCCAGCATTGGGTATAATAATATTACGATTATTATAAATTCTTTCGTGATTAAAATAATTATATCAAATATGCTAATCAATTTAATTAAGCACAATTTAAAAAATGGGGAAATTTTTATAACCTTAGGTGATGCCACAACTACTGATTCTACAAGATTGGGACTTTCAATTGTTTAAAAAATTTGTGAACTTAACGCATTTGAAATTATCTATTAAACATGGATAATGTAATAGGATTAAAACAAACAATTTTAGAAAAAGAATAATTAATATATAAGCAAACTTGCCCAGACATACTCATTCTTAGCGTTTGTACCCAAAAGGTTAAGTGAAAAATGGTATAAACGCTTAGAGTGAGTTAGTCGAATATGCATTAATGCTTTTCTAATGCAGATTTAGTTAAATTTTAATAAAAGTACTGAACATTGAAAAATAAAAAAAATTTTCTTCTTGTAATTTATTGCTTTACAGCTACAATATTATTTGCACAACCTCAAAATAAAAACAATAATATTGTTCAGATATTTAGTGAGGATTTAAACCACTTTTTTGGTGTTGGAATTGGTTTAGTAAAAAGTCCATCCAATTTTACAACATCTGATTTATATACAACAGGCATTGTTGTTTTTGGCACAACTAGTCTTTTTGCTGTTGATAAAAATGTAAGAGAATTTTCGACTTCATATAACACAAATTTTCAAGATAACCTTTTCAAAATAGATGATTATTATGGCAGTTTTTACACAACACTTTTACCAGTTAGTTTGTATGGATTTGGATTATTTACTGAAAATACTAAAATTAGGCAACTTGGACTTAAAACAGCGGAAGCTTTTATTTATTCTGGAATAATAACTGGAATTTTTAAAATTATTATTGGAAGAAGAAGACCTTATGCTGGGGATAGTAATATGTTTTTCAAACCATTTCAGTTTACAAATAACGATTATCAATCATTGCCAAGTGGTCATACAACAGTTGCTTTTGCTGTCTCAACTGTAATGGCTAATTATTTGGACAATTTTTATTGGAAAGTATTTTGGTACGGCTCAGCTTCTATGGTAGCTTATTCAAGAATGTATCACAACCAACATTGGGTATCGGATGTTGCGCTTGGAGCCGCAATTGGATTTTTTGTTGGTAAATATGTTGCCAACTTCGATAATTCTCACAAAAATGAAAGTTTAGGAATAAGGATTAATCCATTTTTCACTTTTAATAGAATTGGGTTTGCTGTTACTTTTTGATATAGTGTTAATTTAGTTTAATAATAATAGAGTTTCTGCAAAATAATGACTTTCAGCAAGATAATTTATATTTTCACTGTATATAAATAGTCAAATATGCAATTTTTAGGATAAATGATGAACAAAAATATTTTGATAAAATCAGCATCTAATTTCATCAGTTTTGTAATGATAATTGCTTTCTTTGTTTTCTCTGTTTTTGTTCCGTTTAACCAAGTATTTCCGCAAATAGTCTCTAATTATTATAATTCGCTTGGTTGGATTGTAAACCTAATCTTTATTTTTGATTTAGCATTAAAACTAATTCTACTTGCAAATAAAAAAAATAATCTTGGGCTCTTTTCTGAAGAGAGTCTTGCAGATTATTTAAAAACTTATTTTATTTTTGATCTCTTGTCAATATTCCCAATTGCTCTTTTCCCAACTAACTCATTATGGCAATTTGTTCCTTTAATCAAAATATTTTCGGTTTTTAATCGTATTTCATTTATTCGTCAAATTATTTTAAAATTTGCCCCATTTGCTGTTGTTGTGCAATTCCTTTATTGGTTTATTCAAATAACACATTGGATTGCTTGCGGGTGGATTAAAATTGATGGTATCAATGAACAGCATTCTATTTCTTCTAATTACATCACAGCATTATATTGGACTACCACAACATTAACAACTGTTGGGTATGGCGATATTGTTCCTCACTCTAATTTCGAAAAACTGTATTCGGTTGTTGTTATGATTATCGGTGTTGGTCTCTACGGATATTTAATTGGTAATGTAGTTTCTGTAATAACAAAACGCGACCCAACACACGAACACTTTATAAGCAATTTAGAAAATCTTTCTTCGTTGGTGAGATATAGAAATTTACCTAAGAGTTTAACAGCAAGAGTAAAACAATATTTCTTATATATTTGGAAAAATCGGTTAGAACATAACGAAAGTAGTTTTTTACAAAAGCTTCCAGATGGATTAAAGTTGGAAGTCATTACTTTTTTAAAACAAGATTTTATTGAAAAAGTGAATTTATTTAAAGATGCTGGCAACGAATTTATTTCAGATTTAGCTGAAAATTTAAGAGAAACTGTAATTACGCCAGATGAATTTGTGTTTCACGAGGGTGATTTTGGCGAAAAAGTATATTTTGTAATTGAAGGTCAATTATCCGTTTTGACAAAAAACAGTAACAAAGAAATTGCCAAAATTAAGAAAGGTGATTTTTTTGGTGAAATTGCTTTATTTAAGAATAGACCCAGAAACGCAAGTGTAAAAGCAATTACTTTTTGTCATTTGTATTATTTGGATAAAAATTCATTTGATTTGCTTATCCCAAAATATCCTTTAATTTCAAAAAAAATTGAAGAAAAGGTTTTAGAGCGCGAAAAACAAGATTAAAAACTATTTAATTACCTTTTAGAAAAAATTAGATAATTTAACAGTAGTACCAAATCATATTTTTTTGAATAGATATTCTAAAAATTTAAATTTTAATATTTTTATTTGCATTTTAAAAAATAAATAACAATTTTAGCACCTATGAAAATACAATTATCAAATAATAACAATTGGTGGTGGTGGTACTTTTAGTTCTGCTGTCCTAAAGTTATATAAATTTTAATAATGCCGTGGATAGTAGAATACCATCCACGGCTTTTTTGTTTTAAAGCCGTTTGTTTAAACGGCTTTTTTTTTGCACAAAATTATTTACTAATTCACAATTAAATTATGGAGAACAAAATGCGAGACAATCAAATCTATCTTAACCCAAGTGAAATGCCAACAAAATACTACAACATTCTTCCCGATCTACCAACAGCATTGGCTATGCCATTAAATCCAGCAACTAAACAACCGGTTAGCCCAGATGATTTAGCTCCCCTTTTTCCCGAAGAATTAATTATGCAGGAAATGAGTCAAGAAAGGTTTATTGATATTCCAGAAGAAGTTCTAGAGTTATATTCATTAAGCCGTCCTACTACAATGCACAGAGCTTTCCGTTTAGAAAAAGCTTTAGGAACACCAGCTAAAATTTATTTTAAGTATGAAGGAAGCAATCCTGCAGGCAGCCATAAAACAAACACAGCAATTGCACAAGCATATTACAATAAACGAGCGGGAATTAAAAAAATTGTTACTGAAACTGGTGCAGGGCAATGGGGCAGTGCTCTTTCAATTGCAACTCAACATTTTGGAATTGATTTGGAAGTATATATGGTAAAAGTTAGTTATGAACAAAAACCATATCGCAGAACATTAATGCAGTTGCACGATGCAAAAGTATATGCTTCGCCATCAAATAGAACAAATTCTGGGCGACAGATTTTAGCTCAAGATCCAAACTCACCAGGTTCTCTTGGCGTTGCAATAAGTGAAGCAGTTGAAATTGCAGCATCAAATAAAGACACTAATTATGCGCTTGGCTCAGTGTTAAATCATGTTATGCTTCACCAAACAATTATTGGAGAAGAGGCTCGTTTGCAATTAGAAAAAGTTGGAGAGTATCCCGATATTATTATTGCCTCAGCCGGTGGTGGAAGTAATTTTGCGGGACTTAGCTTTCCATATCTTCGTGACAAACTTTCTGGATTGAAAAAAGATTTAAGAGTAATTGCTGTAGAACCTTCTTCATGCCCTACTTTAACAAAAGGAAAATTTGCTTATGATTTTGGTGACACAGTTGGATTTACTCCACTATTAAAAATGTTTACACTCGGTCATACATTTATTCCCCCTGCAATTCATGCGGGTGGATTACGCTATCATGGTATGTCGCCAATAGTTTCAAATCTTTACGAAAATAAAATTATTGAAGCTGTTAATTATCATCAAATTGAAGTTTTTGATGCGGCTAAATTATTTTTAACAACCGAAGGAATTTTGCCTGCACCAGAAAGTGCACATGCAATTAAAGGTGCAATTGAACAAGCAAAAATTTGTACCGAAAAAAATGAGGCAAAAACAATTCTTTTTAATCTTTCTGGTCATGGATTTTTGGATTTAGGTTCCTATGGTTCTTACATAGATAATAAATTGGAAGACTATAAACTACCAGATGAAGTAATTATGCGCTACTTTGCCGATTTACCAATCGTCGATTAATCTTTTTTTAGATTTCGTATCCTAAATTTTTAGGATGCGAAATCTGATTATCCTAGATAATGCAAAAGGATTAAAATTAACAATTTTAGAAAAAGAATAATCAATAAAGAAGCGAACTTGCCCATACTTACTCGGTCTTAGCGTTTGTACCCCAAAGGCTAAGTGAACAATGGTGTAAACGCTTTGAGCGAGTTAGTCGAAAATATGCATAATGATTTTCTAATGCAGATTTTGGGATTATTTTTATAGCTTTAAATTAGTGTTAGAAACAACCCACTGCAAACTAAAATTACATCATTCCAAAAGCAACTAAAAAAACCTCCAAGATTTTTAAAAACCTTGGAGGTTTGGCTTTTTATTCCAAAATTCCCAAAAGTCTTTCGCCATTTTATTTATTTGATAAAACACTCTTATTTTGTAGTTTAACAAAAATAATTAATTGTATTATTTAGATGGTAAAAAATAAATGAGTATTATATAATAACAAAAAAAGGGTAAGTTATGAAAAAGTTGTGCATTTTATTTTCAGTTGGTTTACTGATATTTTCACTTAGTTGTAGTGAAGATACACCAACTGAACCACAAAACAATCCACCCAAAATTATTAGTATAACAGTTAGTCCACCAGAAATTAAAATTGATGAAACAATATCTCTTTCTTGCGTCGCTACTGATGCTGATGGTGACGATCTAACTTATATATGGTCTTCAGATTTTGGTACATTCCCAGATGGAGCAAGCGGTCCATCTGTAAATTGGAAAGCACCTAGCGTTGATGGTGTTTTTAATATTATTGTAGTAGTGAGTGATGTTAAAGAAACTGCTCAAACAGAAAAAATCATTATTATTAATTCAAATAATAGTCTATCTGGTATTATTACTTTAAAAGATAAAAGCCTTCCCATTAGTGATGTAAAAATTGAAGTTGGAGAATTATCCACATTTTCCAAAGAGGATGGCTCTTATATTATTGAAAGTATTCCTTCTGGTGAAATAACAATTAAAGCATCAAAGCTAGATTATGAAATCTTTGAAAAACCTATTACTATATCAGCTAGTGAATCAGCTATTCAAAATATTGAAATGATTGGTTCAATAAAGATTTCTGGAAAAGTAAGTAATAGTTAAACAAAAGCAAATATAAGTGATGTTAAAATATCAATTAATGGTAAATCAACTCTAACAGACAATAATGGTTATTTTGAATTTCTAAATTTTGCACCTGGCTCATATACACTTACAGCACAAAAGGAGTTTTATCTTTTTTATGAAAACCAATTTGTGTTATCAGGGAGTTCAAATTTAATTGATTTTGAAATGACACCATGGCATTGTCTCGGAATTCCAACCATAACTTACTATGGACAAACATACAACACAATACAAATAGGCACTCAATGTTGGCTTAAAGAGAACTTAAACGTTGGCACAATGATAAATAGCACAACTAGTGGTTATCAACAAACAGATAATAGCATCACAGAGAAGTACTGCTATGACAACAATGAATCTAATTGTGATGTATATGGTGGTTTATATGAGTGGACGGAAGCAATGCAGTATGCTACAACAGAAGGCGCCCAAGGCATTTGCCCAACTGGCTGGCATATACCAACTTATGCAGAATATCAAATTTTAGAAATCCATGTAAACGATGAAGCCAAACAACTGCTCGCAGTCGGTCAAACAACATCTGCAACTAACGAGACCGGTTTTCCCGGATTATTGGCGGGCCTACGGTATGACAATTTTGATAGTTACGTTTTTTTAAGTTCCCGTGCTTACTTTTGGAGCTCCACGGAAAGTGGCATTAATGCTATTAGCATGGACCTGTTCAATGATTATTCCATTGTTGATTCTAGCAACACCAGCAAGGGTTACGGTTTTAGTGTTCGCTGCTTGAAGGATTAAGTTTACCCGCCATCTTGTTGGGCGGGTTATTTTTCAATTTACCCCAACTGGTTTTTTTTTGACAAAAAACCTTGTATGTTATATAAAAGAAGTTATTTACAAAGTTAAAAGAAATGGTTAACTAACGGAAAGGAGGAAAAAACCTTGGTCCAAGAGACCGTGTCGGAGTTTCTCCTTCCGTCAGGTAAATAA
>Ga0210046_1000098_pt1 | contig 91215 bp, 69 predicted proteins | sample CryGeyCG2114_250_FD_185461 | JGI IMG/M metagenome (GOLD analysis project Ga0210046, IMG submission 185461) | Groundwater microbial communities from aquifer - Crystal Geyser CG18_big_fil_WC_8/21/14_2.50 (SPAdes) (version 2) | ecosystem: Environmental > Aquatic > Deep subsurface > Groundwater ...
GGCGGGGCGGCGGAGCGGCGGGGCGGCAGGTGGTGGTCGCGGTGGCCGGCGGCAGCGGGGTCGCGGGATCGGAAGGGGAATCCATCGAGGAGGCGTCTCCGTGGAGCTCGAGGGGGGTGCTCGGTCTCGGAAAGGTAGCCAGGTGCGAAGTGGCGTGGTCTGGTTGATCCTCCATGGCCATGAACGGGTCGGAACCCCAGATCACCGTCGGCTGTCACGTCTCCACGAGCGGCGGGGTCGAGCTCGCCCCCGGGCGTGGCCACGCGATCGGCTGCGACGCGATGCAGCTCTTCACCCGCAACCAGCGGAGTTGGCGCACCCGCCCCCTGGCGGAGGAGGAGATCGCCGCCTTTCGGGAGGCGCGCGCCGCCTCGCGCCTGCGCACGGTGATGAGCCACGACTCGTACCTGATCAACCTCGCCTCACCGGTGGCGGAGATGCGCGGCAAGTCGATCGCCGCCTTCGAGGACGAGCTGGTGCGCTGCCACCAGCTCGGCATCGAGCTCCTCAACTTCCACCCGGGCTCGCACTTGGCCAGCGGCGTGGCGCAGGGGATCGCCACCCTGGTGGAGAGCCTCGACCTCATCTGTGCCCACCACCCCGAGACGACCGGCGTCACCCTGGTTCTGGAGACGGTGGCCGGCCAGGGGACCAACCTCGGCCGTACCTTCGAGGAGATCGCCGCCATCCTCGACGGGGTGCGCGAGCCCGCGCGGTTCGCCGTGTGCGTTGACACCTGCCACTGCTTCGCCGCCGGCTACGACCTGGTCAGCGATGCCGGCTGGGAAGCGAGCTGGGACGCCTTCGATCGCATCCTCGGCCTGCAGCGCCTGGCGGCCTTCCACGTGAACGACTCGAAGGGCGCCTTCGACAGCCGCAAGGACCGCCACGCCCGCCTTGGCCGCGGCGCGATGGGGGCCGCCCCCTTCCTTCGCCTGGTCACCGACCCGCGCACCCGGCACGTGCCCATGTTTCTGGAGACCCCGACCGACCCGGCCGGTTACGCCGCTGAGATCGTCTGGCTGCGCACGATGGCCGCGACCGGCGCGATCCCGCCCCTGCCGCCGGCAGAGGAGGTGAAGGGGCAGCTCTGAGGGGGGTCGGACTGGCGTCGACGGGATCGGACCCCGGCGGTCGGATGCGGGCGGTCCCGCTGCAGAGAGGCTGGGGTCAGGTCTTTACTTTATACTCCCGGTTCAACGCCGGAGTCTGACGCGCCACGTTGGAGGAAAAAGGGAAAGGCCTGACCCCAATCCGATCCTGTAGAGGGGGCTGCGAAGGGGCGCGGAGGCGCATGCCTTCGCGGCCCGATTGTTCCGGGATTGGCAACCTCATCCGGGCGCGCGCGCCCTGGCCGTGCCACCCGCTCGACCCAGTCCGACCGACTCGTAGGGCGGTCGGGCCGAGCGGGTTCACCCGCGGGTGCGGAGAAGCTTCGCGATCAGGACCACCACCGGCGTCGCGTGCAGGAGGAGATCGAAGATGTCCACGGGGCGGGTCAGCTCGCCGTGGACGAGCATCCGAAGCTTCTCCACCAGGTGCGGCTCGGGGAGCAGCGGGGCGAGGCCGAGAAAGAGGGCCACCGCCACCAGGGGGAGGAGGGGAATGCGGTCGAGCCACGCCATGGACGCTCTCGCGGGGCAGCCTCACTCGGCCAGGGCAAAAAAGTGGCCCGCGCTCCCGAGGGGGGGAGGGAGGCGCGGGCCGGAAATCCAGGAGGGTTTGAGGAGGGAGTAAAACCGCGGCCTGGATGACTGCATAGAGCCGTGACCCTGGGGGTGGATTCAAAACACCGGGTGGTCCCGCTACCGCCCCACCGGCCATCGCCGTGGTGGAACTTCCCAGCGTCGCACGTCTAGCTCCCGGCGCGGCGTTACGCGCCGCTGCTGGTCGGGATCTTGAGCTGGTCGCCGGGGTGGATGAGGCCGCCGCGGCCGAGGCCGTTGTGGCGCCGGAGGTCTTGCACGGTCGTGTTGTACCGCTTCGCGATCTGCCACAGGGATTCACCCTGGCGGACGTTGTGAAAGTGGAATGGGCGCTGCTTGAGCTGCAGGATCTGTCCCGGGTGCAGGGTGGCGTTCGCCGCCAGCCCGTTCCAGGCGACGAGGGCTCCCACGGTCAGGCGATACCGTTGGGCGATGGCCTGCAGGGAGTCGCCAGCGCGCACCGTGTGGGTAGCCTGGCGGGAGTCCTGCAGGCGGGGGGGCGGGTCCTGGCGCTCGGGTTGCGTGTTCTTCGCCAGTGCATGGCCTTCCGGTACGGGGATCAGCAGATCGGTGCCGGCCTGGAGGCGGCGCGGACCGCGCAGGTTGTTGAAGCGGGCGATGTCGTCCATCGGAACGTGGTAGCGGTCGGCGATGGCGCTGAGGGGCTCGCCCGGCTCTACCCGGTGGGTGGTCCAGCGGGTGGAGAGGGTCTTGGGATTGTGGGCGAGGCTGGCGCGCAGGCTCTCCGCCGCCGTGGCCGGAACGCGCAGGGGGTAGCCCTGCTTCACCCCCGGCGGGGTGCAGTCTTGCAACAGGGCGGGGTTGAGGCGGCGCAACTCTGCCTCCTCCATCGCCATGGTGGAGGCAACGGAGGAGAGGTCCACGCTGCCGCGCACCGTAACCACCGTGGTCTCGGGTAGGGGCGTGGGGCTGGCGGGCGGGGTGACCCCGTACCCCTCCGGGTCAATGGCGATCTGCGCCGCCGCCACGAAGTTGGCGACGTAGTCAATGGTCTCGGGTGGGGTCTGCGCCGAACGCACCACCTCGCGGTAGGTGCGGCTGGGGAGGGAGCTGAGGATGCCGGCGATACGACCCTCGCCGCTGTTGTAGGCCATGAGCGCCAGGGGCCAATCGTGGAAGGTGTTGTGGAGCCGCTTCAGGTAGCGGCCCGCGGCGCGGGTGGCGATCTCCGGGTCGCGCCGTTCGTCCACCCAGGGGTTGAGGGTGAGGCCGAAGTTGTGCGCGGTGGAGGGGATGAACTGCCAGTAGCCGCCGGCGCCCATGGTCGAGGTGGCGCGCCCTTGGAATCCGCTTTCGATGAGCGGCAGATAGCTCAGGACCTGCGGCACCCCTACCTTTTCCAGGATCGCCTGAAAGCGTGGCAGCAAACGGGCGGCACGGCGCAGGCTCCCTTCCAGCCAGTCGCGCCGCTGGTGGAGGTAGACGTCGCGCCACTGGGCGACGTGGCTGGCGTCGGCGAGGACCACGCCAAAGTGGGTGGTGAGCTCAGCGTGGAGTGGGGCGGACGGATGGGTGGGCGGGGCGATAGAGAGCTCCTCCACCGCCGCCCACGACCGGGCGGGGAGGGAGAGGAGCAGGACCACGAGGAGGAGGCGGCGCCTCAACCGCCCGCCCCCAGCCGCGCGCAGGGGAGGATCGAGATTCCGATCCCGATCACCCCCCAACCCGAGCCCTTCCAAAAGAACTCGGACCGATGCGGCAACACCTCGGCCATGCGGCGCATCGTGGCGGGGGCGAGGGGGTACGACGACCCCTCCGAGACCCTGGCCAGACCGATGGCGGATAGCAAAAGTTTCATGATCTCCTCGCCTAGCTCCCGGGCGCGGGGCGGACCCTACCAGCCCGCCAAGGGGTCGTGAAGCCCCTAATCTGGAGCTTGGCCATCCGGTGGCCATGGGGGTGGGGCGGCAACACCCCACCCCTGACGCCGAGGGTAGGGGCCAAGTAGACTCCGCCGCCCTTTGGAGCCCCCATGCACGCACCCCTCATTCACGTCCTGCGCCAGGCGATCACTGCCAGCGGCGCCGATGGCTCGCTCCCTGGCGCCGAGGCGCCGGCGGAGATTTTGCTCGAGCAGCCGCGCGACCGTAGCCATGGCGACCTTGCCACCAACCTCGCCCTCCTCCTTGCCCGCCCCCTGAGGCGGTCGCCGCGGACTATCGCCGAGCAGATCGTCGCCCACCTCACCCTCCCCCCGGGGGTCGCCGAGGCGACCATTGCCGGCCCCGGCTTCATCAACTTCCGCCTCACCCCCGCCTACTGGTGGGGGCGGCTGGCGGCGATCCACGCCGCCGGCGCGCGCTTCGGCCATATGGACCGGGCAGGGCGCGGGCGGGTCCTCATCGAGTTCGTTTCCGCCAACCCGACCGGCCCCATGCACATCGGTCACGGCCGCGGTGCGGTGGTGGGGGATGTCCTTGCGCGCCTCTTTGCAGCCGTTGGGTACGACGTCGAGCGCGAGTACTACATCAACGACGCGGGCAACCAGATCCGCACCCTCGCCAGCTCCATCTGGATCCGCTTGCGGCAGCTCGGCGGCGAGCGGGTGGAGATCCCCGAGGGGGGCTACCCGGGTGACTACGTGACCGAGATCGCAACCGCGTGGCGGGCCACCCACGGCGATGCGATCAGCCGCGCGTCGGAGGCAGAGGCCCTAGCGCTGCTCGGCCCCTACGGCGTTACCGCGATGCTGGCCCAGATCCGTGCCGACCTTGACCGCCTCGCCATCCGCTTTGACCGCTGGTTCTCCGAGGCGGAGCTGGTCGCCTCGGGGGCGGTGCCGGCATGCCTCGCCGAGCTGGAACGGGCGGGCCACCTCACCACCGACGAGGGGGGCGCCAAGCTTCTGGCCACCACCCGCCATGGCGACGACAAGGACCGGGTGGTGGTGAAGACGAACGGCGACCTCACCTACTTCGCCACCGACATCGCCTACCACGCCGACAAGCTCGCGCGTGGCTACGACCGGCTGATCAACATCTGGGGCGCGGACCACCATGGCTACATCGCGCGGGTGAAGGGGGCGCTCGCCATGCTTGGCGGCGACCCGGCGCGCCTGGAGGTGCTGCTGGTCCAGATGGTCAACCTCCTGCGCGACGGCGTGCCGGTGAAGATGTCCAAGCGGGCCGGCACCTATGTCACCCTGGCCGAGGTGGTGGATGAGGTGGGGGCGGACGCCACGCGGTTTTTTTTCCTCCAGCGCCGCGCCGACGCCATGCTCGACTTCGACCTTGAACTGGCGAAGCGCGAGTCGAACGACAACCCGGTCTACTACGTCCAGTACGCCCACGCCCGGGTCCGCTCGCTCTACCGCCTTGCCGAGGAGCGCGGCTACCCCCTGCCCGGTGCGGCGCCGCCCTTGGATCGCCTCACCGAGGCGGACGAGCTCGACCTGATCCAGCGCCTGGAGTCCTTTCCCGCCACCCTGCGCGGCGCCGCCGAGGCGGGCGAGCCGCACCGCCTTGCCCACTACCTCACCGACCTCGCCGGTGCCACCCACGCCTATTACTACAAGCACCGCATCCTCGGCGACGACCCGGAGCTCGCCACCGCCCGCCTCTACTTGATGGAGGCGGTCCGGCAGGTGGTGGCGAACGGTCTGGGGCTGCTCGGGGTCACGGCGCCGGACAGCATGTAGGGGGTGGCCGCCACCTCGCCGTCGTGGCGGGGCCGGATCGGAGGCGGGAGGGGGTTTCGACCGGGGTGGCCCTTGACACCACGGTCCCACCGGGCACGCTTGGTCCTCGATCCACGCTGCGGACTCCCCTATGCCGACCAGCTTTCGTGATGACGACAAGATCCTCGAACGGCCGGTGGCCAGCGGCTCCAAAGGGGGGTGGATCGCGGTCGGGGTGGTGGTCTATCTCCTCGGGGTCTTCACCGGCATGCAGGTTGCGGCCCTGATGGGTGGCGGCTCCTGTCCCACCGGTCCCACGGGCGGCTCGGTGGCCCCGATGGCGATGCCGGCCCCGCGCACCACGAACCCGCCCATGGCCCCCGTCGTTGCCCCAGCGCGCCCGCCGGCGCCGCCCGCGGGTGAGGCAAGCGCGGCGCCCGCGCCGCCGGCCGCGTTGGAGGTTGGGGTCCCGCCAGCGGATTCCGCCGCGCACGGGGTGGCCGACCCGGGCGGCGCGTCCTCTCCCTTGGATCGGGTCGCCCCGCCGGTGGACCCCAACGCCACCTTCGCCCTCCAGGTCCGCACCTTCGACAACCTGGAGGAGGCGGGCGGCCTGGTGCGCCAGCTCCAGGCGGCGGGCTACCCCGCCTACGTGGTGACCACCCACCTCCCCGACGGCGCCGAGAGCCACCGGGTGCGGGTTGGCGACTACCCGGACCGCGCCACCGCCGAGGCGGCCGCCGCCAAGATCAGCGCTGCGACCGCCCTCGCCCCCTTCGTCACCCTTACCCTCCGCTAGCCCTCTGGCGGACGGACGGTGGCCGGGAGCGCGCCCGGTGGTTGGGGTTAGGGCGGTCCCTGGGGTCCGAAAAGGCTCGCCGCAAATGGACGTGAATGGCCGCGTGCGAAGAAGCGGGCACGAGTCCTGGCCGAGATCCGCTTTCTTGCAGTCGGTCGGGAGAAGGTCCGATCGCAACCTTAAGACGGTGCGGTTCACCCGCGCCGTTTGCGATGGCGCTGCCTTGCCGGCGGTTACTCCCTCGGCGCCGCAAACCCACCGAGGTTCTTCTGCGGAGGCGGTCCTCGGCGGAGCTTTGCGGTGAACCACCGTGCGCGTGGATGGGCGTGGATGGGCGGCGCGTGTTTTCCGGGCCCAGTACCCGGCCCGTCCGCCGGGTGTAGGCGCCCCGGCCGATCGTTTCAGTCCGCCAGGTTTCTAGCCCGCGCGTCGGGCGCGACCGCCTACTTCTCCGCTGCCAGCTTGGCGCCGTCGACGGGGCAGTAGGCGTACGGCGAGCCGTACTCCTGGTCGCACTTGGGGCAGTGGAGGAGCTGCACCCGGTGGTTGATGAAGCGGATGCGGGCGCAATCGGCGAAGGCGATCTTCTCCTCCTTGCCCTTGTCGAGGCGGGCGGTGAACTCCTTGTCACGGAAGTAGCCGTGCTGGAAGTGGTGGCTGGTGCCATCGCGCAGGATGACCACCATCTCGCCGCTCTTCGGGCTCACCTTGGAGGAGTCGAAGACATAGTCCGCGTCCGGGTCGAGGAGCTGGATCTCCACCACGTCGGCGAGGGGGATGAAGGTCTGCTCCTCCTTGTCGCGCGCCATCACATAGTCGTAGAGGCGCAGGTTGTCGCCGAAGGCGTCGATCGGGCGCGCCTTGCCGGTGCGGAGCTGGACCTCGCCGCCCATCTGGCGTTCGGCGAGGGCGAGGCGCGGCAGGGTGAGGGTGGCGGCGAGGAGGGTGAGGGTGAGGACCTGGGTCGGGCGGCGCATCGAAGGCTCCATGGGAAAAAGGTGCAGGGGGAGAGGCGTGGTGAGTGCGCTCAGGGGGTGGTGTCGGTCGCGTTGGCGGGGGGCGCGGCGCCGGCGGTGAGGGAGGCGGCGGTGGCGGTGAGGCGGGCCAGTTGCTCCTCCAGGCGGTGCAGCGCCGCATCGTCGGCGACGAACTGGTCGAGGCGACCGCGTACCGCGTCTTGCAGGCGGCGGACGTCGCGCTCCGCCAGAAAACCGCGCCACGCTCGCGCCGGAATCTGCTCGCGCTCGATCGCCTGGCGGGTCCAGTAGCGCAGCTCATGGGCGTCCGCGGCCAGACCCTCGACCCGCCGGCGGAGGTCGGTGAGGGTGGCGATCAGACCGGTGATCTCCGCGGCGCTGGCGCCTTGTTGGCCGGTAAGCTGGTCGAGGCGGTCGGACGCTACTTGGCACGCCGCCGCGAGCTCGGCGATGCGCGGCCCCACCGGTTCGATCGCCACCGTTTCGATGGCGGTGCGGGCGGGGTCGGCGCGCAGCTCGTGGATTGTCGCGCTGGCCGCGACCGGCAGGAGGAGGAGGGCGGTAGCGATCAGGAGAGGCTTGGTCATGTGGGGTTCACCCTTAGGAGGTAGTTCACCGGGTCGACGAAGCGCAGGGCGCCCGTCGGGCACTCGTGGACACACGCCTGAAATGCGTAGCCGGCGCACTGGTCGCACTTCACCGCGTGCTTCTTCGGCTTCTTCTTGGTCGTCTCGTCCGCGTCGCCCGCCACCGCAGGCTCCACCTCTCGTTCCACCATCTCGATCACCCCGAAGTGGCACCCCTTGGCGCACGCCTGGCAGCCGATGCATCGCTCCGGGTCGATGTGGATGCGGCCATCGTCGAGCAGGCGGATCGCCTCCTTCTTGCAGCCGCTGAGGCAGCCGGGGGAGAGGCACGCCTTGCAGGTGGTGGGGATGGCCACGGCGCCGAGGCGCGCCGCGGTGCGGTGGGTGAGACGGAGGATGCCGTGGCGCCCCGCGCACGCCTCTTCGCAGGCGTGGCAGTCGATGCATCGATCGAGCTCACACACCATCAGCTTGCCGGCGTTGAAGAAGCCGCCCGCGGCCACGAAGGCGAGCATGCGGTTCTCCTTGGTGGGTGGCTGGTGGGCGAGGTAGCTGGTGAGGTGGTGCTGCATCACCGGGATGAGCGAGTCGCGCAGCGGCTCGGAGGCGCGCAGGGCGTCGAGGAAGAGGCGTGCGGGCAGGCAGAGGATCTCGCTCTCCTCCAAAGCGACGGCGGAGGTGCGGCGGGGAATGTTGAGGATCACCTCCATCTCCCCCGCGAGGTCGCCGGCGCCCACCGTGGTGACCGGGGTTGCGGGGAGCGGCAGATCGCAGTGGATCGCCAGCCGGCCGCGGCGCACAAAAAAAACCATGTCTGCCGGTTCGTTCAGCCAGTAGAGCCCCGTGCCTGCGGCGACGTGCTGGAGGGTGAGGGACTCGACGAGCGCCTCGATCCGCTCCGCCCCCAGGTAGCGCGCCCGGCGGTATTGGCGGATCGCCAGGGGCCCGTATTCGGTAGTGAGCCAGCGGCGCAAGCCAGGCTGGAAGCGCACCCCGATGGTCGTGTCGCGTGGCCACTCGGCGCGGCCGTTGCCCGTACGTCGCGGCGGCTTGCGCCGGTAGATGAGTGGCTCCAAGGGGTCGCTGATGACCGCCTGGGGTGCCGGGTTTGGCGCGTCGCTCGCCGCCTCCACCGCCGCGTCCACGGCGGCGAGCTCGCGCGCTACCGCGGAGCCGCTGACCAGGCGGCGCAGGAGGCGAGCGGTGATTCCCGGGGTGGGTGGGGAGTTGGCAACAGTCGCGGCCATGGGGGTCTCCTCGGAGGGTTGGCGGGTCAAAACCGCATTCCCGCCTGAACAAAGAGGGTGGTGGCGGTCAGGTCGGGCTCGCGCGTGTGGTCGAGGTTGAGGCCGGCGTACCAGCGCCGGCCGAGGGTGAGGTAGGCGGAGGCGGAGTAGACGGTGGCGGGCCGCACCACCTGCTCGATCTCCAATGCGGAGCGGCGGTAGAGGATGGAGCCATCCACCTGCAGGTTGTCGAAGAAGGTGCGCGACAGGCGCAGGAGCAGGTTCTCCGTGTCCAACGCGTCGGCGAGCGACAGGGTGTAGCGCGCCGTCGCCTCGACGCCGCTGCCGAGAAGATTGCCGTCACGCACCCCAACGCCGGCGTTCGTGTCCGACAGGCCGTCTTGGGTGCGGAGCTGGTAGCGGAGGTTCCCGTCCAGGTAGTAGTGGCGACCCAGCCGGTAACTCGTCCGCCCCTCGATGCGGTGGGTAGTGGCGGCGCTGCTCGTGTCGGGCAAGAGCGGTTCGACCGGTGTGTCTTCGTTGTCGAAGGTGCCGGCGTTGCCCGAGGCGAGGTAGTAGAAGGTTTGGAAGAGGGAGTAGACCACCGAGGTGGAGAGGGCGCTGGTGGCCCGGTAGTCGAGGTCGACGTAGAGGTTGGAGAGGAGCGGGTTGGCGGTGGGCTGGCCAAGGTCGACGGTCGCGGAGGTGTAAAGGTGCGTCTTGTCGCCGAGGCGGCCGCTGCTCTGGAGGTTGATCGAGTTGCGGTCGCTCTCCCCCTGGAAGCGGTCGGTCACCGCCGAGAGCTGCAAGCGGTAGTCGAGGGTGGCGTAGGCGACGAAGGCGCCGTAGCTGCGGAAGTCCTGCTGAATGTGCGGGCCGTTGTCCTTCAACGTGGCGCCGGCGAAGCCGCCCGCCAGCCACCGCTCGCCGAGGTGGAAGGCAACGCGCCCACCGTCGATCGCGGTGGCCGCGGCCTCGGGGATGTACTGGCGTCCTACCACCAGGTCGGTGCGGCGCGCGAGGCCGTCCGCCGCCAGGTAGGCCTCCTGGATTTGGTAGTCGACGCGGTCGCCGGCGGTGGCGCGGTCGAGATTGATCTCCTGCCGGCCGGCGAACTCGAAGCGGAGGTTGTGCAGCTCCCCGTCACCCACGGTGGTGCGCAGGCGGTTGCGCAGGGTCGAGCGGGGGTCGCCAGCGCGCGAGTCGGTCGCGTAGAGCCACAGGGTGGAGAAGCGGCCGTCCACCCGCGCGCCCGGCGCGGCCGCGGCGGCGGTCGCGACCGGCGGAGGCGCGAGGGTGGCGACGAGGGTGGCCACGCACAGGGGGGCTCGCCACCTCATCGGAGCAGGTTCTCCCAGTGGTCGGTGGTGTGGCAGCGGGCGCACGGCGGGTTGTCACGGTGGTGGAGGACCGTCTCATCCTGGTGGCACGGCAGACAGCGCACCCCGGCCAGGGTCCAGCCGCGCTCGTGGCACTCGCGACAGTCGAAGCCGCGGTGCGGCCGCGACAGGTAGTAGGCGGCGTGGTCCTCCGCCTCGTGGTCCAGGCGCGGTCCCGGCGCGGGCGACCTTGGCGCGCACGCCACCGACAGCACGGTGGTCACGAGCAGGGCGGCAAACAGGCCAGTGGCGGGTCGTGACGATCGCCTAGTCATCGGCGTCTCCCCAGTTGCGGGTGTTGTGGCAGCGGTAACAAGGGTCTGGCTCTTTGTGGTCCTTCCACTCGTCGTGGCACGAGCGCTGGCAGGTGCTACTGCGCGGCATGTTCTGGTAGCCCGAGGCGTGGCACTCGAGGCAGGTGAGGGTCTGGTGTGGCCCGTAGAGGACGTAGAACGAGTGGTCGATCACCCCACGCGACCAGTCCGGGTCGCGCGCCTGGTGGCAGCCGCTGCAGTCGTGGTTGAAGCTGAGCTGCACGTGGTTCGGATCGCGCGCCGTGTTGTAGGCGCTTGCGTGGCATCCCCAGCAATCGGCCGTTGTCCCCTGCGCCTGGTGGTTCGGGTGGCAGGAGAGACAGGGCTGAGTTGCGTGGACCCCCTGCAGCGGAAAGCTCGCCGGCGGCTGGTCGTGGTGCCAAGAGACGTTCATGTCCCAGCCGGCGGTGGAGTGGCAGCTTCCGCACGGGGAGCCGATCTGCAACCGCCAGAGATCGTCTTGGGAGCGGGTCCAGTGGCAGGTGAAGCAGTCGGTGGGGGTCCCGGCGTACTGGCCGCCGGTGTGGCACGAGCCACACGCCACGGTCTGATGGAGGCCGGTGAGGGGGAACCCGGTAGGGGTGTGGTCGAAGTTGGGGCCGAGGTCGGCCGCCTGCCAGTTCGGGTCGGCGGCCGTATGGCACTGGACGCAGTCGGTGGAGAACCCGGAGCTCTGGTGGTTCGGGTTGGCCGCGCCGGTGTAGTCGGCGTGGTGGCAGCCGTCGCAGGGGGTGGACGTCCCCTGCGCCTGGTGGTTCGGGTGGCAGGAGAGACAGGGCTGAGTTGCGTGGACCCCCTGCAGCGGAAAGCTCGCCGGCGGCTGGTCGTGGTGCCAAGAGACGTTCATGTCCCAGCCGGCGGTGGAGTGGCAGCTTCCGCACGGGGAGCCGATCTGCAACCGCCAGAGATCGTCTTGGGAGCGGGTCCAGTGGCAGGTGAAGCAGTCGGTGGGGGTCCCGGCGTACTGGCCGCCGGTGTGGCACGAGCCACACGCCACGGTCTGATGGAGGCCGGTGAGGGGGAACCCGGTAGGGGTGTGGTCGAAGTTGGGGCCGAGGTCGGCCGCCTGCCAGTTCGGGTCGGCGGCCGTATGGCAGCTCGCACACGGCGTGCCGAAGTGGCCCGCGGGCTCGTCTTGCGCGTGGCAGCTCTCGCAGGCGCGGCTGGCCCCTTGGGTCACCGAGCCGGTGTGGCAGGTGGCGCAGGCGGCCACCGCCGCGTGGGCGCCGTCGAGGCGGAAGTTGGCGGGCGGGTCGTCGTGGCGCCAGGTCGCCGGTTGCCAGCCGGACTCCGTGTGGCACGACGCGCAGGTGGTGGGGAGGTTGAGGTGAGCGCCGTCGTGGCGGCTCGTCTGCCAGGCGGCGCGGTGGCAGCTCGCGCAGTCGGTGGCGGTTGGGACCTGGCCGTTTTGATGGCAAGCGGTCTGGCAGTCGAGGGAGGCGTGGCGGCCGTGCAGGGAGAAGCCGGTGCGGTCGTGGTCAAAGGCGTGGTGGTCGAAGCCGGTGGCGCGCCAATCGGTCGCGGCCACGTCGTGGCAGACGTCACAGGTGGTGGAGAAGCCGACCTTGGCGTGGTCGGTGCGACCGTAGTCGCGCTGGTGACACGTAATGCAGGCGGCCGAGGCGTCGCGGGTCTGGTAGTTCGGATGGCAGGTGAGACAGGCCGCGGTGGCGTGCTTGCCGGCGAGCGGGTAGTGGGCCGGCTCGTCGTCGTGGTTCCAGCGTGTCTCCTGCCACCCCGTGGGCTGGTGGCAGCGGCCACAGTCGCGGCCGATCTGGAGCTTCCACACGTCGTCATGGGAGCGGTCCCAGTGGCAGCCGGCGCAGTCGGCGCCCAGGCCGGCAAACTGGGAACCGGTGTGGCACTGCTCGCAGTCGAGGGCGCGGTGGCCGCCTTCCAAGGGGAACCGGGTGGTGTCGTGGACGAAGGCTGTGTGCGACCAGTCGGGGTCGGCCGGGTCGTGGCACAGGGTGCAGTCGGTCGGAAAGCCGGGTCCCTTGTGATCGAGCTTGGCCTCCGCGAGGTGGGGGAGGAGAAGGCAGCAGGCGAGGAGCAGCACACAGCGGTTCATCGCAGGTCTCCCTGGTGGCAGGTGATGCATTCGTGGCTGGTCCCGCGGGCGCGGTAGCCGGCGTGGCAGTCGAGACACGCGGCGCGCGCGTGGCTCCCCTCCAGGGGGTAGCTGGCGGGCGCGTCGGTGTGGCTCCAGCGCGCGGGTGTCCAGGCGGCGGGGGTGTGGCAGTCGCCGCATTCGTTGCCGATCGCCAGCGACCAGACGTCGTCCTGGGAGCGCTGCCAGTGGCAGGTGTAGCAACGGGTGTCGTTGCCGGTGAACTGGCTGTTGAAGTGACAGTCGCCGCACGCCACGCGGGCGTGGGCCCCCTCCAGGGGGAAGTCGGTGGTGGTGTGGTCGAAAAAGACCGGCGCGCGGTCCGCGGTGCGCAGGCCGATCTCGGTCTGCCAGTCCTCCTGCGAGTGGCAGTCGGCGCACGCCTGGCTACCGCCGTAGCTGCCGCCGTGGCGATCCTGGTGGCAGGCGGAGCAGCTCGGGTCGAGATGGCCGAGGCCGATGGTCTCGGCGTGGCACGCCGCGCAGGTGATCTCCCGGTGGCGCCCCTCGAGTTTGAAGTCGAGCTCCGCGTGACGATCGAGGTCGATCTCCCACGAGTCGATTTGGTGGCAGGCGCGGCAGTTGTCGCTGAGCTGTCCGGCGTGGCCGTCGCGATGGCACGAGGTGCAGGTGAACCGGTCGCGGGCGAACTGGCCGAGGGCGTGGCAGCCAAGACAGGTGGGCTGCTTTTCGTGCTTGCGCACGTGGCTGAGCAGGCTGGCCTCGACCTGATACCCGTCGCGCTGGTGGTCGTAGGTGGCGGGTAGCCACGCGCTGGTGGTGTGGCAGTCAAGACAGGCGGTCGCCGGCGGGCGGGTGGACGCGCGCTGGGCAAACTGGAGGTCGTGGGGATCGCGGTGGCAGTCGGCGCACGCCACCTGCTCGCGGGCGAAGGTGGTTTTGCCGTGGCACTGGGTGCAGGCGGTCTGCTTGTGGGCGCCGGTGAGCTTGAAGTCGGTCTGGTCGTGGTCGAACTTCGCAACCCGCCAGGTGGTGGTGGTGTGGCAATCGAGGCAGTGGTCTTTGCGTTGCTCGTGGGTACCGGCGAAACGGAGGCCGCTGTCGTGCCAGGTGGCGTGGCAGGTGAGGCAGGCGGTGTCGCGCGTCTCAAAGGTGGTGTCGTGGTGGCACTGCGCGCACGTCGCCTTCTGGTGGGCGCCGGTGAGCTTGAAGTCGGTCAAATCGTGGTCGAACTTCGCGACCCGCCAGGTGGCGATGGTGTGACAGGCGAGGCACGCCGCCCCTGGCCCCTTGCCCGCGGCGGCGTTGGTGATGCGCTGGTTGAACTGGTCGCCGTGGCGGTTCGCATGGCAGCCAGTGCAGTCCAGCGTGTTGTCCTCGAACTTGCCGTCTCGGTGGCACTGGAGGCAGGTGGCCTTTTGGTGGGCGCCGGCGAGGGGGAAGCGGCTCTTGGCGTGGTCGAAGGCGAGCTCGGCCCAGCGGCTCGGCCGATGGCAGAGGCTGCACGGGTCGGTGGTGGCGTTCGCCTTCTTCACCAGCGCGTCGAACTGGCTGGCGTGAGGTGAGGCGTGGCAGCCGTCACAGGTGCGCGGGCTATCGTGCATCTGGCCCTGCCGGTGACAGGCCACGCACGCCGGTCCCTTGTGCACGCCGGCGAGCTTGAACCGGGTGGTGTCGTGGTCGAAGCGCGGCCGCTGCCAGCTATCCATCGTGTGGCAGTTGGTGCACACGCCGGTGGTGGGGTCGGTGGCGGGGAGGCGGTTGAACTGGCCGGCGTGCGGATCGGCGTGGCAGGCCGTGCACGCCCGTTCCAGCCCCAGGTAGGTGGGCCGGCCGGAGGTGGTGTGGCGGGCGTTGTGGCACTGGTCACACGTGGCGTCGCGGTGGCCCAAGGTGAGGGGGTAGCCGGTGCGCCTTTCGTGGTCGAAGTCGCGGGGGGTGAAGGTGGTGATGGCTTTCGCCCGCCCCTCGTGCTCCGTGTGGCAGGTGTGGCACGGCTTATCGAGGTGGCCATGGAGCCCTCGCCCCTCCTTCACCCCGCTGCCGATCCGCGGATGGCAAACGAGGCACTTCTCATCTCGGACGCCGCCACCGAGCGCGTGGCAGTCGATGCAGTGGCTCAGGCCGTCGGCGATCGCGTGGACCGCGGAGAGCTCGCCGGGGTTGGCCAGCAGGCCGAGGACGCGGTTCGCCTTGTCGGTCTGGCTGGGATCCGCCTGCTGCTCGATGACCGGGGTGGTGACCACCGTCGCCGGGGGCGTCGCCACGATCCGCCGCGCCGCGGGCGGCTCCTCCACCGCCGCCGCCGTTGCGCCGGTGGCGACGAGGAGCAGGGTGGCGAGGAGGGGAAGGGAGGGCCACCGCCGCACTCAGTTCTCCACCTGAAAGAGGAGGGCCACCACCACGTGGAGGACGGCGAAGGAGACCATGATCGCCGCCATCGGGTGGTGGAGGCGGCTCCAGCCGGCGAGCAGCCGCTGGCTCTGGACGAGGTTGCGGCTGCGCCGGAGGAGCAGGCGTCGTTCGCGGTAGCAGGCGAGGAGGGTGCGACGTTGGTCGCGGTTGAGGCGGTGGCGAAGCTCCAGCGCGACGACCTGCTGGTGGTACCAGCCGCGCAGATCGGCGGCGACGAGGGCGATGATCGTGCGCCACCAACCCGCCTCGGCGAGCTCGACCTCTTGGAGCTTCAGCAGCGCCGCGATGGCCCGTTCGTCGATGGCGCCGGCGAGGTCACGAGTCAGCGTCTGGATGCGCCGCTCCAGCTCCTCGCGGGCGAGGAGTTGGCCGGCGAGACCGCGCGGGATCTGGACGTAGATGTAGCGGCCGACCAACCCGGAGAGGAAGACCAGGGCCATCGCCCAGTAGGAGATCGCCACCAGACCGCCGAGGCGGAAGGTGGAGTGAAAGGTGATGAGGATCGGCCCGAGAACGCCGCAGAAGATGTGAAAGTCGAGCCACAGCTTGCGCGAGATGCGCGAGCGCAGGAGCCAGTGGACCCACCCGGTCCGGTAGAGAAGGGCGATCCCCATGAGGGCGGAGCCGAGGTAGCCGAGCCACTCGCCCAGCCCCCGGTCGGGGAGCAGCGGCCGCAGGTGGGCGGGGTTGGGGATGAGGCCAAGGAGCACGTCGAGGGAGAGGTGCGGCCAGCGGTCGATGGCGAGGTACTCCCAGGTCAGCAAGAGGGTGATCGCCATCGCCAAGGCGAGGAGGACGCCGATGAATAGCCAGTTGATCAGCTCCTGCCGCCGGTCGAGGTCGTTGGTGGCGACCGACCCCACCCGGTACTGGGCGATCACCCGGCGGTAATAGCTCCCCAGGCCGCCGATGAAGACGAGGAGCATCGCCGTGGCGGCGAGGATCGCGAGCTCGATGGGCAGACGCATGAATCGATCGTTGTGGGGTTAGGGGGCCAGCGGTGGGGCAAAGCCGCCGCCATAGGCGCCGAGCTCGCCGCCACCGGTGGCGAGGGTGAGGGCCGGGGAGGAGGCGCCGAGGGTGTAGCTCCCGTCGTCCGCCAGGAGCGGGTCACCGTTGCCGGAGAGCTCTCCGCCGTCGCCGGTGACGTAGCTCCCGTCCACCACCACCGCGTCGCCATTCACCTGGGTGGCGTCGATGTTGAGCTGGTTGTGGAAGAGAAGCAGATGGCTCAGGAGGGGCTGGGCATTGGCGATCGACACGCCGGAGGCGCCGAGCAGAGTGACCGCGTTGAAGTTGAGGAGGTCGTTGGCGGCGACGATCGAGTCGCGGAGGGTGGCGTTCGACTGGTAGATGCGGATCCCCGCGCCGACGTTGTCGGCGATGGTGGTGAAGCGGAGGGTGGCGCCGGAGGTGGTGATCTCTACGCCATAGCCGGCGTTGTCGGCGATGACGCACCCCTGCACCGTCGCTGCGGAGGAGCGGATCTCGATGCCGTTGCCCGAGTTGCCGGTGATCCGGCAGTTCTCGATGCGGGCGGGGGCGGAGAAGAGCGCGATGCCGCTGGTGCTGTTGTCGCGCACCACGCAGTCGCGGAGGGTGAAGTCGGCGGCGGCGGAGACGTCGACGCCGGTCGAGCCGCCCTCGAGGGTGAGCCCCTCGACGATGATCCCGGCGGCGCTGGAGAACTCCGGGGCGAGGACCGCATCGGTACCGGTGCCGTGGACCACGGTGGTGGCGGCGCCCGCGCCCTGCAGGTGGACCGCCTCCTTCACGGTCAGGTCCTCGGTGTAGATGCCGGCCGCGACCGCCACGGTCATCCCGGTCTGCGCCGCGTCGAGGGCCGACTGGATTGTCGGATAGCTCTCCGAGGGGACGTGGAGGGTGGTGGTTACCTCGACCGTGCTGGCGAGGACCGCCGTATGGCCGGCGGGGTCGCGGGCGGTCACCCGGACCTCGTACACCCCCTCGGCGCTCGGTGCGTGCCAGGTGCACGCGTCACCGGTTGCAGCCGCCTCGAAGGTGCCGCCCCCCGTCGCCTCGGCCCAGGTGTAGGTCAGCGGGTCGCCATCCGGGTCGGTGGCCTGGCTCGACACGGTCACCGACCCCTCGGGCATCAACACCGATGCTGACAGGGTCAGGCCCGTCGCGGAGAACTCCGGGGGCTGGTTGTTCGGGTTGGAGCCAGAGCCAGAACCGACGCAGGCGGCGGCGACGGCGACGGCGAGGGCCAAGAGGCAGGTCCGGGGGTAGGGAGAGGCTGGGCGCACGGCGACAATCCTTGGTGGCCGCCCCGGTGCGGGGCGGGGTGGGTGGGAAGAGAGGTGGGGCAGGCAGAGCAATGGCTGTGCCACACTCGCGGCGGTGCGCCATGGGCGCGGGTTTTGTGGCCACAGCGGGGTTTGGCGAGGGCGGTTGCGGGCTCTCCCCGTTCCCCTTCCCCGCGGGGTGCAGGAGAAACCCGACGCACGTGGAGGTATTTTCCTGCCACCCCTGGCAGCCAGGTGCGCAGCCGCTCGCCCTCGGGGGTTGGCGCGCCGCCCCCGCCGTTCCCGCGCCCCTCGGCGCGCCGCAATCGCCCCGAATAACGGGGCGATTCCTTATAGGGCAAGGGGCGGCCGCGGTCGTGGCGGCGGTCGCGGTGACCCGACGCAACGCGCGCCCAGGGGCTTGGCGAAGGGGGGTCGCCTCCGGTGGGGGGAGGATCGGCATGGCTGGCACGCCCGTTGCTTAGCCTCGCCCACGGCGTGCAATGGACCCCACGCCGGCTCGACTCCCTTTCTCCCAGGGTCCCGCGGACAGGAGAACCCCATGGCATCCGTAGCAGAACGACATTCCCAAAACGTCACCGGCCGCTTCTACGTCGACAGCGAGTGCATCGACTGCGATAGCTGCCGCGAGATCGCCCCGGCCTTCTTCGGCCGCGACGACGCCGGCGAGCACTCGTACGTGCTCAAGCAGCCGACCACCAGCGCGGAGATCGCCCTGTGTGGCGAGGCCATGGCCGAGTGCCCCGCCGAGGCGATCGGCGACGACGGGGAGTGAGGCCGGTCTGGCGCCAGGAGTCTGGCGGGCGCTGGCGATCGTGTGGGGTGGGGAGACAGGGCCGATCCTGGGATAGCGGACCTCCTCTGCAGTCCACCGGGCGCGGCTCCGGTAGCTTCCTAGTGCAAGGCGTGGCCGTGGCGGCAAAGGTCGCCGCGGCCACGCCACCTGGCCCGCCGCACGCCCTGGTGCCGGGGGCGGGGGTCGAACCCGCATGGCCGGACGGCCGAGGGATTTTAAGTCCCTTGCGTCTACCGATTTCGCCACCCCGGCGGAGTGCGAAGCGGCGCGATGGTAGCGTAGTCGCACCCGCCGGCGAGCCGGTGGTTGCCTGACCGGGGAATCGCCCACGGAATCCACGGAAGGGTACGCAAGGGCGTGAACTGCGGACCTCCGCCGGAAGAGAGCCCCGCCCCCTTCCTCCCTGGAAGCACCACCGACAACCCCCCCCACGCCGCTCGATTTCACCCCCTTCCGAAGATTCCGTGGCGAAACAACCGGCGTGGTCTGACCGCCGGGACGGTGCGACGATCGCGCCGTGGAGCCCGACTTTGAGGTGATCGTCGTGGGGGCAGGGCCGGCCGGGGCGTCAGTGGCCCTGCACCTAGCGCGCCTCGCCCCAACCCTGGCGCGTCGCACCCTCCTGCTCGAGCGGGCGACCCTGCCCCGCCCCAAGCCGTGCGCCGGTGGGGTGACTGGCAAGGGGTTGGCGGTGCTGGGTGGGCTTGGTCTCACCCTTGGGGTCCCGGCGCTGCCCATTCACCGGGTGGAGGTCAGCCTCGGCGCGCAGCGCTGGGCGGTGGAGGCGGAGGGGCTGGCAGTGACCGTGGCGCGGGGGGCCTTCGACCACTGGCTCGCCCGCGAGGCCGTGGCCGCGGGCGCCACCCTCCATGACGGCGAGGTGGTGACTGGCGTGGTCGTGGGTGAGGCGGGGGTGCGCGTGGCCACCGCTCGTGGAACCTATACCGCCCGCTGCCTGGTGGCGGCGGATGGCGGTTCCTCCACCGTGCGCAAGCTCCTCGCCTGGCCACCGTCCACCCACCGCGCCCGCCTCCTCTACGTGGAGACGGATGGCCCTCCCGAAGACGTTGCCACCCTCTCTCTCGACTTCACCCCGATGGCGGCGGGGCTGCACGGTTACCTTTGGGACTTCCCGAGCCCGCTCCCCACCGGCGTCGGGTGCCATCGCGGCCTTTACGACCGCGGTGATGAAGGCTCCCGGCGCGGTAACCTCAAGCCCCTCTTTCGCGACGCCCTCGCCGCGCGCGGGGTCGACCTCGACGCCTGTGTGCTCGGCGGCTTTCACGAGCGCGAGCTGGCGCGTGGCGTGGCGGTGGCTAGGCCGCGCCTCTTGCTCGCCGGCGAGGCGGCGGGGATCGACCCGCTGTTCGGCGAGGGGATCGCCCAGGCCCTCGCCCACGGCGGTCTGGTGGCGGCGGAGGTGGCGCGCGTCGCAACGAGCGGCGACTGGTCCTTTCGCGGCGCGGCCGGCCGCTTTGCCCGCTCGCGCCTCGGCCTGGAGCTCGCCGGCGGTCGCTGGCTCGCCAACGCCCTCTACCAGCCGCGGGGTCCGGCGCGGCTGGCCCGCCTCTTCGCCGCCCCCGGCATCGCCTCCCTCGCCGCCCGCCACCTCGCCGGCCGCCTCCACCCCGCCGTCCTGGCGATGGTCGCACCACCGCTCCTCGCCCTCGGCGCGTTGGGGTTGGGGTGGCGTGGCCACCCGGCCTAGGCGCGGTCGGATTGGATCGATCGCCCGCGGCGCGGGCGGGGTGTTGCGGCGAATCGAACGGGAAGGGTGCCGCCTGGAAGGCGGGTCGCGCGCAGAGAGTCGGAGGCGCAGAGGGCTCTTCCCATGGTGAAGTGGCGAAGTGGCTCCTCGCGGCGGGTTGCCGTCGTGCAGGGCAACTGCCTGCCCCTTCCGGGCGGCGTCTGATTCGTTGTTGTGCCCCGCCGCGCCGCCTGCCAGCCACACCCCCCTCTGGGATCGGAGTGGGGTCAGGTCTTTACGTTGTACTCCAACGTGGCGCATCCGAGGCCGATGTTGGACCGGGGGTATAAAGTAAAGACCTGACCCCAGGCTACTTGCCGTGGCCACTCCGGCGCCTTGGCAGCGCCCGCGCGGGTGGGGGACCATGGGCGGCTGCTCGCCCGCCCCCCACCTTCCGCGAGAACTCCATGGACGACGCCCTGCCGTGGCTCGATGCCCTCACCGATCCGGCCACCTATCCCCACCCGGTGGCGGCGGTGCAGGTGGTCCACACCCACCTGTCGGTCGTCGCCCTCACCGGTGAGTACGCCTACAAGCTGAAAAAGCCGGTGGACTACGGCTTTGTCGACTTCACCACTTTGGAGAAGCGGCGGCGGGCGTGCGCGGCGGAGGTGCGGCTCAACCAGCGAGCGGCGGCGGCGCTCTATCTCGACGTGGTGCCGCTCGTGCAGACCACGGCGGGGTGGCGGATCGGCGCCGCGGGGGAGGCGGTGGAGTGGGCGGTTAAGATGCGCCAGTTCGACCCGGAGCTGCAGCTCGACCGGGTGGCAGCGCGCGCGGGGGGGCTCGCGGAGGCGGTGCTCGACCCGCTTGCCGACAACGTCGCCGCCTTGCACGCCAAGGCGGCGGCTGCGTCGGAGGCGATGGCCCGCTCCTACCCGGCGCGCCTAGCCGGGGCGATCGACGGCAACTTCGCGACCCTGCCTGGCTCCCCTGCCACCGGCGCCCTGCGCGCCGCCTTCGACCGCCACCTCGCGGCGCAGGGGCCGCTCCTCGATCGGCGCGCCGCCGCCGGTTGGGTGCGCGAGTGTCACGGCGATTTGCACCTGGCGAACATCTGCCTTTGGGAGGGGCGGCCACTGCCGTTCGACTGCATCGAGTTCAACGATGACTTCCGCACCATCGACACCCTCGCCGACCTCGCCTTTTTGTTCATGGACCTCACCGAGCGGGGGCTCATCCCGGCGGCGTGGCGGGTGCTGAACCGGTATTTGGAGGTGACCGGCGACTACGCCGGACTGCCCGCCTTCCCCCTCTTTGTCGCCTACCGCGCCCATGTGCGCGCGAAGATCGCCCACCTCACCGCCAGCGCGCCCGGGGTCCCGGACGGCGAGCGCGCCGGCCTGAAGCGGCGGCGCGACCGCTACCTCGCCCTCGCCGCGGAGACCCTGGCACCGCACCCTGGTGCCCTCACCCTGACCGTCGGGCTGCCCGGAAGCGGCAAGTCCACCGTCGCCTTGGCGCGTGCCTGCACGGAGGGTGGGGTGCGCATCCGTTCCGACGTGGAGCGCAAGCGGCTGCACGCCGCCGACCCCGCGCTGGATCTCTACGGCGACCCCCTTGGGGCGCTCACCTACCAGACCCTGCTGCGCCACGCCCGGGCGGTGGTGGCGGCGGGATACACCGCGATCCTCGACGCCACCTACCTGCGCCAGGCGTACCGCGCGCCGGTGGCAACCCTCGCCGCCGAGCTCGGTGTTCCCCTGCGCATCCTCCACTGCGACGCGCCCCTCGCGCTCCTGCAAAGCCGGGTCCGCGCCCGCGCCGCTGCCCACACCGACGTCTCCGACGCGGACGAGGCCGTCTTGCTCATGCTCGCCTCCACCCGGGAAGACTTCACCGCCGCCGAGCTCCCCCTCGTGGAGCGGGTGGAGTAGGTGGCGCGGCCCGTGGCCGACCGGCGCGGCCCCCTTTCGCGCCTTCGCCCCGCCTACCCGGTGTGCGCGGAGGTCGGCCGCACCACCGGCGACGCCCCCCCCCGCGGCTCCCCCCCCGCGTCTCCGCGTCTCAAGCGCGAGACCCGCCTTCCAGGCCGGGATGGTGGTCGGTCGTTCGCCTGCGACACCCACGTGGGGTCAGGTCTTTACTTTATACTCCGACGTGACCCATCCGAGGCCGGTGTTGGACCGGGAGTATAAAGTAAAGGCCTGACCCCAACATACGCGTCGCTTCTACCCCCGCCTCTCGACCGCCCTTCTCACCTCCCCGTCGCGGCGCGTGATCCCGGTGCGGTCGAGGTGTTCGAGGAGGGGGATCGCGTGCCGGCGGGTGAGGGCGAAGAGGGCCTTGAACTCGGCCACGGTGAGGGAGGGGTGGCCGGCGAGGTGGGTGCGCACCTGCCGCTCGACCTCCACGATTGCCGCCGGCAGGTAGTACCGGTCGGCTCCGATGCGCATGACCTCCCCGGTGCGGCCGAGGTGGGCGAGAAGGGGCTCCAGCTCGGCCATGGCCACGCCCAGCACAGTGGCTGCCTCGCTGGCGGTGGGCGGGGCGAAGGGGGTTACTCCGAGCAGGGCGAGGAGGCGGTCGCGCAGGGCGGCTTGGCTCCCGTCGATGCGTACCCGGTGGCTCGCCAAGCGGGCGCCGGAGCCCTCGATCACCACCTCCACGGTGGTCGCCACCACCGCTTCGACGAGGGCGGCGTGCGGCAGGTGGAGGGCGTGGAGGAGTTCGGGGAGGGAGACCACCCCCTCAAACGGCCGCTCCGCGTGCCGGCGGGCGAGGTAGGTTACGAGGTCGATGGCCAGTGGCGGGAGGAGGGCGGCGGCGAAATAGACCGCGCTCCCCCGCGCTGCTCGGCCGGCCGCCACCAGCCGTTCCGCCGCGGCCGCCGCGGCGCCGGGGGCGAGGCCGGTGGTGTAGGGGAGGCGGCCGGCGGCGATGCCGTGGCGGTCGGCGAGGGCAAGGCAGCAGGCGAGGCGGTCGTCCGGGTCGGTGCTGGTCAGCGGCTGGATCGCCGCCACGGTCGCGCCGCCTTTGGGCCGCAGTCGGGGGGGGCCGATCGCCAGGATGCGGCCGCCGCCGACGGTGGCGGCGGGGGACGGGGTGCGGAGAACGAAGCGGTCACCGGGCAGGGCGACCACGCCGCTGGCCAGGGTGAGTTGGGCGATGGCCGTGGCGCCCGGGGCGATCTCCCGCCCCGCCAGGGGCCGGACGCGACCACCGACCGCGGCGGCGCTCAGGTGGAGGCGTAGTCCCAGCCGGCCGGTGAGGGGCGGGGCGGTACGCGCCAGGGTGGTCACCTCCACCGTGAGCAGTCGCTCGGGCGCGTAGGTATCCGGGTGGCAGAGCCAGCTCCCGCGCCCGATCTGGCTGGGCGCCACCCCCGCCAGGTTCACGGCCGCGCGCGCCCCCGCCGCCAGGCGCGCCACCGGCTGGTTGTGGCGCTCGAGGCCGCGCACCCGCGCCTCGACCCCGGCGGGTAGGCAGACCAGCCGGTCGCCGACCGCGAGGCTGCCATCGAGGAGGGTGCCGGTGGCCACGGTGCCGAAGCCGTGAAGGGTGAAACAGCGGTCCACCCCCAGGCGCAAGGGGCGATCGGCGGCGCGCCCGGCGATCGTCGCCGCCACCCGGTCGAGGGCGGCGCGCAAGTCGTCGAGGCCGGTGTTGGTGGCGGCGGAGCAGCGGACGATCGGGGCGGTGGCGAGGAAGGTGGGGGCGACGAGGTCGCGCACCTCCTGCTCCACCAGGTCGAGCCACGTCGCCTCTGCCAGGTCCGCCTTGGTGATCGCCACCACCCCGGCGCCACAACCGAGGAGGTCGCACACCTCCAGGTGTTCGCGCGTCTGCTCCATCACCCCGTCGTCCGCCGCCACCACCAAGAGGACCAGGTCGACACCCTGGGCACCGGCCACCATGTGGCGGACAAACCGCTCGTGGCCGGGGACATCCACCACCGCCGCGGTGCGCCCTGACGGCAGGGTGAGGTGGGCGAAGCCGAGCTCGATGGTGATCCCCCGCCGCCGCTCCTCGGGCAACCGGTCGGTGTCGATGGAGGTCAGCGCACGGACCAGGGCGGTCTTGCCGTGGTCGATGTGGCCGGCGGTGGAGATCACCAGCGGGGGCCAATCACCAAGGTGGACCGGGGTAGCCATCGAGGGGGTAGTTATCCCATCCCCGCCCCAGCGCTGGCCACCGCACCGCCGGCCGCCAAGGGTTGCCGGTCGCACCCCCCGCCGCGACCCTCTGCGTCGGCCAGGCCGCGCGTGCGCCCCGCCTTGCGGACCAACAAGGGCGCGGTCGCATCGCCGATGGGCGCACCGCCGCTACCACCGCGCGCCGCTACTCCGTCGCCGAATCGGTGTGGGCGCTGGCGGCCGCCGGCGGGCGCTCCACACCGGGGAAGGGCGGCGCCAGCGGCTCGGGTCGTACCACCGCGGCGGGGGTCCACGCGGGCGGTGGCTCGAGGCGGCGGGCGATGCGCGCCGGCGCGACGGTGATCTCCTGCTGCAAGACCTCCCCGACGATCGCCTCGCCCGCGGGGGTGATCCCCCCCCACGCGGGGGTCGCGGTGAGAAAAAGGGCGAGGGGAATGAGTCTGCCGCTGCCCATGAGTCACGCTCCGTACGGCCCGGACGGCCCACCATGCCCCCGGTAAGGCAAGGATATCGCCCACCGTCACCCCCGGCCCGGCGAGCCCGCGCGTCTTTTGCCTTCCAGCCTCCCCCGCGCCGCGCGCCGCCCGCGCCGCGGAGCCGCCGCCCTTCGCGCTGTGGCGCCTCCGCGTGACGCGAATCGTCCGGCCGACCCGGTGGACACCCGTGCCGCGCGCCGCCCGCGCCGCGGAGCCGCCTCCCCCTTCGCGCTGTGGCGCGAGCGTCTCCCGGGTGGGCCGGGAGCCCCTCCGCGCCTCCGCGTCTCTGCGCGAGACCCGCCTTCCAGGCTGACACGGTGGTCGGCCGTTGGCCCGCGATACCCACCCCTTTCTACGTTCTCCAGCGCGTTTTGCATCTCCTTCCCTCCCCGATTCGCGCCGATTCGCGTTCATTTGCGGCCCCCTGTACAAAACGTCGTCCGCACCACGCGGCGCCCGGTGGGATCGCGGGCCACGCCGTGCGCCTGGCCGCGCCTTGAGGAAACGGGTGGGTGCGGCCATCGTCGCCGGCGTGGCGACACCGTTCTTCTCCCTGCCGCGGCCGGTCCTCCTCTTTGGCCTGGTGTCGCTCCTCAACGACACGGCGAGCGAGATGATCGCGCCGCTTTTGCCGCTGTTTCTCATCCAGACCCTGGGGGCGGGGGCGGTGGCGGTGGGGCTGGTGGAGGGGGTCGCGGAGGCGGCCGCCTCCCTCCTCAAGGGGGTCTCGGGACGGGTGGCGGATCGCACCGGGGGCCACGGGCCGCTGGTGGTCGGGGGCTACGTCCTCTCCAACCTGGTCCGCCCCTCCATTGGCCTCGCCTCGACCTGGGGGTGGGTCCTGGGGTTGCGTTTCCTCGACCGGGTGGGGAAGGGGGTGCGCACCAGCCCGCGCGACGCACTGATCGCCGGGGCGACCGAGGCGTCGTTGCGCGGCCGTGCCTTCGGCTTCCACCGGGCATTGGACCACACGGGGGCGGTGGCGGGGCCGCTGATTGGCGCGGCGTTGCTGGCGGCGGGGGTGGGGATGCGCTCGATCTTTCTCCTCTCCGTGGTCCCCGGCGTGGTGGCTGTGGCGGTAGTGGCGAAGGCGGCGCGCGCGGCCGGCGCACCCCCGGCGACCGCGGCGGTGGGGCTGCGTTGGCGCGGTCTCGACCGCGGCCTGCGCGGCGTGATCGTGGCCGCGGCGACTCTCGCCCTCGCCACCCCCTCCGAGGCCTTCCTCGTCCTGTGGGCGCGCGACCGCGGGATGGCCCTGGCGGTGGTGCCCCTCTTGTGGGCGGCGGCGCACGCGGTGAAGGCGGCGGTGGCGATCCCCGCCGGGAGCCTCTCGGACCGCTTCGGCCGGAGGTGGGTGGTGGCGGCGGGGTGGGGGAGCCGGGTGGTCCTGTTCATCACCCTGGCTTTGGCGGGCGGGGGCGCAATGGTCGTCTGGCTCCTCTTCCTCCTCTACGCCGCCTGTCTCGCCGCCACCGAGGGGGCGGAGCGCGCGGTGGTCGGCGACCTCGCCCCGCCTTCCGAGCGGGCCACCGCCTACGGCATCTACCACCTGGCGGCGGGGGTCGCGGCCCTGCCCGGCGGCCTGGCCTTCGGCTTCCTCTGGCAGAACCTCTCCCCGGCCGCCGCCTTCTTTGCCGCCGCCCTGCTGACCGCGACCGCGGCCGGGGTGCTGGTCTGGAGCCTCGGCCAAGGGGGCGCGGCGGCGGGTGCGCGCCGCGGCTAAGGAGATCGGTCGCCAGCCCGCCGCGCCCTCGCGCCTCCGCGTGCCCCCGCCTTCCGGGCGCGCACCCAGCCCCCCCGTGCCGCGGCGACGCCAACCCGCGGCTCGCTTCCTACGTGCCCCCTCCGCCCCCCCGCGCCTCCGCGCCTCCGCGCGAGACCCGCCTTCCAGCCCCGCACCCTCCCCGATTCGCCCCTTCGCGGATTGGGGTCAGGTCTTCACTTTGGCCTCCAGCGTGGCGTATCCGAGGCCGGTATTGGAGGTCATAAAGTAAAGACCTGACCCCAGGCTACTCGTGACGCCGCCGCGCCTTCGCGTGGGGCCGGGTTGTGGGTGGGTGGGCGCCTATCGCGGGTGGGGGTGGGACGGCCGGACGCGCAGGTTCAAGGCCTCGACCGCCAGGGCGAAGGCCATGGCGAAGTAGATGTACCCCTTGTCGATGTGGGTGCCGGCCCCCTCGGCCAGCAGCATCACGCCGATCAACAGCAAGAAGGAGAGGGCGAGCATCTTCAGGGTGGGGTGGGTCTCGACGAAGCGGCTCACCGGCTCGGCGAAGACCATCATCACGCCCACGGCCAGGACGATGGCGGTGACCATCACTGCGATGCCGCGCCAGTAGCTCGCTCCGTCGGTGCGCACCATCCCCACCGCGGTGATCACCGAGTCGAGGGAAAAGACCATGTCCATCACCGCGATGGTGGCCAGCGCGGCGGCGAAGGTTGGCGGCGGGCTCGGTGGGCGGGTGGGCGTCTCGCCTTCGATGCGCTCGTGGATCTCGGTGACGCTCTTCCAGATCAGGAACAGGCCGCCGGTGAGCAAGATCAGGTCCTTGCCGGTCACCGCCTCCGCCGCCTCGGACAGCCACGTGGCGGGCAGACCGAGGGCAGAGAGGTGAAACAGGGGGGTGGTGAGACGCAGCATCGCCGACAGGGTGAGGAGCAGCAGGATGCGCGTCCCCATGGCCAGCTCCAGCCCCAGACGCCGCGCCCGCGGCGCCAGGGCGGCGGGCAGCCGGCTGGTGACGATGGCGATGAAGACGATGTTGTCGATGCCCAACACGATCTCCAGCGCGGTGAGGGCAAGCAGGGCGATCACGGACTCCATCAAGATCTCCAGGGGCGGGGGGAGGTGCGCAAGGGGGAGGGCGCGGATTATCCGATGGACCGCTGCCCACTGGCGAACCGTGCTCGCGGTGCAGGTGGGACCACGCGCGGCGCGAGGAAGGGTTGGAACTCCGTTGCACCTTCGTGGCCACACCCCCCGGCGTTTTCCCATGGCTCCCATTCCCGTCGCCGGGGCGAGGCAGGACGCGGGAGCGAAGGGCTTCGCCCTCTCGCCGGCCAACCGTGACGATGCGGCGTGCGCCCTGTTTCGCATCCATGGGTGATGCTCCGCCTCCTCGACATCGCGCTCGTCACCGGTCTCGGCGTCGTCGCGGCGCTCGCCGGGGGCGTCGTGGCGCCCCTTGGCGGGGGGGTGGCGATGGCGGGTGCCTTCTTCCTGACGCCGATCGCTGGGATGTTCGAGGGGATGGTTCCTGGTGGCTGGGCGGGGATGGTCGCAGGGATGGCGGGTGGCATGGCGGCCGGGCGGTTGCGGGGGCGCGATCGTGGCCGCGATCGGTGCGGTCGTGGGGCTCGCCCGCCCTCTACTTTCACCATCTCGACCGGCGCCTGGGTGGGGTACAGGGGTAAGGGCCACCGTGGACCGCGCCGCCGTGGTCCGCGCCTGGGATCGCCAGCCACGCCTCTACGACCTGATCACCCTGGGCTAGGAGCGGCGCTGGGCGGAGGCGAAGCGCTAGTGTTCGAGCAGATCGCCGGCCGCACCCTGTTCGGGCCGGTGGGGACCGGCGCCGACATTGCGTTGCTGCCGCCGGGCCACGCGATCACAGGTGTCGACATCGCCCCGGCGATGCTGGCGCGCGCCCGGCCGCGGGCGGCGTGCTATCCGGGCACGATCACCCTGCTCGAGGCGGACCTCACCGCCCTGCCGTTTGGAGACGGCGCCTTCGACACGGCGCTCGCGGTCTGAACCTTCTGCTCCGTCCCAGACCCGCCTGCTCTTGGTGTGGCCGCTGCTCTTCACCATGAACCTTGTCGCCCGCCACCTGGTGCGGGTCCCCACCGAGCTCAACCGCGACACGGTGGCGAACGTGGCGGCGGCAGCTTTCGCATCGCGCGGCTCACCCACCACTGCCTCGAGGTGGTGAAGTCGATCGAGGCGGTGCGGCCGTAGGCGCGGCGGACGGCCAGCAACCCTCCCACCGTGGACCGGCGCGCGTTGCCAATCGATGCGGCCCATCGCTACCTTGCGCCGGTGCCCATCGTGGCGCTGCGCCCAGAATCCGCGACTCCATGAGGAATGCTGCCCATGAAGCTCACTGCCACCACCGACCCCGTGAAGGCGCGCAAGGGGCGCGCCCTCGTCCTCTTTGTCGCCGAGGGCGAAACGGCCACCCACCCGCTCCTCCCCGCTTTCGACAACCTGCCGCAGCTCGCCAAGGCGGCGGGCTTCACCGGCAAGAAGGGGAGGGTGGCGACCGTGGCGATGGCCGCGGGTAAGGCGACGGTGCCGGTGGTTCTGGTGGGGATGGGCCCCCGCGCGGAGGTGACTGACGAGTGGTTGCGCCAAGGCGCTGGCCGGCTGGTGAAGCAGCTCGAACAGCTCGGCGCCACCGCTTGTGACCTGTGCATGGGTGTTGGCGCGGAGAACGCGGAGGACCCGGGTCGCGCCGTGGCCGAGGGGGCGCTCCTCGCCGGTTATCGCTTCCAGGAATACAAGAGCGAGCCGGATCCGGATTACACGCCGGTCACCGAGCTGTGCCTGCACGTCCCGGACGAGCGCCTCGACTGCGCCCAAGAGGGGCTCGCCTTTGGCGGCCTGCTGGCGCGCGGCGCCTGCCTCGCCCGCGACCTCGCCAACCGCCCGGGCAACGTCTGCACCCCCACCCACCTCGCCAGCCAGGCGAAGCGGTTGGCGAAGGGTGGGGTGAAGGTGCGGGTCCTCGGTGAGGCGCAGATGCAGAGGCTGGGGATGAACGCCCTGCTCGGCGTCGCGCGTGGCTCGGCCCAGGAGGCGAAGCTCATCTGCCTCGAGTACGCCCCGAAGGGGGCGCGGGAGACAGTGGCGGTGGTGGGCAAGGGGCTGACCTTCGACTCCGGCGGCATTTCCCTGAAGCCGGGCAAAAAGATGGACGAGATGAAGTACGACATGTGCGGCGGCGCCGCGGTCCTCGGCCTCTTCTCCATCCTGCCGGAGCTAAAGCCGCGCCAGCGGGTTCTCGGCTTCGTGCCATCGTCCGAGAACCTCCCCGACGCCGCCGCGCAGAAGCCGGGCGACATCGTCACCGCCTACAACGGCAAGACCATCGAGATCCTCAACACCGACGCGGAGGGCCGCCTCATCCTCGCCGACGCCCTCGCCTACGCCGCCACCTTCAAGCCGGCGGCGATCGTCGATCTTGCCACCCTCACCGGTGCGGTGGTCACCGCTCTCGGCCACCTGGCCACCGGCGCCATGTCCAACCACGACCCCCTGCGCGACCAGATCGTCGCCGCGGGCGAGCGCGCTGGCGAACGGTGCTGGCCGCTGCCGCTGTGGGACGACTACCACAAGGCGATCGAGGCGCAGACCGCCGATCTCCAGAACATTGGCGATGGCACCGCCGGCACGATCTCCGGCGGCATGTTCCTCAAGGAGTTCATCGGTGAGACCCCGTGGGTCCACCTCGACATCGCCGGCACCGCCTGGGGCGGCCCGGAGGTGGGTTACTACGATGGCAAGGCGGCCGCCGGCGTCGGCGTGCGGCTGCTCGCCCAGTGGTTGATGGATCGGGGATAGGGGTGGGGGGCGGTACGACAGCCGGGGATGGGGGTTGAGGGTGGTGCCGGCCGGTGGCCGGCGAAGATGATGATTCGAGCCCTCTCCCCCCGTCACGATCGTTGGTCCGCAGGGACAACCCCCCCATTCCCCATTCCCCCCATGTCCTCCCCCTTCCTCGCCGCCGTCGCTGCCCGCGTCATCCTCGCCGACGGCGCCATGGGGACGCAGCTCTACGAGCACGGCCTCTTCCTCAACCAGTGCTACGACGCGGCGAACCTCACCCACCCGCAACTGGTGCAGGAGATCCACGAGCAGTACGCCGAGGCGGGGGCGGAGATTTTGGAGACCAACACCTTCGGGGCTAGCCGCCAGAAGCTCACCCCGTACGGCTTCGGCGACCAAGTCGAGGCGATCAACCGCGCCGGGGCGGCGATCGCCCGCAAGGTCGCGGGTAAGACCCTGTTCGTCGCCGGTGCCGTGGGGCCCTTGCCCCTGCGCCTCGCGCCGCTTGGCAAGGTGAGCGCGGCTTCGGCGTGCGCGGCCTTCACCGAACAGATGCGCGGCCTGGTGGCGGGGGGGATCGACCTCTTCTGCCTCGAATCCTTCGGTCTGATCACCGAGATCCTCGCCGCCCTCGAGGCGGCGCGGGAGGTGGCGCCGGGGCTGCCGGTCATCGCCCAAATGACCGTGGACGAGAACGGCTACACCAGCCATGGCACCCCGGCGGAGGAGTTCGCCCGCGCCCTGGATCAGGCCGGCGCCGAGGTGATCGGGGTGAACTGTTCGGTAGGGCCAGCGCCGATGCTGGAGACCATCGAGCGCATCGCTGCGGTCACCGGCCGGCCCCTATCGGCACAGCCCAACGCCGGCCTGCCGCGCAACGTCGATGATCGCCTGATCTACATGTCCTCGCCCGAGTACTTCGCCGAGTACGCGCGCAACTTCGTGCGCGCCGGGGTGAAGATCGTCGGCGGCTGCTGTGGCACCGGCCCGGCCCACATCCGGGCGATGCGCTCTGCGATCCGCTCGCTGGTGCCCGGCCGCACCACCATCCACATCGAGCCGCGCGAGCAACTGGCGGGTGCCGCCACCCCGCCGCCCTTGGCGGCGCGCTCCGCCCTCGGCGCCAAACTCGCCGCCGGGCGTTTCGTCACCAGCGTCGAGATCACCCCGCCGCGCGGCGCCGACGCCTCGGGGGTGCTGGAGAGCTGTCGGACGCTGAAGGGGGCGGGGATCGACATCGTCAACATCCCCGATGGACCGCGCGCCTCGGCACGCATGGGGGCGCAGCACCTGGCGATCCTCATCGAGCGCGCGGTGGGGATCGAGAGCTGCCTCCACTACACCTGCCGCGACCGCAACCTGCTCGCCATGCAGTCCGACCTCCTCGGCCTCGCCGCCCTGGGAATCCACAACATCCTGATCATCACCGGCGACCCGCCGAAGATGGGCGACTACCCCGACGCCACCGCGGTCTTTGACATCGACTCGGTGGGGCTGACCCACCTCGCCGCGGCCACCAACCACGGCCTCGATCTCGGCGGCAACCGCATCGGCCCGCCCACCAGCTTCGTCATCGGCGTCGGCGCCAACCCCGGGGCGACCAACCTCGACCGTGAGCTCGACCACTTTCGCGCCAAGGTCGAGCAAGGGGCCGAGTTCGCCATCACCCAGCCGGTCTTCGACCCGCAGATCCTCCTGCGCTTTCTCGACAAGATCGAACCCTTCCGCATCCCGATCCTCGCCGGCATCTGGCCGCTGGTGTCGTTGCGCAACGCCGAGTTCATGGCCCACGAGGTCCCCGGGGTCATCGTTCCGGACGTGCTCGTCGAGCGGATGCGGGTGGCAAGCGCACGCTCCAAAGAGGCGGCCCGCGACGCCGGCCTCGCCATCGCCCGCGAGGCCCTGGCGGCGGTGAAGGATCGCATCGACGGCGTCCAGGTCTCTGCCCCCTTCGGTCGCGTCGAGCTTGCCCTGCCGGTCATCGAGGCCGCCGCCGACCGGCTGTAGGGCGAGGGGTGGCCGCAGCCGGGAAGGCGGGGAGGACCTCCCACGAGTGGCGCCGCCGGCCACCGCGCCGCGCCATCCTCCGTGCCTTCGTGCGCGCCGGGCGTTCACCGCGGCCACGGTGTCGCCGGGCGCGGGCCGCAGCCGGGAAGGCGGGGCTCGCACAGAGGCGCGGAGGGGAGGCGCGGCAAGAGCGAAGGGGGAGTCGCGGGCGTGGTGATCGGGCGAGGTGCGGGTCTGGGAGGCGAGCCCGCGCGGAGGCGCGGCAAGAGCGAAGGGAGGTCGCGGGCGCGCGGAGGTTCCGCACCGGGGGGTGAAGCGGGGCCCCTTCCTACTGCCTACTGCCTACTGCCTACTGCCTTTGCGTTGAGCAGTGGCCATCCCCCATGGTTTCTGTCGTTCACCGGCGCGCTCGCCCTGCCGGTCGCTCCCCCCTCCGCGCCTCTGCGTCTCCGCGCGCGACCCCGCCTTCGCTGTTCACGGGTCGGCCGCTCCGCCGCCGGCGCTCCCCCCGCGTGGCTGCGTGAAGCCCGCGGGCCCCCCTCACCGCGCGAGGCGCGCCCACACCTCATCCGCGTTGTACGACGAGCGGACGAAGGGTCCGACGGCGACCGCCAGAAAGGCCATCTGCTCCGCCAGCGCGCGGTAGGCGTCGAACTCTTCCGGGGTGACGTACCGCTCCACCGGGTGGTGGTGGCCGGTCGGGGCGAGGTACTGGCCGATCGTGACAATGTCGCAGCCGCTCGCCCGCAGGTCGCGCAACACCTCCACCACCTCCTCCGCCTCCTCCCCCACCCCCACCATCAGCCCGGACTTGGTGAGGCAACGCGGGAAGCGCTGCTTCACCCGCGCCAGCACGGCGAGTGATTGGGCGTAGTCCGCTTGCGGCCGCATCGTTGGGTAGAGCCGCTCCACCGTCTCGACGTTGTGGCCGAAGATCTCCGGCGCCGCCGCCGCCACCCGGTCGATCGCTGAGCCGTCCCCCTGAAAGTCCGGGGTCAGGACCTCCACCGTCTGGCCCTGGCCGTGGAGCCGCTCGATCAGCGCGGCAAAGTGGCCGGCGCCGCCGTCGGAAAGGTCATCCCGGTCCACCGAGGTGACCACCACGTGGCGCAGCCCCAACGCCGCCGCCGCCGCCGCCACCCGCTCCACCTCGCCCGGGTCCACGGGCGTGGCTTGCCCGGTGGCCACCGCGCAAAAGCCACACGCCCGGGTGCAGGTGTCACCGAGGATCATGAAGGTCGCCGTCTTCCGCCCCCAGCACTCCCCCAGGTTCGGACAGCGCGCCGCCTCACATACCGTGTGCACCCCGGCGCCATGGAGGAGCCGGTGGACCGGCGCGACCCGGCCCAGCTCCAACCGCCGCTTCGCCCAGCGCGGCTTGCGATCGGTGGTGACGGCCATAAAAGAGGGGGCTCCGGAAAGAGGTCGCGACAACCGCGGCGAAGGGTGCGGGCTCTACCCGCGGACCGCAACGGCCGGCCTGACCGGTGGCCCCAACGACCCGCGCGACTCTTGCAGCCATGGCCCATTGGAATGGATCGGCTTAGGGTCAAGCCTTTACTTTATACCCCAACGTGGCGTCTCAGAGTCCGCTGTTGGGCTTGGAGTATAAAGTAAAGGCCTGACCCTAAACCTACTTTGGGAGGTGCCCCGGTTTCGACTTCTCTCCGCCCACGGCGGACAATGGCGGCCATGGCTCGTCGCGTCGTGGTCACCGGTCTGGGTGCGGTTACCCCCCTCGGCCTCGATCTCGCCACCACCTGGGCGGCGCTCCTCGCGGGACGTGCGGGGGTAGCGCGCCTCGAGAGCTTCGCGGTGGCGGGGTTTGACGGATTGGCGGTGGCGCTGGTGCGGGGCTTCCGGCCCGAGCAGCACATGGAGGCCGAGGTCGTGCGCAAGGGCGAGCGGTTTGTCCACCTGGCGGTCGCGGCGGCCGCGGCGGCGATGGCGGACGCCAACCTCGCCCCCGCGGATCTCGACCCGTCGCACGCCGGCGCGATCGTCGGCTGCGGCCGCGGCGGCTTGGCGGCGGTGGAGCGGGCGGCGGCGGCCTACTCGCGGCGCGGCGGGCGCGGGGTCTCGCCGCACTTTTCCGTCCACACTCTACCGAGCATGGCCGCCGCCGCGATCGCCCGCGCCCACCACTTCCACGGTCCCTGCTTCGGGGTCGCCACCGCCTGCGCGTCCGGCAGCCACGCGATCGCCGAGGCGGCCCACTGCATCGGCCGCGGCGAGGCGGAGGTGGTGATCACCGGCGGGGTGGAGGCGGTGGTGACGCCGATCCTGCTCGCCGGCTTCGCCCGCGCCGGGGTCCTCGCTCCAGCAGGGGACGACCCGGGCTCGGCGTGCCGCCCCTTCGACCGGCGCCGCGCCGGCTTCTGCCTCGGCGAGGGGGCGTGCTGCCTCGTCCTCGAAGCGGAGGACCACGCCCGGGCACGCGGGGCGCGGAGCTACGGCCGGGTCGCGGGCAGCGGCATGGGGTGCGATGCCCACCACCCCACCACCCCCGACCCTACGGGACGGACGTTGGCGCGCACGATCACCACGGCGCTCCACGCCGCGGACCTCGCCCCGGCGGATCTCGACTACCTCTCCGCCCACGGCACCGGCACCCGCCTCAACGACCCGGCGGAGGCGGCGGCGATCCACCTGGCCCTCGGGCCGGTGGCGCACACCACCCCCATCTCCTCCATCAAGGGGGCTACCGGCCACCTGCTTGGTGCGAGCGGCGCGTTGGAGGCGGCGGTCTGTCTGCTCGTCCTGCGCGACTCCCTCGCCCCGGCCACCCGCAATCTGGAAGAGCCCGATCCCGCCTGCCGTCTCGCCCACATCACCGGTGCGCCGCGCCCGGGGAGCTACCGCGCCTGCCTCTCCCTCTCCGCCGGCTTCGGCGGCCTCAACGCGGCCTTGGTGTTCAGCCGCGACTGAGGTGCGGAAACAAGAGAGCCGCCTCTGCCCCCGCGCCTGTGGGTAGAGGCGGTTTATCGCCGCGGCACGGGTTCACCTCCACGGTGATGTGCGCCAGCTCGGCGAACCTGGCGAGCAGCTCCTTGTAGTGCGCCGGCGCCTTCGGGTGGTCGGTCACCACCGAGATCACCGCCGCGGCGTGGTTCGCGCTCACCCGCCAGACGTGGAGGTCGGCGATGCGATTGTCCGCATCCGCCTCGATTGCGCCGCGCACGCCGGCGACGAGCGGGGAGGGCACGTCGCTGTCTAGCAGGATCTTCGAGGTATCGCGCAACAACTGGAGGGACCAGCGGGTGATCACGATCGACCCGACGATGCCGGAGAAGGCGTCCATCCACACCCAGCCGAGGAGCTTGCCGAGCGCCAGGGCGGCGATCGCCAGCACCGAGGTCAGGCCATCGGCGAGTACATGCAGGTAGGCGGCGCGCAGGTTGTGGTCGTGGTCGTGACGGTGACCCGCAGCGTGCGCGTGGTCATGGTCGTGCCGTCCCTGGAGCAAAAGGGCGCTCACCAGGTTGACCGCCAATCCCACCACCGCTACCGCGATCGCCTCGTTGAAGCGGATCGTTAGGGGGGTGATCAGCCGTTGCACCGACTCCGCCGCCATCAACAGGGCGACGATCGCCAGGGCCACGGCGCTGGCAAAGCCGCCGAGGACGCCGACCTTGCCGGTGCCGAAGCTGTAGCGCGGGTCGGCCGCGTGCTGGCGGGCGTAGCGGTAGGCGAAGGCGGTGATCCCGAGGGCCGCCGCGTGGGTCCCCATGTGCCAGCCGTCCGCCAGCAACGCCATGGACCCGAAGGCCTGACCCGCGCCGATCTCCACCACCATCATGGCGACCGTGAGGAGGACCACCCGCTGGGTGCTGCGTTCCCCGTGGCCCCCGTCGTCAAAGTGAAAATCGTGGCCGTGCTGCCACTCGTCCATGGGATGGTTGTGCATGTGCGCTCCAGTAAGTCGGCTGACAAACGGCGCCAGACTACCTCGCCGCCGCGCGTAGCCGTAGCTCCCGCGCGGCCTGCACGGTCACTCCGCACGCCCCTCCCGAGTGGCTTCTCCCCGGCGTCGTCTCCCGGTTACGCCTAGGGGCAGGTGAAGCTGTCGAGGCGCTCGACCGCGAGATCGAAGCGGACCATGCCGTAGCCGGTCTTGTCGTCGCGCCCCGGGGTGCGGAGCTCCTCGGCGGTCTCTTGCAAAAGGTGGCGGAGGCAGGCGTTGGACAAATCCGGGCGGGCGGCAAGCAGCGCCGCGGCGACCCCGGAGACGAACGGGGCGGCCATGGAGGAGCCGGAGAGGAGCTGGTAGCCGCCTTGGAGAAAGGCCGAGTAGATGTGCTCGCCCGGGGCGGTGAGCTCCACGGTGCGGTGGTAGGAGGCGAAGTCGGCGAGTCCATGATCGGCGAAACCCCAGGCGGAGACCGAGAGGGCGTCGTTGTAGCCCGCCGGGTAGAGTTGCTCCTCGCCGCCGGCGTTGCCCGCGGCGGCGACCACCAGGGCGCCGCCGGTCCAGGCGTCACGCACCGCGTCTTCGAGGGTTCGGCTGTCGTAGGGGGCGCCAAGGGAGAGGTTGATCACCCGGGCGCCGCGGGCGGCGGCGTAGTCGATGCCGTCGGCGACGTCGCCGACCGAGCCGCTGCCGCGGCTGCCCAGGACGCGCACCGGCAGGAGCTTGCCAGCGAAGGGGGCGGCGATGCCGAGGTGGTTGCCGGTGGTGGCCGCGGCAATCGCCGCCACGTGGGTGCCGTGGCCGTTGTTGTCGCGGGTGGTGGCGCTGTCGCGCAGGAAATCGTGGCCGGGCAGCAGCCGGCCGCCGAGCTCTGGGTGGCGCTCGTCGATGCCGGTGTCGACGATCGCGAGGAGGACCGACGGGTCCATGGCCCGGCCGGCGAGCAGGGCGAGGGCGCGCGGGCCGCCGATCCGGCGAAAGCCCCACTGGAGGGTGGTGACCGCCGGGTCGCTCGCCCAGGCGGCGACGGTGACCGGGGTGTTGGGCTCGACGTAGGCAACGCGCGGGTCGGCGGCGAGGCGCGCCGCGGTGGTCTCCGGGTCTTGGCCGTCGAGGGCGAGGCGGACCACCGGCCGGTAGTGGAGGCGGCCCGCCTCGCGGGTGGCGGTGGTGTGGACGAGCTCGCCGATGGCGCTAGCAGTGACCACCCCGGGGCGCAGGCGCACCAGCAGCTCGGTGATCGGCGGCGGGTCGCCGGCCGCGGCCGTGGCCACCGCGGTGAGGAGGCAGGCGAGGTTGACGAACAAAAGGCGGGCGCTCATCGGGCGACCTCCAGGCGCAGGGTCTCGCCCGCGACTCTCGCCACCGGCGCCAGGCCGCTCCCGTCGGTCGCCGTCCGCCAGAGGGTGTCGGCCTCGACGAAGAAGCAGGTGCGGCCGTGGGGAGAGAGAAGGATGGGGCCGGCGCTCGCGCGGCCGGCGGGGAGCAGGGGTAGAGGGGGGCTGCCATCCACGGCGATGCGGTGTGGGCGGATGGCCCCGTCGCTTCCGGTGAGCGGCAAAATCAGGGCGGGCGGGTCGGTGTAGGTCCAGCCGCCGGCGCGCGCGCGCCAGTCGGCCGGGGCGGTGGCGGCAGGGGGGAGGCGGCCGGCGACGGTGGTGACCGCGGCGTCGCGGATCCGCATCACCGCGAGCGCCTCGCCGTCAATCGTGTCGAGGGCCATCGCGAGGTAATCGCCCTGCGGGGAGAGGGCGGGGAAGGCGTGGGGGAGTTCGAGGTGGAGGTGACCCACGCCGAAGGCGCTCGCCACCACCGTTCGCGCCCGGCCGATGGGCTCCACGTCCCATACCTGGATCCGCTCCTCGAACCCCTCTTCCAGGGTGTCGAAGAAGAAGAGCTCCTTGCGGACCATGGCCAGCGACCCGGCGAACAGCAGGCGGCGGCCGTCGGCGGAGAACTCGGGGTCACGGTCGAGGGTGAAGACCGAGTAGGCGGTGCGCAGGAGGCCGAAGAGGGCCTCGCGGTCCTCCTCCGGGGTGAGCGATCGGCGCTCGCCGGTGGCGCGGTCCCAGAGGATGAGGTCGGTGAAGAGCTTGGGCTTGTCCGCGTAGGCGAGGAGGTGGCCGACCGGCGAGGAGCTTGCCTTCCAGGCGCGGCCATCGATCAGCGGCGTGGCCGCGGATGGGGTGGCACGGGCGACGGTGAAGAGGCGGAGGTTTGGGTCATCGAGGGAGTCCCACACTCCGAAGGTGAGGCCCTCCCCGTCCGCCTCCCAGGCCACCGACACCACCCGCCGGGTGAGGTCGGGGGTGAGGTCGCGCACGCCGGTCTCGTCGAGGCACCAGAGGTGGGCGCCGCGCGGGTCGTCTACGGCGGCGCCGGCGGCGGGGGCGATAAAGGCGACGCGCCTCCCCGCTTGGGCGCCCGGGAGGTGGTCGTAGACCGCCACCACGCCGCTTGTCGCCGCCGCCTCGGAGGTCGTCTCCACCGCGCCGGTGTCAGGATCCACCGCGAGGAGGCGGGTGGCGGCGGTGGCCGGGTCGGTGGCCCAGAGGTAGACGCGGTAGGCGGCCTCGTCGTGGGTCGCGTCGAAGGGGGCGAAGTCGAGGCTGTCGGGGACCGCATCGTTGTCGTCGTCGCGATCCGCGTGGTTGCCGAGGCCGTCGCCGTCCGCGTCCGCCTGCTCGGCCCCCTCCTTCGGGAAGGCGTCGTCGCAGGCCGTGATCGCGGTGGTGCACGGGTGATCGCCGATCCGCCCGCTGTTGTCGCCGTCGTCGAGGACGCCGTCGTTGTCGTCGTCTTCATCGTCCGCATCGATCCACCCGTCGCCGTCCGTGTCCGGGCGCAGGCGGCCGGCGAGGGTGGCGCGCTCGATCTCCGTGTGGCGGCTGCGCACGCCGTCCGTTGCCGACCCCTCGGTGGGGCCGAAGGTGCGGCCGAGGTAGAGGTGGTAGGCGAGGGTGCGCGCCGGCGCGCCCGCCTCGGCCACGAGGTCGTCGATGCGGAAGTGGAGGGTGTCGGCAAAAAAGCTGTGGGTGGTGGCGTGGGGTCCGCGCTCGATTAGGGTGATCACGCGGCGCACGTGGAGGGTGCGCGGCGCGCCGCTTTCGCGGGTGAGGGTGAGGTCCCCCTCGTCCGTGTGGCTGGCGCCCACGTGCAGGTCGTTGGGCAAGAGCAAAAGCGGCGGGATGGCGGTGATCCGGCCGCCCGCGTCCACCTCCTGCGCCAAAAGCGACAGGCCGCCGCCGGTGGCCACCAGGGCAAAGTGCAGGACGGTGGTGGGGGCGGGGGCGGCGGGGAGATTGAAGAGGAGGAGGGGATCGGCGCCGTGCAGGAGGCTGGCGTCGCCGAGGTAGGTCCAGGTGTCGTCGGCGCCGGTGGGGAAGTAGTCGTGGAGCGACTCCCCGCCGCCCCCCTTGTCTTTGAGGCCGAGGTAGTCGTCGATCACGCGATCGGGGAGGACGATGTCGAGGAGGTCGGCGAGGGGGTCGTTGAGGGCGCCGGCGAGGTCGCTGAGCAAGTCGAGCGCGGGCAGCCCCTGGTCCGCCACCGCGCCGAGGGCGGCGGCGGAGAGACCGCGCAAAGGGGCGGCGGCGCGTGCCAGGCGGGTGCGGCCGGCGGTCTGGGTGGCGGTGAAGGGAATCGCCGCGCCAGCGATGGCGCCCACCGTGGCGACGGGAGCCACAAGATCGGGCGCGCTGGCCGGCGGGGTGGCCGCCGGTGGAGCCACCGCCTCCAGGGGGGTGGCTGGGTCCGTGGCGGGTGCCGAGTCGCCCCCGCCGCCACAGGCGGCGACGACGATGAGAAAGAGGGGGAGGAGACGGCGGAGGTCCATGGGGTCGACGGCAAAGGCCGCTGCCCACGATACAGGAGTGGGCGCCTCCAGTGGTTCCAGTGGTCCTGCCGCCGGCGCTGCCGCTGCGCCCACCCCAGTCGGCTGACCGGGGCGGGTCGCTCTGCTAGCATCCGCCACCTTCGGAGATTGTTCATGCGACCGCGCACACTGCTCGACAAAATCTGGGACGACCACGTGGTGGAGGAGCTGGAGGATGGCACCACGCTGCTCTACATCGACCGCCAGCTCGTCCACGAGGTGACCAGCCCGCAGGCGTTCGAGGGGCTGCGCCTTGCCGGCCGCCACGCGCGGCGGCCCGGCGCCGCCTTCGCGGTCCCCGACCACAACGTCCCGACCCTCGGGCGCGACCAGGGGATCACCGACCCGGTGAGCCGGTTGCAGGTGGAGACCCTCGACGCGAATTGCGCCGCCTTCGGGATCACCGAGTTCGCGATGGGCGACGTGCGCCAGGGGGTGGTCCACGTGATGGGGCCGGAGGAGGGGATCACCCTGCCGGGGATGACCATTGTCTGTGGCGACTCGCACACCGCCACCCACGGTGCCCTGGGGGCGCTCGCCTTCGGCATCGGCACCAGCGAGGTGGAGCACGTCCTCGCCACCCAGACGATCCTGCAAAAGAAGCCCCAGGCGATGCGGGTGGTGGTGACCGGTGCGCTCGGGTTGGGCCTGACCGCGAAGGACGTGATTCTGGCGGTGATCGGCGCGATCGGCACCGCTGGCGGCACCGGCCATGCGATCGAGTTCGCCGGTCCGGTGATCGACCACCTGTCGGTGGAGGGGCGGATGACCGTCTGCAATATGGCGATCGAGGCGGGCGCGCGCTCCGGCATGGTGGCGGTGGATCCGACCACCCTGGCCTACGTGCAGGGGCGGCCGTACGCCCCCACCGTGGGCCAGTGGGAGCAGGCGGCGGGGGCGTGGCGCACGCTCCACTCCGACCCGGGCGCCGTCTTCGCGCGCGAGTACCTGCTCGACGGCAGCCGGTTGATCCCGCAGGTGACCTGGGGAACCTCGCCGGAGATGGTCACCGATATCCGTGGCCGGGTGCCGCGGCTCGCCGAGGCGCGCGACGCGGCGCAGCGGGCGGCGTGGGACAAGGCCCTCGCCTACATGGGGGTTGCCGAGGGGGTGGCGGTGGAGGACCTCGCGGTGGACAAGGTGTTCATCGGCTCGTGCACCAACGGCCGCATCGAGGACCTGCGCGCCGCCGCCGCGATTGCCCAGGGGCGGCGGGTCGCGGGCCACGTCCAGGCCCTGGTGGTGCCGGGCTCGGGGCTGGTGAAGCAGCAGGCGGAAGCGGAGGGGCTCGACCGGATCTTCACCGCGGCGGGGTTCGAGTGGCGTGACCCGGGCTGCTCCATGTGTTTGGCGATGAACGCCGACCGCCTGGAGGCGGGCGAGCGGTGCGCCTCCACCTCGAACCGCAACTTCGAGGGGCGCCAGGGGCGCGGCGGCCGCACCCACCTGGTCTCTCCCCCGATGGCCGCCGCCGCTGCCGTCGCCGGCCACTTCGTCGACGTGCGCGAGCTCTTGTGAGCGGCGCACCTCTGCTGCCTTCTGTTCACCTCTTAGATGGGTGGTCCCCGATGCAACCCTTTACCCCCTTCACCGCCGTGGTCGCGCCCGTGGACCGGGCGAACGTCGACACCGACGCGATCATTCCGAAGCAGTTTCTGAAGACGATCCAGCGCACCGGCCTCGGCATCTACCTGTTTGACGAGTGGCGCTACGCGGACCCGGGCGAGCCGGGCAAGCCGGCCGCGGCGCGGCTTCCGCGGCCCGACTTCATCCTCAACCGCGCCCCCTATCGGCGCGCCGGGATCCTCCTGGCGCGGGCGAACTTCGGCTGTGGCTCGTCACGCGAGCACGCCCCGTGGGCGCTGCTCGACTTTGGGATCCGCTGCATCATCGCCCCCTCGTACGCGGACATCTTCTTCAACAACTGCTTCAAGAACGGGATCCTTCCGGTGGTGGTGGACGAGGCGACCATCGACGACCTCTTTTGCCGTTGCGACCCGCAAGCGGCGACCGCGCCGATGGCGGCGACCGTGGACCTCGCGGCGCAGCGGATTGAGCTGGCGGATGGCACGGTGGTGCACTTCGCCGTCGACCCCTTCCGCAAGCAGTGTCTGCTCGCCGGGCAGGACGACATCGCCCTCACCCTCACCCACGCGGGGGCGATCGCCGCCTACGAACAGCGGCGCCGGGTTGAGGCGCCGTGGTTGTTCGCCGACCTCGCCGGCTGATCGCCGCGGGAGGTCGTGGCGGGCCAGCGTGGATCGGCCGGTGCCGGGGTGGCGCGCTGGGCTGGAGGGGTGGCGGAAGGGGTGAGCTCGTGCGCGATTTGGGGCCGTAGCCCCCGCCTCCCCTGCGCGCCGGATCGCCGGCTTGAGCTGCCTCCGTAGCGTGGGTGTGGGAGGTGGCGCCGGGTTGGGGGGCGGGGGCGGTCGGAGCCGCTCTCCCCTGCGCGCCGGGCGCGGGCCCCCGCCGGGTCAGTCGTGGTGGCCGGCCGCGCGCCGGCTGGCCAGCTCGCTGGCGAGGGCGGCGACCTGCTCTTCGAGGGCGGCGAGGCGCGCCTCGGCCGCCTCGCGCGACGGCAGCTCGCGCTCGGCGACCTCGGCGAGGTTCGTTTCGAGGTGGCGGAATCGCTCGGCGATTGGGTCGGGCATGTGGACGTGGTCCATCCCCTCGTCCGGAAGCTCCCCCTTGATTCGCGCGATCCGACCGGGGACGCCGACCACCGTGGAGTGGTCGGGCACCGGGGTGAGGACCACCGCGTTGGAGCCGATCTTGGAGTGGTGGCCGATGCGCATGGAGCCGAGGATCTTCGCCCCAGCACCGACGACCACGTGGTCGCCGAGGGTGGGGTGGCGCTTGCCGCGCTCCTTGCCGGTGCCACCGAGGGTGACGCCTTGGAAGAGGAGGCAGTGGTCGCCGATCTCGGTGGTCTCGCCGATCACCACCCCAGTGCCGTGGTCGATGACGAAGCGCGGCCCGATCCGCGCCGCCGGGTGGATCTCCACCCCGGAGAGGAGGCGGGCGAAGGTGGCGATGAGGCGCGGCAAGAGCGGCAGGCGAAACTCGTGCAGGCGGTGGGCGATCCGGTAGAGAAGGATCGCGTGGAAGGCGGAGTAGGTGAGGGCGACCTCGATCTTGGAGGTGGCCGCCGGGTCGCGTTCGAAGATCGCCCCGAAGTCCGAGCGGATGAGCTGCCAAAGGGTGGGGCGCGGGGTGAGCATCGCGGTCACGGTAGAGGAGGGCACGGTCACGACCAAGGGGCGCACGGTGTTCAGTGTTCGGCGCTCGGCGCTCGGCAGGCGGGTGGCGGGGAAAAACCTCCGGGGGGGTGACCGCGACGGGGGCGGAGTGCGCCCGTTCTCGGGGAGGGGAAGCCGCCCGCGGTCAGCGGGGGAGGTGGTGGCGAATGGCGAGGAGGCGAGCGCGTGCCTCGGTGGTGCCGAGGAGCATGAGGAGGGTGGCGAGGTCGGGGCCGTGGTCGCGGCCGGTGAGGGCGAGGCGCACGGGGAGAAAGAAGGCGCGTCCGGTGAGGCCACTTGCGGTTGCTGCCGCGCGAATGGTGGCGGTCGCGGCCTCGGTGTCGACGACCGGGGCGGCGGCGAGGCGGGTGGCGAGCACCTCGAGGGCGGTCGCGGCGTCGGGCGCAGGCGCCAGCCGGCGGGCAATCGCCTCGGCGGCCGGCGGCCGGAAGAGGTAGGCAATCTGTTCGGGGAGGTCGGGGAGGTGGTGGATCTCGTCGTGGAGGGCAACCACGATGGCGGTGACGCGCTCCTGCTCGGCAGGGCTCGGCGGGGTGGCGACGAAACCGGCGCGCTGCAGGAAGGGGATGCAGAGGTGGGCGAGGAGGTCGGTGGGGAGGCGGCGGAGGTGGAGCCTTTGGAAGTGGTGGAGCCGCTCCTCGTCGTGGTGCGCGGGGCGGTGGCTGAGCTTGGCGGTGGTGAAGTCGGCGGCGAGCCGTTCGAGCTCCACCGGGATGTCCGAGTCGGTCTGGGCCCAGCCGAGGGTGGCGAGGTACTGGTTGAGGGCTCCGGGCAGGATGCCGGCGCCGCGCAGGGCGGCGAGGCTGGCGCCGCCTTCGCGCTTGGCCAGCGGCCGGCCGTCGCTGCCCACCACCGGCGGCAGGTGGAGGTAGTCGGGGCGCGGGAAGCCGAGGGCGTCAAAGAGGAGGATCTGCTTTGGGGTGTTGGCGAGGTGGTCGTCGCCGCGGATTACGTGGGTGATCCCCATGAGGGCGTCATCCACCACCACCGCGAAGTTGTAGGCGGCGACCCCGTCGCTCTTCAGGAGGATCAGATCGCCGAAGTCGGCACCGTCGAAGGTGAGGGTGCCGCGCAGCCGATCGTGGACGGCGATCGGTCCGACCGGGGTGCAGAAGCGGATCGTGCATGGCTCGCCCGCGGCGCGGCGCCGCGCCGCCGCCGCCGGTTCGATCGCGCGGCACGCCCCGGAGTAGCGGTATGGCTGGTGGTTGCGGCGGGCGAGCTCCTGTTCGGCGGAGAGGCGCTCGGCGGCGCAGAAGCATGGGTAGGCAATGCCGTCACCGATCAGGGTCTCTGCCTGGGCACGGTAGATCGCCAGGCGATCGCTTTGCCGGTACGGCCCGGCGGGGCCGCCGCGGTCCGGCCCCTCGTCCCACTCCAAGCCGAGCCAGGCGAGGTCCTGCATGATCGCTTGCTCGTACTCGAGGGCCGAGCGGGCGGCGTCCGTGTCCTCGATCCGCAGGATGAACTGGCCGTCGTGGCCGCGCGCGAACAGCCAGTTGAACAGGGCGGTGCGCGCGTTGCCCACGTGCAGCGGCCCACTCGGCGACGGCGCGAAGCGGACCCGCACCTGTCCCTCGGGGTCGGACACCGTGGTGGCAAGCTGGGGCCGCGGCTCGGGGCGGAGGTTGGGTAGTTCAGCCATGGATCGGGAGGGCGTGGAGGAGGCAGACCGCGTGGGTGGCGATGGCGTTGCCGTCGCCGGTGGCACCGAGCCCCTCGCTGGTGGTCGCCTTCACCCCGACCCGGCCCGGGTCGAGACCGAGGGCGGCGGCGATGGCGGTGCGCATCTCTTGGATGTGAGGGGCGAGACGCGGTGTCTCGGCGATCACCGTCGCGTCGAGGTTGGTGATCGCCCAGCCGGCAGCGCCAATCTGGGCAGCCGTCTGGCGGAGGATCTCCGCGCCACGGATGTTGGCGATGGCCGGGTCGGTGTCCGGGAAGAGGTGGCCGATGTCGGCCAGCCCGGCGGCGCCGAGGAGGGCGTCGGCGATCGCGTGGCAGACCACGTCGCCGTCCGAGTGGCCGAAAAGCCCCCGGTCGAAGGGGATCTGCACCGCGCCGAGCCAGAGGGGGCGGCCGGGGATGAGCCGGTGGAGGTCGAAGCCGTGGCCGATGCGGATCACCGGGTGGTCTCCCGGCTGGCGAGAAGCGCCGCGGCGACGGCGAGGTCGGCGCGGGTGGTGATCTTCAGGTTGGTCGCCCTCCCCGCCACCAGGGTTACGGCCAAGCCGGCGGCGGCGGCGAGCTGGGTATCGTCGCTGTAGGTGTGGCCGCCGGCGCGGGCCCGCGCGTGGGCGGCAAGGAGGAGCGCGAAGTGGAAGAGCTGCGGCGTTTGGAGCGCGCGCAGGGAGGCGCGCTCCGGGTAGGCGAGGACGCGCTCCCGGTCGTCTACCGTGGCGAGGGTGTCGGTGAGTGCGACCGCAGGGGCGGCGCCGCCGTCGCGCTCTGCCGCCGCCAGCAAACCGTCGAGGTCGGCGGGGTCGAAGAGGGGACGGGCGGCGTCGTGGATCGCGATCAGGCCATCGCCGGCGAGGGGAAGCTCCAGCGCCGCGGCCACCGACTCCTGGCGCTCGGCGCCGCCGGCGACCACCGCGACCAGCTTGGGGAAACGGCTGCGCAGGGCGGGAGCGCGCCGCTTTACCTCGGCCTCTGGCAGGGTGAGGACGAGGTCGTCCACCGCCGGGTGGTCGTGGAAGAGGGCGAGACAGCGCTCCACGAGGGGAATGCCGGCGAGGGGGAGAAACTGCTTGGGCACCGCCCCGCCGAGGCGCGTCCCCTGCCCCCCGGCGGTCACCACGACCCGAACATGGTGGTTTTTGTAGATGGCCAACCCCCCTGAATCCTTGTCGTTACAAGGAGTTTTTATGCTAGCGCCCGGTGGTGATCCGTCAAGCGCGGCGCGGGGCGGGGCGTGGCGCGGGCCACGTGGCGAGGTGCGGCCGCCGCGTAGGCGGGTGGGGCGGCCGGCAAAGCTCACGGCTGCTCTCCGCCACCCGGGCGCGCACGGGCGTCCGGCGAGCCGCGCCCGGCCCGCCTCGATGGAGGTCCGCCACCCGGGCGCGCGCCTCCGTCCACCGCCTTTCCGGGCGCGGCCGGCAAAGCTCACGGTTGCTCTCCGCCGTTGCCGGGTCCGGTGCGCAGGAAGGGGCGGTAGAGGGGGTCGCCCACCAGGACCATGCGCCAGGAAAGGTGGGGGAGGGTGAGGAAGTACGCCTCGACCAGGGTGTACTGCCCCTCCACGATCCGGGCGAGGAAGAGGTCGGCAGGGGGGAAGGCGGAGGCGTACGGTTCCGCCACCGGCCCGACGGTCGCGGTGACCCCGTCACGGATCATCTCTGGGCACCAGTACGGGCCGCGGCGGAGGGAGGTGGCCTCGCTGGAGGCGAGGTGGATGGCGATGGCGCCGGGCGCCCAGTCGAAGGCGTCGAGGTAGTGGCCGAGGCGGTACCAGCCGTAATAGAGGAGCGCTTCGGGACACTCACCGGGGCCGAACAGGCGCGGGGTGTTCTCCAGGGTGACCGGGTAGGGGAGGAGGCGGAGGCGCGCGGCGGCGCGCCGCATCTGCTCGTCGAAGGGGGCGTAACTGCCCTGGGTGAGGCCGCGCGCGTCGATGTAGACGCGGCCGCGCGGTACTTGGGCCTCGGCGGCGAGGGCGCGCTCGGCGAGCGCCACGGCGAGGTCGGGGGTGGGGCCGTCGAGGCGCGCGGTGAACAGGCCGCCGGGCGGGAGCTGCACCTGCGCGGGTGGGGCGACCTTGGCCTGGAAGAGGGGATTGGGGAGCCAGCCGCGCAGGGGGTGGTCGAGGCGCAGGAGGGTGAGCTCCGAGTCGACCGCGGCGAGGTCGGAGCGGCCGAGGAGGGTGAGCTGGTCGCGTTGTTTGCGCAGCCGCTCGATCTCCGGGGCGAGGGGCGACTCGATCTCCAGCCGGTCGAGGCGGTCGTCGATCCGCTTCACCTCGGCATGCTCGCTCGACTCGGGATAGGTGGAGGCGATGCGCAGGGGGACGCCATAGACGAGGAGGATGCAGCGGATCTGCGCATGGCCGGGTTGGGTGAGCCAGGCGCGCAGGGGGGTGGCGAGCAGGCGGTCGTACTGGTCGCGGTCGATCGTCTCGTCCTTGGGCAGCGGCAGGGCGATGAGGTTTTCTTGGGGAACGTGGCGGAGCTGCCGATAGCGTTGAGCAACATCAAGGGAGGCCGGGAGATCGGCGTTGGCAAGGATGGCCACCTCGTGGGGTTCCATGGCGCTCGCGCCCAATGTCGCGAGGAGGATGGCCACCACCACCGCGATCCCGAGCCAGCCGTGGGGAGAGGGTCGAGATGCTGGGAGGACGCGGGTGGTGTGGTGGCAGGCCCACCGGGGGTGGTGGAGAATGGTTCGATGGTGTCTCATTCTGAGAACGGTGGCGCATCGTAAGGGAGGCGACATGGTCATGCAGGCGGCGCGGAAGTTCCTGGCGGTGGGGCTCTTCATCCTCGTCCTCGGGGTGGGGGCGGTGGAGGCGGCGGGACCAGACTACCGGATCGGGATCAGCGACTCGGTGCAGGTCTTTGTCTGGGGGAACCCGGACCTGGGGGCGACCGGGGTGGTGCGCCCCGACGGCAAGCTCTCCATCCCCCTGGTGGGCGACGTCTTCGTCCAGGGGATGACCACCGAAGAGCTCCAACGGGTGGTCCTGGCCAAGCTGAAGGAGTACGTGCGCGAGCCCACGGTGACCATCATGATGGCCGGGATGGCCTCCTACGCCCAGGACCACAAGATCACCGTCCTGGGTGAGGTGACCGCGCCGAAGTCGATTCCGTACCGCGAGGGGATCACCATCATCGACGCGATCATCGAGGCCGGCTGGTTTACCCCGTACGCGAGCATGAACAAGGTGACCGTGGTGCGGAAGGAGGGGGACAAGGCGGAGAAGATCCCTGTCCAGTTCCGTGACATCTACAAGAAGCTCGACCTGTCGCAGGTGATGGATTTGAAGGACGGCGATCTGATCGTCGTTCCGTAGACCTGCGGCCGAGGGAGTCTCCATGCAAGTCCAGGCGAACACACTCGATCTCCGCCTCTATTTCGACCTCTTGGTGCGCAACCGGTGGTGGGTGCTGGTGGCCGCGCTGGTCGCCGGGGTGGCCGCCGGGGTGGTCGCCTACACCAGCCCGAAGATCTACGAGGCGAAGGCCACGGTCCTGGTGGAGGACGACGCGATCCTCCAGGCCCTCACCAAGCGGATGGCGGTGACGCCGTCGATGAGTTCGAAGATGCAGTTCGTGGAGCAGCGCCTCCTCACCCGCGACCACCTCACCCAGATCGCCCGTCGCCTCGACCTCGACTTGAAGGCGCAGCACCCGAAGGAGCTGGAGGCCCTCCTGGTCAAGATGCGCGATCAGACGGTGGTGCGCGCCTCCGGACGGGGGCAGCTCATCGAGATCGGTTTTCAGCACAACGACCCGACGGTGGCCCGGGACGTGGTGGCGATGCTCACCGATATGCTTCTAGAAGAGAACCTCGGGTCGCAGCGGGTTGAGGCCCACCAGGCGTACGACTTCATCAGCCAGCAGCTCCAGGTGTATCGGACCCGCCTGGAGGAGGCAGAACGGAAGCTCAGGGAGTTTAAGCAGCAGAACCTGGTGGAGCTCGGGGTGGGGGTGGCCGTGGCCGCGGGCGGCGGGGAGATGGGAGCAACCCCGCCCACCGCCTTCGCCGACGTCAAGCGCCTTGAAGAGGCACGGACGCAGCAGGCGGCCTTGGAGATCGATCTCCAGCGGTTGCGCAGCGAGCGGGCGACCTACACCAAGCAGCTCGCGGCGGAGCCGAAGTGGATCTCGGCGCAGCAAGACCACGACAGCACGGCCGCGGCCCGCAGTCAGGGAGATCCAAAGATCGCGGCCCTTCAGGCGCAGATCGACGAGCTCAGCCTCCGCTATACCGATCGCCATCCGGCGGTGCTGGCACTGCAGGCGCAGATCGAGCAGCTACGCGCCGCGGCCACGACGCCGAAGGCGGAGGTCGGGGGCGACGGGGCGGCGGACGACGTCCTCGCGGACCTTGGGGAGCAGATCCTCAATCCCCACTACCTGAGTTTGAAGGAGAAGGTGTCGCAGCTCGATGCCGAGTTTGCCGCCGGTGAGGCGAAGCAGGCGCAGCTCAAGCAGTCGATCGCCGCCCTCGGCAACGCCATCCTCGACGTCCCGAAGAAGGAGCAAGAGCTCATCGCCCTGAGTCGCGACTACTCGGTGAACAGCTCGATCTACAACGACCTCTTGAAGCGGCTCGAGGATGCGCGGGTAACCAAGGAGATGGAGGTCCAGGACCGCGGCGGTCACATCCGGGTGATCGAGCCGGCTACCGTGCCGTACAAGCCGGTGAAGCCGAACCGGGTGCTCATCCTTCTCATGGGGATCGGTGGCGGGATCGCCGCCGGCTATGCCTTCGGCTTCCTCCGCCATCTGATGGACGGCTCGATCCGTTCGGCCGACGAAATCCAGGGGCTGGTGGGGCTCACGGTCCTCGGCCGGATTCCCACGGTGGTCACCCTGGGTGACCGCCGCCTCCGCCAGCGGGCGAATCTGGCCTTCAGCATGGTGACGGCGATGGCGGTCGCCCTCTTCGGGTCGGTGTTGTGGCTGGAGTTCCGGGGGATCGGCCTCTACCCGCTGCGCACCTTGTTGGGAGTCTAGGATGAGCAAGATCGAAGAGGCCCTGGAGAAGGCGACGCGCGAACGCCAGGGGGGTGGCCACGAGGCGGGGGGGGTGCCGCAGCGGTCGTCGGTGCGCGAAGCGCATACCGCGGTGGTGGCGGAGGTGGCGGTGGTGAATCCCGACCCGCTCCACCTCGCCGAGAACCGGGTGGTGGTCGCGTCAGGACCGAGCCTCGGGGCGAGTGACGCCTACCGCCAGCTCCGTGCCACCTTGATGCTCGCGGCGGACCACCAGCGCCTCGCCTTTGTAGTCACCAGCCCCCTGCAAGGGGATGGGAAGTCGATCACCACCCTCAACCTTGGCTATGCGATCGCCCAGGAGCTCCAGCTCGACGCGGTGGTGGTGGATACCGACCTCCGGCGGCCGGTGCTCGCAAAGTTTCTCGGGATTGAGGGGCAGCGCGGTGTCTCGGACTACCTCAACGATCCGAGTGTCACCCTCGACGACGTGGTGGTCCGGCTCGCCGGCGGCCCCCTCTGGGTCTCGGCGGGGACCGTGCGGCTGCACAACACCTCCGAGCTCCTTGGCTCGCGCCGGATGGAGCAGTTCTGTGGGGAGCTGCGCCACCGCTTTCCGACTGCGATCCTCCTCTTTGACTCGCCCCCGATCCTCCCCGCCCCCGATGCGATGACCTTGGTCCAGTGGCTCGATGGCGGGATCATCGTGGTGAGCGCCGGCAAGACATCGCGCCGGGCGCTCAGCGACGCGGTGCGCCAGTTTGGCGCCAATCGGATTGCCGGGGTGGTGGTGAACCGGAGTGATCGTTCTAGCTACGGTTACGGATATGGCTACCGCTACTACTACGGAGGGTACGGCTATGGTGGTGAGGGTGCGCCAACCGCGGAGACCGGAGAAAAGGATGGCTGACCCACGACGACGTGGCCGGATCGCCTGGCGGGGCGTGGTCCTGGTCGGCGTCCTGGCGTGGTGCAGCCCGGCGGGCGCGGACATGTGGCACTACGTCGGCGACTGGCTCGACTTCACCTGGAACGTGTCCGCGACGGAGACCTACGACGACAACATTTTCAACACCCCCGATGGCAAGGAGGACGACTTCATCACCATGGTCGGCCTCGATAGCCGTCTGGTGCTCCGCCACCCCTTGGGGAGCTTCACCCTCTTCTATCGCTTCGATCAGGCGATCTACCTCGGCCACAGCGAGCTCAACGACCTGGGCCAGGCCGCCGGCCTCGGGCAGAACCAGTCCCTCTCCTTGGGTGATGCGGTCCATCTGTCGCCGCGCGACACCCTGTCGTATTCCAACGCCTTCAGTCGGACACCGGACTCCCTCTACACGACCGGCGATCAACGTGCCGTCCAGCAGCCACCGGTGGACGCGGAGGGGTTGGTGGTGGGCCATCAGGGGGCAATCAGGAACACCACCCAGCTTGGCTATGACCACGCCTTCCGCGTGCCGCTCTCCCTCGGCCTCAACGGCGCGTACACGATCCTTGAGTACGACGACCCGCTGCGGGTGGACAGCCGGGACGCCACCCTGGGCGGTAGCCTATCGTGGCGCCTCTCCGCCCTGCGCTCGGTGGGGCTCGCCTACAGCCATACGGCGATCGATTTCGACTCATTCCCCTCCAGCGACAGCGAGGTGGTGAGCCTCCTCTACAACGACGAGCCCATGCCGACGTGGAAGGTGAACGCGCGCGTCGGGGCGAGTTTCAACTCCACCGCCGACAGCGGCGTGAACGACGTCACCCCGGACATGGATGTGCGGGTCGCCAAGGAGCTGCCCCGGGGGAGCGCGAGCGCCGGCTACCGGCGACACGTCTCTAGCGCCCGCGGCTACGGCGGGGTGGCCGAACAACAGGCGGTCAACCTTGCCGGCAGCTACAGGCACACGCCGGTGTGGAGTTCGCGCCTCTCGGCGACCTATTCCGACGGCCGTTCGGAGGCCATCGCCACACAGGATACGGACCGCTTCACGGTGCGCTACGACACCGGCTATCCCCTGGGGCGCCTCCTCACCCTCACCGGCGGCTACCTCTACTCGAACCAGCGCCAAAGCGACGAGACGGCCGACGACCGGGTGACCAACAACCGCATCTTCATCGGCTTGCGCTACGGCGCCACCCTCCTGTGAGCGAGCCGCATGTACCGCGCCTTCTACGGGCTTCACCGTAAGCCGTTCCAGCTCACCGCCGATCCGGACTTCCTTTACCTCTCGGCGACCCACAAGAAGGCCCTTTCGTACCTGCGCTACGGGGTGGCGGACGCGGGCAATCTGGTGCTCCTCACGGGCGAGGTGGGCTCGGGCAAGACGACCCTGCTGAAGGCGCTCCTCGGCGAGTTGGAGGAGCAGGTGGTGGTCGCCAAGGTGATGAACACGCGGGTGAGTGGCGAGCAGCTCCTCGAGCTCATCTGCCTCGACTTCGGTCTCGACCCCATCGGCAAGGAGCGGACCGCGCTGCTGCACGACCTCAACACCTTCCTCATCGAGCAGTACGCGCAAGGGAACAAATGCGTGGTGGTGGTGGACGAGGCGCAGAACCTCGAGATCCCCATGCTCGAGGAGCTTCGCCTCCTCTCCAACCTGGAGAGCGGCGCGGACAAGCTGTTGCAAATCATCCTGTGCGGCCAGCCGGAGCTGAAGCAGACCCTCGGCCAGCCCGCCCTGCGCCAGTTCAAACAGCGGATCAATGTCTCCTACCACCTCGAGCGTCTCGCGGAGGAGGAGAGTGCCGCCTACCTTGCCCACCGTCTCGAGGTCGCGGGTGGCGCGTCCGACCTCTTCCAGGCGGACGCCGTCGGGCCGATCCACGCCTACGCCCACGGGATCCCCCGCCTGATCAACAAGGTGGCGGACCGCGCCCTCCTCTACGGCTTCGTGGAGGAGCGCAACACGATCGACGGGGCCCTGGTGGAGGCGGTCCTCAACGATATCCGCAAGGAGGAGGGGTCGGCCACGGCGGCGGACGGTGAGGAGGAGGAGATCGCCCGGAGGCTGAGCGAAGGGGCGCGGCCGGGCAGCTCCATGGACACCCGAACCGCCACCCTCCTGTGGAACCGCCTGCAGCAGATCGAGGAGCGGATCGAGGAGGTGGCCGGCTCCCAGCAGCAGATCCGCCGCGATGTGGAGGGGCTCCCCTTCCGCCTGGAGGAGGTTGTACGCAAGGCGACCCAGGGAACCGCGAAGACCGTCTCCTCGATTTGGGACAAGTCCGACGCGATGGAACGGCGGCTGGTGGCCCTCGAGGAGCGCCTCCTCGGGATGGCGGAGGCGCTGGAGGCGACGGGGACCCAGTGGTCGCGCACCAACGACAAGCTGGTGCCGCTCTTGGAGCAGATCCACCAGGTCCTTGATCGCCACGGCGCCATGCTCCGCCGCCTCTCCAGCCTCGATTTGAAGGAGGACCAGATGCTGGTGCGCCTGGAGGCGGTGGCGCGTTGCCTCGATCGCCTCGGGGAAGACGAGGCTGCGGCCGAGAGGCCGGCGGCCGCCTCGCCGAAGGAGGGGCAACCATCGGCGTTGCAGGAGGAGGACCCGCTCGCCCCGCTCGTCAGCGCACCGCCAAAGCGGCGCGGTGGTTTCTTCCGGCGCCGGTAGGGGAGGCCGAGATGGAGGCGCGTGGGATGGTGAATGCCCTCACCATCGACGTGGAGGATTACTACCACGTCTCTGCCCTCGCCGCCGCGATCCCGCGGGCACGCTGGCCGGAGATGGAGCGGCGGGTGGTCACGAACACCCGCCACCTCCTCGACCTTCTCGATACCCACGGCGTGCGCGCCACCTTCTTTTGCCTCGGGGTGGTGGCGGAGGAGCAGCCGGCGTTGATCCGCGAGATCCACGACCGCGGCCACGAGGTGGCGTGCCATGGCTACGCCCACGAGCTCGTCTACCGGCAGACGCCGGCAACCTTCCGGGGCGAGGTGGTGCGCGCCAAGGGGTGTTTGGAGGAGATCATCGGCGCGCCGGTTCTCGGCTACCGGGCGGCGAGCTACTCCATCACCCGCCGCTCCCTGTGGGCCCTTGATGTGCTGCACGAGGCGGGCTTCGCCTACGACTCCTCCATCTTCCCCATCCACCACGATCGGTACGGCATTCCCGACTTCCCCCGTTTCCCCCATCGGGTGCGCGGCAGCGCCGGCGATGGCCTGGTGGAGTTCCCCCTCACCACCGCCCGCCTCCTCGGTCGCAACCTGCCGGTCGCCGGTGGCGGCTACCTCCGCCTCCTGCCCGCGGCCCTCACCTACTGGGGGGTGGGGCGGGTGAACCGGCGCGAAGGGCAGCCGGCGATCCTCTACCTCCACCCGTGGGAGATCGACCCGGGCCAGCCGCGCCAGCGGGTCGGCTGGCTCACCCAGATCCGCCACTACCACAATCTCGGCCGCATGGAGCCACGCCTCGTGGGGCTTTTGGAGCGCTTTCGTTTCGACACCGCCGCCCGGGTCCTGGGGCTGGAGGAGGGGCACCATGGTTGAGTCGACGAGCACCTTCTGCACGGTCAAGGTGGCGGGCGAGGCGCAGCGGCTGGCGTGGGACGGGTTCGTCGCGCGCCACCCGGCAGCCACCTTCTTTCACCAGTGGGGCTATCGCCAGGCGGTGGAGACGTGCTTTGGCCACCGCCCCCACTACCTCCTCGCCGAGCGCGACGGCGAGGTGGCGGGGCTGCTGCCGCTCTTCGAGCTCAACAGCCGTCTCTTCGGCCACTCCCTCGTCTCCCTTCCCTTCGCCGTGTACGGCGGTGCGCTGGCGGTGGACAGCGAGGTCCACGCCGCCCTCTACACCCACGCCAAGGTCCTTGCCCGCAATCAGAGCGCCGACTACCTGGAGCTACGCTACCTCGAACCGTCGGGATTTGTGGGCGAGGGGAGTGACCTCTACGTCACCTTCCGCAAGGCGATCAGCGCCGACCACGACGCCAACCTCAAGCAGATTCCGCGCAAGCAGCGGCGGATGGTGCGCCAGGGGGAGAAGCTCGGCCTCAGCCATCGCACCGGCCCGCAGGAGCTCGACACGGTGTGGGAGCTGTATGCCGAGTCGGTCCATCGCCTCGGCACCCCGGTCTATCCGCGCCGCTGGTTCCGCACCCTGCAAGAGGTCTTCGGCCACCGCTGCCACTGCCTCACCGTGTGGCACGAAGAGCGGCCGGTGGCGGGGGTCCTCACCTTTTTCTTCAAGGATCAGGTCCTGCCGTACTACGCCGGCTCGCTCGCCGCCTACCGGAGCCTCGCCCCCAACGACTTCATGTACTGGCAGCTCATGCAAATCAGCGCCGAGCGCGGGGTGCGCCTGTTTGACTTCGGCCGCTCTAAGCGCGGCACCGGCGCCTTTGACTTCAAGGTCCACTGGGGATTCGAGCCGGCGCCGTTGCCGTATCTCTACCACGTCCCCGGCGGCGGCCCGCGGCCGCAGGTGAACCCCGCCGCTCCGGCCTTCCGCCGCAAGGTGGAGATGTGGAAGCGGCTGCCCCTGGCGGTGGCCAATCGCCTCGGTCCGTGGATCATCCGCTCCATTCCGTAGGCGGGGGGGCGCGGTTGCGCCTCGCGCTCACGCCGCCGGTGGAACCCTCCGAAGCGACATGACACCCTCACCCACGACTCAGGCGGATAGCTCAGTGGCAGAGCACCCCGACCACATCGGGGAGGCCGCAGCGTTCGATTCCTGCTCCGCCTACCAGTCGATCGGTGACTCTTTGCCGGCGCCACCCCGGCGCGCGGGCGATCCCATGGAGATCCTCTTCCTCGCCCACCGCCTGCCGGTCCCACCCACCAAGGGGGAGCGGATCCGCGCCCTGCACGAGCTTGGCTACTTGGCCCACCACCACACCCTTGACCTCGCCTGCTTCCTCGACGACCCCGCGGGCAGGCGCCACCTCGACGACCTCGCCACGATCTGCCGCGAGGTCTACGCCGAGCCGCTCAGCCGCGTGCAGCGGCTTGTGCGCGCCGGCCGTGCCATCGCGACCGGCGCGGCGATCTCCCTGGCCACTTTCCACAGCCGGCGCTTTGCGGCGCGCACCCGCGCCTGGCAGGAGCAGCGGCCGTATGGCGCGGTGATTGCCTACTCGGGGGCGATGGCGCCCTACCTCCTCGCCCGCCCCGGCCGTCGCCTGATCATGGACCTGGTGGATGTGGACTCGGCGAAGTGGGAGCAGTACGCGGGCGAGGCGAGCGGTCCGCGTCGCTGGCTCTATGGCCGCGAGGCGCGGCGGGTGGCGGTGGCGGAGGAGGCGATCGCCTCCCAAGTGGACTGCGTCACCCTCGTCTCCGAGCCAGAGGCGGCGCTGTTGCGGGCGCGCGTCGCCCCCCCCTGCCCGGTGGTCGCGGTGGCCAACGGGGTGGACGACCGCTTTCTCGCCACCGGCTGGCGGCCGCCGGCCTCACGGGCGCCGACCCTCTGCTTCATGGGGGCGATGGACTACCGGCCGAACGTCGACGCGGTGGTCTGGTTCGCGCGCGCCGTCTTGCCGCGCGTCCGCGCCAGCTTTCCCGAGGCGACCCTGCGCGTCTTGGGCGGCCACCCCGCGGCCGCGGTGCGGCGCCTCGCCGGCTCCGGGGTGAGCCTCGCCGGCTACGTTCCCGACGTCCTTCCCGAGCTGTTGGCCGCGCACCTCTTCGTTGCCCCTTTGCGCATCGCCCGCGGGGTGCAGAACAAACTCCTCCAGGCCCTCGCCCTCGGCATGCCGGTGGTCGCAACCCCCCAGGCCCTGGAGGGGATCAACGCGCGGCCCGGCTACCACCTGGCGGTTGCCGGCGAGGCGGAAGAGTTTGCCCAGGCGGTGATCACCACCCTGCGCGATCCGGCCAAGGGGTGGTCCGCGGGCGCGGCGGCGCGCCGCCACATGGCCCGCCACTACCGCTGGGAGCAGACCCTCGCACCCTTGGCCGCGCTGGTCGCGGGGGAGGGGGTGGAGGCGAGATGAGGGGGATCGCCGGCCTCTGGTCGCCCGGGGGGATCGACCCGGAACTTGCCAGCCGCTTCCGCGCGGCGGTCGGCGCGGCCCGTCTCGCCAAGCCCGCCCCCGGCCTGTTGCTCGCCGCGGGCGACGGCTGCCTGCTGGCCGAGGCGGACGGGGTGGCGGTGGTCGCCGACGCGGACCTCCTCCTCGACCCCGGCCACGACCCGGCGGCCGCGATCTTCGCCGCCCACCGGGCGGGTGATCCGGCCGTCCTCGACGGCTCTTTCGCCTACGCCTGCTGGAGCGAGGCGGGGGGGCTGGAGCTGGCGGTGGACCTCTTTCGCACCCGCCCTCTGGTCTACGCCCGCCTCGGCGACACCCTCTGTTTCGCGTCGCGCACCGAGGTCCTGCGGGCGTTGCCGACCATCGACACGGGCACCGACCTGGCGGCGCTGGTGGACTACCTCTCCTTCGCGGTGATTCCGGCGCCGCGCACCTTCTTCCGGGGGATCCACAAGCTGCGCGCCGCCCACCGCCTGGTGGCTCGCGAGCGCATGGGCGAGCCGGAGCGGTATTGGCACCTTCGCTACCGGGAGGATGGCGGCGGGTCGCGCGCGGCGCTCGCGGCGGCGTTGCGCGAGCGGCTCGCTGGGGCGGTCTCCCGCCATTGCGGCACCGGCGACCGTGTGGGCTGCTTCCTCTCCGGCGGTCTCGACTCCTCCACCGTGGTCGGCTACGCGGTGGTTCATGGCGCGCCCGACGCCTTTTCCATCGGTTTCGACGAAGCGCGCTACGACGAGCGCACCTACGCCCGGATCACCGCCCGCCACTTCGGCGCCCGCCACCACGAGCGGGTGGTCACCCCCGACGACCTCGTCGACTCCCTGGAACGGGTGGTGGGCTGCTTCGACGAGCCCTTCGGCAACAGCTCGGCGATCGCCGTCTACCAGTGCGCGCGCTTTGCCCGGGCGCAGGGGATGACGACGCTGCTCGCCGGCGACGGTGGCGACGAGCTGTTCGCCGGCAACGAGCGGTACGCGACCGACGCCCTCTTCCAGCGCTACGCCCACCTCCCCGCACCGGTGCGCGGGCTGCTCGGTGCGGTGGCGGCGAGCGATCGCTTCTGCGCTCTGCCGGGGGTGGGCAAGGTCGGGCGCTACGTCCGCCGCGCGCGCCTGCCCAATCCGGATCGCATCCTCTCCTACGGCCTGTACGCCGACCAGCACCTCGCCGAAGTGGTTCAGCCGGAGCTGCTCGCCGCGCTGGGCGACCACCGTGCCGTGGCCACCGCGCGTGCCCTCTACGCCGAGGGTGAGGCAGAGAGTGAGGTTGGCCGTCTGCTCCTCTTTGACCACCAGCTCACCCTTGCCGATAACGACCTGCGCAAGGTCACCGAGGGGTGTGCGGTGGCCGGCGTGGCGGTTCGCTACCCAATGCTCGACCGTGGGGTCGTCGAGCTCGCCGGCCAACTCCCTGGGGATTGGCTCCTTGCGGGCGGTAAACTGCGCACCTTCTACAAAGAGGCCATGGCCGATTTTCTTCCCCCCGAGGTCCTCACCAAGACGAAGCACGGCTTCGGTCTTCCCTTCGCGACCTGGCTGCGCACCGACGCCCGCCTGCGCGAGCTGGTCGGGGATCTGCTGGAGAGCGAGACCTCGCCGCTGGCCCGCTGGATCCGCCCCGCCTTCCTCACCCACCTCCACCAGGCCCACCTGAACGAGCGCGAGCCGTACTACGCGGAGCTCCTGTGGCCCTTCCTCGCCCTGGCGGTCTGGCTTCCGGGAGCCTCCCATGAATGATCGTCGCGTGCGGTGGTGTGGTGCGGCCTGGACGGTTGCGTGCACCGCCCTTTTCCTCCTTCCTCCGACTGCCGTCGCCATCGACTGGTCGAAGTGTCCATCGGATGCCGGGCGTCCCGCGGATGCGCCCCACGGCTGGTCCCACTGGTGGGGGGCGACGGAGTACATGAAGGAGGGCAACTGTGAAGGCGCGATCAACGAGTCGCAGTACCTGATCAACCACCCGGAGTTCAGCTCGCCGAAGTACAGCCACAAGGCGCTTGTCCTCCAAGGCCAGTGCTACGAGTTACAGAAGCAGCCGGCGAAGGCGATGGCGGCCTACGTCCAGGCGCTGAAGCAGTTCGGCAAGGCCGAGCAGACCCTCTACCTCCTCGCTGACCTCTACCTTCGGCAGGACAACCCGGCGCAGGCGGCGAAGCTCTTTGGCGCCACCCTGAAGATGAATCCGAAGAACAGCGACGCGGCGCGCGGTTTGGCCGCCAGCTATCTCGCCCTGGGCAAGGTGCAAGAGGCGCGGCAGGCGACCGACCTGGCCGAGCGACTCGGCGCCGATGTGGCCGCTTTGCGCCGGGGCCCGACGTCGGGTGGCAAAGGTGGAACCGCCGCGGCTCACCCCTAGGCGTCGGTTGGAGCGATGCACGATCGACCGCCGGACTGCGGATCTCGACCCGGATCGTGGGTCGTTCTTTGTGATCGAGGTCCAGCCGTGCTGCGCACGGGTCCCGATCCGGACTCGAGCCCACTTGAACCACGTCACGCCCGCCGTAGTCCAACAGATTCCTAGCCGCTGCGACCTTTACCGAAAGGCGTGACCCACGATGGGCATACTCTCCTCCGGCGCCGCGATTCGGCGAGGAGCCAAGTGGCTTGTTACCGGCAACCTGGTCGGACGCGGCCTCGACTTCGCCTTCGGCGTCGTCCTCGCCCGGCTCCTCGTCCCTGCGGACTTCGGGATGCTGGTGACGATGCGCATCTTCACCGGCCTCGCTGGCTTCGTGGCCGGCGGCGGCATGGGCCAGGCCCTGGTCCAGGCAAAGGTGGTGGAGAAGCGCGACTACGACGTGGTCTTTACCCTCCAACTCCTCGCCGGCGGTCTCATCTACGCCTTTTTCTTCCTCATCGCCCCTGCCTTTGCCCACTGGTTCCACGACGACCTCTACCGTGACCTCCTGCGCGTCTCAGCCCTGAGTTTTCTCATCCGGCCGGTGGGCAATGTGGGCCAGGCGCACCTCCATCGCGCCATGCGCTTTCGTGCCATCGCGACTCGGCGGATGGTCACCACGCCCATCTCGGGGGTGGTGAGCATCTTCCTTGCCTGGCACCACCTTGGGCCGTGGAGCCTGATCCTCGGCGGCCTTGCCGGGTCGTTGGCCAACGCGGTGCTCCTCATGGCGGCGAGCGGCTGGCTGCCCAGGCCCGCCTTTCACCTCGCCACCGCCAAGCGACTTGGCCTCTATGGCGGCAAGGTGGCGGCAAACAACCTTGTCTCCTTCCTCAACGGCGAGGCACAGAACTTCGTCCTCAGCCGCCTCGGTGGTGCCGCCCTGCTGGGTCTCTACAACAAGGCGACGAGCCTCCAGACCCTCCCCGGCGACGTGATCGGCAGTTCGGTCTACCAGACGGTCTTTCGCGCCCTGGCGATGGAACAGGAGAACCGCGACCGGAGCCGCTACCTCTTCTTCCGGGCGATTACCTTGGTGGCGGTCTACACCTGGCCCTTCTTCGTGGGGCTGGTGTGGCTTGCCGACCCTTTCATCGTCACGGTCTACGGTGTGAAGTGGCAGGCGGCGGCGGCGCCTCTGGCGATCCTCTCCCTCGGCGGCTTCGTTGCGACCGTGGGCATGCAGGCGGGCGCCCTGGTGGCGGCCCAGGACCGCATCGGCCGCGAGCTCTTAATCCAGAGTGAGCGGATCGTGTGGCTGGTGGTGGCGTGTGTGGTGGGGTTGCACTGGGGGCTGGTGGGGGTCGCCTGGGCAACGATCCCGGTGCGTCTCTACACTTCCAGCCGCATGTACCACCTCGCCGCCTCCACCGTCGGCACGACCTTCCGCGATCTGGTTCGCGCCCTCGCCCCGGCGATCTGGCTCAACACCTTGCTCTGCGGCCTCTTCGGCGTGGCCCACCTCCTCCTCTTCGGCCCGTGGCGGGAGCAGAGCCCGGCACTCTATCTAGCGGGGATGGCGGTGGTGGGGGTGGTGGGCTACCTCGCCCTCTTCCTCTTCCTTCCCATCGAAGGGCTCTCCAGCGAGTCGGGGCGCTGGCGCACGATGCTGCACGTGGGGGCACGGCCGTGAGCACCGCGCCGCCGATCTTTGTGGTGGGTGCGCCGCGTTCGGGGACCACCTTGTTGAGCGCCATGCTCGGCGCCCACCCGGCGATGAGCTGCGGGACAGAGACCGACTTCTTCCACTTCCTTGCCCAGGCGGAGGTGGCTGCCCTCCTGGATCCGGGGCGCTGGCCAGAGGCGGCGGTGGACTTCCTCTTCTCCATGGTCCAGGCAGCGGAGAAGCAGCCGGTGCCAGAGCAGTACGGCCTGAGTCGGCCACAGGTCACCGCCTACCTGCGGGGCCGGGAACCATCGGTGGTGGCGCTCCTCGATGCGGTGGTAGCGCCGGCCATGGCGGCAAAGGGGGGCCATCGCTGGGTGGAGAAGACGCCGCGCCACATCCTCCACCTCCCCGCGATCCGGCGCGCCTTTCCCGACGCCCCCATCGTCCGCATCCTCCGTGACCCGCGCGACGTGGCCCTGTCGACGGTGAAGACACCGTGGCAGTGGGCGGCGCGTGACTTCCCCGGGGCGCTGCTCATGTGGCGCTTCTGCAACGTCGAGGGTGAGCCGTTCTGCGCCGCGGACGGCCACACCTACACCCTGCACTACGAGGAGCTCTTGCGTGAGCCGGAGGTGACCTTGGCGGCGCTGTGCGAGTTTCTCGGTGAACCGTACAGCGCGGCGATGCTCGACACTGCTGTCTCCTACACGTCGGTGAACAGCATCGGCGAAAGGTGGAAGGAGAAGGTGGGCGGACCCCTCGATCCGAGCCGCGCCGGGGTGTGGGAACGGGAGCTGACGGTTGAGCAACGGCGCATCGCCGACTGCCTGGTGGGCGACCTCATCCAAAAGTATGGCTATGGCGCCCCACAACCCCTTCGCTACGCCGCGATCACCCCGGACCCCCTCGCGCTGCTGAAATACCCGGAGGCCCTGACCTGGCTGGTTGACGAGGGGTTGCGGGTCTGGGGCGACGGCCGCGAGGCGGCTGCGGCCGCCCTTTTTTTCGGCGCGCCGGATCGCGCTGGGTGGGTGGCGGGTGGCCCTTGGCAGCGCCTCGTTGCGGTTGCTCGCCTGCGCGCCGACCTGCGCCGCCGGGTGTGCCGTGGGCTTGCGGTGCGCTGGTTTGCGGCCGCCGGTGAACACGCGGCGGCGGGGGTGGTCAACCACCTTCTCGGCGGAGTCCTCCGCGGGTGCGGTGCAGTGCAGGTCGAGACCCCCGCGGTGGCGGGCTATAAGCAGTGGCGCCACAACCTTCGCCACAACCCGCGCCTGGGCCAGTTCCATCGCGTCAATGTGGCGGATGCGTGCCTGGCAGCGGTGGCATGACCAGGGAGGCGGCGATGGCGGGGGCGAGGGACTCCGGCATGGCCGAACTCCGCGGGGCCTTTCGGGTGGCGATCGAGATTGGCGACCTCTTCGCCGCGGCCGCGGGATGGCCGGCGGTGACGGCGGTCGTTGGGGCGGAGCGCACCGCGGGTGAAGCGCGGTCCGGAGTGGCGGCGGTGGTGGATCGTTTTGCCGGCGGGGCGGCGTGTGGCTTTTTGCGCTGGAGCGGGCCGACCTGCGCGGTGATCTCCAGCGCGGGCGAGTATCGGGTGACCACGGCCGCGGGCGGTGGCTGGCTCTTGCTGCCGGCGCGGCCGGAGGGGGCCACCTACTGGATTCCCCAGCCACCGCGCCGGCGGCGGGTCGACGCGGTAGGGCGGATTCTCGAAGAGACGACCGCGGACCTGACCAGGATCACCGCCTCCACTGGAGCGGTGGGGATTGAGGTGGCGGTGGCCGAGGGATGGTCCCTCGACCTGGTGGTGTGGCGGCTACCTGTGGCGGGCGAGGTGGGGCCGGCGGAACTTGCCAGCCTCACCCCGGTGGAGCGCCAGCCCCTCTTCCTCTGGGGGTCACACACGACTTACGCCCGTCCCGCCGATCTCTACCTCCATCTGCTCCACGGCCACGTCTACGAGAACCGCGCCTCGTGGCCGCACTACTGGAAAGTCTGCTCGGAAAACGACGCCCACGCCCTGTGGGTCGGCTTGCGCGGCCTGCAGCTCGCCACGGGCAAGGGGCTCTACGGGCTGCTGCGCCGCCAGCTCCTCCTCTCGCTCCTGGCGCGCCAGGCCACCGACGGCGGCTGGTATCACGGCGAGTGGACGAGCCTCTACGAGTCCCACTTCCGCCTCCACACGAGCGGCGTCCACCTCCTCCTTGATGCCCTGAGCGAGGGCGCCGATCCGGCGGTGCAGGCGGCCCTGGCGCGGGCGGTCGCCTTCCTCGCCGAGCGGGCGGTGAAGATCGACGCGGGCACCTGGTTCCTCCACGACTCCCTGGAAGAGTCGGTAGAGAGCATGCGCCAGAGCCCTTTTGCCTGGCTGGAGAGCCGCGCCCTGGGCAAGGGGGAGAGCAACATGCTGGTGCTCAACACCCACCTCGACACCGCCGTCGCCCTCGCCCGCTATGGCGAGCTGACCGGCGACCTTCGTTACGCCACGCGGGTGGAGTCGGCGCGCCAGGCGGCGCATCACCTCCTCTGCCTCCGTCCCGCCGAGTGGCTCTACCAGCCCTTGTTCGCGGCGATCCGCCTCTCCTTCCTTCCCACGCCCGAGGCCGAGCGCCTCCCCGCGCCGGTGCGGGCGGTGAAGCGGATCGGCTGGCGGTACCTGATTCCGTGGCTGGTGCGGGTGAAGCGACGTTACCCGCGCCTGGTGATGCCCGGTGGCTATATCGACCGCGCCCTGTCGCTCACCGGGCTCGCCCATGACTACCAGTCGATCCACACCATGGATCTCGCCCGCTACCTCTGCCGCCTACCCGATCCGGAGTTGGTGCCGCTCCTCGACCAGGCGATCGACTTCACCTTCGCCAGTGGCCTGGTGGCGCGCTGGGGTGAGCTGCCCAGCAAGCGATACGCGCTGGGCTTCCTCGCCGAGACCCTCTACCACCGGGCGATGGCGGACCCGGCGCCTGGCCACCGGGCGCGCTTGGCGCAGGTGATGGCGCTCCTCGAGGAGTACGCCCTCGGCCAGCCGCCGTCGTTGCTTGGGGGCAATGGGGAGGTGGTGGCGCCGGCCCAGCAGGTGGGACCGCCGGCGGCGGTGGACGGCCACTTGCGGGTCGCCAACCTCTCCCGGGGCGAGCGGCGCGAGGTGGTGGTGGTGAACCCCACCACCGTTCCGATCCCCCTCGTCTGGGCACGTGGCGGCGACGGGCTGGTGTGGCGCGACTCCACGGGCGCGGCGGCCGGCGCGGCGGTGGTCCCGGCGGGTGGCTGGCTGTGGGGGCAAGGGGGGTGAGCGCGCCGCTCTCCATCGCCCTCGTCGCCCCCGAGTTTCTCCCGGACCTCGGTGGGGTGGAGACCTATAGCTACGAGCTTGCCCGCGAGCTCTCCCGGCGCGGCCACCGGGTCACCGTCTTCACCCGACGCCACCCCGCGGGCGAGGTGGCGGGCGAGAGCTTCACCGTCCGGCCGGAGCTCTCCCTCCGGCGTTACCTCGATGGGCCGTTGCTCCACCGCGAACACTTCGACGTGGTCCACGCCACCAACGCCGCCTACGCCTGGCTCGCCTTGGAGAGCGCGCCGGTGGTGGTGTCGGTTCATGGCAACGACTTTCTCCGCCCCTACTGTCGGGTCGGCCGGCGCGACCTGCAGCGGTGGAGCGGCCCGTGGAACGGCCTGCGCCGCCGGCTTGCGGGGCTCGACCGTGCGCTTGGCGAGCGGCGTACCGAGGCGTGGATGGCGGCGGGGCTGGCTCGCTGCCGGCGGGTAGTGACCAACAGCCTGTACACCGAGTCGGTCCTCCTCGCGCGCCTGCCGAGCTGTGCCGGCCGGACCACCGCCGCCCTCGTGGGGTTGTCACCCGAGCTCATGGCCCTGCCTGAGCCATCTCCGCGCGGCGGGTCCCCGCGCCTGATCACCGTTGCCCGCCTCTCCGAGCCGAGGAAGTGCGTCGACCGGGTGATTGCCGGCCTTGCGCGTCTCAAAGACCGGTTCGACTTCACCTACGAGGTGGTGGGCGACGGACCCCTGCGGCCGGCGCTCGTGGCGCAGGTGAAGGCCTCGGGGCTCGCCGAGCGGGTCACCTTCAGCGGCCAGTTAGAGCGCGCCACCCTCATCGACCACCTGCGCGCCAGCGACCTCTTCATCCTCACCTCCGACGTCCTCCCCACCAGCCACGAGGGGTTTGGGATTGTCTACCTGGAGGCGAACGCCTGCGGCGTGGGGGTTCTCGCCTGTCGCGCGGGCGGCGCGGTGGAGGCGGTGGCGGAGGGGGTGAGCGGGTTTTTCGTGGACGCGCCCACCCCCGCGGCGATCGGCGGCGCGGTCGAGCAGTTCTTGGCCGGCGCGGTGCGCTTCGATCCGCACGCCTGCCAGACCTTTGCCCGTGGTTTTGACTGGGCGCGGGTGGTGGATCGGATCGAGCCTTTCTACATAGGGTGAGGGGATGGCGGACGCGACCCTGACCCCTGGACTGCCCGGACCCCCGGAGATCTCGGTGGTGATGGCGTGTCACGACGCGGCCTCCTTTGTCGGCGAGGCCATCGGCAGCGTCTGTGGCCAGACCTTCTCGGCGGTGGAGCTGATCGTGGTGGACGACGGCTCCACCGATGGCTCGCCGGCGATCGTTGCGGCGCGGGCGGCAGCGGATCCGCGGGTGCGCCTAATCCGCCAAGAGAACCGCGGGCCGTACCCGGCGCGCAACCGGGGCTTGGCTTCGGCGCGCGGCCGGTTCATCGCCTTTCTCGATGCGGACGACTACTGGGAACCGGATTGCCTCGCCCGCCTGCATGCGGCGCTGCTTGAGTCCGGTGCCGACCTCGCCTATTGCGGATGGCAGAACGTCGGCGACGTGCCCGCGGGGGGCGCGCCGTACGTGCCGCCCGCCTACGAGGAGGGGGACGTGGTGGCGCGGTTTCTGCGCGGCTGCCCCTGGCCGATCCACGCCTGTCTCACCCGGAGGGGGGTGATCGACGCGGTGGGCGGCTTTTCGGAGCGCTGCTTCTCCGCGATGGACTTCGACCTGTGGTTGCGCATCGCCGGCCACACCCAGCGGATCGTTCGCGTGCCGGCGGTGCTCGCCTATTACCGGTGGCATGGCAACGGGCAGATCTCCTCGGTTCGCTGGCGCCAGGTCGTCGACGCCTGGCGGGTGCGACGTGACTTCGTCCGCTTCGAGCCGCGCGCGGTGGCCCACCTCGACCGCCGCCAGCTCCGCGCCCTGGTCCACGGTGATTTGCTGCGGCGCGCCTACACCGCCTACTGGCGGCGCGACTTCGACTCCGCCACACCCCTCTTCCGCCTGGCCCTGGCCACCGGCTGTTGGCGCCTCCCGGACCTCAAGTACCTCCTCCCCGCCTGCCTGCCGGCCCGCCTCTATCGCGCCCTCCTCCAGCGCCACGACCGGCGTACCGAGTGATCCCCGATGGCGCGCTTCACCATCCTCATGTACCACCAGGTCTGTGTGCCGGGCAGCGCGGCGGAGGCGAAGTACGCCTGCCCGCCCGGCCGCTTCGCCCGCCACATGCGCTACCTGAAGGGGCGCCATGCGGTGGTCTCGCTCACCGCGATCCGCCGCCACCTGGAAGGGGAGGTAACCCTTCCCGACGGTGCGGTGGCGGTGACCTTCGACGACGGCTTCCGCAACAACTACACCGACGCCCTGCCGATCCTGCGCCGTTACCAGATCCCCGCCACCCTCTTCCTCATCGCCGGCTTGGTGGGCGCGACGAACCGATGGATGGCGGCGGCGGACTACCCGGAGCGGCCCATGGTGACCTGGGACGAGGTGCGGGAGATGGCGGCAGCCGGGATGGAGATCGGCGCCCACACCCTCAGCCATCCGCGTCTCACCGAGCTCGCGCCGGCGGCGGTGGCCACGGAGGTGGCGGAGGCGCGGGCGGTGATTGAGCGACAGCTCGCGCACCCGGTAGACGCCTTCGCCTATCCCTACGGCCTGTGCAACGAGCCGGTGGTGGCGGCGGTGGCGGCCGCGGGCTATCGCATCGCCTGCACCACCCGGCCCGGCTTCAACCGGCCGGGGATCGACCCGCTCTCTTTGCGGCGCATCGAGGTCTTCGGCACCGACGCGGTGTGGCGGCTGGCGCAGAAGATTCGCTTCGGCTGTAACAGTTCGGGGGTGACTCGGCCCCTACGCTACTACTGGAATCGTCTCCGGGCGTGGGTGTGACCATGGAGCTGTCGGTCATCCTCTGCACCTACAACCGGTGCCAGAACCTCGCCCCTTGCCTCGCCGCGGTCGCCCGCCAGGAGGGGCTCGACTCCGTCGCCTGGGAGGTGGTGGTGGTGGACAACAACTCCACCGACGCCACTCGTGCCACGGTGGAGAGGCTTGCCGCGGAGCTGCCCATCCACCTCCGCTACTGCTTCGCGGCAGACCAGGGGCTGTCGCACGCGCGTAACCGCGGGATCGAGGAGGCGGCGGGCCGCTACCTCTGCTTCATGGACGATGACATCACGGTGACCCCGGGTTGGCTCGCCGCCCTCTACCACTGCTTCCTGGACCACGACTGCGACGCGGCCGGCGGGCCGATCCACCTCCATCCGCCGCGCCCACTGCCGGCGTGGATTCGCCCCGACATGCAGGGCTTCCTCGGCTTTCGCGACCTCGGCCCCGAGGTGCGCCAGCTCGACGGCCGGCGCGAGTTCCCCTTCGGCGGCAACATGGCCTTCGACCGGCGGGTGGTGGAGCGGATCGGTCTGTTCGACACGGCGCTCGGGCGCAAGGGCGAGGGGCGGCGGCGCGCGGAGCTGTTCAAGGGAGAGGAGACCGACTACTTCCACCGCCTCGCCGGAGCGGGTGGAGTGATCTTCTACGTCCCGGACGCCCTGGTCTTTCACCAGGTCCTCGAACACCAGCTCCACAAGCGGTTCTTCCGCACCCTGCACTATAACGCCGGCCTCTTGGCGGCGCGCCGCGATCCCGAGTGCTACCCCCACACCCTCGCCGGGGTCCCCCTCTTCCTCTTCCGCCAGCTCCTCCGCGCGGCGTTGCGGTACCTCTGGCAGGTGGCGCGCCACGGGCCGAGTTTCGCCTTTCGCCAGCAGATGACCGCCGGCTACTTCCTCGGCCGGGTGGCCGGCTACGCTCGCCGCCGCGGCCCGGCGGATCGATAGGGCGGGGGTTGGATCCCCTTTGCGAAGGAGAGCGCGATGACCCCGGACCGTGACCCAAGCGGCGGCCCCACCGGCCCCATCTTCATCGTTGGCGCGCCGCGCTCGGGCACCACCCTGCTCCAGTACATCGTCCGCTCCCACCCACGCCTCTCTTTGCCCACCGGCGAGTCGCACTTCATCGTCCCCCTCTACCGGGAGCGGGAGCGGTTCGGTGACCTCGCCCGGCCGGAGAACGTCCGCCGAGTCCTGGAGGAGATGTGGCGGCGTAACCGCTCCTTCCTCGCCACCGACCTGCACGGCGTGCACTTTGATGAAGCGGCGATCCCGGAGCTCGCCGAGTCCCTTGCGGCGGCGGGTGGCGGGACCATGGCAGGGGTGATCGCCGCCCTCTTCGGGCGCAATGCCGCCGGTGAGGGCAAGGCACGGTGGGGCGACAAGACGCCGTACTATGTCCTCCACATGGCCCTCTTGCTGGAGATGTACCCGGCGGCGCAGTTCATCCACCTGATTCGCGACGGCCGCGACTGCGCCCTCTCCACCCTGGTGCGGCGCGACGACTTCCACGTCTACAACTTCTACGAGGCGGCGCGGTACTGGCAGCACTACGTGGAGGTGGGACAGGAGGTGGGCGCGCACCTTCCCGCGGGCAGCTACTTCGAGATCCGCTACGAGGATCTTCTCGACGACCCACCGGCCACCCTGGGCCGTCTGTGCTGCTTCCTCGGTGAGCCGTACACCGACGACTTGGTGAACTTCCGCAAGGCGCATGAGGCGGGCAAGACGCCGCTGGTGGCGAAGCCGATCCAGAAGGACAACCAGGAGAAGTGGCGGGGTGCGATGTCGGCGCGCCAACTCCGCCTTTTTGAGGGGGCGGCGGGCGCGACCCTGGCGCGCAATGGCTATCCCCTCGCCACCCCGGGCGATGGCCTGGCGTGGCCGGTGCGCGTTGCCTGCACCCTCCACAACCGCGTCCTGCGCCGCTGGCGGCGGGCGCGCAAACACGGCTGATCGATGGACGCCTCGATCCTCATCTGCACCCATGACCGGGCCGCCCTCCTCGACCGCCTCCTGGGCTCGATCGCCGCGGCCCGCCCGCCCGCGGCCCTGAACCTGGAGACGGTGGTGGTGGCGAACCGGTGCACGGGAGCCACCGGTGCGGTGGTGGCGGACTGGCGGCGGCGGGGCGGGGTGGCGGGGCTGCGCCTGGTGGAAGAGCCCGAGCTCGGCAAGTCTCACGCCCTCAACCGCGGCGTCGCCGCGGCGCGCGGCGAGCTGCTGTTGTTCGCCGATGACGACCACCGGGTCGCCGCCGGCTGGCTGGAGGCGGTGGCGCGGGCGGTGGCGGTCCACCCGGAGGCGGCCTGTTATTGCGGCCGCATCCTTCCCGACTGGGATGGGAGCGAACCCGCCTGGGTCCACGACGACGGCCCCTACCGGATCCGGCCCTACCCGGTGCCGAACTTCGACCTCGGCGAGGAGGAGCGGCCGGTGATGCCGGGCGACTTCATCCCGGGCGGTGGCAACCTCTTCTTTCCGCGCACCCTGATCGACCGACTCGGCGGCTTCGACGCGACCCTCGGACCGCACGGCCACGACCTCGGCGGCGCAGAGGACATCGCCTTTGTCGGCCGCATCCTCGACGCGGGGCTACCGCTTTGGTACTGCCCCGGCGCCCTCCAGTACCACTACGTGGACCCCGCTCGCCTTACCCTCGGTTACGTGGTGCGCAAGGCGTATCAGCGCGCCCGCGACACCCGCCGGGCGCGGCCGTCCGCGATCGGACGGTGCTGGCTCGGGGCGCCGTGCTACCTCTTCGCGCAGCTCGCCGGCCACGCCGGGCGGGCGGCCACCGCGTGGAGTGCAAACCGGCGGCGCCACTACCTGGTGCGCACCGCCGCCACCCTCGGGGAGATTCGCGGCAGTTACCAGGCCGCGCGGAGGGGGCGGTGAGGCTGGCCGAGCTGGGGGTGAAGGTGGCGAAGACCGCCGCCTTCTATGGCCATCGCCTAAGCCAGCTGGGGCGCGACCTCTGCTGGCCTTTGGTGGACCGCCACCGCCTCGCCCGGCCGGTCCTGGTGGTCGGCTGTTCACGATCCGGCACGACGTTGGTCTACAAGACCCTGTCGCTCGCCCCCGACCTCGCCTCCCTCAACCGCGAGGCGCACGCCTTCTGGGGGGCGCTCCACCCGCCGGAGAAAAACGACTGGCGCGGCCACGCCCTCACCGCCGGTGACGCCTCCGCCACGGAGCGCGACCAGGCCCTGCGCTACTACCACCGCTTCCTCGGCGCTCGCCGCTTCGTGGACAAGACGAACCAGAACGGCTTCCGCATCCCCTATCTCGACGCGTTGTTTGAAGAGCCCTGCTTCGTCTTTGTGAAGCGCAACCCGGGCGACAACATCGCCTCCTTGATCACCGGCTGGGGGCGGCCGGACGAGTACGGCGACTGGTCCGGGGCCCTGCCGGCCAGGGTGCGCATCGACGGTGGCCGGTACACGCGCTGGTGTTTTTTCCTCTTCCCCGGCTGGCGCGCCTACCTAGACGCCCCGATTGCGCAGGTGGCCGCCGCCCAGTGGCGCGCCTACAACGAAGCGGTCCTCGCCGCGCGCGCCAAGATTCCCGCGGGCCGCTTTGTGGAGGTGGCATACGAGGCGCTCCTCGCCGATCCGGTCGCCGCCTTCCGGGAGCTGTTCGCGGCGGTGGGGGCGGACTTCTCGCCGGCGGTGGCCCGCCACTGTGCGACGGTGCTCCAGCGCCCGTACAACGCCTTCTCCGCGCCGCGCCTGGCGAAGTGGCGCGAGGCGCCGGAGGCGGCGCGAATCGCAGCGGTCTTGCCGGAGGTCACCGCGACCGCCGCCGCCCTTGGCTATCCGGTGGAGACGGGGTGATGAGCGTGGCGCTCGCGGCGGGGCTGGTCATCTCACTCTGGGTGGTGGCGCTCGCGCTGATCGGTGCCAGCCGCGGTCGGCTGCTTGCCGCCACTTGGCGCGAGCCGTACGTGGGTGACGCGGTGGTGGTGATTGAGTCCGATGACTGGGGGCCGGGGCCAGCGGCGCATGCGCTCGCCCTCGATCAGCTCTTGGCGCTTCTCGCTTGCCACCGCGATGGTATTGGCCGGCCGGCGATCCTCACCGCCAACCTGGTGATGGCGGTTCCGGACCCCGAGGCGATCGTCGCCTCGGGCTATACGCAGTACCGCCGGCGTTTTCTCGATGACTTTCCTGAGGTGGCCACCGCCCTGCGCGCCGGCCGCGCCGCCGCCACCCTTTGTCCGCAGCTCCACGGTCTTGACCACCTCTACCCGGAGGGGCTGTTGGCGCGCGCGCGCGCGGGCGACGCGGAGCTCCGCGCCTGGTTCGCCGCCGGCGGTCTCGACTGGGAGAGACTCCCCTCGCCCCTCCAAGGCCACTACGTCGACGGTAGCCAGCTCCCCACCCGGTCGGTCGCGGCGCCGGTGCAGAGCGCGTTGGTGGCGGGCGGCGTCGAGGCCTTTACGCGCTTCTGGGGCGAGGGGCCGACCTCCGCGGTGGCGCCGTGCTACCTGTGGGACGACACCACCGAGCGGGCGTGGGCAGCGGCCGGGGTGCGCTACATCCAGACCGCCGGTTACCGCTGCACCGGCCGCGGCGCGGACGGTCGCTACCTCCAGGACCCGCCGTGGCTTGTGCCGGGCAACCGGTCGCCCGCGGGCCCGCGGTATTTGGTGCGCAACGTCATGTACGAGCCGCGCGACGGCCGTGGCGAGGAGTCGGCGTGGGCGGAGGTGGTTCAGCGGGTGGCTGAGGCGCAGCCGGCGGTCATTTCCACCCATCGCTACAACTACACGGGCGAGCAGGCGGAGGCGGCGCGCGCCGGTCTCGGCCACCTCCTCGCGCGCGGCCGGCGCCGCTACCCGCGCCTGCGCTTCCTTGCCTCGCCCGAGTGGGGACGGTGGATCGAGCAGGGCGTGGTCAGTAACCCCCTGACCGGCGAATGGCCACCCCTGACGAAGGCCACCCGGCGGCGCAAGGTGGCCGCCTTCCTCCGCCGCCTCTACCACCGCCATGCGAAGGTTCGCACCGTCGCGATCACCACGACCCTCATCCTGCCGGCGGCGCTGTTGGTTTTTTGCCTCGACCCACGGCCCGGGAGGGGCGGTGGCTGAGACCCTGGTGATCTCGGTGGTAATCCCCGCCCACAACGCCGCTTTGTTTCTGGCGGCGGCGGTGGCGAGCGTCCGGGAGCAAGAGCCCGCGGTGGCAGAGATCATCGTGGTGGATGACGGCTCCACCGACGCCACCGCCGCGGTGGCTTCGGGGCTCGGCGTCACCCTGATCCACCAGGCGAACCAGGGGCCGGCGGCGGCGCGCAACGCCGGGGTGGCGGCGGCGACCGGGACGTGGATCGCCTTCCTCGACGCGGATGACACCTGGGTAGAGGGCAAGCTCGCGCGCCAGCTCGCGGTGGTGGCGGCCCACCCCGAGGTGGTGCTGGTCGCGGGCGACATGGCGGAGGTGGATCGCGAGGGCAACGTGGTCTGTGCCTCGGTGATGGCCGCCCATGGCCATCTCGACCGCTTCCGCGCCCTGGGCGGCGCGCCGATCCCGCGCGCGGCGGGGGAGTTGCTGGAGGCGAACTTCATTCCCACCCCCACGGTCTTGGTTCGGCGCGCGGTGGTGTTGGCGGTGGGCGGATTCGACCCGGCGCTCGCCTATGGCGAGGACTTGGAGCTGTGGGCGCGGATCGCCACCCGCTTCCCGATCGCGGTGGTCCCGGAGGTGCTTATGCGCCGCACCCGCCACGCGGCGAATCTCACCGGCGGGGGGATGGAGACCCTGCGTGGCCTGGTGCGGGTGGGTGAGGCGATCCGGCGCTGGCCACCCGGGGCGCTCGCCGGCCAAGGGGTGGGGCCGGATGGCTGGGCGGCGGCGCGCTATCTCGATCTTGGCCACGCCCTCTCTTTGGCGGGCGCGACGCGCGAGGCACGGTGGGCGCTCCGCCAAAGCCTCTGCCTCGCCCCATCGTGGAGCGCGGCGCGGGCGCTGCTTCTCGCCACTTTGCCCGGCGCGCTGGCGCGCCGGTTGCGGGGCGGGTGGGGTGGCGCCGATGAGGGCGTGATGGTGGGACGGCGGCGCATCCTGTACGTGGAAAACGGCATCGGCCCGGGCGGGGCGCTGGTCTGTCTCCGCCATTTGGTGCGCCACCTCGATCGCAACCGGTACGACCCCTTGGTGGTTACCGGCCGGCGCGGCGGGGTGTACGAAGAGCTCGCGCGCGATGCGCCGTGGCGACCGATCCGCGATCGGTGGGTGGAGGTGGCGGGGCTGAAGGGGCGGTTGGCCACGGCGGCCTGGCCCGATCGGCTGGCGGGGCTGCGCTGGCTGTGTGGTCAGCTTCTTGCCCGTCTCGATGACCTGGCGAACTTTCTTCCCTTCTTCTTGGGCCTACTGGCCACTGCCGTGCGCTTTCGTCCCCACCTGATCCATGCGAACAACGAGCCGCTGTGCAATCGGGCGGCCCTGCTGGTGGGCAGGCTCTTGGGGGTGAAGGTGGTTTGCCACGTGCGCGGCCAGCGCGACGCGGGGGGTTCTCTCTCCCTCTTTTACCGCCTGCCGCACCACCTCCTCGCGGTCTCTCACTGGGTCGCCGGCGAGATCGTCGGTCTCGGCATCCCCGCGGAGCGGGTGGAGGTGGTCTATGACGGGATCGAGCTGGAGCGGATGGACCCGGCCGCGGACGGCATGGCCTGGCGCCGTGTACATGACCTGCCGGAGGACGGCTTCGTGGTCGGGCTGGTAGGGCTGCTGATTCCGTGGAAGGGGCAGCAGCTCTTGCTTGACGCGGCGCCGCGCTTGTTTGTGGCACTGCCCGACCTGCACCTGGTCTTCGCCGGCGGTACACCCGCGGAGTGCGCGGGTTACGAGGCAGAGTTGCGCGACCGGGTGCGGCGCGAGGGGCTGGAGGAGAGGGTCCACTTTCTCGGCCACGTGGCGGAGATGGCGGCTTTGTACAATGGCCTCGATGTGGTCCTCTCCTGCTCTACCGCACCCGAGCCCCTGGGGACGATGGTGATCGAGGCGATGGCCATGGGCCGGCCGCTCATCGGCCCGGCCTACGGCGGGGCGGCGGAGATGATCGTCGCCGGTGAGTCGGGCCTCCTCTTTCCGCCGGGCGACGTGGCAGCTCTTGTCGCGGCGATCGTGCGCCTCCACGCCGACCCGCGAGAGGCGGCCCGCCTCGGCGCGGCGGCGCGCGCGCGGGCCCTCGCCCTGTTTGCGGTGGAGGAGCATGTCCGCCGGGTCACCGCCGCCTACGACCGCCTCCTGCCCGCCGTCGCGCTCGCCCAGGTGGCGGGGGAGGGCGGCCATGCGTGACCTGTTCGTGGTGGGGATAGTCCTCGCGTCGCTTCCGATCACCCTGATCCGGCCGTGGGTGGGGGTCCTCGCTTGGACGTGGCTGTCGCTGATGAGTCCGCATCGCTACTGCTGGGGCTTCGCCACCACCTTTCCGGTAGCGGAGCTGGTGGCGATTGCCACCCTGGTGGGATGCCTTTCCACCGCCGATCGCCAGCCCATCCCGCGGGTTTGGCAGGTGGGGGTCTTGGTCTGCCTCTGGTCTCTCTTTGGGATCACCACCACCGTTGCCTTCAACCCGGACCCCGCGTTCTACCAGCTCATCGAGGTGAGCAAGGTCCTGGTGATGACCTTTGCCACCGTGGTGCTGATCAACGATCGGCGAAAGCTCTTCTATTGGGTGGTGGTGATCGCCCTCTCCCTGGGGTTGGTGGGGCTCAAGGGCGGCATCTTCACCCTCCTCACCGGCGGCCAGCACCGGGTCTACGGCCCGCCCGGGACCTTCATCGGCGACAACAACGACGCGGCCCTCGCCCTCTGCATGACCCTCCCCTTTCTCTACTTCTTGCCGCGCCTGGTGCGTGGGCTGGATCTTGGGCGGTGGTGGGCGTGGCTGGGCCGCGCCGCGCCGGTGCTGACCTTGTTCACCGCCATCGCGGTGGTCGGTACCTACTCGCGCGGCGGCTTCATCACCCTGGCGGTGGTCCTTGTCGCCCTCACCTGGCGGTCGCGCTATCGGGTGGTGGTGGCGGGGGTGATGGTGATCGCGGTGGTGGTCGGGGCGGGGATGGTGACCATCCAGTGGAAGGCGCGCATGGGGACCATCGAGACCGCGGAGGAGGAGGACTCCTCGTTCCGCGGCCGTCTCGGTGCCTGGGAGGGGGCACGCAACATCGCTCGCGCGCGGCCGTTCACCGGCGGTGGCTTCCACGCCTTTCAGGGGTGGGTGTGGGATGCCTACTTCCCCCCCGAGGGGCAGGGCCACGACGTCCACTCGATCTATTTCGAGATGCTCGGCGAGCACGGCTATCCCGGCCTCGCTATCTTCCTCCTGTTGCTCGGCGGCTCCTTCCTCCAGGCGGAGCGGATGCGTCGCCGGGCGCGGCGACTAGGGAACACGGAGGTGGAGACCTACGGCGCGATCATCCAGATCGCCCTCGCCGCCTACGCCGTCGGCGGTGCCGCCCTTGGCAAGGCGTACTGGGACTACTTCTACGACCTGATCATTCTCCTCGTGCTGGTGCACACCCTCCTGCCCCTGGCGGCGGACGGTCCGGCGGCGGACGAGGCGGGGGTGGCGGGGGTGGCGGCTGCAACCGTGGCGCGCTGGCGTCCCCCCGAACGGCCGCGGGGCGGGTCGCCGCCCCCGCCCCCGCGGGTCGCCCGGTGGGCGGTAGGTTCCCCCCGGCGTGGGGCGTGACCTGGGTCGCGCCTCAGGGGGTGGGGCGCGGGAGCAGGGTGGCGGGCGTCGCGCTGCGGCTGGCCGGGAGGATCCAGGTGAGCAGGGCGCGGAGGGAGATGGCACCGAGGGCGGCGGTGGCGATGCCGAGGGCCACGGCGACCCCGGGGTATGCCGGGAGGAGGCGCATCGCGCCGTCGAGGAAGATGCCGTGGAGGAGGAAGTATTCGTAGACGTATCCCCCGGCCACCGTACCCCCCGGGAGGGAAAGGGTGGGGAGGGCGAGGGCAACGGTGAGGAGGAGCAGGCTCAACGCGCCGTAGAGAAACTGCGGGTTGAGCCACTGGCAAAGGACGAGGGCCGCGACGATCCAGCCGGCGCGGATGGGCAAGCGCCGGCCCATCAGGCCGCAGACGCCGGCGAGGCAGAAGGTGATCATGTGGCGGCTGAGCGAGCTCTCCCAATGGCCGGCGAGGAGGAGACCAGCAACCGCAGCGGCCGACAGGTAGAGCAGGATCGGCTTGCCCGTCACCTTGGCGACGAAGGTGACCGTGTAGCAGAGCAGGATCAGGGAGATGAACCAGGAGACGACATTGACGAGCTCCCAGCCGTGGGTGAAGAAACCAATCCCCGCCATCTGGGAGAGGAGCTGGTAGGCGGTGAACGGTTTGTCATGGAAGGCGCGGGTCACCACGAAGCTGGCCGCCATCACGATCCAGTAGGCGGGGTAGATCCGGAGCAGGCGGCGCCACAGCCAACGAGACGCGGGGCGGGGGTCGCGGGCGGCCAAAAAGCCGCTGAGGGCGCCGAAGAGGGCGACGCCGGCCTGGCCGAGAGAGAGGGTGCCGACCTGGGTGAGGGCGTAGTGGTCGGTGACCGACATGGCGTGCTGGACGGTCACCAGGACGATCGCCAGGAGGCGCAGGAGATCGAGGCTCGCCAGGTGGTCCGATCGGCCGCCGGTCGCGTCGTCCATGGGGGATGTCGTGGTCGAGGGTGTAGCCACAGCGCCGCACAGTGGACCACGGTCGGTGACAGTGCTCACGCGCCGGGAGGTGAAGCTAGGGGAGGAGGGAAGCGGGGCTCGGGGCGGATCTCGCCGGGCCGATGAGGTGGCCACTGTTCCGGGGTGTGGTTAGGCTACCGCCTCCCTCTTTTTGCCGGAAAGGCGTTGCGATGGCCGAGCAGCAGCCGCTTCACCCCCTCCTGGTGGTCGCCGAGACCGCCGCCCGCGCGGCGGGCGCGGTGGCCCTTTCCATCTACCACCAGGCGGAGGTGCGGAGCTGGGAGAAGGGCGAGGACAATCCCCTCAGCGAGGCGGACCTGGCGGTGGACCGGTTGCTCCACGAGCGGCTCCTCGGTGCGGCGCCTGACTTCGGCTGGCTCTCCGAGGAGAGTCTCGACGACCCGGCGCGTCTGGCGCGCGACTGGGTGTGGGTGGTGGACCCGATCGACGGGACCAAGGAGTTCCTCCAGAAGGTCCCCCACTGGACCGTCTCCATCGGCCTCGTCCACCACGGCGTGGTGCAGCTCGGGGTGGTCTTCAACCCCAGTGAGGACTTGTTGGTGGCCGGGGCGGTGGGGGAAGGGATTACCACCAACGGCGTGCCAGCGACCCTGTCGGCGACCACCGAGCTTGTGGGTGCACACCTGGTGGGGAGTCGCAGTGAGCAAAAGCGCGGCGAGTTCGACGACGTGCGCGACCTCTACCGCTTCGAGGCGGTGGGCTCCATCGCCTACAAGATGGCCCTGTTGGCGATCGGCCGGTGCGACCTCTACTACACCCTCAGCCCGAAGCACGAGTGGGACATCTGCGGCGGCCACGCCCTGGTGGTCGCGGCCGGCGGCCGGGTGACCCAAAAAGATGGGACGCCGATCCTCTACAACCAACCCAAGGCGAAGTACCGCAGCGTAGTGGCCGCGAATCCGATCCTTCACGCCCAGCTTTTGGCGCGCCTGAAAGGGGCCGAGCTGTCGCCGGACCTGCACGCGCGCTAGGCGTTTGGACCCTGGCAGCCGATGGGGATTCCATGTGTTGGCACCGTACCAGTTGTTCTCTCGTGACCCGGGCTGATCCGGCTTGCGGTTCGCCAGTTTCCCCCGGCGGTTCGCGGAGATCCCCGCGGCGGCCGTCGTTCGCGTTCGTTGCGCCGCGCCGCGTGCGCAGAAAAATGGAGTGACCATGAAGCCCTCGTTGAACCCGCCTCTCTCCGTCGCCGGTGGCGTGGAAGACCACCTCAACCCGCCCCACGGTGGTCGCCTGTGCGAGCTGCTCCTCCCCGCCGAGGAGGCGGCGGCGCGCAAGGAGGGGTGCCGCGATCTCCCCTCCATCGACCTCGATGCCCGCTCCCTGTGCGACCTGGAGCTCCTCCTCACCGGCGGCCTGTCGCCGCTCACCGGCTTCCTCGACCAGGCGGACTACGAGGCGGTGGTTGAGTCGATGCGGCTGGCGGATGGGACCCTCTGGCCGGTGCCGATCGTTTTGCCGGTAGATGCGCAGCTCGCCGGCCGCCTCAGCGCCGGGATGGAGGTCGCCCTGCGCGACCCCGAGGGGGTGATCCTCGCCATCCTCACCGTCGGCGATGTGTGGGAGCCGAACAAGGCGCGCGAGGTGGAGCGGGTCTACACCACCACCGACGAGCGCCACCCGGGGGTGCGGGCGGTGCTGGCGCGGCCGAGCTTTTGCGTGGGCGGCCGAGTGACCGGGCTCCAGCTCCCGGTCCACTACGACTTCAAGACCCTCCGCCTCACCCCGCGCGACGTGCGCACCTACGCCGGCCGCTTCGGTTGGCAGCGGTTGGTCTCGTTCATCACCCGCAACCCGCTGCATCGGGCGCATGTGGAGATGACCCAGCGCGCCTGCCGCGAGCACAACGCCAACCTCCTCCTCCACCCGGTGGTGGGGCCGACCCAGCCCGGCGACGTGGACCACTTCGTGCGCGTCCGCTGTTACCGCAAGGTGGCGCAGCGCTACCCCCAGGACCTCATGCTCTTCGGCCTGCTGCCCGCGGCGATGCGCATGGCCGGGGGGCGCGAGGCACTTCTGCACGCGATCATCGAGAAGAACCACGGCTGCTCGCACATCATCGTCGGCCGTGACTACGCCGGCCCGGCGGTCGACGAAGGCGAGCCGCCGTTTTATCCGCCGTATGCGGCCCAGGAGCTCCTCGCCACCCACTGCGCCGAGCTGGGGATCGAGATGGTCCCCTTCCGCAAGCTGGTCTACGTCCCCGAGGAGGAGCGCTACCTCGCCGACGACGAGCTCCCGCCGGGGGCGCGGACCGCGGAGATCTCCGGCTGCGGCCTGCGCTGCTACCTCCAAAAGGGGCTCCCGGTGCCTTCGTGGTACTCCTACCCGGAGGTGGTCGAGGAGCTGAAGAAGGCGTACCCGCCGCGTTCCAAGCGCGGCTTCACGGTCTTCTTCACCGGTCTCTCGGGGGCCGGCAAGTCGACGATCGCCAACGTCCTCTTGACCCGCCTCCTGGAGCAGGGTGACCGGCCGGTGACCCTCCTCGATGGCGACATCGTCCGCCGCCACCTCTCCTCCGAGCTCGGTTTTTCGCGCGAGCACCGCGACCTCAACGTCCAGCGCATCGGCTACGTGGCGAGTGAGATCACGAAGAACGGCGGCATCGCCATCTGCGCCCCGATTGCGCCGTACGAGCACACCCGCCGCGTCAACCGCGAGATGATCGCCCAGTATGGCGGTTACATCGAGGTGTACGTGGCCACGCCGCTCACCGTCTGCGAGGGGCGTGACCGCAAGGGGCTCTACGCCAAGGCGCGCGCCGGCCTGATCAAGGAGTTCACCGGGATCAGCGACCCCTACGAAGAGCCGCAGCGGGCCGAGGTGAGCATCGACACCGCGCACCTGAATCCGGATGAAGCGGTGCAGCAGTTGCTTCACTATCTCCGTCGCGAGGGCTGGATCGAGTAACGGCGGAGCCCGGCACGCCATCTCCGAAGTGTGAGCTTGTCCGGAAATCCTCACCGTACAACCCGTACGCCTCCGGCTTCCGGTCAAGCGCGCAACCCGCGAAGGCGGTGACAAGACGGGATGAGAAAATCGGGAGCGATCCTTGCGGCGGTTCTTGGCGTCCTTGCGGTGTTGTTATCGCAACTTCTGCCATTGCGGACGGCTACGGCGGCAGCGTCCCGTCTGCGCGTGGTTTTCCGTTATGACGACTATTCGCGCTTGAGTGATACGGATCTGGAGAAAGATATTTTTGGGACCGTCGACGACGCAGGTATGTCGTTGGTTGTAGCGGTCATTCCTTTTCCAGGTCGTCCTTACCCTTGGGAGAAAGATTCAAATCGGGAAGAGATCGGGCTGGGTGAAACAAAGGCTGGCCTGCTCCGCACGTATGTGGGGCGTGGCGCGGTGGATCTAGCGGTGCATGGATACAGCCATCGTGCGAACTTTGATGGGCCACCTGGAAAGTCTGAGTTTGCAACCCTTCCTCTTGTCCGACAGCGCCAGCTTCTGGTCTCGGCGAAGGAGGAGCTTGAGCGAACTATGGGTCTGCGAATCGACTCTTTCGTTCCCCCTTTTAACTCCTTTGACGACAACACGGTGATCGCCTTAGGCCATGTTGGCTTCAAGCTCAGTTCTGCAGGAATAACCAGCATCCAACGAGATCATGAATCACTGAGGAGTCTTCCCGGAACGCTTCGTCCACAACGGCTTCGTAAAACGATTGAAGGTGCCCAGTCGGAAGGTCTGATGGATGCGCTTGTAGTTGTCACCATGCATTCCTTTGATTTTGCCGAGAGTGGCGAGCCGTTGCCAGCGTGTCGCATGGGGTAAATGGATGGTCGAAAATACTCGATCGCGGAGTTTGCGCAGGATCTCGCGTGGCTGAAGCAGCTTCCTGGTGTTGAGGTTGTCTCTACGAGAGCTCTCATGGCTAGTGGCGAAGATCTGTCAATCAAACGACTCGATGCGAACGACGCTGTGCGTCGTTCGTGGATCGTTCGCCACTCTCTCATGGCGCCGTTGTTAGCGCATGGGCCGCTGGATGGCGTTTTCTACACCACGGAAGACGCACGGCGTCTCTTGCTAAAAGAGAGACTCGGCGCTGTGTTGCTGTACGGCACTCTCTTTACGTTTTCCACGGTGATGATGTTATGGGTGCTGTACCGGTTCCGGCGGACGAGCGGGGTGCTATGGATGGCCATTTCCGTGTCGTTAGTGGTGATTGGTGCGGTGGCTGTCTCCCACGGACTCCATGGCGGCTTTTACGGGAAATGCGTTGCGCTTCTTTGCCTCTGTGGTGGTGGTCTTCTAGGGAATGTATGGGGCGCGGTGGTCTTTCATCAGCGTAGAGGGATTACCCCGGTGTGGCGCTCTGTGCAGTGAGGGGAGTTCGTTGAAGGTGGCCTCTTCCCGTGTCTCCGGTGACCGCGTGCCGCCGGCCGGCGGCTCCGGTGTGAACGGGATACACCAGCGCCCCCTGCGCATCTGCCACGTGGTCTATCGCCTCGCCACGGGCGGTCTGGAAAACGGCCTGGTGAACCTGATTGAGCGGCTGGATCCGGCGCGCTTTGTGCACCAGATCGTCTGTGTCGACCGGGCCACGGATTTCGCCCGGCGGCTGACCCGGCCGGTGGAGATTGCCGAGCTGCGCAAGCGGTCGGGCTTCGAGGCCGCCTTCTATCTCCGTGCCTGGCGCTGCTTCCGCCGCCTGCGCCCCGACCTCGTTCACACCCGCAACACCGCCGGCCTCGATTGCATCCTCCCGGCGCGCCTCGCGGGGGTGCGGGCGATCGTCCACGGCGAGCACGGCCGCACCGCTGGCGATCCCGGAGGGTTGAACCCGCGCCACAACCTGTTCCGCCGCCTTAACTCCCCCATGGTTCGTCGCTTTACCACCGTCTCCGCCGACCTCGCCGATTGGCTTACGACGACCGTGGGGATCGCGGCGCGCAAGGTGCAGGTGCTGATGAACGGTGTGGACACGGAGCGCTTCGCCCCGGGAGGCGTCGAGCGTGGCGCCGTGCTGGGTCAGCTCCCGGACGGCGCGGTGGTCGTCGGGACGGTGGGACGGCTCGATCCGGTGAAGGGCCACACCACCCTGGTGTCGGCGGTGGCGCGCCTGGGTGAGAAGGTCCACCTGGTGATTGTGGGCGACGGTCCGGAGCGGGGGCGCCTCGCGGCGGCGGTGGCCGCAGCGGGGATCGGGGCGCGGGTCCACCTGCTCGGCGAGCGGTCCGACGTCCCGGCGTTGTTGCGCGCCTTCGATATTTTCTGTCTGCCCTCCCGCGCCGAGGGGATCTCCAACACGCTGCTGGAGGCGATGGCCACGGGGCTGCCGGTGGTGGCGACCGCGGTGGGCGGCAACCCGGAGCTGGTGGTCGAGGGAAAGACCGGCCTGCTGGTCCCCGCCGCCGACGTGGCAGGGCTGGCGACCGCTCTCGATCGCCTCGCGAGCGACGCCGCAACCCGCGCGCGCTTGGGCGTGGCGGCGCGCCGACGGGCGGCGGCAGAGTTCAGCGTCGAGCAAATGGCGATCCGTTACGATACGTGCTACACGCTAGTCGCCCGGGAATGCGGGCTCCGTGTCGATCCTGAGGGGCGATGAACAGGCCGACCTCCACCTATCTCGATTTCGTCCGGTTCTTCGCCGCCGTCATCGTCTTCTTCACCCACGCGAGCTACGCGCGCCTCGAGGGGGAGCGGTTCATCCCGTTTACCTGGTTCTCCCTCGAAGCGGTGATCACCTTCTTTGTCCTCTCCGGCTTCGTGATCGCCTACGTGTCGGAGGCTAAGGACCGCGACCTCTACCATTACTTCCTCAGCCGCTCGTCGCGCCTCTACTCGGTGGTCTTGTCGGCGATCGTGGTGACGATGGCGGTGGACACCCTCGGCAGCCACCTCGATCCCGCCCTGTACGACGGCTGGTGGTACGCGAGCAGCAACCCCCTCTTTCGTGCCTTCGCCAGCCTCACCTTCGTGAACGAGGTGTGGGGATGGTCGGTGCGCCCGTTCACCAACGGCCCCTTTTGGTCGGTGAGCTACGAGGCGTGGTACTACATCTTCTTCGCCTGCGTTGCCTATTTCTCGGGAAGGTGCCGGCTCCTTTTGACCGGCGGCGCGCTCGTCCTCATGGGGCCGAAGATCCTCCTCTTGTTGCCGGTGTGGCTGACCGGGGTCATCGCCTATCGGCTGACTGCGCGGTGGGCGGCAGGGCCGGCCACGGGCGGCGCCCTCTTCCTCGCCTCCCTTGGCCTCGCCCTTCTCTACTGGAAGCTCCAGGTGCGGAGTGCGTGCTTTGATCTGCTGGCCAGCGTGGCGGGTGAAAAGACCCTCTTTCAGCTCCTCCACCAGTCGCGTGACTTCCTCGCCAGTTGGCTCTTCGGGGCGATCGTGGCGGTGAACTTTGTTGGCTTCGCCAAGGTGTCGCCCTGGTTGGAGCGACCCCTGCAGCGGATTGAGGGGCCGATCCGCTTCCTCGCCTCGTACACCTTCTCCCTCTATCTGCTCCATTACCCCCTGCTCCACTTCTTCTACGCCCTCACCCACCGGACCTACCTCACGATGGTCCTGACCCTCGCCTCGGTCTTCGCGATCGGTACCTTCACCGAGCGCAAGAAGCACCTCGTCAAGCGGTGGATCGATCAGGCGGTCGGGCGGGTGCGTGGCGGTCTCGCCTTCGCCGGTGGCTGACCGCCTGCCACTACCCACCCCGTTTGCCTCTCTGAACTTCGCGCGCGCGGCAACCTCCCCATGTGCGGCATCGCCGGCATCTTTCACCCGCACGAGCCGGACCGTCCGGTGGACGGCCCGCTGCTGCGGGCGATGACCGACTCCCTCGCCCACCGCGGTCCCGACGATCGTGGCTTTTACGAGGGGCCCGGGGTGGGGCTCGGCCACCGCCGGTTGTCGATCATCGACCTCGCCGGCGGCCACCAGCCCCTGGCGAACGAGGACGGCTCGGTGTGGGTGGTCTTCAACGGCGAGATCTACAACTTCGTGGAGCTGATGCCGGAGTTGGAGCGCCTCGGCCACCGCTTTGCCACCCGCTCGGACACGGAGGTGATCGTCCACGCCTGGGAGGAGTGGGGCGAGGCGTGTGTCGATCGTTTCCGTGGAATGTTCGCCTTCGCCCTCTTTGACCGCCGCCGGCGCATCCTCTTCCTCGCGCGTGACCGGTTGGGGATCAAGCCGCTCTTCTACGCCCACCTCGCGGACGAGACCTTCCTGTTCGGCTCGGAGCTCAAGGCGCTCCTCGTCCATCCGGAGTTGGGGCGGAGGGTGGACCCGCGCGGGATCGAGGACTTCTTCGCCTTTGGCTACGTCCCCGAGCCGCGCACCATCCTCTACTCGGTTGCCAAGCTCGCGCCCGGCCACTGCCTCACCATTACCCCTGACGGCGAGCGCCTCCGCCAGTACTGGGATGTGGCGTTCGAGGACGGCCGCGTGGTGGACGAGAGCGAGGCGGCGCACGAGCTGATCGAGCGGCTCGCCGAGGCGGTGCGCATCCGGATGATCGCCGAGGTCCCCCTCGGCGCCTTCCTCTCCGGCGGCGTCGACTCCTCGGCGGTGGTGGCGCTGATGGCGCGCGCTTCCGACCGGCCGGTGGCGACCTGCTCCATCTCCTTCGGCGACCCGGCCTACGACGAGGCGCCCTACGCCCGCCTGGTCGCCGAGCAGTACCACACCGACCACCACGAGGAGCGGGTGGCGGCGGACGCCTTCGGCCTGGTAGATCGCCTCGCCGCCCTCTACGACGAGCCCTTCGCCGACTCTTCCGCCCTGCCCACCTACGAGGTGTGTCGCATCGCCCGCCAGCGGGTGACCGTGGCCCTGTCGGGCGACGGCGGCGATGAAAATCTCGCGGGCTACCGCCGCTACCGCTGGGATCGCGACGAGAACCGGTTGCGCGGCTTCTTGCCGCAGGCGATTCGCGGCCCGCTGTTTGGCCTCCTCGGACGCCTCTACCCCAAGGCGGATTGGGCGCCAAGGCTGCTACGCGCCAAGGCGACCTTCCAGTCCCTGGCGCGCTCGCCCTTGGAGGGGTACGCCCACTCGGTGGGGATCCTCGCCGACGACCTGCGCGCCCGCCTCTTCACCCCGGGGTTGCGCGCGGCGCTGTCCGGCTACCGGGCGGTGGACGCCTTCCGCCCCTACTTTGACGCCGCCCCCACCACGGATCCGCTGTCGCGCATCCAATACCTCGACCTGAAGAGCTACCTGGTGGGCGACATCCTCACCAAGGTGGACCGCGCCTCCATGGCCCACTCGTTGGAGGTGCGCGTCCCGATCCTCGACCACCAGGTGGTGGAGTGGATCGCCCGCCTACCGTCGTCTCTCAAACTCAAAGGACGGGAGGGGAAGTACCTCTTCAAGCGGGCCCTGGAGCCACTTTTACCGCGCGCGGTCCTCTACCGGCCGAAGCAGGGGTTCGCGGTTCCCATCGAGCGCTGGTTCCGCGACGAGCTGGCGGAACCGGTGCGCGCCACCCTCCTCGGGCCGCGCCTCGCCCAGTGCGGCTACTTCGAGCCGCGCTTCCTCGCCCGAGTGGTGCGCGAGCACCAAGCAGGGCTTCGCAACTTCACCCCGCTGATCTGGTCGCTCTTCATGTTCGACGCCTTCCTGCGGCGGGTCGTGGAGAACGAGACCATCCCGGTCGGTAGCGAGGTGGCGGCGGCGGTGCGCTGAGATCCGGGAGGGGAGCGGCCCATGTGCGGCATCTGCGGCGCCCTCTCCTTCGGCGGTGAGGAGGTCCTCACCCCGGTGGCGGGGATGGTCCCGCTCATGGTGCGGCGCGGCCCGGACGACGGTGGCCTTTGGTGTGACCCGGGGCGCTGCACCCTCGGCTTTCGGCGGTTGGCGATCCTCGACCTCTCCCCCGCGGGTCACCAGCCCATGGAGAGCCGCGACGGCCGCTACTGCCTGGTCTACAACGGTGAGCTCTACAACTTCCGTGACCTGCGCCGGGAGCTGGAACAGGAGGGTGTGGTCTTCGACTCCTCCGGCGACACGCAGGTGGTCCTCCACGCCCTGATCCACTGGGGTCGCGCGGCCCTGGCGCGCTTCAACGGGATGTTCGCCCTCGCCCTCTACGACCGGCGCGCGGGGCGGCTCTTGTTGGCGCGCGATCACGCCGGGATCAAGCCCCTCTACTGCCTGCGCGGCAAGGAGGGGTTCGTCTTTGCCTCCCAGTACGACCAGCTCCTCGCCCACCCGATGAGCCGTGATTGCGCGGTGGACCGCGCCGCCCTCGCCCTCTACCTCCGCCTCGCCTACATCCCGGCGCCGCGCGCCATCCTCGCGGGGAGTCGGGCGGTGGCGGCGGGGGGGTGGATGGAGGTGGAAACCGACGGCACGGTGCGCGACGGGCGCTTCTTCACCTTCCCGTCCTACCAAGAGCCGACCCTGCGCGGCGCGGCGGCGTGGGAGGCGGTGGACGCGGCGGTGGAAAAGGCGGTGGCGCGCCAGCTCATCAGCGACGTACCGGTGGGGGTCTTCCTGTCGGGCGGCATCGACTCCCCTCTGGTCGCGGCGAAGGTGCGCGCCGCCGGCGGCGGCGGGGTGAAGGCGTTCACCATCTCCACCGGCGGCGATGGCTTTGACGAGGGTGCGGACGCCGTCGCCTACGCCCGGGAGATCGGGATCGACCACGTGGTGCGCGAGATTCGCGAGGCAGACTGTCTGGCGCTTCTTGACGACGTGGTTGCGGCGTGCGGTGAACCGTTCGGTGACTACTCGATCTTCCCCACCCTCCTCGTCTGTCGCCTCGCCCGCGAGGCGGTGACGGTGATGCTCTCGGGCGACGGCGGCGACGAGCTCTTCTGGGGGTACGCGGAGCGGTTTGCCTCGGTGGTGCAGGCGGCGCCCGACTTTGGCCAGCCGCTCTGGCTCCGGCGGGGACGGTGGGCGGCGCATCGCACCCTCGGCCTCGGGGGTGGCTATTGGCAGCTCGCCTACCCCTCTGTGGGGGACTGGTACCGGGCCAAGCACAGCCATTTGGAGGAGGGGGACCTGCGCCAGCTCTTCCCGGAGTTTCCTGCCTGGCCGGCTGCCTGCACCCTCTTCGACTACCACGGCCACGACCGGGACGCGACCGCCCAGTGGTGCCGGTGGAACGAGTTCACCGGCCGGATGGCGATGATCCTCGCCAAGGTGGACCGGGCGAGCATGTACTCGTCGTTGGAGGTGCGCGTGCCCCTGCTCGACCGCGAGGTGGTGGAGGTGGCGGGCCAAGTCGCGTGGGAGTCCTGCCTCGACCTCGGCCAGCGCCTCGGCAAGCTCCCCCTGCGCCACGCCCTGCGCCGTCACGTCGGCCACCATACCGTGGCCAAGCGCGGCTTCACCGTCCCCATGGGCAGGTGGCTGCGCGGGCCGTTGCGGTCGTTGGTGGAGGAGCGGGTGGTGGAGCGCGACGAGCTCCTCGGCCTGCCCCTCAACCGGCGTGCCGCCCGCGCTTTGTTCCGTGGTTTTCTCGACGGCAAGGATTGCGCCTGGGGGATCTGGCTGCTCCTGAGCCTCGCTTTGTGGGAGGAGCACCACCTGGCCAGCCGGGGGACGGCCCCACCCGCGGGGGAAAGGTAGCCAGTGGGTGGTCGTCTCCTCGCCGCGGCGCGTGGCGCCGACGACTGGCTCGCGACGCGCCTCGGCCCCACCCGCGTCCTCTTCGTCCTCTCCGACGGCTACGGCTTCTCCTGCCAGGCGGAGGTGATTCGCCACCTCGCCGGCCGCCCCGGGGTGGTGGTGGCGACCACCACCGACCGGCCGCGGCCGGTGGACGAAATCGTCCTCGCCGATCCGCAAGAGGCCACCCTCTTTCGCGCCCACTATCAGGACCCGCGCCGCGCCGCCTGGCGCAAGTGGCACATGGTGGTGGACACCCACCGCAGTGCCTTTTATCCGAAGCGCCACGCCCTGCGCCTGTTTATGCACCACGGCCCGGGCTTCGGCATCCTCGGCGCCAAGGTGGCGGTGGCGGAGGAGTTCGACGGCTTCCTCGGCCTGTCGGCGATTCAGCGGGGGATCTTTGAGCGGCTGCGCCCCGGCCTCTTCGACCAGCGCCACGCCTTCTTCGCCGTCGGCTTTCCCAAGGACGACCCCTTCGCCCGCAATACCTACGACCGGGTGGCGATCCTCACCAACCTTGGCCTCGATCCGCGCCTGCCCACCCTCCTGATCACCTCTCACTGGCAGGCCGGGGCGACCCTGCGCTGTTTCCGCGCCGCCCCCTTCGCCCGCCTCGCCGAGGCAGGCGGCTGGAACGTCCTCCAGACCGGCCACCCGTGGCTGTGGCGGGGAAGGAGGGGGGGGCTCGAGCCGGCATGGTGCGAGGCGTTGGTGGCGGAGCTGCGGGCGGTGGAGCAGCGCTTCCCCCACGCCCGCTTCCTTCCCGACTTGCGGGTCGAGCCGCTCCTCGCCGCCGCCGATCTGCTGGTGGCGGACCATAGCTCGGTGATGACCACCTACGCCCTCCGCGATCGCCCGATCGTTTGGTTCGACAACCCGGAGTTCGAGTTTGCCCTGCCGGAGATTGAGACGATCTACCGCGCCGCGACCCACCCCTTCACCGAGATCGACGGGCTGGTGGCGGCGTGTCGCGAGGCCCTGGCCGCGCCGGCAGCACGCGCCGCCGGGCGCCGTCTCATGCGTGACACCTTCCACGCCAACCCGGGCGCGGCGGGCTCGGTGGCGGCGGCGGTGATCGAGGCAATCGGCCGCTGCTGCCGGGTGGATGGCCGCGGCTGGGCGCGGGTCTTGGCCCTGAGCCAGCGGCCCGACCACCGGCGGCGCGACCTCGCCGGATAGGCGCCGCGCTTCGCTCCCCTCGCTTGGGGCCGAGCGTTACGATGGGGCCACGGCTGACCTCCTGACCCACGCCCCACCTTGAGGTGACGATGGTCGATCCCCTTCCTCCCGAGCGCCTCTTCCGCTCGTGCGATTTGTCGCAGCTCTCCTTTGCCACCACCGACGACCTCCCGGACCTCGATGAGGTGGTGGCGCAGGAACGGGCGGTGGCGGCGGTGCGTTTTGCCATCGGGGTGGGCCACCCCGGCTTCAACCTCTTTGCCCTCGGTCCTGCTGGCAGTGGTAAGCAATCGGTGGTGCGCCAGTTTCTCGACCGCCGTGCCGCTCAGGAGGCGCCGGCGTCGGACTGGTGCTACGTCTACAACTTTGCCCAGCCCCATCGGCCGCGGGTGCTGCGCCTGCCCGCCGGTCGCGGTGCTGAGCTGCGCGACACCATGGGCCATCTGGTGGACGACCTGCGGGGCGCGATTCGTTCGGCGTTTGAGAGTGACGAGTATCGCGTCCAGCGCCAGGCGATTGAGGCGGAGGTGAAGGAGCAGCAGGAGAAGCGCTTCAACGAGATCCAAGAGGCGGCGAAGAAGGAGGCGATCGCGGTGGTGCGCACCCCGGGCGGGCTGGCCTTCGCGCCGATGCACGACGGCGAGGTGATCACCCCGGAGGAGTTCCACAAGCTGCCCGAGGCGGAACGCAAGCGGATCGAGGCGGAGATCGCGGCCTTCCAAGAGCGGCTCCAGGCCTTCCTCCATCAGGTCCCGCAGTGGGAGCGCGAGAGCCGCGACCGGGTCGGCAAGCTCAACCGCGAGGTCGCTTTGTTTGTCGCCGGGCCGCTGATCGAGGCGGTGATCCACCGCTACGACGGGGTCGACGGGGTGCAGGGGTACCTGGAGGCGGTGCGTGACGACGTGGTCGACCACCTGGAGCGGCTCCAGCAGACCGACGAGGGCGGCGAGTCCCCGATCGCCCATGCGTTGCAGCTCTCCGGGGCGCCGCCCGCCGCCGCCTTTTTCCGCCGCTATCAGGTGAACTGCCTGGTGGAGCACGACGGCGGTGACGGCGCGCCGGTGGTCTACGAGGACAACCCCACCTTCCAAAACCTCGTCGGGCGGGTGGAGCACATGGCGCAGATGGGGGCGCTGATTACCGACTTCCAGCTCATCAAGGCGGGCTCGCTGCACCGCGCCAACGGCGGCTACCTGCTCATGGACGCGCGCCAGTTGCTCACCCAGCCCTACGCCTGGGAGGGGCTGAAGCGTGCCCTGCGCCAGGGGGAAGCCACCATCGAGTCCCTCGGCCAGATGCTGTCGTTGGTGACCACCGTCTCGTTGGAGCCGGAGCCGATTCCCCTGACGGTGAAGGTGGTCCTGTTCGGCGACCCCTACCTCTACTACCTCCTCAGCCACTTGGATTCGGAGTTCCCGGAGCTGTTCAAGGTGGCCGCGGACTTCGATGACCGGATGGTGCGGAACGCCGCGGGCGAGGCCCTCTATGCCCGGCTCATCGCCACCCTGGTTCGGCGCGATCGCCTGCGCCCGTTGGAGCGGGACGCGGTGGCGCGGGTGATCGAGCACTCGGCACGCCTGGTCGAGGACGCGGAGCGGTTGTCGGTGCGAATGGCGCCGGTGGTCGACCTCTTGCGCGAGGCGGACTATCAGGCGGGCGAGGCGGGCCACGCGGCCTGCACCGCGGGCGATGTGCAGGGGGCCATCGACGCCGCCATCCACCGCGCCGATCGGTTGCGCGCCCGGGTCCTCGAGGAGACCGAGCGCGGTACCCTCCTCATCGCCACGACCGGTACCGAGGTGGGGCAGGTGAACGGCCTGTCGGTGATCCAGCTTGGCGCCTTCGCCTTTGGCCATCCCAGCCGGATCACCGCGCGGGTGCGCCTCGGCGAGGGCGAGGTGGTGGACATCGAGCGCGAGGTCGAGCTTGGCGGGCCGCTGCACTCGAAGGGGGTGCTGATCCTCGCTGGCTTTCTCGGCGGCCGTTACGTCACCGACCGGCCGTTGTCGCTTTACGCCACCTTGGTGTTCGAGCAGTCGTACGGCGGGGTGGAGGGCGACTCCGCCTCCTCGGCCGAGCTCTACTGTCTCCTCTCCGCCCTCGCCTCCCTGCCGATCCGCCAGGGGCTAGCGGTCACCGGCTCGGTGAACCAGTTGGGCCAGGTGCAGGCGATCGGCGGGGTGAACGAGAAGATCGAGGGGTTCTTCGACCTGTGCGTGGCGCGCGGCCTCAGCGGTGATCAGGGGGTCCTGATTCCGGCGGCGAACGTGCACCACTTGATGCTCCGTCGCGCGGTGGTGGAGGCGGTGGCCGCGGGCCGCTTTCACATCTATCCGGTGGCCACCATCGACGAGGGGATCGAGCTCCTCACCGGGCTGCCGGCGGGCGCGCGCGATGGCGACGGCCTCTACCCCCCGGGGACGGTGAATGGGCGGGTGGAGGCGCGGCTGGCGGAGCTGGCGGAGATCCGCGTCAGCCTCGCCCACCGCGGCGACGACCCCGAGGCGGAGGCGGGCGAGGCGGAGGGCGGCGGGGGGCGAGCAGGGGAGGGCGCTCTCCCGGCGGGGGGCGGGGGAGCGGCGGGCAGGGCGCGGCCTTTTGCCCCCGGCGGCCGGTCCGCCCTTCTTAGCTCTGAACAGGCAGCGCGCGGCTCCCGGGGGTCCGCCCTGGGTGGGCGTGGGGCGGGGAGCGCGGAGGGCGGCTTCGGTGCACAGGTGGGGGAGGGGTGGGGGGAGGCGGGGTGAGTGAGGGCGGCGAGATCCGGCGCATCGTGGTGGCGGTAGACACCTCGGCCGACTCCCTCGCCGCGGTGGGCGCCGCCGCCGGTCTCGCCGCTGGCCTGTCCGCGGAGCTCCACGGCTTG
>Ga0210046_1000102_pt1 | contig 89857 bp, 82 predicted proteins | sample CryGeyCG2114_250_FD_185461 | JGI IMG/M metagenome (GOLD analysis project Ga0210046, IMG submission 185461) | Groundwater microbial communities from aquifer - Crystal Geyser CG18_big_fil_WC_8/21/14_2.50 (SPAdes) (version 2) | ecosystem: Environmental > Aquatic > Deep subsurface > Groundwater ...
CCCCAACTAATAAATATTATTGAGATAAATCCAAGTTTATTAAACCATTTCCATTCAGAAAATTTTAAATGACCGTACCACGCCAATGTCATAAAAGTGTTTGAAACTATAAGCAAGCTGATTGTTATAATTGATTTCATTTCTTATCCATTTACTTAATTTTTTATGAATGTTTGATTTCGAGTCATCAAATCCAAATATACTTGCATATTTGATTTTGCGTATTCTTCCATTTCTTTTGCTTTATCAATATTTTCGTCATAACAATTACTCATATCATGAATTTTATATTTATGCAGCTGCATTTTTTCATTTTTCCTTATAATCAACAAATATTCATTGTCAAGAACCCCTATTTTATTATCACCGTTGATAATTGTATATTTACGGCTATCGTTTAATAAGTCAATTCCTAAAGTATTGTTAATATATGGCAACTTTAATAATCCCATTATTGTTGGAAATACGTCAATTTGTGACGCAATACAACTTTTTTGAGTGGACATATTTAAATTGCCTGGAGCATAAATTATTAATGGAGAATGGTGATAATCCAACGACATAGCATATTCGGCTTTCATTGGCACACCATGGTCGGCTAGAAAAACAAATATTGTATTATTAAACCATTTTTGCTTTGAAGTCTCTTTCATAAATTGCTTAATTGACCAATCAGCGTATTGAACAATTTGTTGTTTTTCATCATCAGCCGTTGGATTGAAATATTCGGGAATATAGTATGGAATATGATCACTAACAGTCATAAATACAGAAAGAAATGGTTTTGAATTAGATTCCAGTTTATTTAGAAATGGTATAGAAAACCGAAATAAATAGTCATCAGTAACACCAAAAGCTGTTTTTAATTCGCTAAATGGAAAATCTTTTTGACTTACTACCCTATCAAAATCATTATCTAATAAAAAAGCTTCAACATTATCAAACTGTCCATCGTGAGTTGTAAAATAAATAGTTTGATAATCATATTTTTTTAATGCAGAAGAAATACCATTATATTTTCTTAATCGCTTCATAGTGTGTTCACTATAAATTGCCGGGAAAGAAAATAATGTGCTAAAAATACCATTAAAAGTATGTCTTCCGGAAGTATAAAAATTATCAAAATAAATTGAATTATATGACAAGCTATCTAAAAACGGAGTTAAATTATTTAGATTTCCGCCACGTTTCATTTTTGCCGCACTCATACTTTCCATTAAAATAATTACAACATTTGGCTTTTGTAATGAATTAGAATCTGGTTTAATTAGCCTCGCAATTGGCGAACTTAAATTTTGGTTACTAATTTTAAGATACTCCTGAACATTTTTCTCCGCTAAATCAGAATTCATAATATTTATAGTCGACTTTTTGCTTTCAAGATAACTTGTCATTAAAGTAAAAACTGGATTAAGTCCCAATTGATTTAGAAATGCATTATTGCAAAAATATGCTGTTCCAACTCTAATTGGCGATTTCACCCCAATTCTTCCTCTAATACCCAAAAACATTACCAACAAAAGGAGTAAATATAAAGGAATTTTCAAAGAGGTTTTAATTTTGGAAATACTTCTATTTTTTAGGATATTTTTCGAAAATTTATAATAAACATAAATTAAAATTATTGTTAGAATGAGAAAAATGAAATGCTTTGATTCTTGCAAAATCATTTTAAAGACAATAAGTGGACTATCAATCCATTGAAAAGCATCGATAGTAATGCGTGAAAAGAATTGATTAAAATATGGAATATCCGCTGCTGCAATTATAAATGAAAGACTAAATAGTGTGAAAATAAAACCAAATATGCTTAATGACGTAATTTTGCTTTTGTAATTAAAAATATCAAACACAAAAATGAATAACATTGGAAGTAAAAGTATATAACCAGAAATTACAATATCGAAACGAAGTCCAAAAACAAAAGCCGAAATAATATCGGAGAGTTCATCAACTGCAAAGTCTATTCTGTCTAATTCAGTGAAAAATAAAACAGCTCTAAAAATAAAAAAAATTGATAACGATAGAATGTATAATTTAACAACAATTGCTATTGGGTTATTTTTCCAATTTTTAACTTCACTAACTCTTTTTTGCATAAGTCTCTTATCAATTCCAAAATATTACTTTATTTTTGATGATTTACAGTATTTTAATTTTGAACCGTCAAATATAATTCATTTTTTAACAAGACTAACATCGAAAATACCATTCGAAATCAATTTGTAATGTAGGTTTTCCAAAAGAATGGAACAAAATGCAGATTTACATCATTGCTAAGCAAAATCCATAAATTTTATCAATTGATTTTCCTTAATAACCAGTTTTTTTATTACTATTTTCTTGCATGTTTTTGAATTGAGATTCCAAAATTTCCATATTTGGTTCATTTTTCATCGATGAAGAAATTTCTTTTTGCGAATTCATCCAACGATAAAGCCAACTAATTCCCCATTTTTTGTAATATTTATCATTTTGATGATAAACAGAATCCGTTAAAGCATCTTGTAATGAAATAAAAGTGTAATTCTGTTTGGCAAAATAATCGACAAGGAGTGGCAGATAATCTGCATTTATTGAATTATCGTGACACAAATAAATATGCTTAATTTTACGATTATAAATTTGGGTTGAAATTGAATCATAAAACTCAAAATACTCAATTGTTTTGTCGATGTAATTTCTTCCAATTTTTGCTGCTTTATCAAATTCTTTGTTAGCAAGATAATTTTCGTAAACCGTATTGTACATCCAATCAGAACTTTCAATCGTAAAAGGAGTTGAAATATACCCTTTTGAGACTAAATAAGAGTCAATTTTTGAATGTTCAATACTATCTTTTCCCAAATCGTTATATGGAAATCGGAAATATTCCAACTTTTTTGAGTATTTATCAACTAAAACTTTTGACAACATTTCACCTTTTTCAATATCCGAGACAAATAAATCATAACCAACATCAGAATATCGCGAGTGACCAAAAGTATGATTTCCGATTGTAACATAATCCCGTTTTTCCCATTTTTCTAATAATTCGTGGTTTTTGTCAAAACTCGCACCTTTATTAAGCAAACTTTCATTAACAAAAACAGTCACTGGAATTTTTAATGTATCTAATCTATTCATCAATTTTGATTCAAAATTATCCTTTTGATATTTGATAGTATTTGGAACATCATCAATTGTTATAGAAACAAACGATTGCCCAAACATTATGTTGGATGCTAAAAGGAGGGATAATAGTGTTATGTGATGGTTCATAGATTTTTATATTTATATTTTTATAATTGAACTGTTAAATATAATGACTATAACCTTTTCTGTATTATATTAAAACTTATATTCACTTTTTAGCCGCTATTGCTTATAGTTTAGCTATGTGATTTCTAGGATGCTTTAGTATTTAAAAGGTCACTAGCATTAATAATAGAGTCGTTTTTAATGGTTTCTTCAAATAGCTGAGCAAGACGTTCCTTCTCTTTATTTCTTTTATCCTTATCAGGGCACAATTGATATCGTAAATGAAAAAGAAAAACAAATGGATTATCAATTCCTCCACCTATTCTCATTTCATGTTCATCTATAGGAGAATCAATATGTTGATGAACAGCAGGATGGAAAAGCAAACCATCTGAAACATTTTTAATTATCTTTGTTCGAACTATAGGTGCGAAATTTTTAAATTCTTTTTTTGCTTGTTGAAGTTTTTTAAATTTATTCAGAATGGATTCTTTTGGGAAAAGAAAATACGTAGTATCTACATCATGTTTCCAAATTAATTCTTGTTTACTAGGTATGTACAAAAATTTGACAGTATACTTTGATAAATTAGAAATTGAATAATCAATCAACATATTTATTTTAGTCGATGAAGTTAGTGAAGCAGCAAATGTGCTGTTCTTTGTTGGTGTTGGTGGATATTCTTCAATTTCCCAAAAATCTTTTAAACTCCTACCAAATTGAAATAACCAATTTTTCCTATCTCTTTCACTTGAAGGAGAAAAACCCAATCGGATAACTTCCTGCCAGAGGTATGCTTTAATAATTTCATTATCCATTTTCACATCCTCTTTTTTCTTTTAAATACTGAAGCACAATTTTAAGATTCTTTACCAACTCTGATTCTGCACTTTCAGTAGTTTCCACTAAATTTTCAAAAAATATTAAATCCGATTCAATATCTTCAATCGACAAACTTCCTAATAACTCATCTTCAAGTATGAAAAACTCAAATAATTCTCTTAACTGAACCCAATGAGGTAAATACTTTTGCAAATTCTCCAATGGTATCCACCAAATCATTTGATAACTAATAAAGTTATCTCTATGATTATTAAGAGCTTCCAATTGTTGTTCTGTCCATTCACCTTCGAATTCAAAAGAAAAAATGTCAAAATTTGATGAAAGGTTTTCTTCTAAAGATTTAATGGGATTTTCTGTTTTACCACCATTTAGGAGCATGTGATTATATTTTTGGTACTCATAAGTATTTGCTTTTGCAAAAATATAAGCACGCGCTGCATTAAGTAGATCTCTATCTTTAAAACCAACCATAATTCTGTCTTTTCTGTCTTTTGATAATAAAGCAGCATTTATTAAATCCAATATTTCAATAAGTTTTAGTGGCAATGGATTTTCTATTTCAGCAGAAAGATACTCGTGTAAAATTTTATCTACACTTTTGGAAGAACCGTCATCTTCAAGAATGTTAAAATCAAGTCCTATTGAACTTGTGCCATAAGTCTCGGCATACTGCAATAACAATGCTTGTTCTGGTTCCAATAATACCTTATTTTCATTTTCAAAAAAAGGTTTTACTAACGGATTAATACTAGCCGGCCAGGCGCCGTTTATTGAATCTTGTAAAATAAATATCCAATTACCAAAAAGTGCTTCTTGAACAGTTTCTTTATCACCAGGCAAATATATGAGAGATGTTTCAACCTTTTTATCTTTCTCAATAGTTTTAATTAGATTAGAAGAGGGTTTCCTGGCATAAGCAAAAAAATCATCGGTTGTCTTTTTAATTGCACGTAATAATTTTGTTGTTCTATCAATTGAGGTATTTTTAATCATAGACTGAAAATGTGTTAGTATACGAATTCCTTGTCGTGGGTTACCACCAGACCACTTAGCAATAAGTTCTAATTCGTTTTCAATTGGTTGTGAATATACTCCCATTCTTTTCACAAGTATCTCAAGTACATTTTTTACATTAAGTGAAGAAATAAATATTTTTTGGGGATGATGTAGAAATGGTGTATTTATATCAGGTAAAAAAAGATGTAGTGCATTTACTTCAAACATTGTTTTAAAATTTGATAAAATTTCTAATGTGCTTTTTATAGAAATAAACGAAGAACTTTTAGTATCAAACTTGTCAATTCCAGAAGCAAAGAAGTAAATAGCATTTTTTGAATTGTCCTTTATTAAATATCCAATATCTAATATGACTTTAATAATGTATTTGCTATTTTCTGTTACTTTTTTACGAGCAGTTACTTTGTTTTCAAAATTGGCTAATGAAAATTCTTTGGGAGATAATAAATTTACAACTTCTTTCCAATCATTAATCTCAAGTCCAAACAATTCTTTAGGTAGTTTTGAAAACGATAAATCCAATTCCAATTCAATTGCTTTATCAATGAATCCAGTTAGAAGAATACTAAGAAAATCACCCTCATCAAGATTTAAACTTTCTTGATCAAATTGGAATTTAATATCAGGTTTAAGATTATTATCAGAAAATATTTTTGTAAGCAGAGTACTTTTACCCGATCCGATTTGACCACCTAATAAAATTGATTCTTCTGTTGAATCATCTTCTATCCATTCTTTAATCTTTTCTGCGTAAGATTGAAAGCAAGGGACATACAATTTATCAAGTGCTTCTTCAGAAAGAGGTAATCCTTCATCCAAATTTATTCCAAAACGATTGAATTTCATTTTACTATTTCCTTCTCTGCTTCCGCATATTTTCAATGGACTTTTCAAAATTTGGATCTTCTGCTTCTTTCATCCATTCTGTCCAAAAATCAATCGTTGCACTCAACGGTTCTTCTTTTGGTTTATTAATTCTTATTCTACTAGGCAACAATACTGCATCTCCAACGACAAGCCCTTCTCCGACATCCATAATTGGTAATACTTCCAAAAGACTTTCTAGACTTTCTGGCATTAATTTACTGACAGTACTTCGGTCAGCACCATTTGTTAAGCGAAGTGAAATAACATTATTGCATTGGCTTAAAATGGTTGTGCTTACATCCGATGGTCTTTGACTAACAATTACTAATGAAACCCCATATTTACGCCCTTCTTTTGCAATTCTTTCAAAAGCTTCAATTGCACGAGTTTCAATTGGGTTTTTGCCGAATTTTTCAGGCAGATATAGATGTGCTTCATCACAAATAAGGGCGAGTGGACGCCGTTTTTCGTGATCGGTCCAAAATTGAACTTGATAAATAATACGAGCAACAAGACCCACAATTATTGGTAAAATATCAGAAGGTACTTCAGAAAAATCAATAACTTTTATTTGAGCATTTTCTGTTGAATAATCCATCAACTTAGTTACTGTACGCGCCATAGCATTGTAATCATGTTCCGCCTTGGGAGCGCTAAATAAAAAACCATACCTTTTATCACTCAATCTACTTTTTAAACGAGTTAATAACCGGCTGAATTGGCCGAAGAATTGTCCTTGCTTTATCCCTCGTGTACCTTGAATCATTTCTTCATTCATATCATTTAAAGTCTGAATTACCTTATCTAAGTCAAAAGGGACAGGGCTATCAAGCGTAAAAGCATTAAGTACATCTTTCTTTCCAAGTATTTTAAGAGTATTTTTTTTCTGATCAATAACAGCGTCCTGAAATGCCATAACTTGATTATGAGCACTAAATTCTGAACGATCTATAAACATGGATTGCATTTCTTCAGCATTTAAATACCAATAAGGTAAATACAATAATTCATCTGAAGAAGTATCAAGTTCATCTGGGCCAGGAATCCTAAGGCGACGCGTGTATGAAAGATTACTATATTCGCCATGTAAATCAAATACAATTAGATTCGAGGTGGGAAGTTTTGCTGCTTGTTCTAGGATAGAAGCTACAGTCCATGACTTTCCAGAGCCTGTACTGCCAAGAATAGCTGCATGACGTTGAAAAAATTTGTTTCCATCAAGAAATGCTTTTGCAGTTTCATCTATTATATAATTACCAAGCTCTAAAGAATGCTCACCTTTTTTACCTGTTGCTGACAAAACTGACATAAAAGTTTCGAGTTGCTTTCCTAATAAAACAAAGCAATTATCTGTAATACCTGGAACTTGTGAAATGGAACGTGTGAAAGTTATTTTGCCTTTTTCAGCAACCCAACCAAAAGTCCCAACAAGTGTAAGTCTTACATTGTTTATTACTGGCTCACTTAAAACATCACTATCAGATTTATCATCATTGTTTTTATTTTCAATATCATGCTGACCAACAAACCTTATAACTTTTTCAATAATAGAAATAAGCCATATTTCAGATGCACCGGAAAGCTCAATTGCTACAAGTTGACCAACACGCGCTTTTTTAAGGTCTTCATCATTTTCTACAAGTACGGAAACTTTTCTAGTATCTACTTCTCTAACCGTTCCTAGTTTTGATGATATATCAAAATCCAAAATTGCCATATCTAATCTCCTAAAATTGTACTTACAAATATATCAACTTTCCAAAGCTCCTTATCATTTATTATTAAGGGCTCTGAATATTTCTTATTTTTGATTATTGTTCCTATTTTATCATTGCTACAAATATGCCATAAATTTTCTGAACTTTGTAGTATCTTTTCAATTCTTTCGTTTGAATATTTAGTAATAACTAGACCATTTGAGTTTTGATTTTGTAGCTTATTAATAATTGTATGGTTATTTAATTGGGTATCATTAAATCCAAACCCAAGAAATAAGAAAAAATTATGTCTTTCAATTACGCTATCATATTTTCCCAATAATTCATTCCTAAATAGATGCAATTTTTCATACTTAGAAATACCTGGAGTGATAATAATTCTCTCAATATTTTCAGGTTTCGTATATAACCAAGCATTGTTCTCAATCAGATGATCATTAATTAAAAATAGATTTAGTGATCCATGAACTTTATAAAGTGCAATGTGTTTTTCTTTTCTTAAAACTCTTTCAATTTTTTTCCCATGTGGAACATTTTCTATATATGTAATATTTCGTTTGCTCTTTTCCCAATTCAGCTTTCTATTGATACTCCCATAAAAACCATTAATATATGGAATACCATATTTTTCAAAAGCATATTCAGCCAACAAATCATAATTTGGAGTAGCTACATGCAATTCATGGTCTGTTCCATATAAGCCGTTAACAATTTTTTTGAATAAAGTTGAAGCTGGCCAATTTATTTCATTATTTAATATTTTTTGGGAATACTCAAAATCAAGTGTTCCAATAAAATTCCCAGTAATCTCTACAATGATTTTTATTAGTGAAATATCTTTTATACTATTCATTGCTGTTTCAAAATCAGCACCATCGTTTAAAGATTCGAGGACACTATCCCATTCAATATTTTGCGAATTTGATAAATTTTCTCTTTTAATACATTCAATGAGGTGTTCCTTAAGATAATCCATACCAAATCGTTCATCAACAGCACAAGACATACCTGTTCCAAACAACACAAAAGGAGTGTCTTGAAAAAACTTTTGTAATTCTTTATAAGCTATTTCTTTTGTTAATACTTGCAATTATTTTCCAAACATTTCATATAACATCTCAATAAACCAACCATATAATAACTGAAATATTTCGGTTAAACCACATTTCCTTTATCAGACATTTAAATTATATATTATTTTTTTCCACTTCATAAAACATTGCCTCTTACATCTTCAACCATTTTACTTGCCTAAAATCTTCTTCACCAAATAAACCGCAGCTAAATAGCCATTTTCTTTAAATCCAGAAATATATCCATCCGTTTTGGGAGCGGTAATTGAACGATGTCTAAAATCTTCGCGTGCAGAAATATTGGATAAATGAACTTCCACTTTTGGTAATTTTGCAATTTCCAAAGCATCGCGTATTGCCACTGATGTGTGCGAATATCCACCAGGATTAATAATTAAGGCATCATAATTTTCTGTGGCATTTTGAATTTCATCAATTATTTCACCTTCGTGATTGCTCTGGAAAAATGTAAATTCGTCATTTGGATATTCACTTTTCAACAATTCTTCAATTTTTTCAAGCGTCAATTCACCGTAGTTTGATTTTTCACGCTGCCCAAGTAGGTTTAGGTTTGGTCCGTTAATTACTAAAATATTCATATTTTAATTAGATACAAGATATAAGACACAAGAAGTTAGACTTAATTCTTGCTCTTAATCTTAATCTTACTCCTATTCTTTTTTTTTAATTTATTTTGATTCATCCATTTCATCAATTATTTCACGTATTCTTGGAGGAATATATATATTTTCAGCACCAAGTTGAGTTAAAGCGGATGAAAGAATTGCAACTTTTTTTTGCAACGAAGACAGTTTATTAATTACTATCACTTTGCTTTCCAGAAGCAAGCAATATCCACCTTTAAAATCACCACGCTCAAATCTTACCTTTGCACCCATTTCTGTTGCAATTGATTTGAGATCTTGTAAAATGGTTTCAAACTCTTTTTCTTTAATTTTCATAAGAAATTTTTATTGATAATGTTAAAATTCATTATTATTGCATCAAAATTAAATTATTTTATCTATAAATGAAAGAAGAATATGAAAATTGCATCTATTGATATTGGATCAAATACAGTTTTGTTGCTTATTGCCGAAGTAAAAGGCTCGGAAATAATACCAATTGTAAATGAATATAGAATTCCAAGAATAAGTAGTTGTTTATCCAAAACTGGAATTATTTCGGAGGAATCAATAACAAAGTTGTTTAAAGTGTTAACCGAGTATAAATCAATTATTGATGAACACAACTGTGAAAAAATCATCGTTAATGGTACTCAAGCGTTGAGAGTTGCTGACAATTCGAAACAGATTCTTGATGATATAAAATCACAATTTAATTTTGATCTTAACATTATTTCAGGTGAAACGGAAGCACTTTATTCATTCAAAGGAGCACTTTCATCATTTACAGATAACAATAATTATGTAATGATTGATATTGGTGGAGCAAGCACAGAAATTGTTTTCGGAAATAGAAGTGATATATTTTTCAAAAAATCATTTCCTATTGGAGTTGTTGTAAGTAAGGAAAAATATCTTTTAACAAACCCACCAACTGACGAAGAAATAATAATTTTTAATGAGAAGCTTAACAAAATATTTAATGAGTTAGCGGCAATAGATTTTCAAAATTCACAAATAATTGCTGTTGCAGGAACTCCGACAACTCTTTCAGCATTAAAATTAGGAATGGAAGAATACTCAGAATCCAAAATTGAACAATCGATTATAACAGACACGGATTTAGATTATTTTAAAAATAAATTTATGAAGTTATCATACTTGGATATTAAATATCACTATTCCCCTATTATTGTTGGTCGCGAAGATGTAATTCTTGCTGGAACTATAATATTAGAACATTTAATGAATTTATTTAAAACGGATAAACTGTTTGTCAGTGGACGTGGGTTAAGGTATGGTGCAATAATAGAATGAAATATGAAATTTATAAATAATTTAAATTCATTTCTTCTGCAATTTTAAGTAACCTTTTATCAAGAGTCCAGATTTTAACATTTGCCATTTTGGTTGCAGCCAATAAATGAATATTAACAAATCCAACTCCACGTCCATACAATGAATATTTATTAACAAAAAACATAAATTCATCATGGCTAAGTTTTTTTAACTTTGGAACACTTTCAAGCAAATCCAAAATGGGTTTTCTATTTTTGAAATTGCCAATAGCTAATTCACCAATAATAAACTCGTGCATTTGGACAGTACCTCTATACAACAACGAATCTAAATTTTCATTTTTCTGTCTAAAATGGTCAATCCAAACAGAAGTATCAACTAATATCATCAGTTTCTCTTCGTCTTGGAATATCTTCTAAATCCTTTTCTGTTCCGCCAAGTTGAGCTAATCTTTTATAGTTTTCTAAAAGGACTAATGCTTCCAATCCTTCTTTTACTAATATTGTTTTTTCTTTAATTCCGGTAAGATAAGACGCTTTTTTTAACAATTCATCGTCAATATTTAATGTTGTTCTCATTATTTACTCCTTGCACATAATTAGATGCCTTAATATGCACAATGCAAGCATCATTGTCAAGGCTAAATTATTTATTTTGATTCAACCATAATTGTTACTGGACCGTCATTTATTATTGTAACTTCCATCATGGCTTGAAAAATGCCAGTTTTTACTTTTTCATTACCAATATTTTCTTTAACACGTTCAATAAACTTTTCGTATAAATTATTTGCTAATTCAGGATTTTCAGATTCAGTAAAACTGGGTCTATTCCCTTTTCTAGCATCGCCATAAAGTGTGAACTGTGAGATTATCAACATCTCGCCATTTATATCTTTTAATGAAAGATTCATTTTATCATTTTCATCGCTGAAAATTCTGAGATTAGAGCATTTATCAGCAACAAAGTTAACATCTTCAATTGTATCGCCTTCTTTAACGCCGAGTAAAAGGACTATTCCATGTCCAATATTCTTTTCATAATTTTCGGAAGTAATTTTTACTCCACCACTTTTAACTCGCTGTACTAAAGCTCTCATAATTTATTTTTTAATGAAATTTACATTTGGCAAATTAATGAAATCGTAATCTTGCGTCCAGATTATTGCATTATTTAGCATGCCCGTCACATAAATAATGCTATCAGCCATCGGCAATTTGTATTTAATATTAAATCTTGCTGCCTCAATTGAAACTTGGGGTGTAACATTTAATACTTTAGCTTGTTGCATTAATGCAATTGCACTTAATGCATAATTTTCATCTGTTTTTTGCAGAATTTTTTTATAAACTTCATAAATATTAATTACTGAGACAATAAGATTTTCAGTATTCTCAATTATTGGAGTATAATGTTTTGCGTTTGTGTCATCTATAAAATATTCTATCCACCCTGAGGAATCAACTAAATTCATATCCTGTCTTCCTCTCTCTCAATATTGCTGTCTATTCCTTTTCCCTTCAAAAATCCTCTAGCATCTTTAATTTTCATTATTGGAACGAGTTCTAACCTATTCCCAATTTGAAATATTTGAAACTTTTGACCTGGTGTTATATCAATAGAATTACGAATTTCCTTTGGTATTACTATTTGATACTTTGGTGATAATGTTACAGTAGTCATTATAATCCTTTGATATTTTGAATACTTTAAATATATCGATATAATAATAGTATGTCAAGAGTATATCGATAGATTATTTGTTAGTTCCAACTACAACTCTTTCAATTCTATCCAAATCTTTTATTATTTCTATATTTTTGAAGCCATTTTTCATCATTATTGATTGAACATCTTCTGCTTGACCTTGACCAACTTCAAAGAATAACATTCCATTTTCTTTTAATAGGCTTTTACTTTTTTCAGAAATAACTTTATAAAATGTCAATCCGTCACTAAAATCTGTTACAGCAATTTCTGGTTCAAAATTTAATATTTCTTTTTGCAAAGTTGAAAATTCATCTTTATTTACATAAGGTGGATTTGAAACAATAATATCAAGTGTGTTATTATATTTTTCCAAATTATTGATTAAAATATCAGCTTTTATAAATCCAATTCGTGATTTTAAGTCGTGCAATTCTCTATTCTTTTCAGCAACAGAAATTGCTTCAGCGGAAATATCAATTGAAATTACTTTTGACAACGGCAAATTTACCGCTAACGATATTGGAATATTTCCACTTCCGGAACCAATATCCAATATTTTTAATTCATTTGTCTTTGAAGTATTCTCAAGAATTGTTTCAATCAATATTTCTGTTTCTTGTCGGGGAATTAACACGTTTTTATCAACAAAGAATTTCAAACCATAAAACTCAACTTCTCCAACTATGTATTGAAATGGTTCAAAATTACCACGACGAGAAATATACTCACGATAAATATTTGTTTCATTGGGTTTTAATGGTTGATCAAATCGAAGATACAAATCCAAGCGTTTGCACTCTAGAATATGAGAAAGTAGAAGTTCTGCATTCATCCGCGCAGATTCTATTCCTTTATTTTCAAGGAAAGTAGTTGATAATTTTAGAGATTCGAGAACAGTAAGCATTTAGTTTTAGTTTAATTTTGAAAGGTCAAATATAGCTAAATTTAAAAATGATTATATAAAGATTTGAAAGAAGGCATATTGCTTTCTTTCAATAATAGGAAAATTATATTTATTTAATTCCAAGTTGTTCTGTGGTTATAACCATTTTTGCATTATAAACGCTAATAATTTCTTTAACTTGAAGTTGTGCAGAAGTATTAAATGCAACTTGAACTTTTATTGATAATAGTGCAAATAATCCAATAAATAAGAACAGAATTACACCTCTATATTTTATATGATTATTTTTCATCATTTGGTACAAAAGGGTTACAATTAACAACAAAACAATCATTACCAAAATAGAGATTCCAAAAAGTGAATTAGAAAGCGCAACTTTTGGTACCGACATTAAATCAACTGTGTAAAGAATTGGTTGAACTAAAAGGAAAATCATTGCAGTATTTTGGAAGAATTTTGTAATCATATTTTGGTATTTAATATTACTTTCATCGCTATTTGAATTTGGCTTAAAATACAAATAAAGCGCCAAAATTGAAGTTAAAGCGAATGAAGTTGAAAGAAAATATAAAAACGAGATTAAAGTAGCTTCATTAAAAAGCATTGATGAAATGGAATTTGAAGTTGCCCATCTGCTTGAATCGCTAATTAAAGTTATTGCCGCAATTAAAATATAGCTTGATGCAAAAAGTAAATAAAATGCAAGTCGTGATGAATTTGTTAATAATTTGATTGACTTAAATTTATAGATATTAAATTCTTCTTTTTTACTTTCAGTTTCGTTTGTTTTGTTTACTAATCTTGAAATATCAGCTAATTCAAAACTATCTTTATAAGTATAAATAAGTAAAACCGCAGGTACAATTAAAAATATTATGAAAAACAAATTATCAAAAACTAGTTGAGAGGAAGCTTGAACAATTTGTGCATAAACAAACATTATTGAAAGTAATGGCAATAAGACAATTCCTAAAGAAGCAAAAAGATTAAATGTAGGTATAGAAATTAAATCCTTCGATAATTTTATATAATGAGAATTTATATATTTTTTGCCTTTTCTGTTAAACATACAAGAAAGTAATGTTGAACTTAATAATAATCCAAGATAAGAAAGCAAAATCATATAAGAAATAGTGGCTAAATATGACAATAGCTCAATTCTTTGAAGCGATTGTGGATGTATTATACTTTCTAAAATTTCCATTCTACAAAATCCTTAATTTATAAAATCATAGAAAATTACAAATAGTAATTCTAATAAAATTATTCCTTTGAAAATATTTGATATAAGTTTATTTGACTTATCTGTCATATAAAGAGCAATTATTACAAATGCACTTATTGAAGCCAATAGCAGTATGTAAAATTGAGAATTACTACCAAGTGAAATTCCACTAATCACAACTTGTAGAATTGCACTTAAAATAAGTACAACCCAAGCAATTATATATTTCCCGTAATTCATATTATTTTGATTTTCATTAACCATTGAGACCTCGTTAAATTAAGAAAAGAATTGGAAAAATAAATGCCCAAATCATGCTTAAATAACTCCAATAAACAACCGTAAAATTCAATTTAATGTATTTTAATTTTTCATCAACATCTTTTATTAAATTCAGCAATAGTATTACTAAGAAAACAATTCCAGCAAATAAATGTATCATAAAAATGAAATAAATAAGAAAATAAGTAGTGAAAAATGATGAAAGTCCAACACTTAAATTTGAAAAAGCATCACTACCAAACATATATCCATTATTTAGGAGATAAGTGCAATCAATTGCTCTATTTGCAATAAATATCATAGCAAACATAAAAGTAACAAAGACAAAAACAGTAGATAGAAAATTATTCTTATTGAACAATGCAACTTTTGAAAGTCCAATTGTTAATCCACTTGTTAATAGAATAATTGTATTAAAAAAGCCAAATGAGAAAAGTAATTGCGATTTTGCAAAAACAAACTCATTTTTATATTCAAATCCGTTGGATAAATGATAAGCCAATAATCCTATAAAAACAAGGAAATCGATGAAAATGAAAATCCAAAGTCCTTTATTAACTTTAAAAAGATTTTTAAAATCATCATTAACTATTTGTTCATTTGATACCATTAAATTCTCCAATTTGTTTATTACTGTCATTACGAAGAAAAGAATGTGACTGAAGTAATCTGTTACAGATTGCCACGTCGTCCAAAAGAATAAACTCCTCGCAATGACTAGTATTTTTATCCACTAATCTGTTTTAAGTACAAATAAATTGATTGTAAATCTTTATCCAATAAATTTATAACAGATGCTCTATAACCAAGCGCAACAGGATCAGTGACAATAGTTTGTGCAAAACTATCGTAATCAATTTTATTTAATTTTGTTAAATACACATAAACTGCTTTTTCAATATTTTGAACATTATTCTTAAAGAGAATTGCATTATCACCACTATCAGCTTCAATTTTTTGTGAAATTGAAACAGCTAAATCGATAGATTTTTGATTTTCGTCACTAATAAGTGTAATTGCTTTTTGAATTGGAATATTATTTGGGTCAACAACACCTGCGGATAATTTATAAGTTGCATCCAATTTGTCTTTAACTTCGCCTTCAGTTACTGTTGGATAATCGGCAAAGGTTCTCAAATAGTGAATAATAGCAACTCTTTCTTCGGGTGGAAGAAATTCATAAGCAGCCATTCCAGTTCCAGGAACTCCATTATTTAAAGTTGTATATAAATCATAAAATGAACGACCATTTGTCCAGCCTTGAACATCGTGAAAATTTCGTGGTTTTGGATTTAAAGCAACAGCAGCAACGCCATCACCTTTTCCATCATTTCCGTGACAAGAGGCACAAACTGCTTCATACTGTTTTTTCCCAGAAGCTATTAAATTAGCTGTTGGATTAGTTATTAAACCTAAATCCATTGCTGGCTTAATTCCACCAACTTTTGTATTAACTTCTCTAATAATATTTAGTGTGTCAAGTGACGTGCCTGGAACTGTATTAAACGATGACGTATCCATCACATTCAAATAATATAATCCAATTGCTAATGCAACTACAAAAAAGTAGATATAAACTAATCCAAATAATCTTATAGGCTTTTTAATTAAAGCTTTATAATTAATTTCACTTTCAATTTTTTTCTTATTTTCCATATAAAATCCTAATAGATTAGATTATAATCTAAAATCAAGTCCTCGTTTTAATCTCGGATCACCAATTGCTACCAAATTTTGATTTTTCGCTTTTAAATTAAAAACAACAATAACTATTCCTAATCCAAGAAGTAAAAATCCAATTTCAATCCAACCAAATACAAATCCTTCTCTGCTAAACGTTGGCATTACAATCCAGTACAAATCAAAAAAATGAGCTAAAATTATCCAGACCGACATAAATTTTAATGTTTTTGGATTCATCTTTGATGGTTGCGAAAGTAGAGCAAAATATGGGACTAAAAAATGTATGACTACAAAAAATATAGAAAAATACATCCAAGAACCATTCCATCTTTGAAGAAACCATACTGTTTCTTCTGGTAGGTTTGCGTACCAAATTAGTAAATACTGGCTAAATGCAATGTAAGCCCAAAAATTTATAAATCCGAAAAGAAGCGCACCTAATGAATAATAATGGTCTTTTCCAATGCCTTTAACTAAAAGTCCCTTTTCATTTAGCCAAATTACAAGATAAGTTCCAGCAGCAATTGCGGCTAGGAATGTGCCAGCAAAATAATAAACTCCAAAAATTGTTGAAAACCAGTGTGGCTCAAGCGACATTAACCAATCAATTGATGAAAATGTTAAAGTAATTGCAAACAATGGTAAAAATATTGCGGAAAGTTTTGTGTTAAGTTTTGTTAGCTTAATATCTTTAGTAACATCTTGCTTTTTAGAATTATGAGTAATTAGCAGATGAAATAAAATCCAAATTACGAAATATGCAATAATTCTAATTGTAAAGAATGTCATATTTAAATATGGCGACTTTTCATTCAAAATTGGGTCAGATGCAACAACTTCGAGGTGAGTCCAATGGAAAATATCGTGAGCATGCAAATAAACTGGAATTGCTACAAGTGGAAGAATTAGCAAAACACTTGAAAGAATTTCAAAAACACGACGAAACGGAGTGCTCCAAACAGCACCAACTACATATTCTAAAGCAATTAAAAATAATGAGCCAATTCCAATACTTGAAAGAAATTCTAACAAAATTACATTATTATAAGCACTTCTAACTGGTTCTATTAAATACGCTAAAATTGACAATCCAAGCCCAATTCCAAACAAACCAAATCCAAATATGCCAAATATTGGAGGTAATCCTTTTTTGTTATAATCAATTATGTTTTCAGTTGAACTCATTTTAAGTCAGACTCCTTAGCATTTAAAGATCTTTGTAACGCACGGACATATAAAATAACAGCCCATCTTTCATTTCTTGTTAATTGATAAGCATAAGATGGCATAACATTTTGACCATCTGTAAGAACATTAAAAATTCTGCCATCACTCCAATTTCTCACTTTTTCTGAATGCAAACTTGGTGGATTTGGGAATTGTCCACGCATACGGCTATCGCCTTCTGCAAAATATCCGTGACAAGGACTGCAATAAATATCATATTTCTTTTTGCCTAAATCCAGATTTGGTTTCGTGACTTCTAATGGATTTATAAGTGCCGCAGATTCTTCTGGTTTTTTTGTAAATTTATATGGCAATAATCCTCGTTGAACTGTTCCAGCAACTGGATTTCTCATTGCAAATTCATCACTAAAAAAGGTCGATTTTTCTTGAGGAATATATTTTGCTTGTTCACGCATCCAATTAAATGGTGCCATAAACATCAATTTATTGAGCGTAAAATATGTAGCTCCAGAAACACCAATTACTAAAACTAACAATAAAGCTAAAAATTTTGGTTGAAGAACAGAATTTTTGAAATTAACTTCATCATTATCCCAATAAATTGCGGTTACATTATTAGCACCAATTGATTGAAGAAATAACTTTGCCTCTTCAACATTTTCATCATCTGTTACATCAATGCTAATTCCATATTTATCAGAAGTTACAGATTTCATAAAATCAGTATCGTGCAACGGATGACTAATATTTGGAAATTTGAAAAATATAGCAATCATGGCAACAACTGTAGCAATTGAAGCTGAAAGCACCGTAATTTCAAAAAGTACTGGAACCCAAGCTGGAAAAGAGAAAAACGGCTTACCACCAACAATAACTGGGTAATCAACAGTTGAAATCCAATACATAAATCCCAACATTCCAAACATTGCAGATAAACCAACAACTAAAGCAACATAAGGCAATCGCGAAGGTTTTAATTTCATTGCATCATCCATACCATGAACTGGATATGGTGTGTGAACATCATATTTTTTAAACTTAGATTCCGCAGTTTTGTTAGCAGCTTCTATTATTTCATCAGGAGTATCGAATAATCCAGAATAACCGTATAGAATTTTTTCATCCATTATTAATGATCCTTGTGAGTTGGTTGCGCACCATAAGTCACAGCTTTAACTTCAGCCATAGAAACAACAGGCAATGTTTTAGTAAACAACAATAAGAAAGTGAAAAAGAATCCAAAACTTCCTATTAAAATTGCAAAGTCAGTAATTGTTGGTGTATAATAAGCCCAACTTGATGGCAAATAATCACGTGAAAGTGATGTAACTGTAATTACAAATCTTTCAAACCACATACCAACATTTACAAAAACTCCTATTACAAACATCAATGGAATTGTTCTTCTAATTTTTTTGAACCAAAATAGTTGCGGAAATATTACATTACACGAAACCATAATCCAATAAGCCCAAGCATATGGTCCAAAAGCTCTATTTACAAATGTAAATTGTTCAACTTGAACTCCACTATACCAAGCCATGAAAAATTCCATTCCATAAGCATAACCAACAAGCATTCCAGTAAGCAAAATTACTTTGTTCATTTTTTCAAGTGTATCAAGAGTAATTATATGTTCAAAGTTGAATATTTTTCTAATAAATATTAAAACATTTTGTACCATTGCAAAACCAGAAAATACTGCTCCAGCAACAAAATACGGCGGAAATATTGTTGTGTGCCAACCAGGCAAAATTGAAACCGCAAAGTCAAAACTTACAATTGTGTGAACAGAAAGCACAAGAGGAGTAGCAAACCCAGCAAGGACAAGATAAACCATTTCGTAATGTTGCCAATGCCTGTTTGAGCCTCTCCAACCAAGTGATGTAATTGAATAAATAGTTTTTTTAATTTTATTTTTTGTTCTATCTCTCAAAATTGCAAAGTCGGGTATTAAACCCACATACCAGAATATAAATGAAACTGTAAAATATGTTGAAACCGCAAAAACATCCCAAAGTAATGGTGAGTTAAAGTTTACCCAAAGTCCGTGTTGGTTTGGATAAGGGAAAAGATATCCATCCAACCAAGGACGACCAGTATGAATTGCAGGAAAAATACCAGCAGTCATAACCGCAAATATTGTCATTCCTTCTGCAAAACGAGCAATACCATTTCTCCATTTTTGTCTAAGTAGGAATAAAATAGCGGAAATTAAAGTACCAGCGTGACCAATTCCAACCCAAAACACAAAGTTTACAATTGGTAATCCCCAACCAACTGGATTGTTGTTTCCCCACATACCAGTTCCATAATAAAGCGAAAATATTAATGCAATGCCACCAATTCCCATCATAGAAAGTGTTATGGCAAGTGCAATATAATATTTCGTATCTGGCTTTGTGTCAAGCGGTTTTGAAATGACATCATCGATTGATCTAAGCGAAGGTCTTCCTTCAATAACAGAAATGTCTTCTAAATATTTAAGAGAATCACTACTCACTATATGTCCTCCGAATGAGTGTTTCTTAATTTTGCTAAATATGTTACGTTTGGTTTAACATTCAAAGTTTGTAGAACTCCATAACCCAATTCGTGTTTTCTATATTGAGATATTTTTGATTCTGGATCATTTGCATCTCCAAAAACAATTGCATCTGCTGGACAGCTTTGCTGACATGCTGGAACTACGTTGTCACCTTTTATTTGTCGCCCTTCTCTAATTGCGTCTTCCCTTTCTTCGGATATTTTTTGAACACAGAAAGTACATTTTTCCATAACTCCACGTGAACGAACTGTTACTTCTGGATTATGAACTAACGGTGATACTTCATTTAAATAAAATCCATCTTCAAAATGATCTCTAAAATTGAAGAAATTGAAACGCCTAACTTTATAAGGACAGTTGTTTCCACAATAACGAGTTCCAACACAGCGGTTGTAAACCATTTGGTTTAATCCATCGGGACTATGATTTGTAGCATTAACTGGACAAACATTTTCGCAAGGTGCGTTATCGCAGTGTTGGCATAGCATTGGCTGGTTACTTACAATTGGGTCTTCGGATGAACCCGAATAATATCGGTCAATCCTCATCCAGTGCATTTCACGTCCAACAGCTACTTGGTCTTTACCAACAACTGGAATATTATTTTCGACATTACAAGAAGCAACACAAACTGAACAGCTTGTACATTTATTCATGTCAATAGACATTGCCCATTTAGGACCAACTTGTCCGTGTTCTGAAGTAATGCTTACTAATTCAATATCTTCTTCAGTTGCAAACTTTGGATTTTTTGCATATTTATCTAAATTGGCTTCGCGGATAATGCCACGTTTTAGGTGCAAATCTTTTACAAATTCTTCATCAAGTGAGTGATGTTCTTGAGTTGAAACTAATTTATAATTTTCACCAGTATTTTCAACAGAGGCGTTGGAGCATATCCATCTTGAATTAAGATTTTTAATATTCAATAAATTATTTGCATTTTTCCCAACTTCTTTACCCACATCACTAATAACAGTTCTGCCATAACCAAGCTCAATAACCAAAGTGTTTTGCGCAACTCCAGGCTGCAATAAAACTGGAATTTTAACAGAATTATCGCCAACTGTAACATTAACAATGTCACCATTTTTTAAGTTCATTTCGCTTGCACTACTTGGAGCTATAGCAGCATAATTATCCCAAGCTACTTTAGAAATTGGATGAGGGATTTCTTGTAACCAACCATTATTGGCAAAACGACCATCGCCAATAAAATAATCTTTAGCTAAAAGAACTGAAAATCCAGAATTTTCCTTTGGGGAATCAGCTATTTTAATTTCTGAAATGTTAAACGGTTTTCTTGAATTTCCATCACTTTCAATATTTACAAATCCATCGTGTAAAGCAGAATTCCAGAAAGATATAAAATCAACACTTAGTTTCTTTTTGGAATAAATAGTTTCTCGGCAACTTTCCATCAAATAATCGTGATACAAACTTTCGTTATAAACTTTAGGACTTCCGAGAATCCAAGTTAATAAAATTGCTTCCCTTTGGCGAGTGTTAAATAATGGAGCAATTACTGGTTGTCGTAAACTATAAACATTTTTTCGAGAATGAGCATCACCCCAAGATTCAAAATTATGATTTATTGGAAGAGTATAATTATCATTTACTGTCGATTCGTTTGGTGAATCAACAAGTGAAATGACAAATCCAACTTTCTTTAATGCTTCATTATATTTTAATGATTTTGGAAAATGAAAACTTGGATTTACATCATAATGAATAACTGCGCCAACTTCACCATTATTGAATGATTTAATTAATTCTTCAATTTGAGGGAAATGTAATTGCTTTCCAGTATTTACATATGCTGATTCATAATTGTACAAATCAGTATTTCCAAGAACTTCATTTAGCAAATTAACCGCAATTTGAACATCACCAGAAAGTGAATCGCTAGCATAGACAATTGATTTACCTTTATTATTTATTAAATCTTCTACTAAATAATTAACTTTTATGGAATCTAAACCGTTGGATTTGGCAATTTTATCTAATGAAAATTTACTTAATTTATTTTTTACCATAGAATCAATAACAATATTTGAAGCACCCTTACTAATTACTTCGTTTAGTAGAGCCATTACAAAATCATATTGTGCTTCTGGTTTTAGCCGCATTCTGTAATCAGAATTTGAACCTGTTAAACTTAATCCAGCTTCAACAACATATAAACGGTTAAAATTCTTCACATTCGAAAAATCCCTTTTGGAACTAAATAGTCTAGTATTTTCAATAAAGTTACCTTCCTTACCAAGGAAATCGCCTTCCAGAGAAAGAATTACATTTGCCTTATCCCATTTTATTGAAGGAACGTCCGCATTTCCATAACTTTTGAACCAACCGAATTTTTTGTTACAATTGTTAAATAAATCAAACGCGTGAACTTCCGTGGTTGCAAATCTTTGCTTAAATTCATCCAACATTTTGCGTTCAGTTGGTGAATTTATTGAATTTGTAAGTACGACAATTTTCTTGCCCAATTTACTAACAGAATCTAATTTGGCAATAATTTCGGAATCAGCTGTTGCCCAATTTGTTTTACTTGTTCCCTTTAACGGATTTTGTAATCTCGAAGGGTCATATAAATTATAAATTGATGATTGTCCAGTTGCACAAATTTTTCCTTTATTTATTGGATGTTCATCATTTCCATCAACTTTTATTGGACGACCTTCACGAGTTTTAATTAAAATTCCACAAGCTTCTTGACAACCATTGCAAGTTGACGCATAATAATTTGGCTTGCCAGGTAACACGCCTTCTGGTCTATTAGTATAAGGAATTATTTCTTTTTGGTCGTGATAATCAGAACAAGCAGTTGCAGCAATTGCAGTAGATACTGAAAGTAATCCAAGAAATTTTCTGCGGGATAAACCATTTATGCTCTCAACATTAAATCCATCAGTAACACTATCTGGAAATTCTTTGTGATTCTTTCCAGGTAAGTCAGTTGAGTTGTTTAATCCATCTAAACTTTTCCAATATTTTTTGTTTTCTTCTGACATAATATTCAATTCTAATAATTATTTAACACGTTTAACGGCTTGATTATGAATAACAACTTTTTTTAATTTTTTATATTTATTACTTGTAGCAAAAAGTTTTATAGGCAAAGAAGAAAGTAAAATTGCTCCTAATGCACCTTTTCCCAAAAACAAAAAAAAACTTCTTCTATCTTTATTATTTTTCATTAAATATTTTTCTCCTTTTACCTGTGACATGCTGCGCAATGTAATGGACCTTGTTTTATATTTTCAACATAAGGTACAAAATCTTTTGTATTTTTATGACAAGCAATACAAGCAGACATATTAAAAGCTTTAACTTGCTTAATTTCTTCCATTTCTCTAACATTTCCGTGACATGATTCACAATCGATACCAACATTAACATGCACGCTATGATTAAAATATGCATATTCTGGAACCTTGTGCACTCTTTTCCAAGGCAAAGCTTTACTGCTATCGTAATACTCTTTAAGTTTAATTATTTCGGGTCTATCTTTTCTTGCAACTGTATGGCAATTCATACAAATATTAACAGAAGGCACCAATGCTTGCCGTCCTTTTGTAACTCCAACATGACAATATTGGCAATCAATACCCATAGTGCCAGCGTGTAATTTGTGTGAATATTTAATTGGTTGAACTGGTTGATTACCAACTCCATCCCTCTCTTGACGAGATACAAAATAGGTAGTCATAAAAGAAGCAATTATAACAAAAACAATTAACGGAATACGTACTTTAAGAGTATAATCAAGTATAGTTTTCTTCATTTCTCTCCTATAAACAGAACCTTAAAGAAATTTAAATGTTTTATACTTAACTTTCATTTTATAAAAGTTAAATGAATAAAAGACTAGATATATTATTTAATAACAATGTTGCTAAGTTAACAATTTAAAAAATAAAAAGTAAAATATTTTACTACTCTTATTTAATATTTTATAAAAACAAAAATATTAATTACCTAAAAGTGAGTTTAGATATCCATTAAATTCGGTAATAAAGTTTTTTCTTAGTGATTCATTTGCTGAATATTTTGTGCGTGCAAAAACTGCAGATTCACTTATACCACCTTCTCTTCCACTTTTTTCAAAATTAAAAACTGTTTCATTTTGGGCATTTGTTAATGCAATATTAATAAACCAGTTGTAAAAGGTCTCTTTTCTGCCTAAATCGACTTTTTCAAATTTCATTGTGGAAGTAATTAAAAAATCACCAATGTCTGCAATTTTAAAACCTTTTGAAGTTAATAAACTTGACAATGAATTTACAACATCTTTACTGCTCTCATTAGAGATAACAAATTTTATACTACTAGCAACATCTCCTTTTTTTCGGTAAATACTTTCATATTTAGATATTTGATCGGAAAAATTAGATGTGTTTGGACTTATAATTGAAAGCTGTTTCATTAGTTCTATATTTTCATTCATCATTTCAGATGCTCTATTATAAGCAGCATATTTAAATATTTTCGAATCTGACATTTCAGCAGAATTATCCATTGCAAAAATAGATGAATTATTGTTAGCAATTTTCTCTTCATAGATAAAAGAAGTTTCACTTCTATTTATATAAGCTACCGCATAGTTGTTGCCATTTTCATCAACACCATGTTTGCCATATTTAACATTTAATAATTTTTGCTCTGATTGAACATTTGTCCTTTTTGTTGTTTGAGCTTCGTATGTTAAGGAAGAATTTTCATCATCTGAGAACTCAGAATAATGCTCATTTAATGTTTGGTTAACATCAACATTGGATTCAAAAATTAAAGATAACTTTGCCATTGCATTTTTCTCTGCTTCGTTTTTTGAATCTCCTTCACCAACGGCTGCCAAATATCTAGAATCAGGGAAAGATTTTTCTAAGTTAACTAAAACATCGTTGGATTGTTGTGCAGAACAGCTTGAAATTAAAATTGATAATAATACAAATAGTAATATTTTGATTTTCATAAGTATCTCGTTTTTTGTTTTAAAAATAATACAAATTTTATTTTTATCAAATAAGATAAAATTATATATTATATAACACTAAAATATTTTTATAATAAATCATAGGGGCTGCTATGAAAAATATATTTTTTATCCTAATCGCGTCATTTCTCGTAATCTTAATTACTGGTTGTGGCTCTTCTCGAACTGTACAAAGGACATCTTCCGATACAACAGTCGATTTAAGTGGTAGATGGAATGATACTGATTCAAGACTAACCGCAAAAAAAATGGTTGACGGACTTTTGGAAGCTCGTTGGGTTTCGAATTATGTAAAAGAACATAAGAAAAAGCCAGTTGTTATTGTAGGAACAATTAAGAATAATTCTTCAGAACATATACAAACGAAAGTTTTTAGTAAAGATATTGAGAGAGAACTAATAAATAGTGGTGAAGTTAGATTTGTTGCTTCGTCTGAAGAGAGATCAGAAATTAGAGAAGAAAGATCTGAACAACAGCAATACTCATCAATGGAAACTGCAAAAAGATTAGCGAATGAAACTGGTGCTGATTTTATGTTAAAGGGTGTTATCAGCACTCAAAATGATTCATTTGATGGACAAGCAGTTAAGTTTTATCAAGTTGATTTGGAACTCATTAATTTAGAAACAAATGAAAAAGTTTGGTTAGATTCAAAAAAAATCAAAAAACTTGTTGAACAAGCTGGTTACGGATTCTAATGGAGTTTACAAAGGTATTATATAAATACTTTTTAATAGCTTTTCTCTTTTGTCTAAATGGTTGTTCCAGTATGCTCACTTCAGTTGAGCAATATAAATTAGTTGATAAATTAGTGGCTCAGGAAAATTATGCACAAGCCATTTCAACTTTTGAAAAAAGCAAAAAACAATATTTTTCCGAAAAAGATAGAGTGCTTTATTGGATTGATTTAGGTTTGTTAAACCACTATGCTCAAGATGATTCAAATGCAATAATGAATCTTCACTTAGCTGACAATGCAATTGAGGAATTATACACGAAAAGTATTTCTAAAGGTGTTACTTCTATGTTGCTCAATGACAATGCATTAGATTATTCAGGTGAAGATTATGAGAACCTCTATATAAACGTTTTCAAGGCACTTTCATATTATAGACTTGGTTCTAGCGAAGAAGCTTTAATTGAGATTAGAAGATTAATTGAAAAATTTGTAGAACTTGAACAAAAATACCAAAAAGAAATAGACTTATTAAAAGATACTACTTCAGTTCACGGGAATGTTGAGGAAGTTAAAATTAATTTTTATAGCTCAGCATTATCACATTTTATTAGTATGATTCTTTTTTACAACGACCAATCTTACGATGATGCACGAATTTCAAAAGAAAAAATGTATGAAGTTTTTGAAACTCAAAAGGAACTATACAATTTTAACAAACCAAATTTTGATACTTTGCTAAATTTTACTGGTAAATCCAAAATAGCTTTTTTGAGTTTTTTAGGGAAGGGAGCGCAAAAACATGAATATGTTTTTAGCATTGATACTTTCAAGGACTTATTGGTTATTTCTGTAAACGAAAATGGTAAGTGGCTACAATATTCATCAACTGAATGGGTAGGAATAAACGGTGGATTACACGCAAAATTTGCCGTTCCAAAAATGATGAAAAAAGGCTCAATTGTTGATAATATTGAAATATTTGTTGATGGTAAACATGTCTCAAATATGAGTAAAATAGAAAGCATAGAAGATATTGCATTTGAGACTTTTAAACGTGATGAAGCTATTATTTATTTTAAGAGTTTAACAAGAACAGTTACAAAAGCAATTGCTAACGAAGCTTTAAATAAGGAACTTGATAAAAAAACTGGTGGTGGTAGTATGGGTGGATTAACCCGCTTACTTTCTGGAGCTTTAATATATTCAACTGAAAATGCCGATTTAAGGATTTCACACTACTTCCCTAGTTATGCATATGCTGGTAATGTTGAGATTAATCCAGGTGTTCATAATATTGAATTAGTTTATAAATCAAAAAATAATGCTATTATTGCGGTTGATAAATTTGAGAATTACAAAGTTGAAAAAACAAAGAATATTAATTTAATAGAAACAGTTTTACTAAAATAATAACAAACAAGAGGAAACCATGAAAAAGAACATGATTTTAATTTTAACAGCTTTAACCTTTTCAATACTTTTAATTTCTTGCGGAGGTTCAAAAAGCCTTTCTGAAACAGAAACTGGTGATATTCCAGAATGGTATTTAAACACTCCAGCTTCTGAAAATTATATTTACGAAGCTGCTTCTGCCACTTCTCGCGATATGGATCTAGCTCTGAACAAAGCCGAAACAGAAGGACGTGCTAAAATTGGTAGAACAATGGAAGCAAAAATTAATTCAATGCAAAAGAAATTTGAAGAAGAAGTTGGCGAAGGTGAAAACTCTGAACTTCTATCACAATTTACTCAAGCTACAAAAGTAATTGTATCTAAAGAATTAACAGGCAGCAGAGTTAAAGAGAAAAAATTTATAAAAGATGGTTCTAATTGGAGAACATATGTTTTAATGGAATATCCAATTGGTGCAGCACAAAAAGCATTTTTGAATAAGATCAAAGATAATAATCAATTATACACACGTTTCCGCTCAACAGATGCAATGAAAGAAATGGAAGCGGATGTTGAGAAATATGAAGAATGGAAAAAGAATAACTAAAATATCAGTCAATTTAAGATAAAAAAAACCAACATACGATTGGTTTTTTTATCTTAAATAATCAATTCTAAAGTCTATTTTTTATCAACAAAACGACTAATATATTTTACTAATTCGGCTCCTACCCTTTTAATTCTTCTTTCTGTTTGTTCATCAATACAATTATCATCCACATCAAACTTTTGATTTATATGAGCAACAGATGTGGCATTTGGTAATACATACCCACCAATATGAGAACAAACACCACGCAATGCTTCAATTGCTTTTATTGCTCCCATATCTCCATCAGCAATTCCAAGAAGTGATATTGGCTTGCCAGATAGTTCAGATGGATAACCAAGATTTTCAATTACTAGTTTAATAATACTGCTGAAACTCCCATTGTATTCAGGTGTTGCAAGCAGTGCTCCATCAGCTTCACCAACAATTTGCTGTAATCTTTTTCTTGATTCATTCATAATTCCTGAACCAGGTGCAGGTAAATCAAAATCTCTTGGATCAATTATTTTAACACTAAAATTATCATGACTTTTTATCTCATTAACAGCAATATTTAATGATTTTCTTGTGTAACTGTTTTTAGAGATACTACCAACAATTGCTACTATTTTGTAATTTTTATCGTCCAACTTATCCTTTACTATTTTTATGTTTTTTGTTCGCATAATATGCGACCAAATATATTTATTTAAATTTAAACGTGTTTAGTTTTGAATCCTTTTTTCATCCAACCTTTTGCTAAAATTAAACCAATTGGAGAAAGGATTGCGATGAAACCATAAATTAGCCACATCATTTCTGTATTCATTTCTGATGGTGCTATTCCTTCTGGACAGTAATTCATTAAAAACCATCCAGAATAAATTGAAGTTATTACCTTTGTTAAAAACCATGGAAACTGTCCTATTCCCATATAAATACCTGTCATATTTTTGGGTGCAATTTCTGCAACCCATTGTAAAAATCTTGGTTGCCACATAGCTTCACCAATAGTCATAATTACAAGATATGCCATAAGCGTATTTATATTTGGTCCAAGAGCAAGGATAAATGTAGGAGATGCCATTACGAAAGTACCAAGAATCATCATAGTATATGTATCCTTTTTTACAGTTAGCGCAGTTACAACAGGTGTAAGGACAAATATTAATAATGGATTAAGATTTACAAAGAAATCAAAATTATCGCTAACAAATCCTTCAAAAGCTCTACTTGTATAAAGTGGAAGTGTAAGCCAATTATGAGCAAAAAGAGTTTGAACTGGTATTAGAATAAAAATAAAATACATGAACCGTTTATCACGTATCGGAAAGTTTTTTAGATAAAATTTTAATTTATCTTTTGCAGACATTTCCAACATCTCATCAACTTCTTCTTCAACAAATTCAGTTTCTAAATTTTTTGCATCCGCAATTGCTTTTGCAATAGCTTTTTTTGACATTACAATTGCAACAACTGCAATTCCAACAATTGTAAACACTGAGTATGCCCAAAATACGCCATCAATTCCAAAAGATTTTCTTAAAGAAGGTTGAATTAATGCAGGAATAAATCCACCAAGATTCATCAATGCATATAGCATTGCATAACCCATTGCAGATGTTTTGGAATTAGTAAATTGCTTAACTCCTGCATAAGCAGCTGGTTGATAAATTCCATAACCAATTATAATTCCAACAATTCCAAGCATTGAAAATAAGTGAGCACCTCCCCAAAGTCCAGAACTTCCCAATGATGGTGAAAGCGCTAATATTATTCTACCAGCCAACATAAAAAAGAGTGAAATTAAAATTGCCTTTCTTAATCCAATCCAATCAACCGTTGCTCCAAGAAATAGCATTGCAATCGTAATACCAGCGGTTAAAAATCCAACCATTCTACCAGCATCAATATCATCAAGACCAATATATTGATTAAAAAATATTGCAAGCAAACCAACAATTCCAAAATAGACCAATCCTTCAATTACATAAGAAAGATTTAAGCCAAATAAGGCGCGTGAAGTGTGTGCTAAATCGATAAAGGGCTGTACCAACTCATTTAAGATTTTACCCATTCCTTGTTTTTCATTATTGTCATTCATTTTTCACCATTATTTCATTAAAGAATATTTACTTCGTTAATTAAATCTATTTCAAATCTATTTTTTACTTCTTTTTGGATCATTTTGGAAAATTCAAGAATTTTGTTTCCGCTCGTATCTCCGTAGTTTACAATAACCAAAGCTTGTTTTTCGTGAACTCCAACATCACCAATTCGTTTGCCTTTTAATCCGCATTTTTCAATTAACCAACCTGCAGAAATTTTTATGTCCGAATTACTTTCTGGAAATCCTTTTAAATCCTTGTAAATATTAGCTAAATCATCAAATTGATTTTTTGAAATAATTGGATTTTTAAAGAAACTACCTGCATTTCCAATTATTTTAGGATCTGGAAGTTTACCTGTACGAATTTGAATTACCGCTTCTCTTACTTCTTCTATAGTAATTTTTGATTCGTTTTTACCATAAAAATAATTTTTAAGTGGAGAGTAATCAAGATTAATACTATTGCTTTTTGAAAGTTTGAAAAGGACAGAAGTAATAACAAATTTATCTTTCAGTTCATTTTTAAAAATACTGTTTCTATAACCAAAATTACATTCATTATTTGAGTAGGTTTTTTCTCCCAAATCACTTAACAAAACTATATTTACACTTTCTATAATGTCTTTTACTTCCACTCCATAAGCACCAATATTTTGAATTGGAACAGCACCAACATTTCCAGGAATTAAAGATAAGTTTTCTACACCTCTCAAACCGTTATCAACACAGAATTTCACAAAACTATCCCACTCAACACCAGCATCTACTTTTATAAATATTTCTTCATCAGTTTCATTAAATTTTTCAATTTCTGAGTTATTTAATTTTATAACAATTCCATCAAAATCTTTTGTGAATAGAATATTACTCCCACCGCCGATTATTAATCTCTTCTCTGAAATGTAATTCTTATCATCTAATAATTCTTTTAATTCTGAGAGGTCATTTACTTCTACAAAATATTTTGCCTTAACATCAATATTAAATGTATTATATGGTTTAAGTGAAATGTTTTTTTCTATATGCATTTTTAAACTATTATTTTAAAAAAGTAAAGTTAAAAGTATGTAACGATAAACACAAAATTAAAAATCATTTAATTAATGTAGATTGCTTGAAATTATAAAAACTATCGCCAATTTATTTTTGTAAATAACTTACCATTCGACTGAAAAATAATAGCACCTTCTAAATCAGTGCGGTAAAGTTTTACATCACTACTCGTAAATCTATCTATAATTAATTTTGTGGGGTGCCCAAAACTATTGTTTAATCCTGCACTAATTAATCCTATTTTGGGAGAAACTTGGTCGATGAATACTTGGGATGAACTCGATTTGCTTCCATGATGACCAATTTTTAGAATATCAGATTTTAGAAACTTCCCATATTCGTTTATCATTAATCTTTCCGATTCTTTCTCAGCATCACCAACAAAAAGAATTGAATTATTTCCGTGAATAATTTTAATTATCCCACTATTATTATTTGAGTCAAAATTTATGTATTCATAATTTGTAGTATCATTTAAAATGTAAAGTCTCACGTTTCCAAAACTCATCTTTGTTTTTGAATAATAATTTAGTTTAACTTCGCAGTCATTAATAATTTGCTCTAAATCCAAATCCTTTTGTTGTGAAGAATCAATTTGTGGTTTATAAATTTCTTTAATCCATCCATTTTTTATTAAATATAAAAAGCCTTTATAGTGGTCGCTATCAACATGAGAAATAAATCCATAATCAATCTGCTTAATAGAAAGTCGTCGCAATAAAGGGGTAATAATTCTTTCGCCATTATCAAAATCTAAATTTGCATTTCCAGCGTCTATTAAAGCAGTTTTTCCATTTGGAAATTTTATAAAAATTCCATCTCCTTGACCAATATCAATCATAACAATTGAAAGCAAATTATCTGGTAAAAGCTGCTTGTCATCTATTTGTAAAATAAAGTAAAGATTCAATCCAATAAGCAAATAAAGAATAATTGATGCATAAATATTATTGAATTTCTGAATTGAATAGATTATTACTGAAAAATATACATAAAAGATAATTCCATCAATAATTGAAAAGTTTGGAATAAAAAGAAATGAAAATTGTTGTGTTCCTGTAAAATTAACAATTTCCATTAAAATATTGGTTGCCAACATATTTGCTGAACCAAAATAGATTGCCAATATTGTTGAAAAAATGGAAACAAAAATAGTCAGAACCCCTAATCCAACAATAATTCCAATAATTGGAATTACCAAAAGATTTGCAAACAATGCTATAATTGATAGTTTTTGAAAATAAATTAGTGTAAATGGAAGTGTTCCAATCTGAGCGGAAAAAGATACTGCAGAAAAAAGCAAAAGGAATTTTAGTGCTTTATTTTCTGTCTTTATTTTAGAACTAAGGATTGGATAAACAATTAAAATTGATGCAACTGCCGAAAATGATAACTGAAATCCTGGATTAAATATTTCGGCGGGATTTATCAAAAGCAAAATAAATGCTGCAATTGCAAGCGAATTTAAGGAACTATACTTTCTGTTTGACAAATAAACCATAAACATTACAACTATCATTATTGTTGCACGAAATACAGAAGCGGGTGAATTTGTAATAAGTAAAAAGCAAATTATACCAATAATTATTAAAATTGTGCGCGGATAAATTGAAACTCTACTGAATAAAAACATAAATATTAATACAATAAATCCCACGTGAAGTCCCGAAACGGCAAGGACATGAATTACTCCAGAATTTATAAAACTCTCTTTTGTTCTGTAATCAATTTCACTTCTATCAGCTAAAAGTAAGCCTTTTAAAAGTGATGCGGTTTCCCTGTTATGCAATTTATCAATTCGGTTAGAAATCCATTTGCGTGCTTCAAAAATAGAATTGTAAAATAAATTGACTGAAAAATCAGTTTGAATTACATTTTTAATTTCACGGACGTATAATATTCCAGCAATTTCTTTTGATTGTAAATATTTATAATAATCAAATTCACCAGGATTTCGTTTGTCTCTTCCCTTTCGTAATGTCCCAATAAGTTTTAATTTATTTCCAATTGCTAACTTATCATAAAGCTTTTCTAATTTTTTATTTGCTTCACTCGAAATGTTGCACTGAATTTTTGTATGAAGTGCAATTGCAGAATCATTAATATTCACAGAATCGGTACTTATTAATAATTTGAATTCATTGTTATGCAAAAGTTCTATGTTTTCAATTTTTCCCGAAATTACTGTTTTTGAAATTTTTGTTTTTTCAAATGGATATTGAACATTTCCATTGTCACAAATTGACGAATAAACAGAACCAAATAAAATACTACTTAATAAGAATAAGAAAGCAGAGAATTTATTTTTTTTGATTTGAAGTAAAATGGCAATAATTGTGATAATAACAAAAGATGAAAAGATATATTGAAAAGGAAATGAAAAGGAATTTGCACCTAAAATTCCAAAGACAAAAAACAAAACATATTTAATTAAAGGATAATCTTTCATTATAATATTCTATTTAATAACTTTTTGTGCTTTCTTTATATAATTCAATTACTGCGGATTTAATTTGGCTTAAATTTTTTATTCTTTCACGTAATTTTAAAGCGCCAAATCCAGCAGAAATAGTTAAAGTAGGATTGTTCGTGTGACCTTTAACTCCAATATTTTCGAGATTTCCATGATCGGAACAAATTAAAAGAGTTGTTTCATCAGTAATCTGTGAAATTATAGTAAAAAGAAATCTATCTAAATCATCAAGCAAAATTTCAGATTCATCTTTATTTCTACCATGTCCTAGATGGTCTGTAAAAAAATATTCAAAAAGAGTAAAATTGTTTTCAGAAGTAATTCTAAGTAACCTTTCTGCAGCAACTTCTGGTGTGATTGTTGGAATATTATATTTTAATTTTGTATTCCACCTTCTGTTTGTAATATCAGACGAGACAGCGTTTCCACTTAATAAATCATCCAAACCAAATAATTTAAAATTACTGTATAATGCCATTAAAGTAGTTACATTTAATCTTTTTCTTCCAGAATTTATATAATCAAAAAATATTTTTGGAAATGCATTTGCAAAACTGGCTTTCATATTATTTTGATTAAAATAATTGAAAATGTTTTCACTTTCGATTATTGGTTTAAGTGTGGAAAATGGGAAAGGTCCAAAATGTTTACCAATAATTTTTGAAGCATTTACACCACAAAATATCGAAGTTTGTCCTGTGCCACTTTGGGGTAAACCTTCAACACCCAAGTTGGCATCAACTGGAAATAAAAATCGGTTTTGTTTGGAAATAGACTGGGTTTCTAAATGTGGAGTTTCACCGAATATTTCATTCAAAAATCTAAAACTATTTTGAAAAAATGGATTATTAACAGAATCATTTTTTCCAATTCCAACTCCATCAAGAAATATTAAAAGCGTTGAATGCATCATTTAGTCCAAAAATGGAATAAACAGAAATGTAATTGCCAATATTATTGAAAATATGATTGTTACAATAATTGAATAAATTTTACTTTTTGATTGAATGTAATTCCCAATTCCAAAAAGGATTAGCGACCAAATTAATACCAATATTTCCATAATCAAAAATGAATAGGCTGCTGTTTCTTTAATTATAAATGGTGATGGATTTGAAAAAAGCCAAAATTTACCAAATAATGCAAATTCAATTGGTAAAATTAAAATCAAAAAGAGAATTATAGGTATTTGTGTAAAGACTAAAATGGCTAAATTATCTTTATATCGTGTGTTAACATTTCTGCTTTTTAATATTTTTTTTTGTATAAGAGGGAAAACAATTATCAAAAAAAGAATAATTGCAAACCCAATTCCAAAATTTGCACTTAAATATTTTTGATAATTTACTGGTTCAATTAAAACAGATTGAGAAAAAAAAGATGAAAAAACAAATTTTGTGACTAGTAGTAATAAAAGAAATGTTAGATAATTTTTGTGTTCTGAAAAAACTATGCGCTTTATTGCTTTTGTAGGAGTTTCAATCAATTGCCATATTGTTAAAAATAAATCAATATTTGGAGTTTTATCGCGAAGCAAAGAGCCGCAATTTGAACAGCTCAATTTAAAATAATCATTTTCAGAATGGCAATTTTCACATATAATTTTGTTTTTCATTTTTGCTCATCTCAAATTTTTACTAAATACTAACTTTTTTGACGTGTTATAGATTTAATTGTTGGAAAGCAAAACAAATCAAGAAAAATGCTTCTAAAATTTAAATCTAAAACCAAGCTCTGGTTGATGAGTTATTTGATTTTCAATTACATCAAAATCAAAAAGTTGAGCATCAACATAAGCATCTACTAAATTCAATAAATATGAAATCCCTAAAATTAAAGCATATTTATCACGATCATCACGATAAGCATCTCTTGCTTCTCGATAATAACTAACCCCTATTCCATTATTTAAACTTTTTGTATATAAATCACCATACTCTTTGTATAATTTATTATTTTCAATATAAAGATATGTGAACCAACCTAGAACACCCCATACAACTGGAATTTTCCAATAAGCTTCGTTATAAAACTGACCCCAACCTGGAATTAATGCACTTCTGCCAACTGCTCCCCATGGTGATTTTGCCATTATAAAAGTTGTATCGTTTTGCTCAATTGTTTGTAACGAATCATCGATAGTTTGCCCATTTAATGTAGCAATCATAAAAAATAGAACGAACAGTATTTTAATACTAATTGTTTTCAATTGAATCAAAAAGGTCTAATAATCTGTCTAATTCGTCATCGGAATAAAATTCAATAGAAATAGTTCCCGAATTATCTTTTTTCTGTTTGCAAATTACCTTTGTCCCAAATATTCCTCTAAGTTTTTCTTCAAGACTTGCATTAGAAATATAATCAATTGATCGTGTTTTATCATCTTCCTTTTCATGTGGTGGTTTTGTTTTAATTATTCCGTCTTTAACTAATTGCTCAACATTACGTACGGACAATTTTTCTTTTAGAATTTTTTCAAAGATTTCTAATTGGGATTTTTCGTCGGATAAACCCAAGATTGCTCGAGCATGCCCAGCACTTATTTTGTTATCTATTAATGCTTGTTGAATTACATTTGGAAGTTTTAACAATCTCATTGAATTTGTTATAGTAGACCGTTCTTTTCCAACTTTATTTGCAATTTCTTCTTGCGAAAGATTGCATTCAATCATCAATTTTCGGTACGTTTTTGCAATTTCAATAGCATTTAAGTCTTCACGTTGCACATTTTCAATTAATGCCAAAGCCAGCATTGCTTCTTTTGTATCAACTTTAATTATGTATGCAGGAATATCTTTTAAACCAATTTCCTTTGAAGCACGTAATCTTCTTTCACCAGATACTAACTCAAAATGCTTATCCACCCTTCTAACAGTAATTGGTTGAATTAATCCATTTTCAATAATAGATTTTTTTAATTCATCCAAAGCACCAGGTTCAAAATTTGTACGTGGTTGATAAGGATTAGGAAGAATATTATTTGTTGGTATTTTTGACAAAATATCAACAGAGGCACCATCATCTCGGATAATTTCAGATTCCGAAATTGTAATTTTTTCGTCCAAACTTTCCTTATTGAAATTTGGATTAATTAATGCTCCAAGTCCGCGACCTAAACCAGTTTTCATTTTACTCATCTATTTTCTTTATTTTTGTTCGTTCAATCAATTCAGCAGCTAACTGCATATAGTTTTTTGCACCAGTTGAAATAGAATCGTATAGCAGAACTGGTTTTGCATGACTTGGAGCTTCAGAAATTCTAACATTTCTATGAATTACAGCTTCAAATACTTTTTCACCAAAATATTTATTTACTTCTTCTCTAACTTGGTTAGAAAGTTTTAACCTCTGATCAAACATGGTTAAAAGTACGCCTTCAATTGAAAGATTAGGATTTAAATTTTTTCGAACAAGATTAATTGTATTTAAAAGTTGTCCTAATCCTTCAAGTGCAAAATATTCGCATTGAACTGGAATTATAACAGAATCGGAAGCAGTTAACGAATTTAAAGTCAACAAGCCCAACGAAGGTGGACAGTCAATAAATATGAAATCGTACTTGCTCCTCAAATTTGACAAAGGTTCTGTTAATTGATGTTCTCTATTCTCTACCGAAACAAGTTCAATTTCTGCTCCAACCAAATCAATAGTTGAAGGAAGAATATCTAAAAATGGCATGTAAGTAGATTGAATTGCATTTTCAGCATTTTCCAAACCCATTAAAACATCATACACTGAAGGATTATTTATTTCAACTCCTAATCCAGAAGAAGAATTAGCTTGAGGATCAATATCAACTAATAAAGTCCTATATTCAGCGGCAGCTATCGATGCAGATAAATTTATAGCAGTTGATGTTTTTCCAACACCACCTTTTTGATTTGCAATTGAAATTATTGGCATATTTCCTATCTATCAATTTTATTAGCCCAACTTCGTTAATAATTATATTTAATACAAAAAAAGTTGGGTTTCATTTGTAATTATTATTTTCAATTTTTATAATTCTATTTCTTGACCGTATTCTAATACAATCGCTTTTTTGCCTATTGATTCTACTTTTAACTTAAATTCTTTTGGATTTACTTCAATAACTGGAAATGTATTATAATGAATAGGAATTGAAACATCAGCTTTTAAAAATTCGGTTGCTTTTACTGCATCATTTATTCCCATTGTAAAATTATCACCAATTGGAAGCAAAGCATAATCAATTTTATTCATTTCACCTATTAATTGCATATCCAAAAATATTCCCGTATCACCTGCATGATATATGGTTTTATTATCTATTGTAATAATAATTCCAGCAGGTTCACCACCAAAATGATTGTCAGGAGTAAGTGACCCGTGATGAGCAATTGTAAATTTTACCCGCCCAAATTCAAACTGGTGACTTCCACCTATGTGCATATTATGAGCTTTCAAACCATTTTCGATACAATAATTAGCAAGCTCGTTTACTGCAATTACTGTTGAATTATGTTTTTTGGCAATTTTAAATGTATCACCAAGATGATCACCATGAGCGTGTGTGAGCAAAATATAATCAGCTTTTACTTCATCCGATTTAACTGGAGAAGTAGGATTTCCATCTAAAAACGGGTCAATCAAAATGACTTTTCCGCCATCAGTCGTAATTTGAAAAGCAGAATGTGAAAAATATTTAAGTTTCATGATTTACTCCATTTTGATAAATCTAATTCCACTAATTTCAGTTCTTTAATTTAATATTTTAATTATTATAATTCAGAATTGTTTTTTGTGCTTTTCAAAAGAACTCTTAAAAAGCCAATAATTGCCTGAAAAGGACGCATTTTGCTTTTATTGTCATTGTAAATTATTGGGATATTAACATACCCAATTGATTTATTGTTTAATGAAGCATTTATTAGCATTTCTGTTTCGGCTTCAAAACCTGTTTCAAATGGTAAAATTGATTTAATAATATCTTTTTTAAATGCACGATAGCCACTTTGACTGTCTAAAATTCTAATTCCAATTCTTTTTGAAAGTAACCAACTTGTTAGTTTATTACTAATAATTCTGTGAAAAGGCATTCCTTTTAGTGAACTTAATCTATTGCCAACTACAACATCAAAATCACTAATAGCTTCAGCAAATTCTGGAATTTGTTCAGGCAAATGTTGTAAATCGGCGTCAATTGTAATAATTATATCGCAATTATATTCAAGAGCTTTCATAAGTCCAACTTTTAACGAAAATCCTTTTCCTCTATTTTTGCCGTTTGAAAGCAAAATTATTTTATCATTTGGCTCAAGTAATTCTTTACTTCCATCTATAGAGCCATCATCTACACAAATAATTGTGGAAGAATATGGATAAACCCTTTGTAAAAGTTCATCTAGAAAATCAATTTCATTATAAATTGGAATTACAACGCAGATATTATTTTGATTTGTTGAAAAGCTCAAAAATGCCTTTTAATCCTTTATGTTGTTTTGATTCAATACGTCTTGTTAAATATTTACGGACAGAATCGCGTGATAAGCCTCTGTATAATTTACCATCTTCTGCAATTGAAATAGAACCAGTTTCCTCTGAAACAATTAAACATATTACATCTGCCTGCTCTGTCATTCCAAGTCCTGCTCTATGCCTCATACCAAGTGGTAATTTATCAAATTTTGTTGAATTTGAAAGTGGAAGAGTACAACGTGCAGCAAGAATTATATTGTTTTTCATAATTACGGCACCATCATGCAAAGGTGAACGAGGGAAAAATATTGACCTAAGTAAATTAACACTTACTTCTGAATTTATTCTTTCACCAGTGTCAATAAAACTTTTTATTCCAATTGTCCGCTCTAAAACTATAAGTGCTCCATGTTGGTGTTGCGACATTTCAAAAGCCGCTGTAGTTAAAATATCGGCTACTTCATCTTCAGTTTCATCGCGTTTAAAAAATTTTGACCCAAAAGGCTGCTTTCCAAGAAGCAACAAAAATCTTCTAATTTCAGGCTGAAATAAAATAATAAAAGCAATTACCCAAATATCGGTTAATAATTTTAATAACCATCCAAGTGCTTTTAAGTTACCAGCTTGAGCAATAAATGAAAAGAAAAGGACAACAATTAGTCCAAGAAAAATTTGTGCAGCAATTGTCCCCTTAATAATTGAATGAATTTTATAGATTATAAATGATACCATCGCAATATCAAGTAAATCCAAAAAAGTAAAGGACATAAATCCTATTTTAAATATCTCAAACATTTATTATCAATTTGTTAGTAATTTGTTTATTTTTTTTAATTGCACAGCGTTTTTAACATTATGTGTGCGAACTATTTTTGCGCCTTTATTAACTGCATCTGTTTCAAGAATAATAGTTGCTATATCTCTGTTTTCAATTTCCAAATTTAACGATTTTCCAATTAAAGATTTTCGAGAAACACCAATTAATAAAGGACTTTCTAATTGTTGAAATTTAGCTAAATTTCTTAGTAATTCATAATTATGATTTACCCTCTTCCCAAATCCAATGCCCGGGTCAACAATAATTGATGAAACTCCTTTAGCTTTTGTTGAATTAATTTTGTTCATTAAATACTCATACACTTCTTCAAAAACATTTTCGTATTTTGGATTTTCTTGCATTGTTCTCGGTTTGCCTTGCATGTGCATAATTACAATTGAAGCATTATATTTTTTTACTACTTCCAGCATATTTTCATCTGCCAAACCAGAAATATCATTTATAATTTTGGCACCTTTTTCTAATGCAGCTTGGGCAACTAACCATTTTGTTGTATCAATTGAAATAATTGCATTGGGTTTGTGTTTAAGTATGTTTTCTATTGTTGGAATTGTTCTGTTAATTTCTTCTTCAACTGAAACTTCTTCGGCACCAGGTCTCGAAGATTCTCCTCCAATATCAATAATATCTGCACCATCTTCAATCATTTGAAAGGCATGCTCAGTTGCCAAATTTAAGTTAAAATATTTCCCTCCATCAGAAAATGAATCTGGAGTGACATTTAATATGCCCATTACATAAATTTGATTATCTGAAATGAGTTTTTGATAGAAATTGTTTGACAAAGGATTATCCAATATTATTTTGCTATTCGAACTTTAACATATTTTCTAAAAGAGCTGTTCTATTTTCTACAATATTTATATATTCTTGATTAATTTCAAAACCTATAAAATTTCTGTTGCTTTTTAATGATGCAACTGCTGTTGTACCACTACCGATAAATGGATCAAGAATAACATCTGATGTAAATGAATATAATTGGATTAATCTATAAGGTAAATCAACAGGAAAAGGAGCTGGATGACCAATTCGCTTTGCAGACTCTGCATTAAAAGTCCATATAGATTTTGTCCATTCCATAAATTCTTCACGCGAAATGGTGTCCTTCTTAATTCCCATTTCAACTTTGCTTCTTTCTCTTTTGTAATCACCTTTCGAAAATACTAGAATATATTCGTGAATATCTCTTAAAATAGGATTTGAAGCTGACATCCAACTTCCCCAAGCAGTTGAAGGGCTGGCACTAGAAGCTTTATTCCAAATTATTTCACCACGCATATTAAATCCAATATCGAGCATAATTTTTGAAATATAGTCGGATAAAGGAATATATGGTTTTCTACCTAGATTTGCTAAATTGATACATGCTCGACCTCCATTTACTAAAACTCGATAGGTTTCTGCAAAAACGTTTCTTAACATTTCCAAATATTCATTTAAGGAAAGATCTTCATCATAATCCTTTGAAACATTATAAGGTGGTGATGTAATCATTAAATGCACTGAGTTATTAGGTATCATCGACATATCAACAGCGGAACCCAAAATTGTACTATTCAAAAGTTGTTTTGGAAATATATTACTTTCTTTTTGAACTTCCTTTGTTTGACCAAGCTCATTATACAACTTGGAATTATAAAATTTACTAGAATCATGGTTGCTTCTTCCATTTGTCCCAAATGAACTCGAGACGGTTCCTTTTATATTACTATTCTTTTTAATCATAAATCACTTATTTATTAGGTTAAGAAATTTCTCTGCTCTTGCAATATCATTTTCTTGGTTAGCAGCAATTAATATTATTTCTCCTAACCATCTTTTTGGTAGCATTGAAGAAAAGAAATTCATGTCTGAATTTACAATATCTATAATGTAATTACTCAGCTGATTATATTCACTAAAAGTTTGAAAACCATTTCCAGTTGAGTTTGTAATGTATTCACTAGATGGATTTGGATATACAGAAATAAATCCTTGTATAATTCCAGATTTCTTTAAATAATCGACTTTATTTAAGTATGACTTTGTTATAGGACTGTTTCCAATTACGATTATTGGAATTTTTGTTGACTCACTTCCAGAGACTCTAATATTTATTGATTTACCAATGGCTTTTAACATTGAATCAGAGCGTAAAATTGATGGATTTCCTTTATGAGTTTTATAATCACCTATAAAATTTATATTATTATCTTCATAAATATAATTATTCACAATACTCATTTTGATTTCTATAAGAAGTTTAATGTTATCTGCTTTTTGGTGGGTCTCATTTGAATTACAAAATGCCAAATCAGCATTACTTTGAGTTGATAATCCCAATTCATTGCAAACTACACCATTAACTGCATAATATCCTAACTCTGCAGCAATTGGTTGAAAAAATTCTTTTGCCCATTTCTCTGTAAATTGTCCAATTAGGGAATTTCTACTATTTAATAATTGCCCTTCTGCTTGTTCTCCCTTAGGAAAATATGCAAAATATTTACCTCTCAATTTATAAAATAGTTGCTCAGCTGTTGCGAAATTCTTCAAAGCGGCAGTAAAAAATTCTTTCTCAATGTCTTCATTCCAAAAACTCATAATCCCTCGAAATTATTTAATATAACATATTATAAAGAAATCAAATTTTTCAACTCAGTTGCTGCAGCAGAGATATTATCTTGTCCAAAGATTGATGAACCAGCAACAAAAATATCACAACCAGCATTTGCAACTTTATTAATATTTTGAGCCGAAATTCCTCCATCAATTTCTATTTCAAAATTGAGTTTCTTTTCTTCTCTTATTTTTGCTAATTCAGATATTTTGTTTAAGGTTGATTCAATAAATTTTTGTCCACCAAAACCTGGATTTACGGACATAATTAGTACAAAATCAACAAACTCTAAAATTTCACTTAATGTATTTACTGGTGTCGAAGGATTTAATACAACTCCAGCTTTTGCACCTAATTCTTTAATTTTTGCAATAGTTCTGTTTAAATGCACAACTTCTTCTTGATGTACTGAAATATAATTTGCACCAGCGTTTATAAAATCCTCAATAAAATTATCGGGGTCTTTTATCATCAAATGAACATCAATTGGCAATTTTGTGACTTTACGAACAGCTTTTACAACAACTGGTCCAAAAGTGATATTTGGAACAAACTTTCCATCCATAATATCACAATGAATTATATCGGCTCCTGCAATTTCTACATAACGTATTTGCTGTGCAAGATTTGAAAAATCGGCAGAAAGAATTGAAGGAGCAATTTTTTTCATTTAGTTACCTATTACTTTTTGAAATAACTACGTTTACACTATCACCAATATTTAATAGATTATCTTGAGATGGAACTTGACTAATAATTGTATTTGGCAATAATGTAGGTGATGAAATATATGATTTACTGCCAAGTTTAAGACTAAATCTGTGCAAAATTTTAATTGCTTCTTTTTCAGATTTAGCAATTAAATTAGGAACACGCACCATACCTATTCGTGGTCCAACACTAATTTTTAATCTAATAGAATCCCCTTTTTCTACCTGCGTTTCAAAAGGAAATTCTTGTTCAACAACTGTTCCCATTGGTAATTCAGAACGTACTTCGTCAATGCTTTTTACAAATAGTCCAATTCTTTCTAAATTTACACTTGCATCACGGTATGTTTTCCCAACAAGTTGAGGCATTTCAATAATTGGCTCACCACCACTAATATGCAAATAAACTCTTCGATTTTCTTTTACATTAGTGCCAGCATAAGGTTTTTGAAATATCACTTCATTTTCCTTAAATCTTGCATCATACCTTGGGCCAACAACAATTGGGGTTAATTTTAAGTCTTCAATTGTTTTAATTGCAATATCTTTATTTAATCCAACAACATTTGGAAGTAGTAATTCATTAGCCTGCACAATTGAAGGCATTAAATAATTATTTATTCCAAAAAATACTCCAACAACAATAATTACTAAAATTATTGCAAGTACTATTAACAGTCTAACAAGTTTTTTTATTTTAATTGTATTAATCATTTAATGTCGTATAAAATTTAGTTTTCATTTATGTGGTAGTTTTAATTTTTAAATATATTAAATGAAGTTTTGTTAGACAAACAATTACTTTTTTTTTGAACCCAAATAGTTTTATATATTCTTTAAATTTTCTTTTATCTATTTTTTATGCAATTATTTTATCATAGTTTGAAAAATAGATAAAAACATTTTTGTTTTCATTTCTAAATCTAGTAGTGTGGAATTATTTTTAATTGTGAAATCTGCCAGATTTTCTTTTTCATTTTCGGGTATTTGGAATTGCATTCTTTTTCTTATTTCTATCTCGGATAAATTGTCACGTTTTTTTATTCGCTCAATTCTTGAATTTTCATTGGATGTGACCAAAAGAACATAATCTAAAATTCCATCCACTTCTGCTTCATAAATTAATGCAGCTTCTACAAATACAATTTTGCTCTTTTTAAATTCTATATTCATTAATTCATTAATTTTTTCAACCATTGGGGGATGAACAATTGAGTTTAATATGTTAATACTTTGAACAGAAGAAAAAGCTTTTGAAGCAATATAAATAGTATTTAATTTATCATCACAATAGGATTTTTCACCAAATTCTGAAATAATTAATTCTTTAACTGACTCATCTTCAAACATAATTTGTTTTGCAATATTATCAGCATTCAAAACAACATAACCATTTTTCTCAATAATTTTGGAAACATGTGACTTCCCAGTACCAATTCCACCAGTAATTCCAATTTTCACAGATTAATTCCTCAAATAGTAGAAATATATTTAATTATTTTTTGTAATATTTTAATGCATCTGGTAAAAGTTCACGTAAATTTTCAATTCTTGTTTCATCAGATGGATGTGTACTTAAAAATTCAGGCGGTGCTGAACCAGATTTTTTTGTAGCCATTCTTTTCCAGAAATCAATTGCACCTTGTGGATTATATCCAGCAATGGCCATAAATATTAATCCTAAATGGTCAGCTTCATTTTCATGTAATCTACTAAAAGGTAACATAACACCTAATTGAGTTCCAACACCAAAAGCTGTCATCCAAAGCTGTTGCGTCTCTTGTGGTTTATCTTTTAGTGCAATAGATAATCCCATTCCTCCTAACTGAGCAACTAAACCTTGACTCATTCTTTCGGCACCATGTTCTGCAATTGCATGAGCAATTTCGTGTCCCATAACTACAGCAACACCTAAGTCATTTTCACAAACTGGTAATATTCCAGAGTAGAATACAACTTTTCCTCCTGGCATACACCAAGCATTTATTTCATTATTTTCTATTAAATTAAATTCCCATTGATAGCCATCCAACTGGTTAGATAATTTTTGTTGGGCAAAATATTGTTCAACTGCTTTTTGGATTCTTGATCCAACATTTTTAATCATAAATGAATTTTGTTTATCATTGCTTAGTTTGTTTTCTTTTAAAAATTGATCATATTGCTGATAACTTGCAGACATAATTTCTGAAGCTGGGATTATACTTAATTGTGATCTACCAGTAATTGGAACAATACTGCATGAAATTGAAAATATAGAAAGAAATATTATACAAATTGTTTTAACATACGTTTTCATTTTTTCCTCTAAATTATGTGAGAATATTTTTTAATATGAAAAAAATATCATAAGTAAAAATAGCTAATTATATTTAGTTTAATTGCACTATTTTTTATTTAAGTATTTCTTTTACAAGTATTTGCAATTAAAAAATGACTTAGTATTTTAAGCATTTAAATATGTTTAAAAAGTTATGTTAATTATAAATCCACACTAATTTAATAGTTTTATTGGTCCTAAATAATTTAAAACTCGTTTTAATTATGAGTTTTCTTATTTTTGTTGTAAATAATTTGGAGTAAATAATGGCTGATACAATATTTAAGAAAATTATCAACAAAGAAATACCCGCTGATATAGTTTTTGAATCTGAGACTGTTTTAGCATTCAGAGATATAAATCCTAAAGCGCCAACTCATATTTTGATAATTCCAAAACTAGAAATACCTACAGTTCGAGAACTAAATGGAAAAGAGCATGGCCCATTATTAGGTGAAATGATTGATGCTGCAAATTTAATTGCTAAAAATGAAGAAATTTCTGCTGATGGATTTCGTTTAGTCTTTAATTGCGGCAACAATGGCGGACAAGAAGTATATCATTTGCACATGCATTTGCTTGGTGGAAGACAAATGACTTGGCCAGCTGGGTAAATTTATTCTTGAAATAATCTTGTAATAATTTTATTTATTCAAATATTCGTTTACATTTTTAGCTACTGTTCGTCCTTCATTAATTGCCCAAACTACAAGCGATTGCCCGCGACGCATATCACCAGAGGCAAATATTCCATCAATATTTGTCATATATTTATCGTCTGTTTCTACGTTATTTCTGTCATTTGTTTTAATATTCAATTCAGTTAAAAGATTATTTTTAGATGTTCCTTCAAAGCCCATTGCGAGAAGCACCAAATCCGCTTCAACTTCAAACTCAGAATCTGGAATTTCCACCATCTTTTTTCGTCCAGTATTTGGATCAGGGTTTTCAAATTTAACTCGTGCAATTTTTATTTTTTTTACATTACTACCATCACCAATAAATTCCTTTGACAAAACTGAAAATTCCCTTTTGCAGCCTTCTTCGTGTGATGAAGAAATTCTATCAATAATATCCCATTCTGGCCATGGATTATTAATGCTTCTCATTTTGGGGGCTTGAGGAAAAAGTTCTAAATTTAATACTGATTTTGCACCTTGTCTTATTGCTGTGCCAATACAATCCGAGCCTGTATCACCACCACCAATAATAATAACGTTTTTCTGTTTTGCAGATATTTCATCATCAGTAAAAATTCTCTTTCCGTTTCTTCTATTTTGTTGTTTTAGAAAATCCATTGCAAAATGAATTCCTTTAAATTCTCTTCCCTTTATTGGCAAATCGCGTGGTTGTTCTGCACCACCGCAAAGAATAATTACATCAAATTCACTTTTTAATTCTGATAAAGTTATATCAACTCCAATTTCAATCTTAGTTTTAAATTCTACTTTTTCTGTTTTCATAATTTCAATTCTTCTTTCGATAATATTTTTTTCTAATTTGAAATCTGGTATTCCCAAAGCCAACAATCCACCAATAACTTCATTTTTTTCAAAAACAGTTACCAAATGCCCAAACTTGTTTAATTGGTCGGCAGCTGCAAGTCCCGAAGGACCAGAGCCAACAATCGCAATTTTTTTTCCACTTCTAATTTTAGGTAATGTTGGGGTAACTAAACCATTTTGAAATGCGTTTTCAATAATTGCTTTTTCAATATTTTTAATATTTACCGCTGGAGTATTGATTGCAAGAACACATGAACTTTCGCATGGTGCTGGACAAACTCTTCCGGTAAATTCTGGAAAATTATTTGTGCTTAATAATCTTTTTGCTGCGTCATTCCATTTATTTTTATATATCAAATCATTCCATTCTGGAATTAAATTATCAACAGGGCATCCTGATTGGCAAAATGGAGTTCCACAATCCATACATCTAGCACCTTGTAATTTAATTTCTTTGTCGGCAAGTTCAATTGTAAATTCATTAAAATGATTGATCCTTGAATTAACATTTTCCTTTTTCACTTCCAATCTTTTATATTTTAAGTAACCTTTAACTTCACCCATAATTTATTCCAATATATTTTTTTCTTATTAGTTAATAATTAAAATCTTAATAAATATTTTTCTGTCATTCCTACATGTTTTTAGCGGGAATCTTTCACTTACTGAGATTCCAAAAGGAGCATTAAGAAATAACACATTCTCTACAAATATCTTTCTTACCCGCTTTCTAACAAATTAAAATAAGTCTTAAGTGTTTTTAATGAGTTCTCAACTTTAGCTCACATATAACTTTATACTTTCAACTTTTTTTTCATTTACTCTTCTATAGTCTTTTGGATAAACTTTTATAAATTGTGGTAAATATTTTTCCCAATTCAAAAGTATTTTTTCGGCAACTGTACTTTTTGTATAAGCCTTATGTTTTTGAATTAATGATTTCAATTCATAAACGTCTGCTTCTGCATCAACATTAAATAATTCAACCATTTCAGAATTATAAAGTTTATTAAAATTACCCGATTTATTCCAAACATAAGCTATTCCCCCACTCATTCCTGCGGCAAAGTTTTTACCAACATCACCAAGCACAACAACTGTTCCGCCAGTCATATATTCACAACCGTGGTCACCAATTCCTTCAACAACAGCTTTTGCCCCGCTATTACGAACTGCAAATCTTTCTCCAGCTTTTCCACGCAAATACATTTCACCAGTAATTGCACCATATAAAACTACGTTTCCAACAATTATATTTTCCTCTGCAATAAATGTAGAATCTTCTTGTGGAACAACAATAATTTTTCCACCTGATAAACCTTTTCCTACATAATCATTTGTATCGCCTTCAAGCCGGAAAGTAATTCCATTAGCTAAAAATGCACCAAAACTTTGTCCAGCAGTTCCTAAAAAATCTATTTCAATTGTATCTTCTGGAAGTCCAGCCATTTCATATTTTTTTACAATATACGAACTTAGCATAGTTCCTACAGATCTATTTGTGTTGTTAATATCAACACTAAATCTAACTGGAGCTTTTGTTTGAATTGATTTTCTACAAGCAGAAATTAATTTATTATCCAAAGCAAATTCTAGCTCGTGGTCTTGCTTAAGTGCATTGCGCACAAGTGTACCATGAGGAACATCGGTGCGATGCAAAACATTTGTAATATCAATGTTTTTCAACTTCCAATGATTTGTTATTTCTGCCATTTCAAGTAAATCGACTCGTCCAATCAATTGATTTACTGTATTAAATCCAAACTCAGCCATTATTTCACGAACTTCCTCTGCAATAAATCTAAAAAAGTTAATTATATGTTCTGGCTTTCCTTGAAACTTTTTTCTTAATTCTGGGTCTTGAGTTGCAATACCTACTGAACAAGTATTTAAGTGACAGTTGCGTTGCAAAACACAGCCAAGCGTGACAAGTGCAGAAGTTGCAAACCCAAATTCATCAGCGCCAAGAAGTGCTGCAATTGTCACATCTCTACCAGTTTTTAATTGACCATCTGCTTGAATTCTTACACGCTCTCTCAAATTATTCATTATTAAAACTTGTTGTGTTTCAGCAAGTCCAAGTTCAAGTGGCAATCCAGAATGCTTTATTGAAGTTTGGGGCGAAGCACCAGTTCCACCATCAAAGCCACTAATTAAAATATGATCAGCTTTACCCTTTGCAACGCCAGCAGCTATTGTACCAACTCCAACTTCGGAAACAAGTTTTACGCTAATATCGGCTTCTGGATTTGCGTTTTTTAGGTCATGAATTAATTGTTTCAAATCCTCAATTGAATAAATATCATGATGAGGTGGAGGAGAAATTAGTCCAACTCCAGCAGTAGTGCCTCGGGTTTTAGCAATTTCTTCTGAAACTTTATGACCCGGAAGCTGCCCTCCCTCTCCAGGTTTTGCTCCTTGAGCCATTTTAATTTGAATTTGATCAGCATTTACGAGATATTCAATTGAAACTCCAAACCTACCTTGTGCAACTTGCTTAATTCTGCTTCTTTTTAAATCTCCATTTGCATCTTTAACAAATCGTGATTTATCCTCACCGCCTTCACCAGTATTTGAAAACCCTCCAATTCTGTTCATAGCAATTGCAATAGTTTCATGAGCTTCTCGTGAAATTGAACCATAGCTCATCGCTCCAGTCGCAAATCTTTTCATAATTTCTTCAACTGCTTCAACTTCTGAAATATCAATCGGTCTTCTTTTTCTAAATTGCAAAAGACTTCTAATGGTTGATAAATTTTTGTCGCGATTATTTACAAGTTCGGAATATTTTTTAAACATTGAATAATCATTTAATCTAACAGCTTGTTGCAACAATGTTATTGTATCTGGATTCCATTGATGATATTCCCCTTTTGCACGCCATTTGTAATTTCCACTTGATTCAAGTATCTCATTTTGTTTATTATTTTTAAAAGCAATTTCATGTCGTCTTAAAGTTTCTTCCGTTATTGTTTTCATTCCAATTCCACCTATACGTGATGATGTACCAGTAAAATATTTTTTGATAAATTTTACATTTAATCCAACTGCTTCAAAAATTTGAGCAGCGCTATATGATTGAATAGTTGAAATTCCCATTTTGGAAATTATTTTAAATAATCCTTTTCTAACTGCCTTTAAATAATTTTTCTCTGCAATTTTATAATCAGATAATTTATAATTTCCACAATCAAATTCATTTTTTATTGTTTCAAAGGCTAAGTAAGGATTAATAGCATTAGCCCCATAACCTAGTAAAACAGCAAAATGGTGTAATTCACGTGCTTCACCAGTTTCAATAACAATGCTTGCCAATGCACGCTTTCCATCTCTGGTTAAATAATGATGTAATCCAGAAACTGCTAGTAATGAAGGAATTGGTACATTGTTTTCATTAACTCCTTTATCCGAAAGTATAATATTTGTAAAACCATTTTCAATTGCTTTATCAGCTTCTTTAAATATTGATTTTAACTTTCTCTTTATTGCTTTTAAGCCATCTTCTTTTGAAAAAAGGATTGAAATTGTATATGATTTTAATTTATTATCACTTATCTGTTTTATTTTCTTCAATTCACTATTAGTTATTATTGGTCTTTTAAGTCTCAATCTTTTTGCGTGTTCTGGAGTTTCTTCTAACAAATTTTGTTCAGCTCCAAGAAGGACATCTTCTCCCATAATTATTTCTTCTCGGATTGAATCGATTGGTGGATTTGTTACTTGTGCAAATAATTGTTTAAAATAATTAAATAATAATTGTGGTTCTCTACTCAAAATTGCTAAAGGAGTGTCGTTTCCCATTGAACCAGTTGCTTCAATTCCATCATCAACCATTGTATTTAATATTGTTTTAATATCCTCAAAACTATATCCAAAAGCTTTTTGTTGAATTTTAATGCTTTCATCATCAAAGAAAAATTCATATTCTAATTCTGGAAGTGTATCAAGTTCAAGCATATTTTCATTTAGCCATTTTCCATAAGGTTTTCTATTTGAATATTTTTCTTTGATTTCAGAATCATCAATAATTCTTCCTTCCTCAATATCAATTAAAAAAATCTTTCCGGGTTGAAGTCGCCCTTTATTAATTATATCACAATTAGGAACATGCAAAACTCCAGCTTCTGAGGCCATTATTATTTTTTTGTCCTTAGTTTCCCAGTAACGAGCAGGTCGTAATCCATTTCTATCCAAAATTGACCCAATATATTTCCCATCAGTAAAAGCAACCGCCGAAGGTCCGTCCCAAGGTTCCATTAAAGCAGAGTGATATTTATAGAAATCTTTTTTCTCTTGATTCATATTTTTATCACCACTCCAAGCTTCTGGTATCATCATCATTAATGCATGAGGCAGTTCACGTCCACTAATAATTAATAATTCCAAAGCATTGTCAAAAGTTGCAGAATCACTTCTTCCTGGAGCAACAATTGGATAAATATTTTTCAATTTTTCACCAAAATATTTACTTTTAAATTGTTGCTCACGTGCATTAAATCTATTCACATTTCCTCTAAGCGTATTAATCTCGCCATTATGAGCAATAATTCTATATGGATGAGCTAAAGACCAAGTTGGGAAAGTATTTGTACTATAACGAGAATGAACTAACGCAATTGCCGATTCAACATTTGGATTTTTGAAATCGATAAAATAATCACGAAGCTGAATTGCTCTTAACTGTCCTTTATATACCAGTATTTTGCTTGAAAGCGAGCAAACATAAAAATGTTTTTTTTGCTGAACCTCAGTTTTACTTACACTTAACCAAATCTTTTTTCTTATATAAAATAATTTTTTCTCAAAATCTTCAATTTTAGTGTCTTTTCCCCTGGCAACAATAATTTGTTTCATTACTGGTTCAACCGATTTTGCAACTTCTCCAATATTTGAATTATCGCGTGGAACATCTCTCCATCCCAAAAATTTCTGTCCAGCTTGATTTACAACATGCTCAAAAAGTGTTTCTATAATATGCCTATCTTCCGAAAGTTTTGGTAGAAAAACTAATCCAGTGGCATAATCACCTTTTGGAGGTAATTCAATATCTCTATATTCACATTCAGAACGCATAAACTTATCTGGAATTTGGATTAGAATTCCAGCACCATCGCCTGTATGTGGGTCGGAGCCAGTAGCACCTCTGTGCTCCATATTTTCAAGAATTGTAATAGCATCACAAACAGTTTTATAAGTTTGCACCCCAGTTAAATCGGCTACAAAACCTACTCCACAGCTATCATGTTCAGTACTTGGAATGTATAATCCATTAGTTATTTCGTTATATCGATCGTTTTTCACAAATATTCTCCAAAAATATTTTTGCAAAATTTAACTAAATAAATTTCTTTATAAATTATTATAATAATAATATGTCAAAATAAAATAATATCTTACTTATGCAAACATATTGTCATATTTATCTTATTTATTTAGGCTTATATATAATTTCTCATTACATATTCTGTATATTTATACGATACAATTAAATATTTTATATATTCCTTATATATTGTCAAGTTTTTAATTTTATGATATTTGTTGTTATAAAAATATTTTTTAAAAATTCTGTATTTTTTTTTTGCATTATCTTTTATTAAGAAATTCTTCTTTGTATCTTTGATTTTTCAAAATAAGATAATAATGTTTATGGCAAAAATGAAAATTAAAAAAGGCTTAGACCTTCCAATAAACGGCTCACCTCAACAAGAGATTTCAAGTACAATATTAACAAAAAAAGTTGCTTTACTCGGTGACGATTATATCGGGTTAAAACCTACAATGCTTGTTTCTGTTGGAGATGAAGTGAAAAAAGGACAGCTTCTTTTTACGGATAAAAAGACTCCAGGTGTTAAATATACTTCTCCAGCAACTGGAAAAATAGTTGAAATAAATAGAGGTGAACGGAGAGCTTTTAAATCGATTGTTATCGAAAAAAGTGGTAGTGATGAAATTACATTTAATAGCTATTCTGCCAATGAACTTGAGAAGTTAACTTCAGAGCAGATAAAATTTAATTTAATTGAATCTGGATTATGGACATCTCTAAGAGTTCGCCCATTTTCAAAAGTTGCTGATCCAGCTACAACTCCAAATTCTATTTTTATTACTACTATGGACACAAACCCACTTGCTCCTAAAGTAGAAAAAGTTATTGAAGGAAAAGAAAAAGCATTTGAAAATGGCTTAAAAGTGCTAAACAACTTAATTGAAGGAAATATTTTCCTTTGCAAATCACCAAGTTCAAAAATACCAACAATTAGTTCTACAAAGTTAAAAGTTGAAGAATTTGAAGGACCTCATCCAAGTGGTTTGGTTGGTACACACATTCACTTTTTAGACCCAGTTAGTGCATCAAAAATAGTATGGTATGTAACTGCACAAGATGTTATTGCAATTGGAAATCTTTTTATTACCGGGAAAATATTTACCGAAAGAGTTATTGCACTTGGTGGTTCCCAAGTGAAAAATCCTACATTGATTAAAACAGAAATTGGTGCATCAATTGATGAACTTGTTAAAGGTTTATTAGTTGATGATGAAAATAGAATTATTTCTGGTTCAGTGCTTAGTGGACATCATGCAACTGGTTATTTAGCTTATTTAGGAAAATTTCATCAACAAATATCAGTTATTAAAGAAGATAATCATCGTGAATTATTTGGTTGGGTAAATCCATTTGGAAATAGATTTTCAGTAAAATCTGTTGTAGCTCCGAAGAAAAGCTTAGATTTTTCAACAGCACTTCATGGTGGTCGTCGTTCAATAGTTCCAATAGGTAGTTACGAAAAAGTAATGCCTTTGGACATTCTTCCAAATTATTTACTGCGTGCATTAGCAGCAAACGATATTGAAGAAGCCGAACAACTTGGTTGTCTTGAATTAGATGAAGAAGATTTAGCATTATGCACATTTGTTTGCCCATCAAAAATAGATCATGGTGGTAATTTAAGAAGCAATTTAAATATAATAGAAAAAGAAGGTTAACTACGTGAAATTCCTTAGAAATTTTTTGGATAAGCAAAGTAAACATTTTGAAACAGGTGGAAAGTTTCCTAAACTATTTCCACTCTTTGAAGCTGTTGATACTCTGCTTTACTCATCTGGCAAAGTTACATCTAAAGGCTCTCATGTTCGCGATGCATTAGACCTTAAGCGAATGATGCTAACTGTAATTTATGCTTTAATTCCAGCAATAATTATGGCTTTATATAATACTGGCTACCAATCTAATATTGGAATTGCAAGTATTTCTAATTATGAACCAACCAGCTGGCAGCAACAATTTTTCCTTATGTTAGGACTCACTTTTGACTCAACATCAATTTTAAGTAATATAGTTTTAGGAGCACTTTACTTTTTTCCTATATATTTAATAACTGTTGCAGTCGGTGGTTTTTGGGAAGTTCTTTTTGCAGTAATTAGGAAACACGAAATAAACGAAGGTTTCTTTGTGACAAGTATGCTTTTCCCTCTAATTTTACCTCCAGATATTCCTTATTGGCAAGTTGCTGTGGGAATTTCATTTGGTGTTGTTATTGGAAAAGAAGTTTTTGGTGGTGTTGGAATGAATATTCTTAACCCTGCATTAACTGGAAGAGCATTTCTGTTTTTTGCATACCCTGCACAAATTTCTGGTGATAAAGTTTGGGCAGCAGTTGATGGATTAAGTCAAGCAACTCCATTAGGTCAAATTGCAGATACTTCAATGCACTTAACATATTCATGGTGGGATTCTTTTATTGGTTTAATTCCTGGTTCAATGGGAGAAACATCAACACTTGCAATTTTAATTGGTGCTTTTATTCTAATTGCTACAAAAATTGGATCTTGGAGAATTATGGCAAGTATTCTTCTTGGGATGACACTTATGTCGCTCACCTTTAATTTAATTGGAAGTTCAACTAATCCAATGTTTGCTATTACTCCAATTTGGCATTTAGTATTAGGTGGTTTTGCTTTTGGAACGGTTTTTATGGCTACTGACCCTGTATCTGCCGCATTTACAGAAATAGGTAAATTCTATTATGGATTATTTATTGGAATTTTAGTGGTTTTGGTACGTGTTGTAAATCCTGCATTCCCAGAGGGAATGATGCTTGCAATTTTATTTATGAATGTATTTTCACCAATTATTGACCGATTTGTAATTAAAGGAAACATAAAAAGGAGGCTAGCAAGAAATGTCTAATGATAGCACTAAAAAAACTTTATTAGTTGCTCTTGGAGTTTGCTTTGTTGCTTCAATTTTGGTTTCAACTGCAGCAGTTGAACTTAAACCAATTCAAGAACTAAATAAAGAGTTAGATTTAAGAAAAAATATTCTATCCGCTGGTGATTTATACCATGATGGAATTGATATAAATTCAATATTTAAAGAAAAAATATCAGCACAAATAATCGATTTAGCAACTGGTGAATTTATTCCAGAGTCTGATTATGATGATGTTCTTAATATCGAAAAATTTGATGTAGAAGAAATTGCATCTAGTGATAAATGGGGTAAAGATATTCCTACTTCTGAAGATATAGCAGGTATTAAAATTATGCCTAAAGCCATGGCAATTTATACCGTAAAAGATGATAGTAATAATGTTGAGAAATATATTCTGCCGATTTATGGAAAAGGACTTTGGTCAACACTTTATGGTTTTATTGCTTTAGCTAAAGATATGACAACAGTTAAGGGCTTCACATTTTATCAACATGGTGAAACTCCTGGTCTTGGTGGAGAAGTTGATAATCCTAAATGGAAAAATTCTTGGGTTGGAAAGCAAATTTTCGATCAAGCTAGCAATTTGAAAATTGAAGTGATTAAAGGTGCAGTAGATAGAGGTAGTGAATCCGCTAAATATCAAATAGATGGTCTTTCAGGTGCAACTATAACAACACGTGGAGTTAATAATTTGGTTCGGTTCTGGTTAAGTGGTAATGGTTATGGTCCTTTCTTAAGTAAATTGAAAGGAGAAAGTAATGACAAATAAATATAAAGAAATAGTATTTGACCCTATATTTAAAAATAACCCAATAACATTGCAAATTCTTGGAATATGTAGTGCGCTTGCAGTTACAACAAAGATGGAAACATCCGTAGTTATGTCACTTGCTGTTATTCTGGTTGTTGCATTTTCAAACCTTTTTGTAAGTTTAATAAGAAATCACGTTCCAAGTAGCATTCGTATTTTAGTTGAAATGACAATTATTGCTTCATTAGTAATAATTGCAGACCAACTAATAAAAGCTTATGCTTATGATGTTAGTAAGCAATTATCCGTTTATGTTGGTTTAATTATTACAAACTGTATTGTTATGGGAAGAGCCGAGGGTTATGCATTAAAAAATCCTCCGATTGAAAGTTTTTTGGATGGAATTGGAAATGGAATGGGCTATGCTCTAATATTATTAGTAGTTGGCTTTATGCGTGAATTATTTGGCTCTGGCAAATTATTTGGCATATCAATATTACCGTTAACTACAGATGGTGGTTGGTATCAGGGTAATGGCCTAATGTTGCTTGCTCCAAGTGCATTTTTCCTTATTGCAGTATTTATTTGGATACTTCGAACATTCTATCCAAATCAAGTAGAGGAGGAATAATTATGTTAGAACATTATCTTGGAATATTCGTTAAATCCATTTTTATTGAGAATATGGCTCTTGCATTCTTTCTTGGAATGTGTACGTTTATGGCAGTTTCTAAAAAAGTGGATACAGCAATTGGTTTAGGAATTGCAGTTATTTTTGTACAAGCAATAACAGTTCCTGTAAATAATTTGATTTATCAAAGTGTTCTTAAAGAAGGTGCTTTAGCATGGGCTGGTTTGGAAAATGTTGATCTTACTTTTCTTGGTCTTATAACTTATATTGGAGTTATTGCAGCTATTGTACAAATTTTGGAAATGATTTTAGACAAATATGTTCCGTCATTATATAATTCACTTGGAATTTTTCTTCCGTTAATTACAGTTAACTGTGCTATTCTTGGTGGGTCTCTTTTTATGGTTGAACGTGATTATAATTTTGCTGAATCTGTTGTTTATGGATTTGGTTCTGGATTTGGTTGGGCACTTGCTGTTGTTGCTTTAGCCGGAATTAGAGAAAAAATGAAATACAGTAACGTTCCTGATGGTTTAAAGGGACTTGGTATTACTTTTATTATAGCTGGCTTGATGGCTATTGCATTTATGTTATTTTCTGGAATTCAATTATAAGGGTTTAATATGGATGGTATTAATTTAATTATATTAGGCGTAGTGATGTTTATTATCATCGTTATTGCCTTAGTATTATTAATTTTACTTGCAAAATCAAAATTGGTAGCTGCAGGAAATGCTACAATAGAAATAAATAGTGACCCGGAGAAATCTTTAATTGTCCCAGTTGGTGAGAAACTACTTTTTGCTTTAGGAAATAAAGGTATTTTTCTTCCCTCTGCTTGTGGTGGTAAAGGAACTTGTGGTGAATGTAAATGTCAAGTTTTAGAAGGTGGTGGCGATATTCTTCCAACGGAAACTGGTAAACTTTCACGCGGACAGATTAAGGATAATTTTCGACTTTCTTGTCAAGTTCCTGTTAAGGCTAATATTAAAATTCAAGTTGCTGATGAAGTTTTTGATATTAAAAAATGGGAATGTACAGTACGTTCAAATAATAATGTTGCTACTTTCATCAAAGAGCTAATTCTTGATCTTCCAATAGGTGAAAATGTTGATTTTCGTGCTGGTGGCTATATTCAAATAGAGGCTCCAACTCATACTGTTAAATATTCAGACTTTATAATTGGTGATGAATATAAAGGTGATTGGGATAATTTTAATCTTTGGAAATATGTTTCTAAAGTTGAAGAGCCAGTTTTACGTGCATATTCTATGGCAAGTTACCCCGAAGAAAAAGGTATGGTTATGCTTAATGTACGAATTGCATCACCTCCACCAAGAATGCCAGATGTTCCACCTGGACAAATGTCATCTTTTATTTTTAATTTAAAACCTGGTGATAAAGTTACTATTTCGGGTCCTTATGGTGAATTTTTTGCTAAAAAGACTGATGCAGAAATGGTATTTATTGGCGGAGGTGCTGGAATGGCTCCTATGCGTTCACATATCTTTGACCAATTAAGAAGATTAAATAGTAAACGGAAAATTTCATTTTGGTATGGTGCACGTAGTTTACGTGAATCTTTTTATAATGATGAGTTTGATGAACTTGCAAAAAATCATCCAAATTTTGAATGGCATTTAGCCCTTTCTGAACCACAACCTGAAGATAATTGGACTGGTATGACAGGTTTTATTCATCAAGTGCTTTATGATAATTATCTTAAAGATCATCCAGCACCTGAAGATTGTGAGTTTTATATGTGTGGACCGCCAATGATGAATGCTGCAGTTATTAAAATGTTAGAAGACCTTGGTGTTGAACGAGAAAATATTCTATTAGATGATTTTGGCGGTTAATTTTCATTTATCATAAAACGGGATTAATGAATATAATCCCGTTTTCATTTCAATTTATATCATTGTAAATTAAAAAATCTATGAAGAAAACACTTTTAATTTTTGTTTTAACTTTTGCTTTCAGTTGCACAAATTCAATAGATAATGTTGTTCATTCAATAAACGGCGAAACTATGGGAACGACTTTTTCTGTTAAATTCACGACAGCAGAACAAGTTGATATTCCTAAAATTGAAACTGCAATAAATAATTTACTTCAAGATGTAAACCAGCAGATGTCAACTTATATCCCAAATTCTGAACTTTCGCTTTTTAACAAATCAACAGATACAAATTGGATTAATGTATCACAAGATCTAGCTCTTGTTTTTAATGAAGCCCTACTAATTAGTGAATTATCGCAAGGCAAATTTGATATTACAATTGCTCCTATCGTAAATTTATGGGGATTTGGGCCACAAAATAAACCAGAAACAATTCCAACCCAAAAAGAGATTGATGCGTTAAGAAATTTTGTTGGATATAAAAATATTAATGTTCGCCTCTCCCCTCCTTCAATTAAAAAACATCATCCAAAGGTTACTTGCGATTTATCTGCAATTGCCAAGGGTTTTGGAGTTGATAAAGTTTCCGAATATTTAAAATCAAAAGGGATATATAATCATCTTGTTGAAATTGGTGGCGAACTTAGAGCAAGTGGCAAAAAAATGAATAATAATTGGATTGTTGGAATTGCATCTCCTTCACAATCAGGCTCAATTGAAGAAAAAATTTCCTTAAATAATCTTTCAATGGCAACATCGGGCGATTATTGGAATTATTTTGAGGAAAATGGTGTTAGATATTCTCATACATTAGATCCACAAACTGGAAAACCAATAACACATAATCTTGCCTCTGTTACTGTTGTTGCAGAAAATTGTATGTTAAGTGATGCTTTAGCAACTGCAATTGATGTTATGGGCCCAAAATTGGGCTATAATTTTGCAATAAAAAATGAACTTAAAGTTTATTATATTGTAAAAGAAGAAAATAAATTTAGATCTTTTCAGACAGCACAATTTGAAAATTTATTATCAAAAGGAAATTAAGAATGGCACAATATATAGTTGTTTTCGTGTTTTTTACAATTGCATTGGTTCTAATGCTTGTATCACTAAAATTTAGTAAATATAAAGACCGTCCAGAAGGATGCTGCGGTGGTGGAAATTGCTCATCTTCTTCCCCAAATGAAAATCATGGCAAAGGTGAATGTAAAAAAACCGAGGAAATTGCAAATAAATTTTTGATTGAAGTAGATAATCTCAAGATTTAATAATTCTAATTTTTCAAGTATATATTTTTATTATCCACTTGGTTTACATCACAGAATATGAAACTCTATTTATAATTTTTAATTGTTAGATTAGTAAATCTGTTCAAAATGTGTGTATCAAAATATCATTCTTAATAAATATACTATAATTAGTGTTGGCAACCTTCACTAATCAATTTTGTAAAAAATACTTTTTGTAAAGATCTGAATTAGAAATTAATTCTTCGTGTGACCCTACAGCAACAATTTTCCCTTTTTCCATCAAATAAATTAAATCAAATTTATCCATGTCCACCAATCTGTGAGTAATAAATATTAGGGATTTGTCTTTTGCTGCCAAATGAACTGTATTTAAAATATTCATCTCGTTTACAGAATCAAGATCGGCGGTAATTTCATCGCAAATAAAAATAGGTGAATCCTTTAATATTGCTCTTGCAATTGCAAGTCGTCTTCTTTCACCACCGCTCAATTGTTTACCTTGGTTGCCAATCCAAGTATCCAATTTATTTGGAAGTGATTGAACAAATTTGTTCAATTCTGCTTTTTCAAGCGAGCGCCATATTTCATAATCCGTTGCATCTGGTTTTGCAATTAACAAATTATTTTTAATTGTATCGCTGAACAAAAAAACTTTTTGCGGAATTACAGAAAACTTTTCGCGTATTTTTTCTTCGGATAATTGATTGTATTCATAATTATCAATTGTAAGCGAGCCAGAATTAATATTCCAAAAATTTAACAACAAATTAGTAATTGTAGATTTTCCAGCCCCACTTCCACCAATAATTGCAATTTTCTTATTGTTGGATATTTTGATGGAAATATCATCCAAAGCCTTTTCATTACAATCATATGAAAAACTGACTTTGTCTAGCGAAATACTCTTCCCAATTAATTGATAATCAACCGATTTCTTTTCAACCACAGCTTGTTCAGTAATTTGGAATAATCTTTCGCCAGCTTTGATGCTACTATTGAGATATTGCAAGGCTAATGATATTGGAAATACTGCTTCAAATGCAGCCATTGTTCCAAGAGTTAAAACAGCAATATATATTCCATCAAGTAAACCATTGGAAACCAGTGGCGCAGTTGAGAGAAAAACAGAAACGATAGAAATGTTCATAAGCAACCCTATTAAGCTTTCATTCATGCCAGTAATTAGTTTCATTCTACGTTGTATTTTAATAAGCTTATTATTTGTTTCATTAAACACTGCCTTGTAATCAGCAACTTTACCAAAGGAAATTAATTCATTTTTCCCTTCAATTCCATCCAATGAAAGCTGAGATAAACGTGCGCGTAAAATGATAATTTGCTCACTTATTTTTTTGCTTAGCTTATAAGTAAACCACGGAACTACAATGGCAGCAAAGGAATATGGAATTAAAAAGACAAACGCAATTGCAATGCTAAAGTTTGCGAATAAAATGAAAACCAGAATTGCCACAAATAGCGCAATAAAAGGAGGAGAAACAACTCGTATAAAAATATGCTCCAGCGTTTCCACATCGGCAACAACTCGCGATAGCAAATCACCGCTTGTTAATTTTCCAGTTTTTGATGGAACAAGTGGCTCAAAAGCTTTGAAAAACCAAACTCTAAATTTGGCAAGCAAATTAAATGTAATATCATGTGAAATAAGTCTTTCTGCATATCGGAATAATCCACGTGTAATTCCAAAAAATCTGACTCCAACAATTCCTACTTGCAACTCCCCAATATGTGGCTGAAGAGCAGCTTTGGAAATTATATACGCTGAGGTCATTAGTAAGCCAATACTACTGCCTATTGTAAAAAATCCTATAATTATTGAAAGAAGCATCCACCATTTATAAGGAGCAAGCAGTTTCACTATTTTTATCACTATCTTCATCACATTTCCCTCTTAAAGGTGTTATAGAGATTTTGATAAATTTTATTTTCTGCCAACAAGTTTGCGTGTGTACCCTCTCCAATTATTTTCCCTTTTTCTAAAACAATTATTTTGTCCGCACTTAGTATTGTATTTAACCTATGCGCAACAATAACAACTGTTTTATCTTTTGCTAATCTTTTAATTGAAGATAATAAATCTGACTCATAGACTGAGTCAATACTTGATGTAGGTTCATCCATTAACCAAATTGGAGCATTTTTTAAAAACGTGCGAGCCAAAGCAATTCTTTGAATTTCTCCGCCACTTAATGTTGCTCCGTTTTCACCAACAATTGAGTTATAGCCGTCTTTTAGTTTAACTATGGATTCGTGAATAAAAGCATTTTTGGCAGCTTCAATAATTTCTTTTTCGGTTGCGTTTTTATTTGCGATAGAAACATTTTCATAAATTGATTTATGAAAAATGTGCGGATTTTGCGATACCCAACTAACACTTTTATACCATTGCTCTTCAGAAATGTTAATTAAATTATTATGACCAACAGATATTTCACCAGAATTTGGCTCAAGAAATCGCATTAGCATATTTATTATTGATGTTTTTCCAGATCCAGATTCACCAACAATTGCAGTGGTTTTTCCCTTTTCAAGTGTAAATGAAATATCATTTAAGGCAATAGTATTTCTGTTTTCATAACTGAATGAAACTTTGCAAAACTCAATATTTCCATTTTGAAAATCCAAATTTGATTTAACTAAAGTCTCTTTACTTTTAGCTCTTGCCAATATTTCTTGAATTGATTTAAAAGCAGCCAAGCCTTCCAAACCAGCGTGATATCTGCTCCCAAGCTGGCGTAAAGGAAGATAAAATTCAGGAGCAAGTATCAACACAAATAGCGCACTTTCAAATTGCATATTGCCATACATTAATCTTAGTCCAATTTCTACGGCAATAATTGCAATGCTTAATGTTGAAAGCAGCTCGAGGACAAATGCTGAAAGAAATGCAATTTTTAATACTTTCATTGTTGATGATTTAAAGGAATTGCTTATTTCTACAATCCTTTTAATTTCATCCTTTGCTCTGTTAAACATTTTTAGATTGGTAATTCCTTGAAGGACATCTAAAAAATGTCCACTCATTCTGCTTAAAGATTTCCAATGTTTTCTATTTATTTCTTCGGCTGATGAGCCTATCAAATACATTAATAGTGGAATTATTGGAGCAGTTACAAGAAATACAACTCCAGAAAGAATATCAATTGGAAAGACAAATAGTAAAATCAATAATGGAGTTAAAGCGGACAGAAATAATTGTGGTAAGTATTCACTAAAATATGAATCTAATGCTTCAACTCCTTTAATTACTGTATTGGAAATTTCGCCGCTTTTTTTGTTTGAAATTATTTCTCCCTTATCTTCAAATAATATTTTATTAATAGCCTCTCTTAAATTCTTTTTGATGTCTCCAACAACTTTTTCAATTTTGTTTTTTTCATACCAAATAAAAAATGCTTTTAAAATTGCTGCAACAATAAAGTAGACTAAGTAATTAGATACCTCTGATAAAGTTTTATTTTCTAGAAATATTAGATTTATTGATTTGGCTAAGTAATAAGCCAGAAGTATTGTAAATATTGATGCAACAAAACCACTTATAATGGAAGTGATAAATGATGATTTAGTTTTGGATGTTAGTCTTAATAGATCTTTATCTATAATCATTTAGGAGATTTTCTTTCTTTTTTTTTGAATCATGAAGATACAAAACATTGAGACATTATTAAAATGTCTCAATGTTGAAATATTAATATTCTAATTCTGATTTTCTAGAAATCCTTTTTCTAAATACCCAATACGTCCATGACTGATAAATAAGTACGATAGGAACAAATATTAAAGCTACAATACTCATTACCCCAAGTGTATAATCAGAAGAAGATGCATTATAAATTGTTAAGCTCCATTCTGGGTTTGTACTTGAAATCATTACGCGGGGAAATAAGCCAGAGAATATTGAAATAGTTGAAAATACAATTGTAATTCCAGTCATAACAAAAGCCCAACCTTCTTGTTTTAATTTAAGAAAATATCCAACCGAAAGAATTGCTAAAAATGCTATAACTGGAGCTGTTCCTGGATTAATTCCCAATCCAGAAAAAATATCTGTTTCAAAGTAACTATAGACAACAAATAGAATAATAATAATTGTTGTTGGTAACCAGAGTTTTATCGCTATTGATTTTGCATTTTCAAGAATATCATCAGTAGTTTTTAATGTTAAAAATATAGCTCCGTGCAATGTGAAAAGAGAAAGTGAAACCAATCCTCCAAGCAAAGCATAAGGATTTAACAAATTGAAAAAGCCACCTGTGTATGTCATTGTCTCATCGATAGGCACTCCCCTAATTAAATTTGCTAAAGCAACTCCCCACAACAATGCAGGAACAGCACTACCAAAAAATATTATCCAGTCCCATGTGTTTCTCCAACGTGGACTTTCATCTTTGCTTCTAAACTCAAATGACATTGCTCTAACAATTAAAGCAACCAACATTAAAAATAGCGCAAGATAAAATCCGCTAAACATTGTTGCATACCAATGTGGGAAAGCGGCAAAAATTGCTCCACCAGCAGTTAGCAACCAGACTTCGTTTCCATCCCAATGTGGTCCAATTGTGTTGATAATAACTCTGCGAGCTTTATCATCTTTTCCCAAAAATGGCAGTAAAATTCCAACTCCGTAATCGAATCCTTCCAAAAAGAAAAATCCAATAAAGAGTACCGTAACTAAAATAAACCATATTATATTTAAGTCCATTTTATTCTCCTTTTAATTTTCTGAATGAATTGATTCGTGAACCTCTATTGCATCAACACCTTTTATGGCAAATTTGCGCCACAAATAAATTGTTGGAATTAATAAAATTCCATAAAGTAAAGTAAAACCGATTGTTGTAAAAAGGACTTCACCGGCTGTTGTTGCTTTTGACACTGAATCTTCAATTCTGAAAACTCCAAACACAGTCCATGGTTGTCTTCCCATTTCCGTAAAAATCCAACCAGTTGCATTTGCAATAAATGGCAAAGCCAAACTGAAGAATATAATTTTATAAAAAAGAGGTGAAAAATTGAAATCTTTTTTATAAGCCACCCACCATCCAAGTAATAAAACTAAAAACATTGCTGTGCCAGCACCAACCATCATCCTAAAGGTCCAATAAGAAATTGCAACAGGAGGAACATAATTGCCAGGACCATATTTATCTACGTACTCTGCTTGTAAATTTTTAATTCCTTTAACTTCACCATCAAATTTGTTATAAGCTAAAAAGCTAAGTGCACCTGGAATTTTAATAGCAAATACATCTTCTCTTTTTGTTTCATCACCAATTGTAAATAAAGACATTGCCGCAGGATTCTCTGATTCCCAAAGTGCTTCTGCAGCAGCCATTTTCATTGGTTGAACTTTAATCATATACTGAGCTTGACTATGCCCAATTAACGCAACAAATATAGTTCCTATCAATCCATAAATAATTGCAAACTTGAAAGACGTTCTAAATACTTCTTGATTTTTATTTTTATTTAGCTGATAAATGCTAACTGTAAGTATAAAAAATGCAGTTGTTGAAACACCAGCAAAGAATACGTGAGGAAATTGTACCCAAACATGACCACTGGTAAGCAAAGCAAAAAAGTCAGTCATTTCTGCTCTTCCATTTACAAGGTGATAACCTACCGGTTGCTGCATGAATGAGTTTGCAATTAAAATCCAAATAGCTGAAAGATTAGACCCAATTGCCACTAACCATATTGCTGCTAAATGCATTTTCTTTGAAAGTTTTTCCCACCCAAAAATCCAGATTCCCAAAAATGTTGATTCCAAGAAGAAAGCCAATAGAGCTTCAATTGCTAGTGGAACACCAAAAATATCCCCCACAAATCTTGAATACTCTGACCAGTTCATTCCAAATTGGAACTCTTGAACTATTCCAGTAGCAACTCCAATAGCAAAATTAACCAAGAACATCTTTCCCCAAAAAAGTACCATTTTTTTATACTTTTCATCGCCGGTTCTAACATATTGAGTTTCAATTAAAGCTAAAGCTAGCGTAAAACCCAACGTTAGAGGAACAAAAAGAAAATGATAAACAGTTGTTATGGCAAATTGCCATCTTGCAAGAGCAAGAACATCCATACTACCTCCAAATAATTAGTTTTGCTATTTAATATCTGCGTCTGTAAACGCGAATTCATTTATTGTTTTTATTTTTAATTTTTCAATTATTTGATTTTCTTGCTCAATAAAAAAGCTGTGAATATTGCAAGGTGCTGGTAAGGGACAAAAACCATCGACATTAATACATTCGCTAACCCTCATAACTAATCCCATTGCTTTACAAATTTGAAATAGTGAGAGTTCTTCTGGTTTTATTGCTAACAATACACCACCATTTTTACCACGTATGGTTTTTAATATGTTATTCTTCTTTAATTGATATACAATTTTTGTAGTAAAGGGTTTTGTTATTAGTAATTTTGAAGAAAGTTGTTGAATTGAAAAGTGAGATTTTTCTCCCAAACCAGCAAGATAAGCACAAATTCTTATTGCATAATCATAATCTCTTTTAGTTAAATAATACATTTAGTCCTTTACTATACTTTTTTAGTATAGTTAAATTACAAAATTTATTTATAATGTGAATAAATTTTATTAATATTTATTATTTTTTTTGTAGTATCCACATTAAAATACCGTAAGCAATAATATTCAATATTTTCTTCAATAAAATACAAGTCCAAAAGTAATTTAACTGACTATTTATAATTTATTGACTTTAGAATCATTTTTAATTATTTATAAATTTAGAATTATTAATTAAGAGCGTATATGTCAACAATCAATAATTTAGTTATATATTCTTTGCTTTTAGGTTTAACATTAATTTCTGCATGCAAATCTTCAGCAGATTTAACGACACTTGCTAATGAAGTTGCACCAAATAATTGCAGAATAAACGGCACTATAATTAGTATTGAAGACATTAATTCACAAAATCTAAATCTTGCTAAAGTTAGGATTGATAATGTAGTACAAGCTGGATTTAGCTTTAATTCACCAATTATTAAAGGTGATACAATCAAAATTAAATTTGAGTTTACTCTTTCTAAAACTTCAAACGATGTATTTCCAAATTTAAATAACCAATTACCTGGAATGTTAATTGGAGACAAATTTACCGCAGATATTGAAAAAATTGATTTAATACAATTAGACAAAAAAGTGGATAATTTTCAGTATCGAGTTTTTACTTATGATAAAATAAATATAGGAAAATAGACATGAAACAACTTACGAGTCCAGTTTTATTCATTATTTCAGCAATTATTGGATTTTTATTTTTCCAAAATCACTTTTCTGATAGAGTTGATTTGCTTACTCAAAAATCAGAATTAGGAAGCAAAGACAACCCAATTAAGCGGGCTGAATTTGAATTTAGAATGCTTAAAAATCCAACAACTGGAGAGATTCCAAAAGAAATAAGGCGGAAGGAAATAGAATTTGTTAAAAACATTTCCATAGCAAATGAAAAGAGATTAGACAAAATATCTAAAATTCAAGCGTTGAACTTTGTATCAAGAGGGCCAGTAAATCGTGGTGGACGAGTTAGAGCATTAGGAATTGATATAAGAAGTACGGCAGCAAATTCTGTAATTATTGCTGCTGGTGTTTCGGGCGGTATTTGGCGCTCAACCAATAATGGTGATTCATGGATTCAAACCTCACTCCCCTCTCAAATAAATAGTGCAACTTGCATTGCACAAGATCGTCGTTCAGGCTTTCAAGATATTTGGTATATAGGAACTGGTGAATCTTATGGAAATTCTTCAAGTGGTGGTAATGCTTCGTATCTTGGAAATGGAATTTATAAATCAACAAATAATGGTTTAAGTTGGAATTTACTTGCATCTACTTCTTCAAATAGTCCACAAACTTTTGATAATGTTTTCGATTTTGTACATAACATTGCTGTAAATCCAACAACTGGTACTGTTTACGCAGCAGCAATAAATACAATTATGAGCAGCAAAGATGGTGGAAATACTTGGCAATCTGAATTAAGTTCGCCTGCAAACTCAACATTTTCCGATGTTATTGCAACTTCTTCGGGAGTTGTTTATGCTTCAATAAATAGCTCTGTTGCCGAATCTGGAATTTGGAAAACTACAAACGATGGAACTAATTGGACAAAAATTACACCTACTGATTTCCCATCAACTTATAATCGTGTTGTAATTGCCGTTGCTCCTTCAAATCAAAATAAAATTTATCTTTTGGCAAATACTGTTGGAAGTGGAAAAGACGGTCACAGCTTTTGGGTTTCAAACGATGCTGGTTCAAGTTGGACTAATTATTCAACAAATTTGCCCGATACAAAAGATCCAGTTGCTGGCTATTCTTCACAAGGTAATTATAATATGGTTATTGCCGTTAAACCTGATGACGAAAATTTTGTCGTTTTTGGTGGAACAAATCTTCACCGTTCAACTAATGGAATGACTTCAAAATTGGCAAATTCTTATGCAAATTGGATTGGTGGATATTCTGTAGCTAACGATATTAGCCAATACGCCAATCACCATCCCGATCAGCACGCTTTAGTATTTGCTCCTTATAATTCCAAAATGCTATTTTGTGGCGATGATGGTGGAATTCAAGTTACTTCCGATATTTCAAAAAATATAGTTGCTTGGATTGATAAAAATAATGGATTTATTACCTCGCAATTTTACTCAATTTCTTTGGATAATTCTGCAAACAACGACCCAACTTTATTAGGTGGTTTGCAAGATAATGGCAACTACTTCCTTAATTCTGATAATGCAACTGCTCCTTGGGTTGAAATGATTGCTGGCGGCGATGGTGCTTTTACCGCAATTGCTGATGGGAAAAATTATTATTACATAGAAACTCAGGAAGGAAATGTTATTAGACTTGAACTTTATTCATCTGGTGATTATAAATCTTATGCAGTTGTTAAACCAAATCATGAAACTGACTATTTGTTCATAAATCCTTATGTGCTTGACCCCAATAATTCAAAAATGATGTATTTTATTGCTGGCGATTCACTTTGGCGGAATAGTGATTTAACTGCTATTCCAAATTGGGGAGAATCTCCAACAAATGTTAATTGGTCTGTTTTGCCAAATACTAGAACTGGAAATATGATTACTGCGGTTTCGGTATCCAAAACTCCAAATAATATTGTTTATTATGGAACTGCCGATGGTCGCATTTTTAGATTAAATAGTGCAAACGTAGGAAATCCTGTTCCAACAAATGTTTCAAACGGATTACCAGATGCATATGTTTCATCAATTGCCGTTGATATGAACGATGCTAATAACGTGCTTGCGGTTTTCTCAAATTATGAAGTAATTAGTCTTTATAATTCAAAAAATGGTGGTTCAAGTTGGACTGCTGTTGCCGGTAATTTGGAACAAAATTCCGATGGAAGTGGAAATGGTCCCTCTTGTCGTTGGGCTTCAATTCTTAATTTTAATGAAACAAAGACTTATTTTGTAGCTACTAGTTCTGGTTTGTTTTCCACAAATTTATTAAATGGAATGTCAACAAACTGGGTTAAAGAATCGCCAAACGAAATTGGAGTTTCTGTTTGTACAATGGTTAGAACTCGCGATATTGATGGTACAGTGGTTGTTGCTACACACGGTAGTGGAGTTTATAGCGGAAAAATGACTTCTGTTGATGTTAAGGATAATCAAAATTTACCAGTAAACTTTGAGCTTTCTCAAAATTATCCAAACCCATTTAACCCAACTACTACAATAAACTACTCCATTATTTCAGGTGGCAATGTGAGTTTAAAAGTATATAATACAAGAGGCGAAGTTGTTTCCGAATTAGTGAATAAAAATCAATTTTACGGAAATTATTCTGTTGTTTTTGATGCTTCAAAATTGTCATCCGGAACTTATATCTATGAATTGCAAAGTGGTAATAAAAGAATTGCAAAAAAAATGATATTGTTAAAATAAAATCATTTGCCGTTAATTCAAGAATTAGCGGCTTTTTGATAATTAACGTAGCACAGAATTACATTCTGTGAAAATTTTAATTTTGGCAATTAACGTTCCTATTATTATATCGCTCATATGGAGCTTTTTTATTCTTTTTCATTTTTTCTATTATGATTTCGCTCCTACGGAGCTTGTTTGTTTTTGCTTTTCAGCCCTATAAGAGCGTCATAATAATAGCATGTTTTTTAATTTTCGTTTTTTAGCTCCGTAGGAGCGACATAAAATAGAATGATTCAAGGCGAAATCTTTTCAGCTCCATAGGAGCGACATTATTCAATCCATTCAAAAAAAGCTTTTTTCCATTTACCTGAATGCAATTATTACTGCTATTTTTTATTTTTTTTCAATCTTTTATTAACTCTACTTTATCAAAATTCCCGCAAAGAACGCGGGACTACTCAGATATTCTATTTAATGAGTAGCATTTTCTTTGTTTCTGTAAAACTGCCACTTTGTAAACGGTAGTAATAAATTCCAGAACTTAAATTATTTGCATTAAATTCTACTTCGTAACTACCCGCACTTTGCTTTGTGTTTATCAAAGTTGCTACTTCTCTTCCAAGTATATCAAATATCTTAAGTGTTGTTTGTGGCACAGAATATAATTCTGTGCTACGTGGTATTGAATATTTAATTACCGTACTTGGATTAAAAGGATTGGGATAGTTCTGCTCCAAATTAAAAGTAAAATTAACCGTTGGGTTGTTTTCGTTAATGTCAGTTACTAAATCCAAATCATAAATTGCAGTGTAAATATCATAGCTACTTTCATTTATTTTGCATCCAGACCAAGTGAACATAATTTTATCGTCATTTACTCCAAAATTCAAGTCCCGCACATGTGTGTTTTCCAACGTACTAACAACAAAATTTGATTTTACCTTTTCTCCATCGCTGTTGAATGTATTTGCCACCAACTTATTATTTGAGACAAAAAATGTTATAAACTGTCCACTTTTAACAGCATCAACTTTACCTTTGTCATTTATTCCTAAATCAATGGAGGATTGAAGTTCTGTTCCGTTTTCATCATAAATTATTGCATATTCATAATAATAAAATTCATAATCTGTAAACACATATAAAAATTTCGATTGCCCTAAATACGAAGTAAAATATGGGAAATTCTCCGTTTTTAGTAGAAAATTAAGATTATAATCGTATTTATAGATAGTATTCAAGATTTTTATATAGAAATAATCTTTATCCAAATAAATGCTGGAATTTTCATTTAGATTGTTCCCAACTATTTCTGTTTGAGTTATTTTCCCTTCATTTTTGGAATATTTTGCAATATAATTTTGGGAATTTGCATAAAATATGACAAGAAATTCGGAATCATTAATTATGGAATAATTCATTCTAACTAAATTTGAACCATTTGCACCTGCAAGCGAGTCATAAGCAACAATATTTGAATTCTTGTCAATTATCGAAAACCCAATTTGCTTCATTCCATCATTATATGTTTTAGACCAATTGGAAATTCTGCAACCATCATCAAAGATTTGGAAAGATTCATTTTGCAATATTTCATTTTCAGAAATTAGCTCGCCAGAATAACTTATCAACTGTCCAACTTTATTCAAATCATTTACCCAATGAACATAAAATCCCTTATTTTCTGCTTTTTTAATTAAAGGACGAGCTTCGTTGCTTCCAGAAACATCATCATTTATTTTTATGCTATCAATAACATCAAAATTATTACATTTGTATAAATAGACATCCCTATCAACAGTCTTTGTGAAAATTAAGTTTTGGTTTTCGTCCAAAAATATTTGGCGTGAATACTCAAATTTGGCTGTTGAATCGACTATCGGTTTACCAATTGTATCACCATTTTTATCAAAATAAAACAAATTTCTGTATTTATTATCAGGATCATTAATTATCAGTGCTCGTTTGTTTACGTTAAAATTTGATAAAGTAAATACTTCCCCTGCCCACCAACCATATTCACAGAATTCTGAAGTTATTGGATAAGTTTTTGTTTCAAGCAAATCACCCATTTTATTAATTTTAAGACTCTCTAATTTGCACGAATCAATTACAAATATCTGAAATAAAGTATCACTAACTGAAGTTGCTAAAATTTGAGGAAAGGTTCCATAATCGTAATTATTATACGTTTTAATTCTACGAGTACTAATTATAGTATCATTATTCGCAAACGAATTCAAATATATACCAAAACCATTTGATGAATCCTCATTGGGATTATAATACTCCGAAAAATAAGCAACTACATATTCGCCATTTTTATTTATAGCAATTGAAGAGGTTGCAATAGAATAATGATATTCATTATTGCATTCAATAAGGGAATCTGAACCATCAGAAAATATTTTGATTATTTTTAAATTGCCGCCAAAATCGGAAACACTAATGAAATTATCACTCGATTTTACAGCAGAATATCCTTCACCAGGCCAACCAGTTCCACACCATGGATAATCTCCTCCACCAACATTAATTTTCTTTGATGATGATAAATCATCGTATATTATTCCATTAAAGATTTTTCCTCCATATTCACCATAGGTTCCTAAAAAATATGAATAAGAACTATCATAAATACTAAATGATTTTCCAGTAGTGGAATACAAAATGAGCGAATTGGAAAATGTTTTGTAATTGGAACCAATTTTAGTTAAATCGGGGTTATATTTTTGAGCAAAACTTTTAGTATCTCCAAGACGACTATCAAGCCACGCAACAACAAAGCCTTTATTTGAATCTGGGAAGATTCTCGCTTCGCTTTGTGAAAACAACGCTATTTCACTTTCTTTATTTACAATTATTGGTGTCAATTCGCTTTGAGCAAAAACGTAATCGGAAAGAAAAATAATAGATAATAACAATAAAAATCCAGCACCTTGTTTCATGTTGACCTCATTATAGTATTTTAATTTGCATAAAGTTATGAATATTTTATTCCTTTTACAAGAAATCAATCTAAAAACATACAACCAAATGCTATTTTTGCCAACACACAAAACATTGGGGAAACAATTGTACTACTGGAGATTCCACCAAAACTACATTTATGCACATTTTCGAAATAATTTATCTTTAATAACAAATTAGTTACTGAATTTTCCTCCTTTTCAATAAAATTACTATAAAAAAAAAGAATCCTTTTCTACTAGCAAACATCAAACGTTTGAAAAAATTTATGAATAACTAACAATTAAAAAAGGAAATAAAATGACTTTACAAACAAACTTAACACACGTAGAAACGGCTGCTAGTTTAGAAAAAATGCTTCAAGAAAATGAAAATGTAATGGTATGTTGTGGAAGAATGGGACCAATGTGCGTTCCTGTATACGGAATTATGGAAGAATTAGAAAGCGAGTATGCAAACGTAAAATTTGCCGATATGTTATTCGATTCGCCAGAAGCTGCAATTATTAGAAACAACCCTGCTTGTGCAAGTTTTGCTGGACTTCCATTTACAATGTATTACAAAAATGGTGAAGTTGTAAAAGCAACTACTTCAATTCAGTCAATGGAGCAAGTAACCGATATTTTAGATACCCAATTTGGTAAATAGAGATTAATAATGGAAAACAATTTTGATGTAATTATTCTTGGTGGTGGAGCTGCGGGTTTAACTGCTGGAATTTATCTTTCTCGTGCAAAAATGAAAACCTTGATTATAAATGAAGGCACTGCTGGTGGACAAATGGTGCTAACTCACGAAATTGCCAACTATCCAGGAGTTGAAAGTATTGGTGGATACTTGCTTGGAAGCACAATGCGTCAACAAGCACAGACTTTTGGTGCCACAATTTTTAATAATTCTAAAGTATTATCTTTGGATTTAACTGGAGATGAAAAATCAATTGAAATTGCACGCAAAGGAAAATTTACTTCAAAAGCATTCATTTTAGCAACTGGAGGTCGCTCGCGTCCACTAAATGTGCCTGGTGAAGACACTTTTAAAGGTCGTGGAATTTCCTATTGTGCAACATGCGATGGCGATTTTTTCCAAGATAAAGAAATAATTGTTGTCGGAGGTGGAAATTCTGCCCTCGAAGAAGCTGTTTCACTAACTAAATATGCAAAAAAAGTTACTATTGTTCACCAATTTAATCATTTCCAAGCTTTGGAACATTATATTGACGAAGCAAAAGGTAACCCAAAAATCAATTTTGTGATGGAATCAGAAATTGTGGAATTTTTTGGTGACGATAAGCTAAACATGGTTAAAATTGAGAATATGAAAACTCACGAATTTTCAGAAATGAATATTGATGGAGTCTTTATACTTATCGGTTATATTCCAAACACAGATGTTTTTGAAGGAATTGTTGAACTAACCAACCGAAAAGAAATAATTACAACTCGCGATATGGAAACTAACATTCCAGGTGTTTTTGCTGCTGGCGATTGTACTGCAAAAAAATATAGACAAGTTACAACTGCTGTTGCCGATGGAACAATTTCTGGTCTTGCAGCAGTAGAATATGTTAGTAATAAAAAATAATTACCCATTTATTTAAGAGGATGCATATTTTTGTATCCTCTTAAATTTTTATCTAAAACCATCTTCTTCAAAGTTCCTATGTTTTACTCATAAAATTCATTTTTTTTTGTTTTATTATTAAATAAACTTTTCTATTTTGAGGGCTCAATAACCAATTTTATAATAATTTAGGAGGGCAAAATGTTGCCGAACAATTTTCTAAAACTCACTTTTATCTCTATCCTTTTTTTCTCAGCTTCAATTTTTGCACAAACGGATACAACCTTAATCGATAAAGGCGTAAACATTTTTTTTTATAATGGTTTAGGTGTTTCGTACAAGTATAATGCAAATGAAACTTGTAGTTATCGTGTTAATGTTGGTTTAAGTACTTCATTAACTGATTATAAAGACGATAGAGAACATTATTATTTTAATGCTCCAAATAATTACGATACGATTAACTATGCCAGGGATAATTATGATACATATTTAGAAGCGAGCTTATCTTATACAATTCTCTACAATTTGATAAGAGATAAATCTTTTAATCTTTATTTAGGAGCTGGTCCGTCAGTTAACTATTTAATTCAAAAATATGAAGCCACAGATTTTTCACATTATTCGAATTACTCAAGTACCCATAATAGAACTTATACACATTATGGAGTTGGTGTTGTTGGTCTAATGGGAATTGAAGCTTATTTATCACATAAGATTACTCTTTTTGCCGAATCACAACTAACATTATATAGAAACTGGGGAAAAGAAGAATCTGGAGATTTTAGTTTCTCTTCAAACAATCTGAATAGTAGTTCAAAAAGTTCAGTAAGCTCAACAAATTGGCAAATGGGTTTTACTTTAGTAAAAGTTGGTTTTGGAATTTACTTTTAAATAGCTTAACTGCATAATTTAAAATTCCCACAATTTGTTAGGAATGACTTTGTAAATTACATTGTTTTAACCTCAAGTTGCGGGAATTTTTTTATCTATAAAAAAAGATAAGTTAGGATTTACAATTATCAATTCTAAATTGCCAATTATCAATTAATTTGTATATTTCAGAATGAAAAAACTGACTTCAATATTATTAATACTAATTTTAATCTCTTGCTCAGAAATTAAGCAGCCACCAGGTATTTTAGCAGAGGAACAACCAAAGCAGACTTCCCTATCAGAGCCAAAATCTTGGGATTTGGATGATTTCCACTTTGTTGCCCTTGCCAATTTTGAGTTAAAGGCAAAAGTACTTGGAAAAGAAAGATACAGATTTGGAACAGAGGCAGAAATTTCGCCTTATGATTTAGCACTTGGTTGGGGACAAATGTCAAATCAAGAAATTGTTGATAAAATAGAAATTACTCAAAGATCGCGTTGGTTTTTCTGGAAAGTTGAGTCATATCCAATTACTCACAAACAGATAGAAGAATCGGCATCCAACATGCACATGATTCCCGCAAATGAAGAAATTAGAGACCAATTGGACGATTTACTTGTTGGTGAAATCATATATCTAAAAGGCTATTTAGTTGTAGTTAACAAAAGTAACGGTTGGCGTTGGAAAAGTTCGCTTTCCCGAACAGACACCGGAAACGGCGCTTGCGAAGTAGTTTGGGTTGAAAAATTACTACGAATTAAATAGTAAAAGAATGTTGTAAATTTTGAAAATATTTATCGTTTCTCCGTAATAGCTTCTTTTCCTTCAATTTTATTATCATAATAACGAGTTGTTGGATAAGCAAAATCGATATCTTTATGCTTTGCAAATTCTTCCAGAATAGCTTCCCAAACAACTTCCTCAGTACCTCTTCGTTTTTTTACTTGGCAAATATAACGGATTGTGAGCAAAACTCCACTATCTTTTACAGAAGTATAAACAATAGGTGTTAAAGTATGATAAAAAATCATGAATTTTTTTGAAGCATCTTTAATTTGCCGTTGAGCTTCTTTTGTTAAACTTATTGTTTTGTCGTTTACAACATTTGTTAATATTTTTTTTGCTTTTTTCCAATCACTTTCAAATGTTAGCAAAACTGGAATTTCGTCCCAAATGTATTCAAAGCCTTCTGTATAATTAGCTTGCCAAACTGTAAAAACAAGTCCATTTGGAATGTGAATTATTCGCCCAGTACTTTGGTCGGCATCAACCCAATTGCCAACTTCGATAACAGATGATTGAAATAAACGGATATCAATTACATCGCCAGTAACATCACCAATTTGTACTCTATCGCCAATTTTAAATGGTTTTCGAGTTGTAATAAAAAGCCAGCCACCAATGTTAACAAGTAAATCCTTAAATGCTATTGCTAAACCAGCAGAAAGGAGTCCAATAAAAGTTCCAACTGATTCAAAAATACCGAACCAAATGCGTGACAACACTATTAGTGCTAAAACTACAGTTGCAGTTCTTAGTGTTTTATTCCAAAAATAACGGTCTTTATAATCTTCTAATTTATCAATAAAATATTTGTTTACAGTTTTACGTAACAGCCAAACAAATATGAAAAGAAGAATAGAAAATAAAATTTGCTCCTGTGTGCTTACAGAAATACCTGTAAGTCTTTCAAACAAATAGTGAATGTCGGTTTTTAAACTATCCATATAAGATTAATTATTTTAATGAACAAAGAATTTTTGAAATATCAATGAAGCTCCACCCATTGCACCACTTAGTGATTTAAATTGTGAAAATTTAAGGCGAGTATTTTGAGCAAACTCTGAAATTACATCATTTAAAATGGATTTGCGAATAATTGGTTTTATAAATTCTTCTGCTTCACAAATATCACCACCAATAATTACTAACTCTGGATTTAATAAATCGACATATTGAACAATTCTTTTTCCAAATTCTTTTGCAATTTCTTTTATAATGTAAATTGCTCCAGAATCGCCAGATTTAGCAGCTAATATAATATCGGATAACTTTATCTCTTCGCCATCTTTATGTCTTTGGCAAATATTACACTCACCTTTATGAAGAATTACGGCATCTTTAATTACATCCACTAAAAATCCATCAGGAAGAAAAGTCCTAACTTCACCTGCAGCTCCGTTTGCTCCGCGATGTAATTCATGATTAATAATAAATCCTGCACCCATTCCAGTAAAATTTTGGTGAATAACAAGATAAAGCATATCTTTTACCTTGGCCTCACTTTTCGATAACCATTTTACACCAAGCGCACCAGCATTTGCATCATTTTCAATTTGAATATCAAAGTTTAATTTGGATTCTAAAATTTCCTTGAAATTAATATTGTGTAAATCAAAACCCATTGAATACAAAATTCTGCCTTTGTCACAATCAACTGTTCCTGGCATTGCCAAGCCTAAACCTAATATTTTTTTCCTTGGGACTTTGTAATCTTTAATCACTTTTTCAACAATATTTTGAATTTGAACAGCCAATATTTCGGGGTCTGTGGTATATTCAATACTATAAGTTTGTTGGAAAAGAATTTCACTTTTAAAATCCAATAATACTAAGCTAACTTGTTTAGAGAGGAGTTCGATTCCAAAAGTAAATCCATAATCTGATGAAATATCCCACAAAACTGGAGGCTTCCCACCTTGAATAGTTGTTCCACCCATCCCAATTCTTCTAATATATCCTTTGGATTCAAACTTTTTTAACGTGTAAAGAACTGTTGAAATTTGTAGACCAGTAATAATACTAATTTCACGTGCAGAAATGGATGAATTCATTCTAACGAGATTAATTATGTGCTGTCTGTTTAATTGTTTTACTAATTTAGAAGAGCCGCTTGTAAACATATCATATTAATTAATTATGAATAAATTATTGAATTATAAATATAAATTTAAGATAGAAAATACAATATTATTTTTATAATTACCTAAAATAATTCTGATTTAATAGTTATATAAGACTATATTATATAGTAAGTTAGGTTTATATAAATGATATTATAACTTATTAATTTTTAATATAGTTTTTGGAATTGAATTTAAAACTGTTTCCCAAACTTTTTTAGGATTATCACAAGCTAACCAACTTTCTTGAGAACTTCCTTCATATCCCCAAATTGCTATATTTTCTATTCCAGCATTAATTGCACAAGAAATTGCTTCTGAAACTTCATGCTCTCTTCCATCAGTTATTTTAAAACCTTGAATCCATATTTGAGATTGTTTGTTCTTTTTTAGAGTCAATTCATGGAGAGCTTTAGAAAAATCTGCTACTTTTTTTACAGTAGCTTTTTCCCAAATCCAATAAGGACCAGTAGAAATTGTATCTATTGAATTAATATTAAAATACTTATTCCATTCCTTTTCCATCAATTCAACATTAATATTTGCAGTTAAATATAATGTGTTTCTAACTCCACCATTTGAGGCTTTTTCTGATAATCTCGCAATAAAATGGAAAAGGCAATTTTTTTTAAATAGTTTTACATCATCTGTTTCTGTTTCTGGTAAAGGATAACTAAATTCTTCTTCAAATTTTGATTTACAGTATTCGCAACGGCATCCCCATCTTCCAGGAACACTTGCTAAAAATCCTTGTTCATGAAAATGTGGTTCATCCCACAATATTTCATCAACTCCAGAGTTTACAATCATTTCAATCCATGAATCCATAAATTTATTAAAATCTGGTGAATTTGGACATGCAATTGGCGTTGGTTTATCATCATCCAAAATTTGACATGAATTAAAGATATTTTTACTAGCAAAATTTGAAAATGGCTCACCTCCAAAAACATTTCCAACCCCCCAAGGATTAACCCAAACATCCAAACCTTCGTCATGAGTTATTTTGAAAATCTCTTTCATTGTTCCAGAATTGAACATTAAATCAAATTCTGAATATGTATGAAGCACAAATGTAAATCCGTTTTGCTTAAGTTCTCGCATATCGGATTTTACATGCTTTAATATTCTGTTACCGTAATATGAAACACCTATTTGCAATTGATTTTTCCTTCTAATTTCATAAATCTTTAAGATTCATTTTTATACATCATTAATTTATTTTCATTTAAAGAATAATAGTATTTTACTTCACAATATTTGTTTAAGCTATCGTAATATGATAGAAAAAAGTGGAATTCTTTTTCATGAATATTATCAAAGGCAAATTTGAAATACCCACTTCCCTTCTCATCAAGATAGTTTTGTGGCTCAATTGTTATATTGAAACCATTCGTTGGTTTTATCTTAATATCACGAATAGCACCGCCATCATTAACAAAATAATAAACAATTTCATTCGATGTTCTTTTAACTTTAAGTGACCTAAAAATTGGTGGCAGTTGATTTATCTTTGAAATATCTGTTCCAAGAATACCATCTAATTGAGTGTTGTTATCTAATTCAATATTATTATATTCTTGCAGTAAATTATCAACTTTGTTATTTATATCTTTTTGTTCCAATTCTGAAATATCTGTTTTCAGTAGTCCAAACAAACCACCAAATGGTGACATATCATTTTTATTATTAGAGAATCCATGTTTAATAAAAAGAGCAACTTGATAGCGATTAATGTAAATAATTATAATCACAACTATTAATAGGAATATTCCAATAATATTTTTCCCATCAGATATTAAGTCAAATATTACTTCTTGAGTCAAATTTGGATTATCCAACATTTATAATTCTATTTCTCCATTAATTTAGATTAAATGAAACTTGGGAATCAAAATATTCTATTATATTTAAGGTGCTTTTCACAACACCTCAAATTATATTAAAACAAACAACCTAAAACAATTTGCGAATATCATCTTTCACATTTTCAGAAATATCAAAACGGATTACATTTCGTTTATTATCTAGTAAAGCCTGTCTATCACCAAGAGCTTGCGCATTCACTAATACATTAAAAGTCATATCAGATTTATCATTTCCAGCTTCATTTGGAATTTCAACATCAGTTCTATTTTTTGAAACAATTTGAATAAACAAACCATTGCCAGCGTCGCCTTTGTGTAATTGTCCTGTTGAATGCAAAAAGCGTGGACCGAAACCAACAGTAGTTGCTACTTTATATTTTTTTTGAATATTTGTTCTTAATTCTTGAAGTGCAGCTTCTGCTTCATCATTCATATTTACATAAGCTTGAATAGAAACATAACTTCTTCCGATAATATTATTTTCACCAGAATTAAGTTTGTTCATAAATTCTGAAATTACTTCTGATAAATTATTAGTATTAACATCACCATAGACTTTAATTCCATTATCTTCAAAATTTGGACTGAGTTTTGTAATTTGACCTTCTTCAAGATATTGGCTCATCATTTTTCGTCCAATTATTTTTGCTTGTTCAACATTTGGCTGGTCGTATGGCTGAATATCAATAACCCAACTTGCAATAACTGTTGCCATTTCCCAAATAAAAAATTGAGCACCCAATTCATAAATGCTGTCCAATTCCAATTCTATTACTGAAAATCCAGCATTGGTTAAATTTGATATAAATTTAGCATTTTTGTTATCGTCATTTAGATGAATATTTACAAATAATCTGTCAAAACTATAATTTTCGGGTAAAAGATTTTCTTCACCTTCAATTGGTAAAATTCCCTTTCCTTCTTTTCCTGTGCTTTCGGCAATTAATTGTTCAGCCCAAGCTCCAAAAGGTTTTAAATTGTCAGAAAGAATAAAAGTTGCTTTATCAACTCCTTGTTTTGCAAGCACACCGATTGCAACTCCGATTTTTGCAGTTGCATTGTTTTCAATTTTCGATTCCGCAATTGCAACATCTAATAATGAAATAAATTCGCTTAAATTAACTCCAAGTAAAGCTGCTGGAACAAGTCCAAAGAGTGACAACGCAGAATATCGTCCGCCAATATTTGGGTCATTTATGAATATTTTTCGAAAATGTAAATCCTTTGCCATTTGCTCCAATCCACTGCCTGGATCAGTTATTGCAATAAACCGCTGTCCAACAATTTCGCTTCCAACAATATTAAGAGTTGAGTTGTAAAAGCGTTTCATAAATGAAATTGTCTCAACAGTGCCACCCGATTTTGTTGAAACAATGAAAAGTGTTTTGTGTTTACTGTATTTATCAATCATAGCTTTTAATTGGTCAGGATGTGTGCTATCGAGAATTGACAAATCCAAATAGCCCTTTTTTACTCCAAATACTTTTTTGAAAACTTCTGGCGCCAATGAAGAACCACCCATTCCCAACAATAAAGCGTGAGTAAAACCTTCTGATTTCACTTGCTCAACAAATTCATTTATTTCATTAAATTTTGTTTTTGCAACATCGGAGCAATCAAGCCAGCCGAGTCTGTTGCTAATTTCTGTTGGATTTTCTCGCCAAACTGTAAAATCCTTTTTCCAAATTCGCTGCATTATTTTTTCATTATTAAATTCAACAAATTTTGCAGAAAACTCATTTTCATATTTTCCAAGATTTAACTTTACATTATTCATTTTTTACCTCAATTTATTATACTTTCTTAATCTTACTCTTAATTTTTAATCTAAATCTTCTGCACCTCAATCAAATGCTTCGCATCTTTCCCTCTATAGCAATGCTGTCAACTTAAGAGAATATATTAATAGTATGTCATTCCCATCCCGACTTGTCGGGATTGTTGGGAATCTTAGCCATAAAGTGGATTCCGTGCAAGAACATCACGGAATGACACGAGCTTAAGTTGACAGCATTGCCCTCTCTAGAGGGTATTTTTTAAAGGATGTAAACAATCTTCGTTACAATTATTTTTCAAAAAACCGTATTTACTCAATTCCAAAAAGCTTTTTCATTTCGTTATTACTAATACTTTTAGCAATTTTTTCTTCATCCTCAAAATTATCATTTTTATTCATTTCGCGTGCAAAATCTTCCGATTTTATAATTGTGCAACTATTTACTCTTGCAAAATCCAATACATTTTGGTCTGAACTTACAACAGTAATTAGCTTTGGATTATCAGTAATTGAAATTTCATCTTTAATCTTATTATCAGCAGTAGTATTTTCAGAATATGTTATTTTAATTCCCTTTCCTTTAATTGCTTCATTTGGATGTCCATCAAAATGTAAAGAAACACCAATTTTCTTTTGATGAAAATATCTTTCGAGTTGGAAAACTATTCCTATGCGCGAAGACTGTTTATCCTTCTTCTGCATATTCCAAAGTTTTGGAATTTTACCAATTAAATTATTTCCATCAATTATGTATTTTCTTTTCATTTTTCAATTATTAAAATGTTTTGAAATTACTTCTTCAATATTCTTATCTCTAAAAGTATCTTCATTTTCCACAATTATTCCATCAGGTGAGATAAACAGCAAATTTGGAATAGCTGTAACTGAAAATGATTTAGAAATATCATCATTCCAATTATTTGTTAAACTAACATTATACCAAGGCATTGTCCATTTATTTTTCCAAAATTTATCAAGATTTACCTGACTATCACCCATTGAAAAACTTAGAATTTCAAAATTGTTATTTTTATATTTTTCATGAATTTTATGTAGTTCCCCCATTTCAGCTACACAAGGTGGACAGGTAATTGACCAAAATTGAATTAAATAATATTTACCTTTAAAAGTATCTGGAATTATTGCTAATGATGATCTAGTGTCTTTTCCACTAAAGAAAGGTACATGATTGCCTATTGTAGTCGGTTTATATGGAGCGAATCTATTTAATGTAAATTCAATCTCTTTTACATCAGAAAAATTATTTTCAATTATTGTAAAGTATTTGTTTGCCTCATCAATATTATTATGAAGATGTAAAAAATCGATATAATTTGACAGCGCAACTGCTTTTACTACTCTATCTGGATTTTCCTTATATAAGCCTAGATAAAATTCTTTGCTTTTACTTATCATCATTTCTTTTGATTTCTCTTGAATATCTCCTGTTACAAACGAGTATAAACCCTTTAACGAATAAACATATTCTTCAATAGCAATATTTGTATTCCAATTTGAAAAGAATAAAATAGCTTGAGTATCTAATGACCACATTATGTCGTTAAATTTAAACATTTTAAGGATTTCTTTTTTTGTATAAGTATCAATATTCTCATGATAACCATTTAGCATAATTTTAGGAATTTGCATAGCAGCATATTGCTTAACTATCTCATCTGCATTACTCAAAATATATTTTTCAATAAACTTGAATTGTTTTTTATTATCAAATTCAAATCCAATGCTATTGCCATTTATTTTATAGTATTTCTCTATTTTACTTTGAAAATCCAGATTATATATTTCCATATTATTATGAATAGTCTCAATTTTTTTTAATGACTCATCTGATGGATTCTTTATCTTAATTATTTCTGGAGATAATATTGTGCTAACACTCACTTGTGCAAGAGTAATATTAACAAAAACAAATAACACTAAAATTATACGAATCATTTTATCCTCATTTAATATTTAGAACCCTGAATAAATATCTTTTGATTTAGATAGTTTCAAATCTCTAAATTCTGGGGCTTTTAATCTAATTTCAAATTTAAAACCTCTGTAAGTTCCAATCGGATTCCATACTAAATTAGCTTCCCAAGCATGTAAATCGCGATAAATAGTAACTTGAGGAGCATTTATTTTTTTATTTGTAATGTCGTAACTTCCTCTAAAAGTAAATTTCCATTTTTGAGTTAAATTAAAACTTAAATCAGCACCCAAATTAGATCTATCTGTAATAAATCCAATTCCCTTATTGCTATAATTGTAATTATAAGTTAAACTTAAATTCCATGGAATTTCAAAATCGGGTTCTTCATCTTTGTATAACTCAATATAATCACTACTTTTATTATTATTTCCTACTAATTCTTCCCCAATTTGTTCTTCACTTTCAGAATTCTTTTTCTTCTCATTTTCTGATTTAAACAATTCAGCAGAAAGTGATGAAGAAAGATTTAAGTTAAAGTTTGTCATCTTCAACAAAGAACCGTTGTTACTAATTGCAAAAGCATTTATTTCCCTTCCAGAATTGAATTCATATGGCGAAAAAACGGAGCTGCCATATAAAGATAAAACACTTCCAATTTGGGTTCTAAAATTTACATTAATATCATCAACGTTTAATGAATCGGCAACAAAATTATATCCAGAAGAAACAGTTAAATCGAGAAGTTTAATTTTTTTGGATTCAGAAGTTGTATCTGTTGGGTCTTTCAACGTTTTTATTTCAAACGCATTTCCTAAAGAAAGAGAAAGTCGCTGTGCTTCTCCAGCACTAATACCGCTAAATATTTGATTCCCAAATTTGTCATACTTCACAATTCTACCTGATTTATCAACATAAGTATCATAATAACCCCAAAAATCGGAAGAGAAATCTGGATGATATGAATAAGATAATCTTGGCTCAAAAGTATGACGAAATGCAGAAAATCCAAGTATTTGAGGCTGTGCCATTCCATAAAGTTTTGTTGAAGCAGAAAGCGAAAAATTAAATGTATTAACAGTATTTAAATCATTAATATCGTAAGAAGTAAAATATAAGCTGTCCTTTCCGCTTGAATCAAGAGAGCTTTCAATTTTTTGAATTTGACGCTTATTATACCATTTTGAATTAACTTGTAAACTTGGTGATAAGCTCAAATGTCCAAATTTTGGAGAAGCAGAAACATTAAATGAATGACTTATTCCGCCATGAATTGTTGATTCACCTGAAATTTTTCTTCTATTATTTTTGAAATTACCAGAGTAATCATAACCAATTAATTCGTACCAGCTTTTATCTTTGCTACTTCCAGTGTTGCTTTTAAATGGATAAACTCGTGATTTTGAAATTGAAACATTTGGCAAATCTTCTGTAATATCCCCTGTCTGTAAATTCTGAGTTCTATTATAATTCATTGATAAGTTTATTCCACTTTCTTCCCAACGCTTAGAAAAAGTTGCGTTTGAAACAATTTCTTGCCTAACCAAATCATTTATATTTGGACTATTAAACTGAAGATAATCGCTTGACATAAATTTTAATCTAACATCAAGTTGCATTGTTGGAGTAATAGTTTGATTATGATTAACGTTTATATTCCATTCAAATCTTTCAGAATAATCGGGGTCACCATATTCATTTAATACTTTGTTTGAAAATCCACCATTAACATTTCCAATATAATTATATCTTTTATTATATCTCATTCTACCTCGCAAACCGTAACCACCTTTAAAATAATAGTCTCCAGTAAGTGTAGCATCCATATAATCGTTTACAACATAAAAGTAGCCCATATTTCGTAGATACCATCCTTGAGATTGATTATAACCATAATTTGGAGCTATAATTCCAGAGGCTCGTCCAGTTTTGTTAGGAAAAACTCCCCAAGGCAATGGTATTGGAAATGGGACTCCACCGATATACATGAAAATCCATTTTGCAATAATATGGGAGCCTTGAATAATTTTCATTTTATCTGCGCCAAAATAATAGTGTGGTGTATCAGCATCACAAGTTGTAAACTTGCCATCTTCAATAAAAAAAGTTTTTTTATCAACCTTTTTAACCTTTTCGCCATAATAGGTTTTATTTTCGGCACTATTTTTTGCAAGCGAAATAAAACCTTGTTGAGTTTTGAAATTATATTTTATGCTGGTTCCTTCATAAGTATCACTGGCTTCCATTAATATAGGGGTTTCAAGCAGTTTAGCATTCAACGAATCTGTTGTGTCCTTTTTCCCAGCAGCTTCTAATTCGTTAGTTTCAAAATTAATTTTAATGTTTGCACTTTTAAGTGAAGTTTGTTTGTATTTAATATCACCTTCACCAAATAAATACATTTCTTTATTTTGCACATCAAAGATTAAAGAATCTTTTGCATTTGCAAAAACAACTGCGTTAATATCAGTATCTTTTTTCTGGTTAAGTGAATCGGTAGAATTTAATGAGTTAGAAAAGTTGAGTGAATCGTTTATTGAAATTAAGGACGAATCAGAAAATATTGTCGATACTGAATCGATATTCTGAGCAAATATCTGAATTGTGGTAAGTAATATTGCAATTATATTTAATTTCATTATTAACAATTTTATCAAGAAAAAACTAATTGCAAATATACTGTTTTGTTATTTTGGATAAAACATATTATATCACCTAAACTCATAATCAACAATTTTAATTTTTTCTGGATATGATATATTTCCAATAAAAGTACCAATTACTGGTTGTGCAAAAAGCGATAGTTTATTTGTTGATGCGTTTCTACCTCCAAGATTCAATGCAACTTTTAATAATTCATTAATGTTACTATTATTTAAGATATCAAAAAGATTTAGAGTAATTTTAATTTTTAACTTCTCATTATAGTTTGTACCTACTAATTTAATTGGCTCTTGAATATTTCCAGAAATAAGATTCTTACCATTAAAAAACAACTCCCAAGGAAAAGAAACTATTTCAAGGTTTAAATTATTGGAACTACCATCTCTTGCATTTGGATTTTGAACATCAATATTAAGTATGAAGGTTGCAAACAATTTTTGGCTACTAAAAGCTTGTAGTAATTTTAAAATATCGGTAGAAGAAAAATCAGCAAGTTGTGCTTTATCTTGCACGGAAATATCTTGAACCTCAAAATTAGATACTGAATTTATTTTAAATTTAAGTTTCATAATATTTTCTAACGATTTTAATGCTGAACAACTTGCAATTATAGCAATTATAGCAATTATTAAAAATAATCCAACTATTGTTTTTGATAATATGCCAAAATTAATTTTATTTATTTCACTCACGGATTTAATATAGATTTTCTTCATACTATTCCTTAAAAATTATCTTCAAATTTCGATTCGTGTATTTTTTTAATAATCATATCAGCTACAATAAGAGCACGCAGTCCATCTTTTCCCGAAACTATTGGAGTTTCATCATTTACAATTGCATTAATAAAAAGTTGTTGTTCATATTTTAGGGCATTTATTTCCTTTTGTTCTGGTTGTTCATATACAATTGCTTTTTTCTTATCTCCAATTCCCATTTCGCCAAAAGAAATAAAATTACTTAACGATTTATCAGTTGGGGCAACTAAACGAAATATTTCGGAAATGCCAGAATTAAAATCAACAGCAATATAAGCATCACGTTGGAATATTCTCATTTTACGCATTTTTTTCTGCGAAATTCTACTTGCTGTAACATTTGCAACAGCTCCATTTTCAAATTCAATACGGGCATTTGCAATATCCAAACTATCGGAAACAACATTTACACCACTTGCACTAATATATTTTACTTTACTTTTAACAAGACTTAAAATTATATCTATGTCATGAATCATTAAATCAAGCACAACTGCAACATCAGCACCTCGTGGATTAAATTGGGCTAATCTATCTGTTTGGATAAACATTGGGTTCAAATTATATTTTTCAAGTGAAACCAAAGCCCCATTAAATCTTTCAATATGCCCAACTTGCAATTTAAGATTTTTTTCTTCGGCTAATTTTACAATTTCTTCAGCTTCCCAAATTTCTGATGTAATAGGTTTTTCAACAAATACATGAATACCAAAACTAAGAGCAGTTTTAACCAATTTGTAATGTGCTTTTGTGGCAGCAACAATTACGACTGCGTTACAATCTTGCAATAAATCATTTAATCCTTTGAAAGCTTTTGTTTTAAACTCTGAAGCAACAATTTCGGCTGTTTGATTATTCAGATCATATATACCTATTAGCTCACAATTTTCAACTTCTCTAATTAATTTTGTATGAAGTTTTCCCAAATAACCAGTTCCAATAATTCCTATTTTAATCTTGTTCATTAATCTCTACTCCGCATTTTTTTGTATGCAATTATTTTATCGTAACCACCAAGTTCATCTGTTTTGTAAAAAAGGAAAATATAAAATTCTCGATTAATTTCCCACGAATTTCCCTCCAATTCTATCCAATTTATATTTTTCAAATAATTGTCTTCAATATCCGCAACAACATATTGATAATCATATACTCCACGTTTTAGTTCAACATTTGTAGAAAATATTCCATCTTTTTCAACTAATTTATATTCTGGATAAATATCCCAATTAGTAAAAGAACCAACAAGGAAAATATTTTCATAATATTCATCTGGAGTTCTTAATTGAAATTTAACATCCAAATATTCAGAATTAATATTTTTATAATTCATAATTTTTGAGCCCCCAAAATTGTCTTTTATACTTGGATTAAATTTGTTTGAAACTTCAATTCCATCAAAATGTGCATCAGTTTTTGGTACTTGATATTTAGATTTATTCATTAAGTCCACTTGCCTGTATGCACTTCCTGGTTGAATATTTTTGACAAAAAATGAAAGAGAGTTATAACTATCTATTTCATAATAATTAAATTCATTATTATAAGTTTTTTCAATAATAATTGGGTCTTCATTTTTTTTGTTTTCTATTATTTCAACAAAATTAACTTTTTCAACTAATAACGAGTCAGGAACAGAAACTGATATTTTGAAATCCCAAATCTCCCCAAAAACTGCTGGGACAACATTTTTGCCATGCATTCTTTCTTCGAAAATTTTGGTTTTTAGAGTAATAATGTTATCGTTAATTACATAAAATTTGCCTTCAGCAAAAATAATATCAGAATTATAAGTATCTTGAATAAAAAACATCCATTTACCAGAAAACGGAAATCTTACATTTTTGTTTGGGAAACTGTTTGCATAATGATAATCTGCATTGTCACCACGAAAAGGTAGTTTTTCAAACCACAAATTTCTTTCAGTATTGTAAATATCATCTCTTAATAAACCACTTTCGTAAGGTTGCCAATTTTTGTCACAAAAAACAAACTGAATTTCCCAATTTGGCAAGTCATTGCATTTTAAATCAAATTCAATTGTAATTTTTGAACCAAAAATTGAAATTGGGAAAGAGGTCTGATTATCTTCTTGAAATACTCGTAGAGATTTAATTTCATAATCCCCTTTAGCAAAGGTTGTATTAACGAGAAAGAACAAGGCAAGAACTACCCATAGAAAAGTATTAATAAATTTATTTTTTTGTGAAAAGCACTTTTGCATTATTAACCCTCAAGGTTTTTTTGATTATCCAAGTATTTAGAATGAAATTATTGATTAAAAAATATCGACTGATTTAATTGAATCATGAGGAATGAATGATTTGTAAATCTTTCCATCTCTAACCGATTCAAGTAAAAGTCCATCATCAAAAACTTTAATCAAATTTCCGGTCTTAAAAACAATTTCATAAAATGCTGGTTCGTCATCTTTTTTGATTCCATAAACAACACCATAATTTTCTTTCATTATAATGTTAACTTGTTTATTCAGAAATTCATTCCAATCAATTTTCATTATTACTCCAATTACTAATAATAGATGTTACTTAAAATTACTGATAAGAGTTGAGTTTTACAATTTAATGAATGGTCAAAAAGTTAGAATATTGTAATTTTTATAATTAGAGTTACTGCTGTCCAAAACAAATAACAACATACTCATTATTTCGTAAATTGGACAGATTTAGGTACAAATCAGAAAGTATCCCCTACATTAAGCCTGCCTTATGCAATAGGATTCAAAAAAGTCATGTAAATTATTATATTAGTTATACTTAAAACAAAAATAAAAGTAACCCAAATGGTTAATCTACCGATAGAATATTCGAGCAAACAAGTTACCCCTTTTGGCGGAATGAGTTTGATAAAACATTTCCTAGATCGCTTAGGAATAAGAGAGAAATTACAA
>Ga0210046_1000113_pt1 | contig 85287 bp, 97 predicted proteins | sample CryGeyCG2114_250_FD_185461 | JGI IMG/M metagenome (GOLD analysis project Ga0210046, IMG submission 185461) | Groundwater microbial communities from aquifer - Crystal Geyser CG18_big_fil_WC_8/21/14_2.50 (SPAdes) (version 2) | ecosystem: Environmental > Aquatic > Deep subsurface > Groundwater ...
AAAACTCGCGGCAGGTGCCGCACGCCGGGTCAAAAAACTCAACAATGTGCACCGGTGCTGCCGGGTTGCCAAAGCTGGGCGCGTCGGCACGCACCAGCGAGGCCAGATTTTTCTGCGTCAAAGCGGCCGCCTGTTTCGCCTGCTGGTTTTTGTAAAAGTAGGCCCCACCTGCAAACGCCAGCAGCAGCACCGCAACGACAACGATAAACAGATTTTTTTGTTTCATTTGGATGTACTCCGATAGGCCGCCAGCAGCAGGCCGTTGATGGTTAAAAAAGCCAGAAAAGAAAGAACAGGGATGGTCACAAAGCCGAACCATTCCACTTGGATGGTCTTGCACGGAATGCCTTGCCGACACGGCGCAAGGTCTTCCGGGATGATGCCCAGTGTCAGTAGCACATGAAAGCCCGCCACCAGCAGCCCGATGCCCGCCAGCGGCAGCGCGTAGCGCAGCACCTTGGCATCCAACGGAAACAGGGCCAGCGCCAAGATGAGCACCAGCGGAAACATGAAGATACGTTGCCACCAGCACAGCACACAAGGCGCAAAGCCCATGATCTCGCTCATGAACAAGGCCCCCAACGCGGCCATGGTGGCGACAAGCCACGCCGCAAAAATGAAGGTCGAGATATTGGTTTTCATGTTGGGCAAAAATGTTCGGATAGGTCGTTCAAAGTTTAAGCCATTGATTGCGTGCAGCATGCTTATTGTGGTTGAGCAACGATTCCATTAGCAACCTGCAATTCACGCACGTAGCGCACAATGTCCTTGATTTGGGCATCTGTGACAAGTGGCAATTTAGGCATATCACCAAAGTGCCAATGGTGTTGCCGAACGCCTTGAAGCACCGCATGCCAAAACGCCGAATCACCGTGGTGACCTGGGTTGTAGATCGGATTAACAAACGATGGCCCTAATTTTGTGCCACTGGCGTTGATGCCATGACACGCCACGCAATTCGTCTCAAAAGCCACCTTACCGGCGCTGCCTTGCGCTGACAGGGTGGGCAAGCGGATACCCCCTGCATCTGTCGCTCGGTCCGTCTTGAAAAAACTAGACACAGCAAGGCCGGCAGCGCCAAAAACAATGGCCACGAGCAACATGGTCGCCGTGGGTTTCACAAGACGCATGTCCGTTAATCCACCAGCACCTGCCCCATCATGCCAGCATTCTCGTGTTCCAGAATGTGGCAATGGAACATGCGCAGACCCTTATGGCGCTGCACCAGCTTGATACGCACCGTTTCGCCGGATTGGGTGTTGACCATGTCGCGCCAGGCCAGCAGCGGCTCGGGGATGACTTTTCCATCCCGCTCGCGCTCAATCACCTGGAACTGGATACCATGGATGTGAAATGGATGGTCCATGTCGGATTCGTTGGCGATTTCCCATAGCTCCACTTCATTGATCTTGCTGGTGAAGTCGACACGTTTCATGTCGAAGCTTTTGCCGTTGACGAGAAACTTCATGCTGTGCACACCCCCGGCCATGGACATCGATTCCGAGAACACCACCCGTTTTTTTGCCTGAACCGTACCCAGCGGCTCGATGCGGCGCAGGGCTTGCGGCAACTGCGGCAGGGCGGCCAATTGATCCGGCTTGACCGCAGAAAAGTCCACCTCCAGCAACGTGATGGCATGCTCTTGCGGAACCATGCCCATTTTTCCGCGTTCCACCGGCTCGGTCACCAACCCCACCCTGGCAGCGCCTTGGGGTGCGTCAACAATCACCTCAATGCGCTCGGCCGCTGCCATCACCAATTCGGTCAGACCAGGGACAGGTTTCTGCAACAAGCCACCATCCGTTCCCACCAACGTGAAGCGTGCCCCTGGCAGTTTCAGCTTGAGGTAGCGTGCGCTGTTGGCATTCCAGATGCGCCAGCGTTCACGGCCACCGGCCGCGAAGTTCAGCAGCGGCTGACGTTGCGCGTTAACCAGCGCAAATTGACCCTCGCGACCGTTCATCTCGTCGTTCATGTCGTTGGGCGCAATGCTGCCATCGGCGGCAAGCTTGAGATCGGAGAAAACTAGATGGCGCTCGGGGATGTCTTTCAGTGGGTCATTTTTGGCACGCACAATGAACAGTCCGGCCAAGCCGCGAAACACCTGTTCGGCTGTCAACTCATGCGGATGCGGGTGATACCAGTAGGTACCGGCGCAGTCCGGCGGCAGCGTAAAGCGGTACCAACGTCGGCCTCCTGCCGGCACGGCATCGTGCGGATTGCCGTCCTGCTCGGCTGGCACCGGCAGCCCATGCCAGTGGATGGTGCTGGGTTGGGGCAGGTCGTTGATGAATTCAATTTCAACCGTGTCGCCTTCCATCACTTCAATCAAGGGCCCCGGCAGGCTGTCGTTGTAGGCCCAGAACACGGTGTGGGTGCCATCTTGCATGACGGCCGCCGACACGGGTGCGGCACGCAGCGTGGCGCGAAACTGTCCGGGCTGGATGCTGGTATTGACGAGCTTTTTCAACTCAGCCAAGGGCGCGCCAGCGGCGATGGCCTGCACCGGGGCCAGCGCCGTGCTGGCTGCTGCACCATGCATCATGCCCGCCATGCCCCCCATGCCTTGCATAGCGCTCATGTTGTTCGACATCATGCCTTGCGCCCAGGTGCTGCCGACCCAGGGCAAAGTGGACAAGACGGCCAGAAAAGAGCGACGTTGAGCTAACGGATTTATCGACATGGTTGTGATCCTAATGGTTGGAAGGTGGCAAAGAAATCTCTAAACAGTGCAACTGTGCCCCACCACGCCCGACAACAAGCTGTCGTCAAGATTACAAGTTTGTCATGTCGGCAATTAATCTGCTCATCACCACATAACAAAAAAGTAATGTGATCGTCATCCGGTGGTTGCCACCCGAGGCGCACAGTGGACACCAGTTTTAACCAAGACGAAAGGCTAGAAAATGCACACAACATCCCGTCGCTTTTGGCTCATGGGGGCCTTGATGCTACCCATGACTGGCATGGACGGCCCCATCTACCAAGGACTTAAAAATCCTTATGAAGTGCTTCTGGGCAAGCGCGACGGCAGCACATCCGTTTATCAAAAATATGTTTGACAGTTTCACAACATGCTGTTTCAACTGAATCACCCAAAATGAGAATACCTCCAATTCATTTTCCAAGAGAAAAATCCAAAAACGCAGCCAGCTTTTGGCGATCTCGCTACGCTATTGGCTTGTTGGTCATGACTGGCCTTGCTAGCTACTTCTTGTTAACCGAACACTTGGTGCATACCTTGAGTGCTCTGCCGTATTTGCTGCTGGCCGCTTGCCCATTGATGCATATCTTCATGCACCACGACCATGGCGGACATAACCATGCAGCATCATCTACGTCGGCAACCACGCCTGCAGAGCCGTTATGAACCAAGATCAGTCTGCCTAAGGGCTGTGGATGCTGGTCGTGCTGAATTCAGCTATCTTCATCATGTTTGCCTACAGCTTTTTCAAACCCGCCACGGCACGGGACTGGCGCACTTTTGGGGCTTTTGCCGCTTTTGTTGTCGCCCTGTTTGTGGAGATGTACGGTTTCCCGCTGACCATTTACGTGTTGTCTGGCTGGTTGCAAACCCGCTATCCCGGGTTGGACTTGCTCAGTCACAACTCGGGGCATTTGTGGTCAACGCTATCAGGTGAAACCGGTGATCCACACTTTGGCATCCTGCACCTTGCCAGCTACGTGGCTTTGGCCGCAGGCTTTATTTTGTTGTCCAACGCCTGGCATGTGCTGTACCAAGCGCAACGCAGTCAAACACTTGGCGTCACCGGGCCGTATGCCCGCATCAGGCATCCCCAGTATCTGGCATTTGTTTTGATTTTGTTGGAATTTCTACTGCAATGGCCCACACTGCTGACACTGGCCATGTTACCGGTCCTGCTGTTGATGTACGCACGGCTGGCCTTGACTGAAGAAGCCACGATGCGCGAACAATTTGGCCAGGCCTATCTGGACTACGAAAAGCGAACCCCCCGGTTTTTCCCAAAGCTGTCGCGCCGGGCAACAGCACATTAAATCAAGGCAGCGCATGACAACACCACCTGAAACTCAGCTGACTGACCCGGTATGCGGCATGACCGTTACCGAAGCGTCACCATACAAGCTCCAGCACCACGGTAGCCCTTATTATTTTTGTAGTGTCAAGTGTCAGGGCAAATTTGCTGCCAACCCGGCGCAGTACCATGTCCACGCTGCTACAGCGGCAGAACCGCCAGCAGACGAGGCGCATGCCGCCGGAACCACCTACACCTGTCCTATGCACCCTGAGGTGGTGCAGGATCACCCCGGCAACTGCCCCAAATGCGGCATGACGCTTGAGCCGATGCTGCCCACTCTCACCGAAGAAGACAACACCGAGCTGCGCGATTTTCAGCGCCGCTTCTGGTGGACACTGCCGCTCACGGGTGTGGTGTTTGTGCTGGCCATGGCTGGGCATCGCCTGCCATGGTTGGACCTGGCACTGCAGAGCTGGATAGAACTGGCACTGGTCACACCGATCGTGTTGTGGGCCGGTTGGCCGTTTTTTGTGCGCGGCTGGCAGTCACTGGTGAACCGCAGCCCGAACATGTGGACCTTGATCGGCTTGGGCACGGGTGCGGCCTATGTTTACAGCGTGGCGGCAGCGCTGGCACCCCAAATGTTCCCTGCGTCATTTGTTTCGATGGGCCGGGTGGCGGTGTATTTCGAGGCGGCGGCGGTGATCATTTCACTCACCCTGATGGGCCAGGTGTTTGAACTCAAGGCACGTTCACAAACGTCAGCCGCCATCAAGTCCCTGCTTGGGTTGGCTCCCAAAACCGCGCGACGCATCGGAGCTGACGGCAGCGAAGAAGACCTGCCCTTGTCCAACGTGCACGTGGGTGACAGCCTGCGCGTGCGCCCTGGTGAAAAGATACCGGTAGATGGCGTGGTCATTGAAGGCAGTAGCGCCGTGGACGAGTCCATGCTCACGGGTGAACCGATGCCCGTCACCAAGCACGCGGGCGACAGGGTGATCGGTGCCACCATGAACACCAGCGGTGCGTTGGTGATGCGTTCAGAGCGTGTTGGCGCAGCCACCATGCTGGCGCAAATCGTCCAAATGGTGGCGCAGGCGCAACGCTCGCGTGCGCCCATGCAACGCATGGCCGACGTGGTGGCTGGCTATTTTGTCGTCACTGTCGTTGCCATTGCCGTCGTGACTTTCTTCGTCTGGGGCTGGTTTGGCCCCGAGCCGTCGTGGGTGTTTGGCCTGATCAACGCGGTGGCGGTGCTGATCATCGCCTGCCCCTGCGCCCTGGGGCTGGCCACGCCAATGTCGATCATGGTGGCAACGGGTAAAGGAGCCGCGCAAGGTGTGCTGTTTCGCGATGCAGCAGCGATTGAGAACCTGCGCAAGGTGGACACCCTGATTGTGGACAAGACCGGCACTTTGACTGAAGGCAAACCCGCCTTTAACCGTGCCGTCCCGGTGGCCGGTGGCTCTGCTGATGAAGTATTGCGCCTGGCGGCGAGTCTGGACCAGGGCAGTGAGCATCCGCTGGCGGAAGCGCTGGTGCGCGCTGCCCGGGCGCGTGGTCTGGCGCTGGAAAAACCCGAGGGCTTTGAATCCGGCTCAGGCATTGGCGTGCATGGGCAAATTGCGGGCGTGCCTTTGACGCTGGGCAACACCACCCTGATGCAGCAAGAAAGTGTGGAGATTGCCCCATTGATGGCCCACGCAGAACAATTGCGCAGCGAAGGTGCCAGTGTGATGTACCTGGCTGCTGCGGGGAAACTGTTGGGGTTGGTGGCCGTGTCCGACCCGATCAAGCCCAGCACGCCACAGGCGCTGGTAGCCCTGCAACAGGCCGGTTTGCGCATCATCATGGCCACGGGTGACGGCTTAACCACGGCCAAAGCGGTGGCCGATCAATTGGGCATCAAGGAAGTGCGAGGCGAGGTCAAACCAGCGGACAAACTGGCGCTGGTGACGCGCTTGCAGCAGGAAGGCCGCGTGGTTGCTATGGCCGGCGACGGCATCAACGACGCGCCGGCGCTGGCCAAAGCCGACGTGGGCATTGCCATGGGTACCGGTACTGATGTGGCCATGAACAGCGCCCAGGTGACGCTGGTCAAAGGGGATTTGCGTGGTATCAGCACGGCGATTTTGATGTCACATGCGACGGTCAAAAACATGAAGCAAAACCTGGCTTTTGCCTTTTTGTACAACGCCTTGGGCATCCCGATTGCAGCGGGCGTGTTGTACCCGCTCACGGGCTGGCTGTTATCACCACTGATCGCGGCGCTGGCCATGAGTTTCAGCTCGGTGTCGGTGATTGGCAATGCCTTGCGGCTACGCTAATCATTTGAGTTCTGGTGGCATTGTTTTGTCGCCAGCCTGAGTGGCGCTGCTGCAAGTAGTGTCTTTGCCGCCCCTGATTTTTTTCAGACCGGCAAAGATGTTCGATCCCACGCGGAATAATCGAACCGTGAACAAGAAAGAAGAACTGTCATGAAAATCCTGATCGTCGAAGACGAGCAAAAAACCGGCGACTACCTCAAGCAAGGCCTGACTGAAGCCGGTTTTCAGGTTGACTTGGCGCGCGAAGGCGTTGACGGTCTTCACTTTGCACTCACCGAAAATTATGACCTGGCCATTCTTGACGTGATGCTGCCAGGCATTGATGGCTTTGGCATTCTGGCCGGGATTCGGCGCGCCGGCAAAGACATGCCGATCATGTTTTTGACCGCCCGCGATGCGGTGGACGACCGCGTCAAGGGTCTGGAGCTGGGAGCGGATGACTATTTGCTCAAACCTTTTGCTTTTTCCGAATTGCTGGCACGTGTTCGCACCTTGTTGCGGCGCGGCGGCAAGGCACCTTCGGATCCCTTTTTTCGTGCCGCCGATCTGGAGCTTGATTTGCTGCGCCGGCGCGTCACCCGCGCCGGTCAGCGCATTGACCTCACGGCCAAGGAATTCGCCTTGCTCGAACTCATGCTGCGCCGTCAGGGTGAGGTGCTGCCGCGTTCGCTGATCGCCTCGCAAGTGTGGGACATGAACTTTGACAGCGACACCAACGTCATCGAAGTCGCCGTGCGCCGCTTGCGCGCCAAAGTGGACGATGCGTTTAGCCCAAAGCTGATCCATACCGTGCGCGGCATGGGTTATGTGCTGGAGTGCCACGATTGAGCAGCAAAATCTCGATCACGCGGCGGGTCACGCTGCTGTTTGCCGCCGCTTCATCAGTCGTGCTGCTGGTGTTGGGATTCGTCGTGGCAACGGCGGTTGAGCACCATTTTGAGCACCAGGACGTAGAGCTGCTCAAAAGCAAGGTCGCTTTGGCACGCGACACCTTGGCCAGCTTGAAGTCACCGGGCGATCTGGCGCTACTCGTTCAGTTGCTCGAGATCTCTTTGGCCAGCGATCTTGACTCGCAAATGCTCATTGTCGGATTCAACAAATCGGTGCTATTTTCAAACGGCGATGTTCACTTCCCGCTGGTGGAGGTATTTGATTCGGCGCAAAAACGCCCCCTGCAGCCGATGGTCTGGAAGATGTCGAATCAAAATTACCGCGTCATCACAATGGTGTTGCCAACGGGTATCAGCAGCGCCTCAAGGGTGGCGGTTGCCGTGGCGACGAGCATTGCGCACCACGAGGCCTTCATGCGCTCATTTCTCTACACGCTGTGGTTATTCGTGGCCGGTGCCGCAGGCCTTACCGGCTTGCTGGGCTGGGCTGCGGCGCGGCGCGGTCTGGCACCGCTGCGTGCCATGCGCCAACAGGCACAAGTGGTCACGGCCCAACAACTCAGCCATCGTCTTGCGGTCGATTCCGTGCCCATCGAACTGGCAGAACTGGCGCAGTCGTTGAATGACATGCTGGCACGGCTGGAAGAGGCTTTTCGGCGCCTGTCGGACTTCTCTTGCGACATTGCCCATGAACTACGAACCCCGGTCACCAATTTGATGACACAAACCCAGGTCGTGCTATCCAAACCCAGAGACGTCGAAGCCTATCGCGACATTCTCGCCTCCAATGCCGATGAGCTCGAACGCATGTCACGCATGATCTCTGACATGCTGCTGCTGGCCAAGGCAGAAAACGGCTTAGTGGTACCGAACCGTGAAACGCTGCACCTGGCAGACGAGGTGCGGCTATTGTTCGACTTTTATGAAGCGGTGGCGGAAGAAAAGGGAATTCAACTGGCCACCGAAGGCGATGCCACGGTCGGCGCTGACAGGCTGATGTTGCGCCGCGCATTGGCCAACCTGCTGTCCAACGGCATTCGTCACGCAGATGTCAACAGTACAGTGCAAGTCAGGCTTGACGACGCCTCGGAGGCGGTCACCATCAGCGTGGAAAACTCGGGTGAGACCATCGCTGCGGAGCACCTTGAACGCATTTTTGACCGCTTCTTCAGAGTTGATCCATCGCGTCGGCACAGCAGCGAAGGCAATGGCCTGGGCCTGGCCATTACCAAGTCGATTGTGTTGGCCCATGGTGGCACGATTGACGCTGCATCGTCGGGACTTGCCACCCGTTTCACCATCCGCATACCTCATCATCACACGGATCTGACGTAAATGTAATGAGCGTGTCATGCCAAAGACACCCACTGGGTCGTAAGCTCTCGCACTGCAAACATACCCAGTCCCCCAATGAAACACAACCCTGCGCAATCCAGTTGGAAATGTCGGCCCCGCCAATGAACACGGCAGCGGCAACTCGTCGATCGGTCGGTTTTGGTGTGCTCGCCTTCACCCTGCTGATGGCCATTTACTTCGGCCTTCTCGCGTTGCTTTCCGGCTGGCAGTTCACCTGGGATCAGTTTTTACAGTACTGGTTTTTCATCGTGCCACTGGGGCTCGGGTTTGGCGTGCAGGTAGCGCTCTACTTTCAACTACGCCAATGGGTGCTCCAGTCCAAAGACGCTGGCAAGGTCATGGCCGCATCGGGGACCACCTCGGCGACGGCCATGGTCTCTTGCTGCGCCCACTATTTGGTCAACCTGGCTCCGGTGCTGGGAACGACCGGGCTGGTCACTTTTGCAACCCAATATCAGGTCGAGTTCTTCTGGCTGGGTCTGCTCTTCAATGCGGCAGGTATGACCTACATTGGCCGTAAATTATTTAACGCTTCAAAGGAGCACACGCAATGCGTTCACGCTTAATCAATCTCGCTGCCACACTGACCATTGGAATGTTGGGTAGCCAGGCCGTTTATGCCGCAGCCGAACTTCCGACACGCAGTTCATCCCAGTCCGCCGTCACAGTGAGCGCGACCCCACGGGCCTTCTCCGGGGCGACTTGGGATTTCGAGCTGGCTTTCAATACCCACTCCGGCTCTCTGGATGACGACCCCAGCAAAACCACCACCCTCAGCACGGACCTGGGCAAGACTTTTTCGCCGATCAAATGGCTTGGCGACCCAGCGGGCGGCCACCACCGCAAGGGGGTGCTGCAATTCAACCCGATTACGCCACGCCCTACGACGGTAGAACTTCGCATGACACGCCCAGGCGAAGCACAACCGCGTTTGTTCAAGTGGCAACTTGGCAACCCATGAATCCGTGTGTAAACCAAATCCGCTGGCGCAATCAATACCGCACAAGAACTCAAAATAGACATGATGAAAAACAAGACAAGTAACACCAAAAAAAACAAACTTTTTATGCCGATTGCGATCGTCGCAGGCGTAGGTGTTGTGGCGTTTCTGATTTTTGGCCCAAGTGCTGGCGATGACGCCGTCAGCGTCAAGCTGCCGTCGTTGTCACCACTGGCGGTCGCCGGTGAAGCGGCATTCAATGCCAACTGCGCGGTGTGTCATGGAAAAAATGGCGGCGGCGGCACCAAGCTCGCACCGCCACTGGTTCACGATACCTACAACCCTGGCCACCATCCCGACGAGGCTTTCCGGGCTGCAGTGCACAACGGCACAACGCAGCATCACTGGCATTTCGGAAATATGCCACCGGCACCGCAAGTAAGCGACGCACAAGTGACCCGAATCATTGCCTATATCCGTGAACTACAGGCAGCCAACGGCATCGTGGCTCACCCGCATCAAATGTAGACAGGAGGGTCGGCTTCGGGTGGCTTACCCGCGCGTGCCGCCTGAACCGACCAAGTCATTGCGTTTTTCTGCAAACTCGGCTTGTCCGATTTCACCTTTGGCATAACGCTCCTCCAAAATATCGAGCGCAGACTTTTGACGCGACTCGGTGCCGTCGCATCGACCGCCCATACCACGTATCGCCATCACAACGACGAATATGATCAGGCCAAAGAGCAACACCATACCAATACCCATCGCACCACCTCCGTAGCCGAAGCCAAATCCGTTAGATCCCCACATCATGACATTCTCCTGAAGTTGATCAGAGGCCTACAAGTCGCTGCGTATTTCATGACCCATCGATCGGCCAAGCGCTTAACGGCCATGCCTGCACAGCCGCCCCAAATGATGAAAGCCTGTCGTCATTGCGAGGCCGCAGGCCGCGGCAATCCATGGATTTAGAAGGCATGGATTGCTTCACTGCGTTCGCAATGACGGGCAAATTTCAAACGTCGGTGGCGTTCTTTCACGTTAACCAATGGTCGCGAAAATCGGGAACGTTTTCAGCATCCAGAAGGCAAAGGTTGAAAGCCAGCCGGTGATCATGGCGATGCCCATGAACACCATGCCTATGCCAGCGGCCACTTGCAACCACCGCCCCCAGCGGCGCAGCGGTGCCAGCCGTTTGACCATGGACCCGGTAAAAAGTGCCGTCGCGACAAAGGGAAGGCCCAGGCCGAGCGAATAGGCAGCAAGCAGCGCAACACCATTGGATACGGTCGCCGTCGCCGCACTCATGGTCAAGATGGCGCCAAGCACGGGTCCGATGCATGGACTCCAGCCGAAGGCAAAAGCCAGCCCGATCAGGTAGGCACCCAACGGACGCGCGCCTTTGATGTTGCCGTGAAAACGCAGGTCATGCTGTAGCCAGGGCAGTCGTAGCACGCCAATCATGAACAGGCCAAAAATGATGACAATGCTGCCGCCGACGATGTTGGCCTCATATTTAAAGCGCAGCAGCAGCTCGCCCAGCGCCGAGGCACCGGCTCCCAGGGTGATGAAGACGGTTGAAAATCCGGCCACAAAACACAGACTCAGAGCCAGGACGTCCAGACGGTGCGCACGCACCCCACTCCCACTCTGCGGTGTCAGTGTGCTGCCCGCCACATAGGACATGTAACCCGGCACCAGGGGGAGTACACAAGGCGACAAAAATGAAATGATGCCGCCGCCAAAAGCGCTCAGTAGCGCAAGGCTTGTCAGACTGGCCATACCAGGCACGCCAAGGTTTGTTGCGTGAAATGCAGCATGATCATTTTTGCAATTGGGCCACCAGCGGCAGCAACTTGTCGCGCAATACCTCGGGGGTGATCGCGCCGATGTGCTTGTACGCAATGCGGCCGTTACGGTCCACAACAAAGGTTTCAGGCACGCCGTAAACGCCCCAGTCGATACCGACCCGGCCGTCCCGATCGACGCCGGTGCGTGTGTACGGGTCGCCCAACTGATCAAGCCAGGCCTGCGCGTCGTCTGGTTTGTCCTTGTAATTCAACCCATGGATCGGCACGATGTTCTTCTTGGCAAGTTCAACCCAGTGCGGGTGTTCTTCGCGGCAGGCCACGCACCAGGATGCAAACACATTGACCAGTGAGACCTGGCCGCGCAAGTCAGCCGTGGCCAGACCGAGTGTGCGGCCCTTGACAGCAGGCAAATTGAACTGGGGCACCGGCTTACCTATCAAGGGTGACGGAATTTCCCGCGGGTCCATGGTCAGGCCAATGCCCAGAAATACCGCCATCACAGCAAAGATCATGAGCGGGATGTAGGCAGTCCAACGCCTTCTGCTGGGTACCATAGGCACGTCATGGGTGAGACTATTTTGTGTCATTTCTGTCCTATCAAATGCGTCAGGGGTGCGTGTTGCCATGAAGATCATGTCTGACGCTCTTTATTGCGCGGCCAGTCCTGCGGGCGCACTGGCCTTGGCCTGCAATAGCTTGTTGGCTTCCATGATGTTGGCTTCAATCGATTGTGTGAATTCAGAGTCAACTGGAATGGCGTCGCGCAAGCGCACCCAATGTGCAACGGCGCGTGCAAAATCCTTGTTGTCAAAGGCGATCGTGCCGGCCAAGGCCAATGCCTTGAGGTTGTCTGGGTCAATGGCCAGTGCGCGCGCGACCAGCTGCTCGGGTGCCCCGACCAAACGCCCGCCTTGCGCCATGGCCAGGACATCAGCGTAATCAGCGAGCAATTGCGCGTTCTCCGGAAAGAGCCGCACCGCTTGGGCATAGGTTGCCCTGGCATCGTCATATTTACCCAGCACGGTCTGAGCCCGCGCCAGCATCGTCCAGCCTGTGAGGTCTTGCGGGTTTTTGTCAACCCGGGCGACCAGCTTGACGATCATGGCATTCACCTGCTGCTGACCGATACCGTGCGGCGCCCCGGAGGGTTGGGGCACGATGGCCGCCGGATTGCCAAGGGCGACATACAGCAGGACTGCCATCACGGCAATCGCCAGTGCAACGGCCAGTGCCGTGCGCCTCGGCCCCACGACAACATTTCCTGTGGCAAGGCTTGGGGCTGGCTGAGCCCGCCCGCGCCAAAGTGGCCAGGTAGCCAAGAGTGCGGCGCTCAAGGCAAGTGCCACGGCGATGATCCAATAAATTATCATGCTGTCTCCTTGGCGCTCCCGGGTTCGCCACCTCTTGAGTCGGGTGCAGCCTGATTGGTGCGCTGGCGTCTGATCGTGCGCCACTGCAAGCCGAGGCCAAGCAAGAGCAGCATGACCGGCCCGGACCACAACAACACGGTACTGGCTTTCAGTGGTGGCCGATACAAAACAAAGTCGCCATAGCGGGCCACCATATAGTCAATGATGTCCTGGTTGCTGGCACCTTGACGCATTTGTTGGCGCATGAGTTGGCGCAGATCGACCGCCAGTTCGGCATTGGACTCCGCCAGACTCTGGTTTTGACAAACCAGACAACGCAATTCAGCCGCCAACGTCATCATGCGCAATTCAAGTGCCGGATCAGCCGCCAGGGGCATCGCAACCTTGCCCCAGCTGACGGTGGCCGCCAGCGACAGCATCACCATGAACAGCGCCACGCTGGCGCTGCGCCATGATTTCCAGGTTAGGGATTGACGATTCATGCGACCACCAGGGCGCTTGGGACCACCCTGCCTGGCGCTGGCTCGGGTGGCACGGTCTGGACGCTGGTCACCGCGACACGGTAGCGCCGGTCAAACACCGCCAGCAATCCGCCTAGGGCCATGAGCAGCCAACCGTACCAGATGAACTCCACAAAGGGTTTATGGTAGATACGAACAGCCCAGACACCGGGTTCTATCTGGTCGCCAAACGCGATGTAGAGATCGCGCGTGACACCCCAGTCGATAGCGGCTTCGGTCATTGGTCGCTGTTGCTCACCGTAGTTGCGTTTTTCTGGATACATGCGGGTGACGGCCTGCCCGCTGCGGCTCACGTTGATCTCACCACGTGTAGCCGTATAGTTCGGCCCGAGTGCCTCAGACATGCGCTCCAGACGGAAGTCGTAGCCTCCCACTTCAACCGTGTCGCCAATGCCCATGCGGACTTCCTTGTCGGATTCGTAGCCAGTGACCAACGTGGCCCCTGCAATAAAAACCGCGACCCCGATGTGGGCCAAAAGCATGCCGTAATAACTGCGTGAGTTGGCCCGTAACCGAGCCAGCAAACTGACCGCGGTGTGGACGTTGCGCAAGCGCCCCAGCAAATCTGCGACGCTGCTGGCGCTGATCCAGACCGACAACAGAATTCCGAAACTGACGGCTGTGCTCCAGGCCCCCATGGCCATCGGCACGAACAGGGCGCTAACCACACCCACTGCAAACGCCCAGCGCAAACGCAGCGCCAGATCGGGCAAATTAACTTTTTTCCAGTGTGCCATCGGCCCCACCCCAATCAGGAACATGGCCGGTGTCATGAGCGGCACGAACACGGTTTCAAAATAAGGCCTGCCGACAGAAATTTTGCCCACTTTCAATGCATCAAGAACCAACGGATAAAGGGTGCCGAGCAACACCGAACCCGCCGCCACCGCCAGCATGACGTTGTTCAACAGCAGCAGCGATTCACGCGAGATTGGGTCAAAGCCTGCCCCCAATCCAATGCGGTTGGCACGTGAGGCGTAGAGCAGCAACGCGCCGCCAACTACAAGACCGAGTAGAACCAACACAAAGGTGCCACGTGCCGGATCCGTGGCAAAAGCATGTACCGAGGTCAAAACACCAGAGCGCACCAGGAAGGTACCCAGCAGACTGAGCGAAAAGGCAAAGATGGCCAGCAGTACGGTCCACCCTTTGAGTGCACCTCGGTTCTCGGACACGGCCAGCGAGTGGATCAACGCGGTGCCGACCAGCCAGGGGATGAACGAGGCATTCTCAACCGGGTCCCAAAACCACCAACCGCCCCAGCCCAACTCGTAGTAGGCCCACAGACTACCCAACGCCACACCAAGCGTGAGAAAGACCCAGGCCAGAGTGGTCCAGGGACGAGACCAGCGCGCCCAAGCAGCATCAAGTCGACCACTGAGCAAGGCCGCGATGGCGAGGGCAAACGCCACCGAGAAACCGACGTAGCCCATGTAGAGCATCGGCGGATGCAGCACCATGCCAATATCTTGCAGCAACGGGTTCAAGCTTCGTCCATGCGCTGCAGCGGGAACCAAGCGCAAGAATGGGTTGGATGTCAACAACAGAAAAGCCAGCAGACCAGCGCTGACCATACCCATCACACCCAGCACGCGGGCCACAAAATCGGTTGCCAGATGGCGACTCAAGCGCGACACCGCCACCGTCCAGCCGGCCAGGATCAAAACCCACAGCAACATCGACCCTTCGTGTCCGCCCCAGGTCGCGGCAATGCGATATTGCAGGGGCAGCGAGGCATTCGAATTAGATGCCACGTAGAGCAAAGAAAGATCATTGCTGACAAACCCGTACACCAACGTGGCAAACGCCGCAAAGATGAACAACAACTGCCCCAGCGCACTGCTGTGTGCCACCGCGATCCAGGTCGGGTTGCCACGCGCCGCACCCAGCAGCGCAGAGCTGGCTTGCGTCAGGGCCAACGCAAGGGCGAGGATGAGGGCGAAATGCCCAAGTTCTGGAATCATGGTTGACGGGCCTGTGCTGACTTGCACTCACCGGGCTTGTTGTCAGCAGTGGGCTCTGTTAGGAGTTCAACCGCCTTTGACGGCGCAGGCGTGTCGGCATCTGCTTGGTGGTCTTTACCATGACGGCCACCGCAACAACCGCCACCACGCATCATCAGCACGATCGCGGCTGTAAATGCCAACCAGATCCAGTTATTTGCAAGCCAATCCATGATGTAACCTTTGCTTTTTTGTTTCTCAAGAGTGGATTGCCAGTCCGCTTGAACTGATTTACTTTTTGAACAACGTGGCCAGCATCCAGGTCTTGTCAATTTTTTTCAGTGAAATTTGCTCACCTGGGCTCAGGCACCGATTGATGTGCATGTTGTGGGTATCAACAACGGTCATTTTTTGACCATTGGCCAGTTCAATGATGTTGTGGCAATGGCTCAGTCCATCGGCATCCGGCGTGCAGTCGCTGTCACTGGCCACCTTCCCGTTGACGGACTCCTTGCCACTGAGTGCCTTGCCTTCAAGGAGCTGCAGCACGTATTGGCCATTGCTGCCGTTGTCTTGCCACGACTTCATCGCGACGCCTTTGGGAATCGGCGGCTGAGCAGTGGCAGCCTGCACCTGGTGTGTGGTCAATGCCGCAGCACCAAGCGCCAGCATGACGAGCATTGCACGGCGGCTTGATTCAAATAAAGTATGCATTTTCATGTTTTTCCTCTTGGTAATTGAGAGTTCATGCGGTTCAAAGCCTGCGCGCAGGAGCACCGCGGGTTGTGCTGCATCCGTTTCAGGCCGCCAGTTCCCAGGCGACGGCGGGCTTGGCATCGCTCGGGGCAGCGACTGGCCCGTGCAAGGGTGGCGCGTTTTTGACTTCGGGTTCCACGGGCGTGGTGTTATTTTTTTTATGCATGTGGCCCATGAACTTCATGTCGCCCAGAAAACCAACGCCAAAGCCCACCGCCGGAGCAATGTAGGTCCATGGCCCACCCATCGATTGCCCCACCGACATCCCTGCAATCAATCCCACACAACACAACATGTTGACTCCTTAGGTTCGACATCCATTCGATGACGCCGTCAGTTTAGAAATGGGCGGCTGTCCTGAACGTGTCGAAATCATTACAGTTTTGTCAGTTTGGTGCGCTCAGGCACTACAGGTCGCAGCGTTGCGGTTGCGCTTCCTTGCTGGTCAATCACGATAAATTTGTTCTCCCCGAAACCCTTATGCGCCAGCCGGTCGAGCGGAATTTTTCGTCATGCGCAGGTAGTCAAAGACCATCCGTGTGTTGCGGTTGAGCTTGGCCATTTTTTCAGAGATGCTGGTTTTCTTGTCGCCAACGAGGTTCAACACACCTACCACAAAGCGGCGTAGCCGTGTGACGTTCTCTGGACCGTGGCCGGTTCGAATGCGGCTGCGATCTTCGTCAAAGTTCCAGTCGATCACGTAGTGACAACGGTTCTCAATCGTCCAATGCTCACGATTGGCCCGAAGCACTTGCTGTGGGCTGGCTTGGGCTGGTGACTGGCTTGTCAGACCCACGGCGATCTCCGTTGATTGCTTGCCGCTCTTCTTGTGAAGCACCTCGCGCTCGATCAGAAAGACTTGCGCGACATGTGGGAAATCCAAATACGCATTGAGTGCCTCGCAGCACCAGATGCGTCGGGTCTCGATGCGTCCATGATCGGGTGGTGTGAGCTCTACGAAGTCTGGCGCTTTGCGATCCTGAAACAACAGCGTAATCTTGTTTTGCAGCGTGGCCTGGTTGCCTTTGGCCGTGAAGTGGTAGTGTGCACCGCGCTGCACCACGTAACGGGCCAATTTGCGCTGTGTCAGCAAGGCATCGGCCGTGATCAGTTTGTCCTTGATCTCAATGGTATCGAGCAGTGGCACAAACATGCCAATCTCATTGGTCTGCTTGCGCTCATCACTGCCTTCTACGGGCAAGGTACCAACTTTTTTTGGGTGTGACAAACAACACTCTGGTGTCCCACAACGCTCATGATATGGGTTTGCTGGCCTTTGTCATCCACAGCGTTGCACATGGTCTTGCCATCCACAGCAAGGCACTTGTCTGCGGGGGCAAAGACAGCATTCCACTCCTGTAGTGCTCGATCGAGCACTACAGGATCAACGCGTATGAGCACATCACGGATGATGGATTCGCTGGGCACAACATATTTGCCATTGACACGACGGCAACCCAAACGCTCGCATGCTTTATCACCGAGGTCTTTGGCCCAGCCAGCGATGGCCTTGTAGCCCTTCATGCCGCACAGCGTGGCCGCTGTAGCGATGCTCAACACGCTCGATAAGCGGTGACGCCGCCCTGCGCGTGATCTGGGGTCCTTGATGTCGTTGAAGAAGTCGGGCAGGAAGCGCATTTGATGGGCACTGAGCATGATGTTGGCCTTTCCTGGGAGTTGAAGTTGTGATCTGTCGGCTTGGGTTAATAGCGCTTGTGGATGTCCACACAAGGGGTACACAAAGACAAGCTTGGGTGCGTTGTGCTGTTGGCTGTAGCCTGAACGTGTGCGCCGAAAGCCCTGGGTCAGTCCGAGCTCAGTCCAGTTGGCTGCGCGGTACACGCCACCGTGAAAGCGTTGTGGGTCAACAAAGGTTTCCAGCAGTAGCACGGGGTGGCCAAAGCGGCTCTGCCAGTCGCTACTCAAGCGGCGTTGCATCAATGACAGTACACGCGAGCCCACGTTGGGCCGGTGCCAGTCGGGCAGGATCAAGAATCGGCTGTTGTTGGCGATGAGCTTGAGCCGGCCGTACTGGGTGGTGAAGTCCCAGCCAATCCAGCGGTCACGAACGCCGCATTTCAGTGCGGCGGCCGAGATGCTCAAAAGCGCGACCCATTGGTCACGCCAGAGGGCCACATACCAGAGGGTTTCGCCAATCTTGGCCAGATCGCCCAGGTAGTGGTGCGCAGCCATCTGCTCTTTGTAGCGTGGCTCTTCGTGCCGTTCTATTGGGCGAACATGAAGTTCGCCAAGGGGGGTTCTGGTCAATGTTTCGGCGGGCATGACCGCGTTTGTAGCGGATGTGGGCGGGAATGTCCAGCGCGGCGTAGTTCGCTGTTGATTTAAAACTACATTTGATAGGGGACAAATTTATCCTGGCACACCATCAGGACTACTTGCGCTCGCTGCTGAAAACGCTGTGGATTTTTGTGGCTACCGCCACGCTGCCGATTGCGCTGCTGGGCTGGGCGGCGGTGCGCAGTGGGCTACGCCCCTTGCGCACCATGCACGATCAAACCGGCCGCGTCACCGCGCAGCAGTTGGGCCACCGCCTGCCGGTGCAAGCGGTGCCGCAGGAGCTGGCCGAACTGGCGCAGTCGCTCAACGACATGCTGGCCCGGCTGGAAGAGGCCTTCCAGCGGCTGACCGCCTTCAGCAGCGACATTGCGCACGAGCTGCGCACCCCCGTCAGCAATCTGATGACGCAAACGCAAGTGGTGCTGTCGCAGCCGCGCGCTGCCTGCGACTACCGCGCCGTGCTGGAGTCCAACGCCGAAGAGCTGGACCGCATGGCACGCATGATTGCCGACATGCTGTTGTTGGCCAAGGCCGACAACGGGCTGGTGCTGCCAAACCGTGAATTAGTTGACTTGGCCGATGAGGTGCACGCGCTGTTTGATTTCTACGACGCGCTGGCCGAAGAACAACAACTGAAATTGTCGCTAGATGGGCAAGCACAGGTACTGGCAGACCGCTTGATGCTGCGTCGTGCCATCGGCAACCTGCTGTCCAATGCGATCCGTCACGCCCAACGCGATAGCTGTATCCGGGTGACATTGCAAGACCAGGCCTCAGAGGCAATGGTCACTGTAGAAAATGTGGGGGACACAATCCCGGCAGAATATCTGGAGCGCATTTTTGATCGTTTCTTTCGAGCAGATCCCGCTCGCCAAAGAGGCGAGGGTACGGGTCTGGGGCTGGCCATCGCCAAGTCCGTTGTCGTGGCACATGGCGGAACCATTAAGGCCACTTCATCGGATGCAACCACCCGATTCATTGTTGGGTTGCCGCGTGCCCCAGGATGAGATTCATCTTTGTGGGGATGTTTATTCTCCTTGGTCTTCGTTCAATCGTGCACCTTGCCAGTGATGTTGACATTCAATCCCATTGGCTCATCGACGTAGAGCTTGTTGGCACGACTGCGTTTGTCGCGGATATGCGTCGGGATTCGGGGACACTCCAAATGCCGAAGGCCAAGTCTGTAGGCCAGAATTTTGCATTGACGTTCCCGGTTTGAATTGCAGCCACAGCTTGCCGCCAGGATCGGGGACAATCCCACGCTGGTCGCCTGATCCAGATGACCGCTGTGATTTCGGAGAAAACCCTTGTCTGATGTGAACGTTTCAACCGCCATGACGCCGCTGGAGCGGCGCGCCAGTTTTTCACTAGCCTCCATTTTTGCCCTGCGTATGCTGGGCCTGTTTTTGATTCTGCCGGTGTTTGCCATCGAAGCTGCGCACTACCCCGGAGGCGACGACACGGCGATGGTTGGTTTTACGATGGGCATTTACGGTCTGACACAAGCTTGCCTGCTGTTTCTGTACGGCTGGGCGTCGGACCGACTGGGGCGCAAGCGCGTCATCGTATTTGGCTTGCTGCTGTTTGCGGCGGGCAGCGCCATCGCGGCGCTGGCACCCACACTCACCTGGCTGGCCATCGGGCGCGCCGTGCAGGGCGCAGGCGCGGTGTCGGCAGCGGTAACGGCGCTGCTGGCCGACCTGACGCGCGACCAGGTGCGCACCAAATCGATGGCGCTGGTCGGTGGCAGCATCGGACTGATGTTTGCCGTGTCGCTGGTGGCGGCACCGGCGCTGGCGGCGTGGGGCGGACTGGTCGGCATTTTTACCTTGACCGCCACCCTGGCGCTGCTGGGCATCGCCGCCATCGTCTGGTGGGTGCCACCCGAACCGCTACAGCACAAGCAGCAGGCCAAGGGCCGCGTTGTAGATGTGTTGCGCCTGCCCGCGCTGCTACGGCTCAATTTTGGTGTGTTTGTGTTGCACGCAGTGCAACTGGCGATGTGGCTGGCGCTGCCGGCCATGCTGTTAGAAGCGGGCTTGGCGCGCGCGCAGCACTGGCACGTGTACCTGCCCGCCGTGCTGGGGTCGTTTGTGGTGATGGGTGGTAGCTTGTTCCAGCTGGAAAAACGCGGCCACCTGCGCGGCGTGTTTCTGCTGTCGATCGGGCTGCTCGCGCTGGTGCAATTGACACTGTGGTGGCTGGTCGGCCAGCAGCCCGGTGTGGTGGTGTTGGGTGCCTTGCTGTTTGTCTTTTTTTATGGCTTTAACGTGCTCGAAGCTAGCCAGCCCAGCATGGTGTCGCGGCTGGCCCCGGCCAGCGTGCGCGGTTCGGCCATCGGGGTCTATAACACGCTGCAATCGCTGGGATTTTTTGCCGGTGGTCTGGTCGGCGGCTGGGTTATGAAGCACGGCGACGCCAGCGCCTTGTTTCTGGGCTGCGCGGCGCTGATGCTGGTCTGGTTGGTGCTGGCCTGGCCAATGCAGGCGGTAGCTGGCGGTGTCAAAGCCGTGCCCGCGAACGCAGCATAATGTAAGTATCCCCTTAACCGTATCTCACCGATCCTGAAGGAAATTACCATGGCCTCCGTCAATAAAGTCATTTTGCTGGGCAACCTGGGGCGCGACCCTGAAGTGCGCTACATGCCCAGCGGCGACCCGATCGCCAACGTCACCATCGCCACCAGCCACCGCTACAAAAACAAGGCGGGCGAGCCGATTGAAGAAACCGAATGGCATCGGGTGGTGTTTTTTGGCCGATTGGCCGAAATTGTCAGTCAATATCTGAAAAAAGGTAACCCGGTCTATGTAGAAGGGCGCATCCGTACCAAAAAATACACCGACAAGGACGGCATCGAACGCTATTCCACCGAGATCATCGCCAGCGAGATGCAGTTGCTCGGTAGCCGTGAAGGCCGCGGCGAGCCCGCCCCGGCTGACGACGACAGCGCCTATGGTCGCGCCAGCACTGCCAGCCGTCCTGCTGCGCCTGCCTATGCACCCGCTGTTGCTCCTGCGCCCGCACCTGTTTCAGCCCAGACACCGGCCGCGCGACCGGGCAGCGGGTTTGACGTGATGGATGACGATATTCCGTTCTGAAAAATAGCGCCTTCCCCTTGATTGAAAAGGGCTGGAGGCTGTTTTTTCTTATAAGCTGGAAGCGTCAAAAGCTGTACCGCGCGGTCAACTCCAGCTTGCTACTTGCCAGCTTTTCGCCAAACTCAGTGCGTGCAGCGCCACCCAACACACTCAGGCGTGCACGCACGTCCCAATCAGTCCATCCGGTATAGCCGATCTCTGGCGTGACCTGCCAACTGTGGTCTTGCGCGTTGGCCATCAGACTGACTGCGGCGCTGCCATAGACCCAACCCCAGGGTTCGCTGGCACTGGCTTTGACATACAGGTAATCTTGCCCCGGGTTGGGGCGGTTCATGCCGCTTTGCGCCAGCGTTTGGGCTTTGCTGGTCAGAGCCGGGTTTGCGCCGGGAGATGTGGCCGTGCGCAAGAAGGATTGGTAGTCGGCCCATCCGGTCTCACTCTGGCCGTTGCCGTTGTGCACCCACTCTGCGACCCAGGTCACCTCAGCTTGCGTCAGGTAACGAAGCCCGACCAGCCAGGCGGTGCTGTCCTGCTGCGTGCTACCGACCGCGCCAGTGGCACTGACTACAGTGTGGGAGGCGTCGCGCTGGCGCGCCCATTCGCCGTGCACCTCCAGGTTGCTGGCCAGGTTGCGCGAAAAGTCCAGCCCCCACGCCTCGGGCTTGGCGCCAGCGCCGCGCCACATCAGGTCGATGTCGGTGTCCCACGCCAGCAGGTACAGGCGCGCTGCGGGGTTCAGATCGTTGCTGCGCCCAAAGTCAGTATTGGTCACGCCGTCGGTGGGCAGCACGTAGGTACTGATGCCCACGGTGCTGAAGGGGCCGCTCAGGCTACGGGTGTAGTCCACGCTGGCCATGACAAAGCCTTCGCGCGCGGCCGTGGGGTCGGTGCTGTCTTTGGGGCGCTCAATGAAGCCCACCGTGGTCAGCGCGTAGGCGGCGCTGTCGCTGCGCAGGCTCAAGGCTTCATATTTGGGTTCTGAGTGTGAACACCCAGTGGCAGGAGTGGGAGATTCCAAGAGACATAGAAAATGATAGCTTCTCACGCTTACCAGATAAGGGCCAAGAGGCTAAAACACTCTTAACTTCTTGGTGGCAAGCCCGCATTGCGCGGCAAAAGGAAATTGACGCATCGATTGCCGCCAAGGCCGAGTTTGAGTACCTCTACGACAAACCCTATGAAGACAAAAAGTGCGTGCGTGTGGCCGTGCCCTTCACCATCGAATCTCTCAGCCCGCACCGCATGCTGGGCGTGGACGAAGACGACGAGCTGATCGACACCGCCAGCGACAACATGGCCGAATACCGCGTGCGCCAGACCTTCCCGCAAATAATTCTGGACAACCTCAAAACCGCTGGCGTGCAGCAGGCGCACAAGGCCTACCGCATCACCTTCACGTCGCTGACGCCCTGGCCGGGCGAAGGTGCCGTGTGCGCCGAAGGCCGCTACCTGGAAGGTGACGTAGAGAAACGTGCCGGTATCTTCATCGGCCCGGAATTTGGCACCGTGCAGCGCAGCGACCTGGTCGAAGCCGCGCGCGAGTGTGGCGACGCGGGCTTTGACGTGCTGATTGCCTGTGCCTTCAACTACGAGGCGCACGCCACAGAGTTCAGCAAGCTTGGCCGCATCCCCGTGCTGAAAGCCCGCATGAATGCCGACCTGCACATGGCCGAAGACCTCAAAAACACCGGCAAGGGCAACCTGTTTGTGATCTTTGGCGAGCCCGACATCGACATCCTCAGCCCAGACGGCAAGAGCCTCAAAGTGGTGACCAATGGCCGCGAGACCTATCCGGTGGCGGCAGGTGAAAAACTGGTCATCAAGGTCAAAGGCGTGGACGTGTTCAAACCCCAAACCGGCGAAGTCATCAGCGACGAAGCCGACGGCATCGCCTGCTGGTTCATCGACACCGACTACAACGAAGAAAGCCTCCGTGCAGCACGCCTACTTTCTGGGTGCCAATGACCCCTACAGCGCCCTCAAGACCACGCTCAAAGCCGAGATTGACCGGGAAGCCTGGGACACGCTGCACAGCGATACCGCCCGCCCGCCCATTCGACAAGCCCAAGTCTGGCCGCGTGGCGGTCAAGGTGATCAATCACCTGGGCGATGAGGTGATGAAGGTGTTCAGGGTGGGGTGAACTGCTGAATTACAGCAAGTTCTATTTAGTTCTACACAGTTCTAATAAAATTCAGCTAGAACAACCTGTAACTGGATAGAACATGGACCCTATCAAGAACCCTTTTTCGCCTGGTGCGGGTTCGCCGCCACCCGAGCTGGCCGGACGTGCGCCGGTATTGGAACAAGCCCGCGTCCTGCTGGGGCGCGTTTTGATCGGCAAGCCGGAAAAGAGCCTGATGCTGACCGGGCTGCGTGGGGTTGGCAAAACCGTGTTGCTCAATGAGGTGCGGCGCATGGCGCAGCAGGCTGGCTACCGCACCCTGCTGGTTGAAGCCCATGAAGACAAGGCACTGGGGCCGCTGATTGCAGCGCCACTGAAGGCGGTCTTTTTTGAGCTGGACCGGATGGCGCAAACGGGAGATCGGGTCAGGCGCGGCCTGCGCGTATTGCGCAGCTTTCTGGGGGGCTTGAAGGTCAAAATGGGCGAGCTTGAAATTGGGCTCGACATTGACCCTGAAACCGGTGCCGCCGACAGTGGGGACATTGAAATTGATTTACCCAATTTGTTCGAGGCACTTGGCGAGGCGGCCAAAGAAAAATCGAGTGCTGTCGCTATTCTGATTGATGAAATTCAGTACCTGAGTCAAAAGGAACTGGGGGCCGTCATCATGGCCATGCACCGCATGCAGCAGCGTCAATTACCGGTCGTGTTGCTGGGAGCTGGTTTGCCCGTGCTGCCGGGCTTGGCGGGGGAATCAAAATCTTATGCGGAACGCCTGTTTGCATTCCCGGATGTCGGCGCACTTTCAGAGGTCGATTCGAACAGGGCCATCAGCGAACCAGCGCTGGCGGAAGGCGTCACACTATCTGACACAGCCTTGGCTGAGACCTACCGTCTCACCAGAGGTTACCCTTACTTCATCCAGGAGTGGGGTTACCAAATGTGGAATTTGGCGACGATCAGCCCCATTGAATTGGAGGTTGTGCAATCTGCGGCTGAGTCTGTCATCCGTCGGCTTGACCAGAACTTCTTTCGCGTCCGGTTTGATCGGTTGACACCTGGAGAAAAGAATTTTCTGCGTGCCATGGCTCAATTGGGGTCTGGTGCCATTCGCTCAGGCGACATCGCCAACTGCCTGGGTGTGAAGGTCAATAGCATCGGGCCAGTGCGCGCCAAGCTCATCAAGAAGGGGATGATCTACAGCCCCGCGTATGGCGACATTGCTTTCACGGTACCGCTATTTGACGAATTCATGAAGCGTGCCATGCCAAACTTTGTAGCAAAGGGCTAACTGGCGATGGATTAATTCTGAATTGATAGCGCCTTTCCCTTTGTTCACAATGGCTAGAGCCTATTTTTCTTTACAAGCTGGAAACTTCAAAAACTGTACCGTGTGGTCAGCTCTAGCTTGTTACTCGCCAACTTTTCGCCAAATTCGGTCAGGGCAGCACCGCGCAGCACGCTCAGGCGCGCGCGCATGTCCCACCCGGTCCAACCGGTGTACCCCAGCTCTGGGGTGATCTGCCAACTGTGGTCTTGTACGTTGGCCATCAGGCTCACTGCGGCGCTGCCATAAACCCAACCCCAAGGCTCGCTGGCGCTGGCTTTGACATACAGGTAGTCCTGCCCGGGGTTGGGCCGGTTCATGCCACTTAGCGCCAGCGTTTGGGCTTTGGCGGTCAGTGCGGCAGATGCAACGGGCTGTGTGGCTGTGCTCAGGAACGATTGGTAGCTGGCCCATTCACTGTCTGTCTGGCCGTTGCCGTTGTGCACCCATTCGGCGACCCAGGTCACCTCGGCCTGCGTCAGGTAGCGCAGCCCCACCAACCAGGCGGTGCTGTCCTGCAGGGTACTGCTAACTGCACCGTTGGCATTGACGGCAGTGTGGGTGGCGTTGCGCTGGCGCGCCCATTCGCCGTGCACTTCCAGGTTGCTGGCCAGGTTGCGCGAAAAGTCCACCCCCCACGCCTCGGTCTTGGCGCCAGCGCCGCGCCACATCAGGTCGATGTCGGTGTCCCAGGCCAGCAGGTAGAGTTTGGCGGCGGGGTTCAGATCATTGGTGCGGCCAAAGTCGGCATTGGTCACGCCGTCGGTCGGCAGCAGGATGCCGGTGAAGCTGATGGCGCTCACGGAGCCTGGCAGGCTGCGCGTCCAGTCCACGCTGGCCATGACAAAGCCTTCGCGGCTGGCGGTCGGGTCGGTGGCATCTTTGGGGCGCTCGACAAAACCGACGGTGGTCAGGGCATAGCCCTTGCCCCAGCGTGTGACGCGTTTGCCCAAATCCAGCGTCAAACCGGGGCCGGCGCTGTAGCGCACGCCACCCTCTTGCACCACCAGCGCGTTGCTGCGGCTGGTCAGTGCGTCATCTACCTGGCTGGCTTGGGCGCGGGCATCGAACACCCAATCGCCCAGGTTGGCCTTGCCTTCCAGTTCCAGCGTGAGGGTGCTGCGCGCCAGCGTGGCGCGTGCCGCTTCTGTGGGGTAGGCCAGGCGGTACGCTGCACTGTCGCCGCGCAAGCCCAGCAGCTCCAGCTTGGGTTCAACGTAGCCGTTCAACTCGAACGGTTTTTTTTCAAACTCGGCGGCGTCAAAGGTGAATTCCTCGGCAGCCACGCTGGCTGCCACGGCCGCGAGCGCGGCTGCGAGCAGCAGGGTTTTCATTTGCGCAGCTCTTCGATACGCGCCATGTAGCCTTGGGTAAAGACCTCGTCGGGCACGTCACGTTTTTTCAGGCCGGAATACAGCATGACCGATTTGAAGTCTTTGTACAGCGGGCTGTCGGTCTCGATGGTGGCCGGGCGCTTGATGCCGCCGCCAAAGTCTTTGATGTCCTTGAAGTACAGCGTTTTCAGCAACATGCCGCTGCTGGCATAGGCTTTGATTTCAAGCGGCAGCGAGAGCTTTTTGTCCACTTTCATCGTGAGTTTGTCGTAGGCCACCTCGCCGGTTTTGGCTTTGAGTTGCAGGGTGATGAGCTTGGCGTCACTTTCGTCCACCGCCGCCACGTCGTATTCCACCGCGTATTCCAGCCGCATGATGTCGGCGTTGTTGAACACGCCACCGGTGACCGACTGCAAGCTGGTGATGCGCACCGGTTTGCCGACGCTGGGCAGGTACATCCACATGTTGTCGCCCTGGCGCAGCGTGCTGCGGCCTTTGTCGCTGGCCGGTTGCAGGAACAGGCTGGCCATCTTGTCCTTGCCTTTCTTGACCGTGTAGAGCACGAATTCCTTCTTGTCGCCGTTGGGTTCGATGTTGATGAGCTTGCGGTAACTCTCGTATGACTCGGGCTCCAGGTTGCGGTCAATTTTTTTCAGCAAGGCCACGCCATCGACGGCAGCAAAGGCCAGGGCGGGTATCAATAAAGCGAGAGAAGCTATGTTTTTTAGAGTGATCATGATGGAGTTCTGAAAGTTGGTTAAGCCAATTTGATAGTTGAAGAACGTGCAAGTTGGTGGTGCTGACCCGCAGCGCACGCCGGAGATCCGACTCATCACACATGCCGCAGCGCCTCGATGGGGTCCATGCGGGCCGCGCGCCAGGCGGGTTGCAGGCTGGCCAGGCCCGACACCAGCACCGCCAGCACCAGCACACCCAGCACTTCAGCGCCCGCCAACGTGGGGTGCAGCGTGATCTGCTCGCGGCCAAAGGCAAACACCACCGGCCATACGTTCAGCGCCGCGACCACCGCGTAGCTGAGCGCCACACCGACCACGGCGCCCACCAAGCCCAGCAGCAAGCCTTCGCTCAAAAAGATGGCCATCAGCTTGCGCGGCTGCGTGCCGATGGCCGCCAACGTGCCGATCTCGCGGATGCGCTCGTACACCGCCATCAGCATCACGTTCATCACGCTCACCAGCACAATCGCCACCAGCATGATGCGGATGAAAACGGTCATCATGTCGATCATCTTGACGATGTTGGCAAAGGGTGACAGCTCGGCCCAGGTGTGCAGCTCGGTGGCGGGCTTGTCTTCTTTGTTGCGGATGCTGCCGTCCAGCGCAGCCACCAGGCGTTTTTGCGTGGCGGGCAGCAGGTCGATGTCTTTCAGGCGCACCGCCACTTCCATCACTTCTTCCTTGTCCATGCGCAGCAGCTCGCGTGCGTCAGCGATGTCGATGTAGCCGTCACGCCCGCCGGGGCCGGTAATGCCTTCCAGAATGCCGCCCACGGTAAACGTTTTGCCGTTGACCGAGCCCTGCGTATTGGTCGCGACCAGCACCACCGGGTCGCCCACCTTGACGTTCATGCCTTTGGCCAGCAGCGCGGGCACCAGCACCTTGCCAGGCGATACCAGTGGGCCGGTTTTGTCGCCGTCGATGATGCGTCCACGCAGTGCAGGAACGGCGGCGTCTTCGGCCGCAGCGTCAATGCCGTTCAGTCGCACGCTGCTGTTTTGCTCGAAGTTGCTGAACATGGCACCGAGCTTGACACGTTTGGAATAAGCCGCCACGGCCGGGTCGGCCTTGAGCGCGTCTTCAATCAGGCCCACGGCACGCGGCTGCAGGTTCATGGTCAGCGGCAGGTTGTCCATCGACGCGGTATAGCCCTTGCGGTGCACTTGCAAATGGCCCAGCATGCTGTCGGTAATGGAGCCGACCATGGTTTGCTTGAATGAGCCGGCTGCGGCCACAAACAGCAGCAGCGCCAGCACGCCCAGCGTGATCAGCAAGGCCGTTAGCAAGGTGCGACGCCGATAGCGCATCAGGTTGCGCGCGGCCAAGGTCAGGGTTTGGCTCATGATTGGGCTCCAGCAGGGGGTGCGATGCGGCCGTCTTCCAGGGTAAAGGTCTGCTCGGCCTCGTGCATGATCTTGGGGTCGTGGGTGGAAAAGATGAAGCTGGTGCCAAAGTCGTCGCGCATGGCCTTCATCAGGTTGAGCACCTTGTACGCGGTGTCGTGGTCCAGGTTGGCGGTGGGCTCGTCGGCCAGCACCAGCTTGGGTTGACCGACCAGCGCACGCGCCACTGCCACGCGCTGCTTTTGCCCGCCCGAGAGCTGATCGGGGCGCTTGTGCGCCTGCTCGCTCATGCCCACAGCCGCAATCATCTGGTTGACGCGTTCGCGGCGTTTGGCCTCGCTCCAGCCGCGCACCATCAGCAGCGGGTATTCGATGTTTTCATAGGCGCTGAGCACCGGCACCAGGTTGAAGTCCTGGAACACAAAGCCCAGATGCTCGCCGCGAAAAGTAGCCGCAGCGCTGCGCGACAGGCTGGCCACGTCCACCCCGGCCACCTGCAAGGTGCCTCTGCTGGGGTGGTCCAGGCAGCCGATCAGATTCAGCAGCGTTGATTTGCCGCTGCCCGACGGCCCAACAAAGGCGGCAAACGCGCCTTCGCCGATGTTAAAGGTGATGCCCTTGAGGGCGGGGACGTCCTGGTCACCCATGCGGTAGGCTTTGGTGACGTTGCGGGCTTCGATCAAGGCCATGACGGCGCTCCTTTTTACAAACAAAAACAGGCTCTAGCGTTTATGCAGAGTGCGTAACCAGCTATCAAGATGGTGGCAATGGATCGTGGCCGTCGAATCTATTTCGACCGTCTTCAACGCCCTGTCTGTCACCACCGTGGTACTCAGCCCGCAAACATGCCGCGTGCCTTGCGCATGTCGCAGCCACGCGACTGAGGCGCTGGCAAGGTCATGCCTTTTTCAGCAGCGCGCGCTGCCATGGCTGCGTGCTGCTCGGCTTGCACTGCCTTGCACTCTTCATAGGTTTTGACGGTGGCCATCTTGGCCTGATTGGCGCTGCGCTCTTCGGGCGTCAACAGCGAGCGGCCGACCTGCTGGCCCTGCATTTGGCCCGGTCCGAACCCTGCATGCATGCCCTGCGCCATGCGGTTGCCTGAGCCCGTGCCCTGGCCATTGCCTGGCCCAAAACCGGGCGCCGCTTGCGCCATCACGGCAGCAGAAAGCGCGGCGACCACCGCAGTGCCGATGGCCAATGTCTTGATGAAGGATGTGGTTTTCATGTTCAATCTCCGATGTATCGGTGGGGCGCCGCACCTGCTGCGTCCCTGGGGTGAATTGAAGCGCCTTTGTGTGTCCCGTTGATGGCTGAAACACGGCTTTTTGCATCGCTGTGTTGCCAGTTGGCTAGGCGTTACAGTGCGTTACACAGTGCGCCGTGCCTGAACATTTGACGCATCCCCGGCAATGCACAACGTACCCGAAAATCCACCCCATGGACAAACAAGACTGCATCCTGATCGTTGACGACGAACCCGACATCCGCCGCCTGCTGGTGGACTACCTGGCGCGCAACGGGTTTGAGGCACTGGCCGCCGCTGACGGGCGCACCATGTGGCAACAGTTGCAGCAGCACGCGGTGGATTTGCTGGTGTTGGACTTGATGCTGCCCGGAACCGACGGTCTGACGCTGTGCCGCGACCTGCGCGCCAAGTCCAACCTGCCGGTGATCATGCTCACCGCGCGTGGCGAAGAAACCGATCGCATTCTGGGTATCGAAATGGGCGCAGACGACTATCTGGTCAAGCCCTTTAACCCGCGTGAACTTCTAGCACGCATCAAATCGATCTTGCGCCGCACGCGCGCGCTGCCGCCCAATTTGCAGCCAGAATCCAGCCGCTACCTGTGCTTTGCGGGTTGGTGCCTGGACACCGCCGAGCGGGTGCTTTGCACCGCTGGCGGCGTGGTCACGCCCCTGTCCGGCGGTGAATTTCGGCTGCTGCGCGTGCTGCTGGAGCACCCCAACCGGGTGGTCACACGCGATCAGCTCATGGAGCGCATCCATGGCCGGGAGGCCGAGGCGTATGACCGCGCCATCGACGTGCAGGTGAGCCGGCTGCGCCAGCGCCTGGGCGACGACAGCCGTGAACCGCAACTGATCAAGACCGTGCGCGGCGAAGGCTATGTGCTGGCCAGTGCGGTCACGCCGCAGGCGCAGTGTGCGGGGTTGGCATGAAGCTCGCTTGGGGGCTCACGGCCCGCATCGCCGTCATTCTGTTGTTGGGGCTGGCCGTGGCCCAGGGTGTGAGCTTCTGGCTTCAAAATCAGGAACGTAGTGCGATGGTGTTACAAGCGCGTGGACAAAATTTTTCAGAGCAGATCACCCATGCGGTGCAGTTGCTGGAAGCCACCGCACCAACACAACACGACCAGACGGTGCAGGCGCTGGCACGCGCGGGGCTGGCGGTGGAGTTTGTCGAACCAGACGTTCTTTACCCCAACGCTCCCCGTGGCTCGCTCCCCACTGTGCTGGCCGAGCGCCTGGGCAGTCCGCGCGCGGTACGCAGCAAAAGCCTGGGGCCGGGTTCCACACTTGCACGGAGTCTGGACGTACAACTCCGGGACAGCCAATGGGTCAGGTTGACCGAACAGACACCGTCCAGCGCCATACCGGGCCTGTCCACCGCACTGTTGGCGCAACTGGCGCTCACGCTGCTGCTGGTGGCTGTTGTGACGCTGCTGGCGGTGCGTCAGGCCACACAGCCCTTGACCCAACTGGCGCAGGCGGCCAACCGCTTGGGTCGCGACCTGGACACAGCGCCCTTGCCCGAGACTGGCAGTGCCGAGATGCGCCACGCCGCCCAAGCCTTCAACACCATGCAGGGGCACATCCGCAGTCTGGTGCAAGAGCGAGAGCGTGCGCTGGCGGCCGTGTCGCACGACCTGCGCACGCCACTGACCCGGCTGCGGCTGCGCTGCGAGTTGATCGACGATGAAGACTTGCGCGCACAAATTGACAAAGACATTGCCGCCATGGCCAACCTGATCGACAGCACGCTGGATTATTTGCGCGGGCGTGCCACCCAGGAACCGGTACGACCGCTGGACTTGCATGCGCTGCTGGAGAGCCTGGCCGACGACGCGCGAGTGCAGGGACGCTCTGTCACGGTCCAAGAGAATACTCATATTTTTTGCAGCGGGCGTTTATCCAGCTTGCGCAGAGCGCTACAAAATCTGATAGACAACGCCTTCAAGTACGGTGCCACGCAGGTCACCCTGGTGCAACACGACGACGGGAAAGTCGTGCATCTGAGCGTGCTCGACAACGGCCCCGGCATCGACCCGCAGGAACTGGACAAGGTTGTGCAACCCTACTACCGGGCCGACACAGCACGCACCCGCAGCGACGGCTCGGTCGGACTGGGGTTGGCCATCGTGAGCGACGTGGCGCGGCTACACGGTGGCGTGCTCGAGCTGATGAATTTGCCGGGGGGGGGACTGCGCGCCAGCATCACACTGCCGCGAAGCCCTACCTGACAACCCGTCGGCTCAGGCGGGCTGCGCGATAGCGTCCCACGCCGCCAGCGCTTCAGCCACCAGCATCAGCCCCGGACCGCCGCCCATGTAAACACACACGCCCAGCGCTTCTTCAAGCTCGGCACGGGTGCAACCCAGGCGGTGCAGCGCCTTGACGTGAAACGCAATGCAGCCGCCACAGTGCTGGGTAACCCCAATGGCCAGCGCAATCATCTCCTTGTGCTTGGCACTCACAGCACCTTCGGCCATGGCGGCCTTGGCCATCTGGCCAAAACCCTGCATGGTCTCGGTCTGCGACTTACGGTAGGGACCGAGCTTGTCGTTGATGGATTTCATCAAGCCGATCGAATCAAAATTGCTCATGCCATGCTCCAGAAAAATCAACCAAATTTGGCGAACAGCTTGCTGTACGGGCCTTTGAGTTTGCCAATGGCTTCTTTCACGGCAGCTGCGTCCTGGTTCAAGAGAGCAGCCTCCACATTCCCCACTGACTGTTCAACCGCTTTCAGCAGGCCGCCAAATTCGGCATTTTGCTTCAGTGAAGCAGGCGCTTGCGTGCCCAACTGCTTGGCCAGGTAGCTCAGCGCACCGGTCTGCGCCGTCAACAGCAACATGCCTTTGGGTTTAGCCAGTGTATCTGCGCCGTGGATCAGCACCACTTCCATCTGGCTGTGGTAAGCGTTCATATGGTCACTGAACACCACCACGTTGTTGCGCAGGCGCATGTCGGCCATGACATCACGCACGCGCTCCAGCGTGTTGTGCGCTGTGCTGAGTTGCCCTGCAGCCACCTCTTTTTGCGCTTGCTCATAGATCTTGGCGACTTCGGCCACCGACGCTGCAAAGGCTGGGTCACGGTCGTATGGTGCGGCCGGTTTTGCGGCAAATTGCGTGCTCAGCTTGCTCCACGCTTGCTGGGCTTGCGTGAGTGCCTGTTGCGCCTCGGCTTGCACCTTGCTGTTGGTTTTGTAGAGCGCCATGCGGTAGGGGCCGTTGGCCGCCTGCATCAGGTCTGTCACCGGGTCGGAGGCATGCGCCATGCCGACAAAGGCCAGCGCTGCGGCCAGGCCAAGCGTCTTGAATGAAGGATGAAGTTTGATTGACATGATGAAGTCCCAGTCGTTGGTTGAAGAAGTGGACAGTGTCTGCGTGGCAGGTGAAGACGACATCAATTGTTTGTAAAGAAGGGTGTCGTGTGACCCAGGTCACGCAGCGGTGTCAGAACGCCAGGTTTCCTTGAATGATTTGATACAAACCAAAGACCACCAAGGTACCACCGGTGAGGTAACGCAGCGCGGTGTCGTGTTTGAGCAGTCGTTTGACCCTGTTTTGCAACCATTGCGAGGAATACCCCAGCAACAACATCGGTATCCCCAGCCCCAACGAATAAAACCCGAGCAGCACAATGCCGGTGCTGAGCTGGCCGCTGGTGCCCACCATGGCCAGTGTGCTGGACAAGAACGGGCCCACACACGGCACCCAGATCAGGCCCAGCGACAACCCCAGCAGCAAGCCCCCCACGCGCCCTTTGCCCTTGACCTGAACGGATGACAGTGCCGACAAGCGTTTGAAAATGCTCATGTCAGCCATCACCATCAGCCCCATCACCACGATGAAGGTGGCAGCGACCACTTCAATGGTGCGGGTCTTGCCGATCAGCAGCGCGCCAAACAGGGACGACACCGCCCCCATGGCCATGAAAGACAAGGCCAGCCCGGTCACCACCAGCAGCGGGCGCAGGCGGTCGTCGCGCTCGGCACCGGCCATGACGATCGGCACCACCGGCAACACGCACGGCGACAGCACGCTGGCCAGGCCAGCGCCTACGGCCATGCCAATATTGAGCAGGCCCAATTCCATCAGTTCAGCGCGCTCAGCGCGGCGGTGATGGACTCAGCGCTGTGGATGCCGGGGGCAAACACCTTGTTGACGTTGCCTGCCTTGTCCACCAGTACCAAAGAAGGCAGACTGCGCACACCGTAGTCGTAAAACGCCTGGCGCGCGCCCTGGTCCATGACGCTCACGTTCGCCAGGTTGAATTTGGCTGACGGCTGCGCCACCAGTTTGTCCAGCTCTACCTTTTGCGCCTGGCACGGTGCACCCATCGGGTTCAGGAAAAAGATCAGCGTGGGCTTGCCGTTGGAGGCAATGGTGGCTTTCAGCGCTGGTGTGCTCAACGGCGCAGTGGGTGCGGCCCATGTGATGGATGACGCTGACAACAAAAGCGTGGTCAGAACAGTAAAAGTACGACGATTCATGATGCAAACCTCTTTAAAAAACACCCGTTTGGACAGGCGAATTCTGAAGGGCCGCAACACGACAAACGTTGATATAAATCAGTAGTTGCTTATGGACTGTTACTTAGATCACACAACCGGCGAAGGGGCCGTTTTCAGGTTTGCTGTAGATGCTCAGACGGCTGCAAAGACGCTTCACGTTGTCACTTTTTGTATAACAAAAAAAGGCTCTAACCCTTATGTAGCAAGCACAAAATGCTATTTTTCTAGAATCTCACTGCGGCGCGTTCTGCGAATCACATCACCCGAAATGTAGGCATAACCCTGCGCCTGCCACTTCGCCAGTTCGGTCATGGCGGCGGGCACCACGGTGATGACATCGTAAAAATCGCCGGGCTCGTAGCCGCGAAATTTGGCCGCGTTGCGGCACACCCGAAACAGCACGCCTTGGTCGGCCAGCGCCTTGAGCTCGTCGTAGATGTCCGGGTAGGTGGCGCGGTTCAGGCGCGAGAGCATATGCAGCTCGTTGCCATGCGCCACCACCACCAGCCGTGACGCACCCACATCGCCAAACTGCTTGAGCGCCTTGAGGTGGTTGGCCAGGTAGCCCAGCCCTTGCTCCAGATCGGTCGGGTTTTCAAAGTTGAACTGATAGACCACGCGCTGCGCGCCCAGTGGACTGGCATCAAACGTGGACGGGTCACCTGGCCCGGCCCAGGCTGCGGTAGCCCCCACAACAAGAGACATCAAAAACAGTCTGCGCATGGTTGGCTCCTTGGTGGCAATATGCTCAATCCTTGTTCAACCTGGCCATGGCGTCAAGCACCATGGCCTTGAGACCCACCAGGCTGAACTCGTCACGCACGATACCAGGCAGCGGGCGGCTGGCCTGCACCAGCACCGGTAGCAAAAAGTCTTGCGGGTCAGCGGTGCCGTGCAGTCGGTCGTGCCCGGCGTGGTCGCTGGTGAGCACAATCAGGTAGCGGCCACGCTGGCGCACGTCGGCCAACAGGGGCGCCAGGCTGCGGTCAAGGTAGCGCAGTTCATCCAGGTAGGGGCCTGAGAGCCAGCCCGAATCCGGGCCCGCTTCATCCAGACCACTCAGGTGCAAAAAGACCAAGCGCCGACCCGGTTGGCGCAAGAATGCTTGAGCGCGTTCCACACCGTCGTCGCGCGCCAACGCATGGGTGCTTATGCTGGGGGTGACCAGATAGCCGAGCTTGGGCTTGGCATAGAAGTAAGCCGTTGCAAACCCTTGGTCGACGGCAATATCGAGCAGGGTTTTATGGGTCACCTGCGTCTGGCCTGGTTTCCAGGCGTTGTCGCGCTTGCCGCTTTGCTCAGGGCTCAAGCCCGTCAGCATGGCGGTGTGGGCAATCAGCGTTTGCGGCGGTGTCACGCTGTGTCCATCCAGGGTGAACTGACCCGGCTGCTTGAGTTGCTCCAGGTTGGGTGCCACGTCAGCGCGCAACGCGGCGGGGTGCAGCGCGTCAATCGACACCAGCAACACCGTCTGCAAGCCCTGCGCCCACGCGGGCACCAGCAAGCCACAACTCAGCAAGCCCGCGATCAACTGACACAGCAGGCGCTTCACGGTTACCGGCTCGGTTGTGGCAACGGTCGGTTGCCGCTGACCGTGGTCAGGCCCAGGCCTTCCCAATCCAGCAAGCCGCCGCGGTAGTAAAAAATTTTGCTCACCGGGTAGCCCATGTGCACAATGCTTTTGATACCGGCTGGGCCTTGCACACACATCGGGCCATAGTCAAACGCCACAATCTTCACCGCCTGACTGCAATCCCAGGCTTTGCTGGGCAAGCGTCGGCAGCCTAGCACGCCAAGGTGGTCTTCCAGTTCGTTGTACGGAAGGTGATAGCTGTTGGGCAGGGTGGCATCGAGCGGCTCGTCTTCATCGCGCATGTCGATGACCATGGTCTGCGGGTCATTGAGTGCGTTCAAAACATCGATTTCATCCACCGGTGTGACGCCTGGCAACGGCACCAGGGGCTGAATGAACCCCAACGGAGCGCCGCACGCTGTTTTGGAGCGGCTGACCACCAGTGGCCCAGTGGGGGTTTGCAGTACGAATTCGTGGCTGTCGCGGGTGATGCGCAGCGGCGCGTCATCGGCCGCCAATGCGGGTAGCGCGTGGCCCCAAGCCGCCAACAGGCTGGCCAGGGCCAGGGTGCGCGCTACTCTTTGATGCTGCACTGCTCGCCCTTGCACGAGATTTCGGCATCCAGGTACGACACATTGGTATAGCCCTTGCGGCCCAGAATGTCATAGGTCTTGGCGCTCTTGGCACCGGTAGCGCAGTTCACAAACACGGGGACATCTTTGGGCACCTTGGCAAAGTCTTTTTCCATGTCTTCAATGGGCAGGCTGACGGCACCTTTGAAGTGCCCGCGCGCAAAGTCTTTGGCCGGGCGCACGTCCAGGATGTACTTGCCAGAGGCTACTGCATCCTGAAACGCCTTGGGCGACACCTGGCCCGGACCATAGATGGGTGCCCAAGCCAAAGGAGCGACAGCCGGCGCAGCAGCGAGCGCACCCTTCCAGGCGCTCATCGGAAAGTACGCCATGCGGCGAAAGTCTTGCTCGCGCAGGTCTTCCATCACGGCGTTGACTGCGGCCATGTCACCGCGCTCCAGCACCACGATGGGCGCGTTGCGTGACAGGTCTTTCAGCGCCGCGTGGCCTTTGTCACCCTTGATATCGTCCAAGCCCAGCTGCAGTACCTTGTTGGAAGCCACGGCCACTGTGTCTTTGCCCGCAGCCGGGTCAATCAGGATCAGGTTGCCTTTTTTGATAAAGGCTTCGGTGGCCAGCAGGGGCTGGGCTTTCTGGTTCCAACCCGGCACACCGTTGCGATAAACCCAGACGTCTTGATAGCCCATCTTGCGGGCCATAGCGGCTGAATCAACAGACAACGTGCATTCACGCCCAGCACAATAGAACACGGTTTTGCCGGTCTTGGCAACGCCGAGCTTTTCCAAACTGGTGTTGTCTTTCTTGAGCACATCCAACGGCAAGCTCAGTGCGCCCGGAATATGGCCTGCAGCGAACTTGCCCGCCGGGCGGCTGTCCACCACCCAGACGCTTTTGCCAATGGCACCCTGCTCATAGAAGCTCACCATCTGGTCGTTGGTGATTTCATCAGGCTCAGGTGCCGGTGCCGTCGCAGCTGGGGTGGAAAAGATGACCCCAAAAGCCAGGCCTGTGGCGATCAGGGTGCGCAGGAAGATGCGTCTCATGGTGACTCCTTGACTATGCAATAACGCCCTTCAAAGAGACAACTCCGGCGTCAGCGAAGGGCAACTGGCGGCATGGCCAATGTCCGAAAGATCAGCAACCAGCTGTCTTCTTGAACGACTTGCTGGTGTTCTTGCCGTCTTTCTCGAAACGGGCGCGGATTTCATCACCCGGCTGGATGCGCTTGTCCTTGAACTTGTCGAGCGTCAGATCATCGGTGACAGTGATGCTGACCGCTTCACCGGTCTTGCCGTCCTTGAGCACGGCAACAGCTGACTTGCCGTCAGCCGCCAGCGTGATCTTGGTGACCGGGCCGACCATCTTGCCCTGGTCGGCCAAGGCGTTGACGCTGAACGTGGCGCTGGACAAGCCCAGCACGGCCACGGCGATCAGGGTAGAGAGTTTGGTTTTCATGAAGAGACTCCTGTTGACAAATGAACAAATAAAAGTGAATCAGAACTTGACTTCAAACATGGCATAAATGTTGTTCGCACTTTCCAGCGGCGCGGTGGTCATCATGCTGCTTGCAGCCACATCGCCAATGGCCACCGGTGCGCCCACCCAGTTGTTACTGCCGGTGTAGTCAAACTTGTAATGCTGAAAGCCAACACGGAAGAAGGCTTTGCTGACGTAAGACGAGATCGGCTGGCGATCCAGCTCCTGAATCCAGTAGGCTTCCAGAACATCACCGCGTGTACCCACCTTGGCGGTCCACATGTCGTCAGCGGCCGGGGCAAAGGTGATCCAGTCTTTCGAGCCGTGGTTCCATTCAAAGCCAAACTTCGATTTGGACGGCAGGTCGTAGCGCACACCCAAAGCAAACGCGCTGCCGGTCTTGCTGGTGGGCGCTTCGGGGTTAAAGAACGCACCGGTCATCAGACCCTGAAAGCCGAACTGCGCCGACACGTTGTTGTTGGGGTGCGTCTTGCTGATGGCCACATCACCAAACACTTGCAGTGTGCCGGGGCCGATGTTCTTGTGCGTGGTCATGAAGCCCGCGCCCAACCAGTCGATGTCGCCCAGGTTGGTTCTTGCGGCCGTGTTGCCAAAGTAGGTGTTGCTCATGGCGGGCGCATCAAAGATGTTCATGCCACGGTTCCATTGCAGCCAGACGCGCAGTGGGTCGGTGTCGATCGGCACCAGGGCGATACCGACCATGTCGGTATCGTCCAGCGAATTACCCAGCGAGGTGCTGTAACCCGATTCAAAGCCACGGCCGTAGCAGAACTTGGCGTAGGCACCGGGCAGTGAATCGATCTCTGGGGCATACCCCAGCGTGACACCGTCAAAGGCGTAGTCCACCAGCAGCGACGGCGTACCACCGTTGCCCGGGCGGACGGCGGTGTTGGCGCGCAGATTGCTGGGGGCCCCACCGGTAGAAGGACGACGGCCAATCGAGAACCACATTTCCTGGTCGGCGATGTTGCTCCAGGTGGCATACACGCGGTCCACGTTCAGCGCGCTGCTCGACGGCACGTGACCCAGCGTGCCGTCAAACACGCCAACGCGGTCGGCAAAGAACGGCGCGCTGCCGGCATTGGTGACGGCCCCGTCGGTTTGCGAGCCATAGATCTTGTACATATTGAGCTTGGCCGTGACGCTGACATCTTGCGTGGCCTGGGCTTTCAGGTCGAGCTCGAAACGGTTGGTGTAGAGGCTGCTGTTTTTGGGTTGGTAGGCAGGGATGGTTTTGGCAAATGCGCCGAGGCCTTTGATTAAGCCGGCATTTTTTGGATTTGCCACGAAAGCTTGTGCTTGCGCTAAATTGGTAACTGAATTCATGTCAGCATCAAACTGCATAAGCGCGCTTAACGCACCAGCGGTCGACATCGCGCCAGCGGCAGGCGCACCGAAATATGTTGATGTGCCAGCGGTAGTCGTCGGATTTTTAAAGAAGTCAGCCTGAAGCAAATTCTGTGCGTTCAAAAATGTAGCCCTGACATCCGTAAACGTCTTCGTCTGCCCTTCCAGGTAGTCATACCTGAAGCGGTAATCACCACCCACGGTGAGCCAGCTCCCGAGCGACTTCCTTTGCAGCAGCGCCACTTGGCCTTTCAGGTCATCGAGCGCCGTTGCATTGGGTGTTGCGGCTGCCGCACTCACCGCCTTAACCTGCTCTGCCGTCTGGGTGGTCTTTGCCTCGTTGGCCTGCACCTGCCCCTTGAGCGCTTGCAGCTCTTTGGCCAGCATTTCGTTTTGCTGCGCCAGCACCTCAATCTTTTTCAGCAGATCGGCCTCGCTGGCTTGTGCTGCCAGCGGCAGCAACATGCCGGCAATGACGGCAGCCAGCAGCTTTTGTTTGAACCTCTTGTCCATCTTGAACTCCTGTGACTAAAAAAGTGAACTCGTCCCTCAGGCACGCTTGGGCGCTGGGGTTTCTTCCTCGGTGTCTTCCCATCCGGTAATCATTGATTTGATATGCGCCGTGACCGTGTGGCCGGTGGTGGCCAGGTAGAGGTGCGAGATCAAGAACGCCAGCATCAGAAACGCGCCAATGGTGTGGCCGGTGGCCACCCACATCAGGCTCAAGCCGCCCAGGCCCCAGGCGGCCCAGTCGGCGTAGAACAGGTACAGCCAGCCGGTGATCCAGATCAGCGGGCTCAGCAGCGTCAGCACGCCCAGGTAGGTGAGCAGTTGCAGCGGGTTGTGCTTGCGCGCCAGCGACGGTTTGAACGGGTGCGGTTCACCCTTGAAGATGCCAGACGAATAAAACCGCGCCACCGCAACAATTTTTTCGGTCGTCGGGATGTATTGCCGCCACTCGCCCGTGGTCAGGTGCCAGAAGATGGCAAACACCCACAAACCCACCAGAGTCCAGGCGGCGATGGTGTGGTAGTTGACGGCGTTCTCGAAGCCGAACACGGTGTAAGTGCCATGCACCTCAAAGCCGCTGAGCAGCATGAAGATGATCAACGCCGCCTGGCTCCAGTGCCAAAAACGCTCGAAGCCCTTGAAAAGATAAATGCGTGCCATGGTGTGGTTCTCCTTACTTGTTGCGTTTGCCGGTCACGACGCGGATCAGCCCGTGGCCAATGACACCCAGCAGGACGAGCGCCATGGCGGCCCAACCCACTTTGTCCAGCCCGGCCAGGTGGTCGCGGCTGCGGCCCGGCATATACACGCCGTCGATCTTTTCCAGACGACCGTTGGTCACGTGGCAATCCGCGCAGCCCAATGCTTTGTCTTTGGGCGCCACCATATGGGTGATCGGCCACATGCTTTCGGTCTCAATGAATTCGACCTTGCCGGAGAACAGTTGGTTGGCGTTTGTCATACCTACTTTTGCGGCCTTGTCCCAATTGAAGTTTTTCCAGTAGGCCGTGTCGTCGTTACCGGCCAGGTGGTTGATGATGAGTGACTTGTTGTCCGGGTCATAGGGCTGCTTGCCGCGAAACATCTTGATCGGCCAGATCATCGACTTGCCGTCTATTGCGCTACCTTCAAAGTGGTTGATCGGCACCGGCTTGTCGCTGCGCTCGATCTTGTCGCCGGTCAGCGTGTACTTGACCGTGCCGTTGAACCAGACGTATTCCGGAATGACGTTTTCCTTCCAGATGAAGTTGCCCTTGATGCTGGCATAGGTGTCGTACCCGTCATCGTTCCTGATGCTAAACGGCTTGCCATCCTTGTCCATCTTGCCAGCGGTAGACCAGTCCCACCACATCTTGGTGGGTTGGCCGCCACGCGCAAAGGCCGGGATGTGGCAGGTTTGGCAGGCGATCTTGGCGGTGTGCTCGTTCAGGCGGGCCACCGGGTGCGGGGTCTGGCCGTGGCACGACTGGCAGGTGGCGGGGTTGCTGTGGTCCACCTTGCCACGCAAGTCGGCCGGCTCCTTGTCTTTCGCTGTAGGTGCGTAGCGGCTGCCCGGCACCTGGTGGCCGTCGGTCTTGTGGCAAGTGGCACAGCTGAAGTTGTTGCCGTCCACGTCCATGTGTACATCCAGCGCCTTGTCGGGCGCGTCCAGCGATGAATCCAGGTCGCCGTGTTTCACGCCGTCACCGCCGCCGCCGTAAAAGTGGCAAGCGCCACAGGTGGTGCGCTGGGTTTTGCCCACTTTTTGCGCAATCTCAGCCAGGTTGATGCCACGGATGATCTTGCCTGAGCCAGGAGGGAACTCGGTGTCTTTGGTCACCGGGTTACCGGCAAAGCCGGACGGCTTTTTGTATTTGCCGCTGCCGTCATGGCAGGCCAGGCAGTCCACGTCTTCTTCAGCGTTGAACGGTTGTTGCACGTCTTTCCAGCCGTAGCCAATGTGGCAACTGTTGCAGCCGCCTTCGTTGGACTTCACCGATGTACAAAAATTGTTGACGATGTGCTTTTTGCCAAGCACCTGCCCGGTTTGCGGGTTTTTGTATTCCCAGGTCCAGTGCTGCGTCTGGTGAATTTGCTTAGAGGCTTCGGTGTGGCAGCTCAGGCAGGCTTTAGTAACGGCGGGGCCGGAATCAAACGGCCCGGCCAGCGCCGCAAACTTGCTGTGATCAGCGGTGGATTTGAGCAGTTTGGGTGCCGGTGTAGCCGCCTGCGCCAGTTGCAGGGTGACTACGGCCAAAACCGCAACAGAGATTTCTCGCATTCGCATGGGTAACTCCTGGGAATTCCATGCGCGTCGGCCAGCCAATTTCTGATCCAACATCACATAGGGTTAACACTAATGGGGTTAATCCTAGGACTGCGAAATTTGCGAGACTCTGACAAATATCAATAAATCACTATGTTGTTATAAATGAATACATTGTCGTCTGGTGGCTTATTTATCGACAAAGTTACCCTCATCCTGTATCTTCGTGCAGACAGCGCGGCACAACGCAGGGATGCGATCGTCGATGATGCGGTAATAAATCTGCACCCCGTCGCGGCGCTTGCCGAGCACGCCGTTTTGATACAAGGTATTCAGATGCTGCGACATGTTGGGCTGGGTGGTGCCGATTTTCCCGAGCAGTTCGGTGACGTTTTTTTCGCCACCACACAGACAACTGATGATTTTCAGGCGCATCGGTGCCGACAACACCCTGAACAGTTCAGCGGCCAGATCAAACACCTCGTCGGGGCGATCCAGATCCGATGGAATGGGGGTTTGCTTCGGTTGGGTCATGGGGCAGTCTCCTGTGGGGCGTTGCCACACGCTCCGTGTTTAATATGATTTTAATAGCTGTTAGCCCTTTGTTCAAAAGGACTGGAGGCTGAAATCTATCACATTATCAAGGGGTTCACGAAGGCACGTCACGACAGGGTGATGGCGCGAGGCAGAGCCAACCCGGGGTTTTATGCTGCAGCTTGCACGGTTTCACAGATTTCCAATATACTCCCATGGGTATATTTCAGGAGCTCCCATGTCTTCCACCCGTTTACCGTTTGCTGTTCAAAACTGGCTTTGCACGCACCGGCTGTCGATGTCCGCCGTTTTGCTGGGCGGCGCGCTGTCGGCCGTGCAGGCACAAACCGCCATCACCGTGCCGGTGGTGAGTGTGCAGGCGCAGTCCGTTGGACAGGGGTTTGAGCTGGACGGCACCTTGCAAGCGGTGCGGCAAAGCACGGTGTCGGCGCAAGTGCCAGGCCGTTTGATGACGCTGGCGGTGAAGGCTGGCGACAAGGTGCGCGCCGGGCAACTGCTGGCCACGCTGGACGACCGTGAGGCCCAGAGCGGTGTGCAGCGCAGCCAGGCCCAAATGGCGCAGGCGCAGGCCGAGCTGCACAACGCACAAGCCCAGTTTGAGCGCACGCAAGAGCTGCGTCGCCAAGGGTTTATCAGCGCTGCCGCGCTGGACACCGCGCAAGCGCAACTGAAAGCCGCGCAGGCGGGGCGTGATCAGGCCAGCGCAGGTGGACGCCAGGCCAGTTTGTCGCAAGGCTTTACCCGCGTGACCGCGCCCTTTGACGCGCTGGTGTTGCAAACCCATGTGGAACTGGGCACGCTGGCCATGCCGGGCACGCCCATCCTGACGCTGTACGCCCCCACGCCGGTACGCGCCGTGGTGCAGGTGCCGCTGTCGCGCGCCAAACAGCTTGGCGCCGCGCCGCAGATTGAGGTGCAGCTGCCCGGTGCCGATGGCAGCTTGCAGTGGATTCGCCCCACACAGTCGCGCCCGCTGCCCAGTGCCGATCCGGTGTCGCAAACGGTGGAGTGGCGGCTGGACTTGCCAAGTACGGCATCCCAGTACGCTTCCATTGGCCAACAGCTGCGTGTGCGCTTTGCAGCGGGCCAGGCCCAGCGCACCACGGTACCGTCCAGCGCCGTGCTGCGTCGTGGCGAGCTGACGGCGGTGTATGTGGCGCAGGACAAGGGTTTTGCCCTGAAGGCGGTGCGCCTGGGTGCGGACCACGGCGCGCAAGGCGTGGAGGTGCTCGCGGGCCTCGCCGCCAATGACCGTGTCGCCGTCGATCCGGTGCGCGCCGGCCTGCAGGGTGCCCAACCCGCCGTGGCGCAGTGAGGCCAGGTATGCAGACGCACACACATCTGGGTGTATCCGGGCGGCTGGCCAAGGCCTTCAAGCTCAATGCCATCACGCCGCTGCTGGCGCTGGTGGCTTTGCTGCTGGGCCTGTTTGCCGTGTTGGTGACGCCGCGCGAAGAAGAGCCGCAGATCAACGTCACGATGGCGAATGTACTGATCCCCTTCCCCGGGGCTAGCAGTGCTGACGTGCAAAACATGGTGGCGCGCCCGGCCGAGCAGGTGCTCGGCCAGATTGCCGACATCGAGCACACGTATTCCGTGGCGCGCCCCGGCATCGCCGTGCTCACGGTGCAGTTCAAGGTAGGCGTACCACGCACCGAAGCGCTGGTGCGCCTGTACGACGTGCTCAACGCCAACCAGGACTGGTTGCCGCGCGACCTGGGCACGCTGCCGCCCATCGTCAAGCCCAAGGGCATCGACGACGTGCCGGTGCTGGCGGTCACGCTGTACAGCCGCGACGCGCAACCTGCGGCCGAGCTGGAGCGCGTGGCGCACACGGTAGAAGCCGAGCTCAAACGTGTACCCGGCGCGCGTGAAGTACAAACCATCGGCGGCCCGGGCCGCGCGGTTCACGTGTGGCTGGACCCGGCGCGCCTGCGCGAGCGCGGCGTGGATGTGCTGCAACTGCGCCAGATGCTCGCGGGTGCCAACGTGGGCATGCCCGCCGGCGCCGTGCTGGACTCCAACAGCGCCACGCCACAGAAACTGACAGTCGAAACCGGCGAGTTTTTGCGCAGTGTGGAAGACGTGGCCGACCTGGTGGTGGGTGTCAGCCGTGGCGCGCCGGTTTATCTGCGCGAGGTGGCGCGCATTGAAGCGGGTGCCCAGCAACCCGCACGTTATGTATGGTTTACCCCCGGAGCCGCCGCTGACAAAGCGCCAGCAGCTACTGAAAAAGAAGCGGTTCAAAGCCAGACTGGCGCCGTCTATCCGGCCGTGACGATCACCGTCACCAAAAAACCGGGCACCAACGCGGTGGATGTGTCCAGCGCCGCACGCGAACGCCTGCAAAACCTGCGCAACACCCTCATTCCGGCGTCGATTGAAGCCACCGTGACACGCGACTACGGTGAAACCGCCGCTGAAAAAGCCAACAAGCTGATCCAGAAGCTGGCGTTTGCCACCGGTTCGGTGATTTTGCTGGTGGGGCTGGCGCTGGGCCGGCGTGAGGCCATCATCGTCGGCGCGGCGGTGATTCTGACGCTGACCGCCACGCTGTTTGCGTCGTGGGCGTGGGGCTTCACGCTGAACCGGGTGTCATTGTTTGCGCTGATTTTTTCCATCGGCATTCTGGTCGATGACGCCATCGTGGTGGTGGAAAACATCCACCGGCACCAGCAGCTCAAGCCCGACCAAAGCCTGCGCCAGGTGATTCCGTCTGCCGTCGATGAAGTGGGCGGTCCGACCATTCTGGCCACGCTGACGGTGATTGCCGCGCTGCTGCCCATGGCGTTTGTGAGCGGACTGATGGGCCCTTACATGAGCCCGATTCCGATCAACGCCAGCCTGGGCATGGCCATTTCACTGTGCATTGCCTTTACCGTTACGCCTTGGCTGGCGCTCAAGGTGATGCACCAACCCAAACACGGGCAGGCCAGTGCGGCGCCCACTGGCTTGGCCGCCAAGCTGCCCGCGTTTTTTACCCGTTTGCTGATGCCGTTTCTGGAAAGCGCGCGCAAGCGTTGGCTGCTGCTGTTAGGCATTCTGGTGGCGCTGATGCTGTCGGTGGGCCTGACGCTGGTGCAGTGGGTGGTGCTGAAAATGCTGCCGTTTGACAACAAGAGCGAATTCCAGGTGGTGGTGGAAATGCCCGCTGGGACACCGCTGGAAAACACCGCCGCCGCGCTGCACGATCTGGGTGCCTTCTTGGCCCAGCAGCCCGAGGTAACGCACCTGCAGGCCTACGCCGGCACCGCCTCACCGATCACCTTCAACGGCCTGGTGCGGCAATACTATTTGCGCGCCGACTCCGAACAGGGCGACCTGCAAGTCAACCTGGTGGACAAGCACCACCGCAGCGACAAAAGCCACGCCATTGCGCAGCGGCTGCGACCCGCGCTGGAGCAAATTGGCCAGCGCCATCACGCGCGCATCAAGGTGGTGGAAGTGCCCCCGGGACCGCCCGTGATGTCACCGCTGGTGGCCGAGGTGTATGGCCCGGACGAAGCCGGTCGCCAACAGGTGGCTCTGCGCCTGACTAAAGCATTCATGGACACGCCTGACATTGTGGGCGTGGATAACTCGTTGCAGGCCGACGCGCCGCGCGTCTATCTGCGCGTGCGCCGCCAGCGTGCCGAGTCGCTGGGCATACCGGTGGCAGCGGTGGCGCAAACGGTGGCGATGGCGCTTTCGGGGTCGGATGCGGCCTACCTGCACGATGGTCAATCGAAATACCCGGTCCCCGTGCGGCTGCAGTTGCCGCTGGCGGATCAGGTGGGGCTGGACGCGATTCTGGCGCTGCCGATGCGCGCGGCCAACGGCCAACTGGTGCCGCTCTCAGAATTGGTGCGGGTGGAGCAAGGCATCATCGACAAGCCGCTGTTTACCAAAGACCTGCAGGGCGTGAGCTATGTGTTTGGCGACATGGCGGGCAAGCTCGACTCGCCCTTGTACGGCTTGTTTGCCATTCGCAGCCAACTGGCCAAGGCGGCCTTGCCGGGGGCGGGCGCGCTCGATGAATTCTGGATTGCCCAGCCCGCCGACCCGTACCGCCAATACGCCATCAAGTGGGACGGCGAGTGGCAGATTACCTATGAGACCTTCCGCGACATGGGCGCTGCCTACGGCGTGGGCTTGATCCTGATCTACCTGCTGGTGGTGGCGCAGTTCAAGAGCTATCTGACACCGCTGGTCATCATGGCACCGATTCCGCTGACCATCATCGGCGTGATGCCGGGCCACGCGCTGCTGGGCGCGCAGTTCACCGCCACCAGCATGATCGGCATGATTGCGCTGGCGGGCATCATCGTGCGCAACTCTATTTTGCTGGTGGACTTTATCGAGCTGCAAGTGGCGCAAGGTGTGGCCTTCAAGCAGGCGGTGATCAGCTCTGCGGCGGTGCGCGCGCAACCGATTGCCCTGACCGGGCTGGCGGCCATGATTGGCGCGTTCTTCATTCTGGACGCCCCGATCTTTAACGGGCTGGCCATTTCACTGATTTTCGGGATTTTGGTGTCCACCGTGCTGACGCTGGTGGTCATCCCCGTGCTGTATTACGCGCTGTACTGGCGACGTAGCAAGACGTGTGAAGACGCGTCACTTTCCCCTCGGTAAGACTCTTTAATTCAAAACTTTCTGGAGACAAGACATGGCTCATATCGTCATCATGGGTGCAGGCATTGGCGGCATGCCCGCCGCGTATGAATTGCGCGAGATGCTCCCGCCCGAGCATCGCATCACGGTGGTCAACAAGACCGATTACTTTCAGTTTGTGCCCAGCAACCCCTGGCTGGCCGTGGGCTGGCGCGACCGCGCCACTGTGACGCTGCCGATTGCGCCCTACCTGGAACGCAAAAAGATTGCCTTCATTGCCAAGGAAGTCACCAAAATTGACGCCGAAGGCAACCAGCTCACCCTGATCGACGGCCAGACGCTGGACTACGACTACCTGATCATTGCCACCGGCCCGATGCTGGCGTTTGACGAAGTGCCAGGCGCTGGCCCCGTGGCGTCCGGTGGTGGTGGGCACACCCATTCGATTTGCCATGTCGATCATGCGCAAGAGTTTTTTGCCCACTATGAAGAATTCCTCAAAAATCCCGGCCCGATCGTGATTGGCGCCATGCCTGGCGCGAGCTGTTTTGGCCCGGCGTATGAATTCGCCATGGTGGTCGATACCGACCTGCGCAAACGCAAGCTGCGCAGCAAGGTGCCGATGACGTTTGTCACCAGCGAACCGTACATCGGCCACCTGGGTCTGGGCGGCGTAGGCGACAGCAAATCCATGCTGGAGTCGGAGTTCCGCAACCGTCACATCAAATGGATCACCAACGCCAAGACCACCAAGGTGGAAGAAGGCAAGATGTTCACCACCGAGGTGGACGACCGCGGCAACGTGCTCAAAGAGCATGAAGTGGCGTTCAAGATGTCGATGATGTTGCCTGCCTTCAAGGGCGTGCCTGCGGTGGCGGCCGTGCCCAAGCTGTGCAACCCGCGCGGCTTTGTACTGATCGACGAGTTCCAGCGCAGCAAGGCGTATAAAAACATCTTCTCGGCTGGCGTGTGCGTGATGATTCCTCCGGTGGAAGTGACCCCGGTGGCCACTGGCACGCCCAAGACGGGCTACATGATCGAGAGCATGATGAGCGCCATCTGCCACAACATTGCCGACGAGCTGGTGGGCAAACCTGCGGTAGCCAAAGGCACCTGGAACGCCGTCTGCCTGGCCGACATGGGCGACACCGGCGCAGCGTTTGTGGCGCTGCCGCAAATTCCGCCGCGCAACGTCAACTGGTTCAAAAAGGGCAAGTGGGTGCACCTGGCCAAAATTGCCTACGAAAAGTATTTCATGCGTAAGTTGAAAAAAGGCACGTCCGAGCCGATCTATGAAAAATACATCATGGGTCTGCTGGGCATCAACCGCCTTGACAAGTAAATTTTTAACACAGGAGTTTTCAAATGACAGTACAACGTTACATCATGGTTTTTGCGGGTTTGTTTGTCATGATCTCACTGGCGCTGGGGGTGGAAGGCAGCCCGCTGTTTGTGAGCAAGTGGGCGCTGGCGTTTACCGCGTTTGTGGGTGCCAATCTGTTCCAATCCGGCTTCACCAACTTTTGCCCACTGGGCATCATCCTGAAGAAACTGGGTGTGCCGGAACAGCAAATCGGCTGCCACTAAGCCTGAAAGACCGCCATGACCGTGCTGACCAACGAAGACGCACGCGCCGACGTGCTGAACCGACTGCGCCGCGCCGAGGGCCAGATACGCGGTGTGCAGCGCATGATCGAGGAGGGTGAGCCGTGCCTGAAAATTGCGCAGCAGTTTTCTGCCGTACGCAAGGCGCTGGACAGCACCTACATGCGCATGACGGTGTGCTTCATGGAGCAGGAAATGCACGAGCACCTGCAGCCCGACGCGGCGCAAAAGGAAAACCTGAGTGCGATGTTGAAAGACATGGAAACGCTGCTGGCGCGCATGGGGTGAGGCGGGTTTTTATGTAGAAAATAGACTGCCAACCATTATTCACTAAGCTCTAGTAGCTATGTTTTTTTGCACGATTTCAGTCAATGATGGATGGATGCCGAGCCTGTCTCCGCTATTCAAGCAGCAGCCTTTGTACTGCACGTTTCATACAAGCGCTGCGGTGATAGCTCCAAGCCGTTGGGCCAGCAAAGCGCACCGGCATCAATGAACACCCGTTTGGAGTATCGACGCGATACCGATCCGGGTATTGACAGACTTTATCCATTGCCTCGTCAAAAGCTGACAAATAGCGTGCGCCAAGACCGACCTGACAAGATTCGTAGTAGGCCACATACTCAAGATGCTCAGCGCTTGCAGCCTCATTGAAGAAGTAACTCACTTGAGCAAGGCCCTTGCCTGACGCCGCACATCCTCTGCCGGAACACGCTTGGCATGCCCTTGATCCATCTCAGCAGCCCGCTGTGCAGCAACTTGAAACCAAAGGGGTTCTATTTCAGCTTCGGACAGCACATCAAGGCTGGACAGCAACTGTGCCGCCAATTCAGCCCGCTGTTGCATAGGCAGGGACAACGCTTCATGGGTGATGGTTTCGGCATTCATGCGCAAATGCTAGCACTTATCGCCAGCGGGCTTTAATATTGGATAAGCGTAAGCAGCTATAAAGTTTGCATAGCATCAGGCATCCACGGATTGATGATGGCTACGCCGGTGGACACGAAATCTGCCACGTTGCGGGTAGAAGCTATCAATTTTGCATCACTACAGTGACGTGATTGCACCTTTTTCAACGACTACCCTATATCTCGTGATGACTCAATTAATCCGGCTGGCATTGGCACGCTGTGTGTTTGCCAAAACCATTGGCATCCATCACGATAATTTAAGGTAACGTCCGCTTTTCCACCAACGCTCGACTTCAAAAGCTAAGCTGCAGCCCGCTTGCGGGTGGTCGGATTGGTGCGACCGGTGATACGCGCCGTTTGCTCGGTCAGTGCAAGCAACCCCAGCAGCGCCTGATTGACAGCCTCGCCAGTGGGGAAAGATTTGGCAACCTTGTCGTCTAGCAAGACAAGGTTTGTTCCGTTCGATACGCGTGCAAAGTATTTGCCGCGAACACCTTTGCCCAAATCTTCGCGCCGATATTCGGCGCGCATTTCATCTTTAATTTTGCTCATAGATACCCCTTTCATGTCGCGTTGCCTTGCGTGCACTGATGATTCTGATGGCTCGCCCACGTTCGGCATGGACAACAGCCAAGAGATGCCCTATTTGCGAGCAACCGAACGTCAGCAACCTTTGCTCACCGACAGAGTGGTCAGGATCGGAAAAAGTGTACGCCAGTGCATCCGAAAACACCGACGCAGCTTCTTCAAACGACACACCATGTTTGCGCAGATTGGTTGCCGCCTTGGTCTCGTCCCACTCAAATCGTTGAGTCACAGTTTCTCCGATGCAAGCTTCTAACGGTCAGCGTTTGTCTGTCGCGCTGACTTGCCATCATTACCTCCAGCGGCACCTAAAGTCGCCCACGTACTGAGCTTGAATTAATTTAATGGGCACGCTCATGTGGCCACCGCCGTGGATGACGGGCATTGTGAATGACGGCCAGGACGTGAACCAAATCCTTCCTGACCGTGTAAAAAACGCCATATGGGAACCGTGGCAAGAGCGTGCAACGTACACCTGGAATAATTTCTGCGTACCAACTTCAAGCGGTACGCCACGAACCGCTTCTTACATGTGCCTTGACCTGATCCCAAGAGTAACCAGCTTCTGGGTTTCGCTCAAAATCGGCTAAACGCGCTTCCAGTTCGGTCTTCAGCACAGGTGAAACCTGCATGGCGTCAGGAAAGGCGGCAATGTTTTCCCATATCACCTCAACGAGCTGAATGCGCTCCTGCAGAGGCAACTCCAAAATGTCGGCAACAGAAATTTGGCTCATGCGACATAGATTAACACGGACGCTGTTTTGCAAGTAAAGCGCCTCATGGACGGATCCCTACATTCGAGCCTGTCTCAGCAATTCAAGCAGCAGCCGTTGTTGTACTGCACGTCTCATACAAGCGCTGTGGCGATAGCTCCAAACCATTGGGCCAGCAAAGCGCACCGGCATCAATGAACACCCGCTTGAAGTAAGACTCATCGCGCAATGGCACCAACAAAGGGCCACTGCGTCGCAACAGATCATGCCCAGCAAAAACGCCTTCACGACCATCACTAAAGGTCAGTGCCACCCTGAAGTCGCCCACGTAATGAGCTTGAATTAATTTAATCATCTTGATCAGCTCCTGCAATACGTTCCATGGGCTCAAAGCGCTCGGCGTGCGTCCAATTGGCCAGCAGTTCTGGCTAGTGCGTCAGACACCACTCTTTCACGATAGCCGCCCCGCCTTGCGGGGTAGGCGCCCCTCAGAGACCTCACCAGTGCGGATTACCACCAGCGCTTCAAACCCCTGGTACTCAACATGAATGTGCGGTGGCGGGTGGTCATCGTGGCACATCCGCACAATGATGCCAAAGAAAACTGAAAGAATGGGCATGACGGGCTAGCTTTGAAATTGAGAGTTGCACTATAGCCGCGCAACAAGCTTTCAGCCGCAAGGTCACCATGGCAGGAATAAAGACGCCGTTTTGGAAGTGTTTTCCCTTGACGGCGTGGGCCATGGTGCGGCTTTCTTGAATTTAAGGTTAAAGTCCCATTTTTCGGTTAACAGGAACAAGGAACTACTATGAACAGGAGAGCAGGTTACGCTTTTTTGACGGGCGTTTCAGGGGTATTTGATGCGGGTTTGGCTAGGGTTGAGAGTGGGGATGTTGCAATACAAGACCTGACCCTATAGTTCCCGGCTTGACCGACGGGTTAGACATTTACACCACATTTACTTTGGCTCTGGCATTTTTTTAGATAGCTTGTCGATAAAGTCGGGAGAAACCTGTTTCCCAGGAAAGCTGCGTGATTTTTTTACCATCTCCCATGCTTTTTCATAGTTACCCTCCAAGTAGAGTGATTTAGCCCAAGGGATATATGCATCGCCATTTTTCGGATCTAGCTTTATAGCTTCATTTAATAACGAGTTGGCTTTATTAAAAAATTCTGCTGACTTCATTTTGTCGGTTACTGAGCTACCTTGAGCTGTATACGCACCAGATGCGTCTATTAGCAAGTTTGGTTTCGCGCTTTCTACATCAATTAGGGATAGAGCTTTTTCATAATGGGTGGCCGCTTCAGCCGCCTTACCCTGTGCGAGCAATAAATCACCAAACCCCCAATACGGGAGATAAGAATTTGGATTCAATAGCCAAGATTGGTTGTATCGCCGCATGGCACTCTCAGAATCACCTTTCATAGCAAATCCCATCCCATACATAGCATATGCCTTGGCTGCCTTCTCTCGCGACCCCTGTTCAGAGATAGCCATCCTGATAAAGTCCTCATCAGCTTTCTTTAGATTCTCTGGTTTTTCAACTTCGGGATAACCGTACATAGGAAGCAGGTTGATAGGAGGTGGAGCGGATGCACAAGCAGTCAATATGATTGCAGTCACTATGGAAAACAAAATGTTTCTGAATTTCATGGTAAATCCTCCTGGTTGAATTAACAGATGTCTAACGTCGAAGCTATGCGGCGGCGCGTTTGCGCGACGTCCGGCTTGAGCGACCTGTTAAACCCTGCGTTTCTTGCGCAAAGGCCAACATGCTTGCTAACGCTTTGTTGACTGCTTCAGAGGTAGGGAAAGCCTTTTGGATTTCGGGCTGCAACACCACGACGTTGCTACCTTGCATAAAGTGTTTCAGGTACTTGCCCCGTACGCCCTTGCCTAGTTCATCGCGCTTCAATTCGGGAATGTCTTGATCAGCCATTTTCATAGATGCTTTTTTCATATCGTGTCGCCTTTCGCGCGCTGATGATTCGAATGCCGTTGCGCCGTTCGGTGTGGACTACCACCAAAAGACGCGTCTTGTTTGAGACTCCGTAAGTTCGACTTCGATCTTCGAGTTCGCTGTGATCGGTGTCGGAAAATGTCAGTGCCCGTCCATCGCCAAAGACGCTAACCGCTTCGTCGAACGATACACCGTGTTTCGCCAAATTGCTTGCAGCCTTTTGATCGTCCCATTCAAAACCGAACATGCGAAATACCTGAAGGGTTTAACGTGAAGATGACCGGCGCACAACAACTTGCGGCGAAGCCGCCTCCTGCTGTTGTGAGTCCGAGTCCATTGACATGTTATCCATCGATCAGCCGAGAACGCCAATAGCCTGGCTTCCTGTCGTCTGGTGCGATTGCCAGCACCAAAATTTCATCACCACGGTGTAGGTACACGACCGAAAATGGAAAGCGTTTCGGGAAAACTCGGCGAGTGCCGTATCTGTAAGGTGCGCCCATATCCGGAAATTCAGCGGCAATCGCGAGCGCCCGCTCAACCATCGTTGCAAATCGCTTACCGAGCTGCGGACTGATCTTTGCATAGTACTGAACCTCCCACGCCAACTCGGCCAGCGCGGCCTCGTGAAATCGGACTTGCATTAATTCAGCAGACGTCGAACTTGAGCAAATACTTCTTCAGCGGGAATGAGCTTCGCCGTACCAGCGTCAATATCGGCGATTCGGATTCGAATCTCCTCGTCCCAAGCCGCCTCGACTTCGTCGTCTGGTTCGTGCACCGTAGCAAGGAGTTCCTCGGCCAAGCGAACCCGGTCCGCCGCAGGCAGTGTTCGTGCTTGTGAACTGAATTCTTCGATGAGATTGACCATAGTGATCTCCTAGTGGATTCCCAAGTCTACTGCTGAAGGGTGCGAACCGCTACGAGCGCCAGACTTGAGGGGTAACGTCGAAGTCAAACCACGATGCGCCTGCGCGTTGTCGTTCTTGGACGACCCGTTAAATTTCGCTCCACTTCCATGCGAAGTGCTGCATTGATCCGCGATTGATAGCCAGCCCCTTGCGACTTGAAGAACTCCAAAATATCCGCATCCAAGCGAACAGAGGTGAGCACCTTTGTGGGTGTAGCTTGCGGCCCACGACCGCGCTTGAGCGCTGGCGCACCCAGCATTCCTTCTGTCCAAGCTGGATTGTCAGGGTCGTTGACCTTAACCGAGGTTTTCTTTGGCAATTTGGCGGTAGTAGCGAGCTTCATGCTTTTCTGCCTTTCGCAGTGGTTCCAGATTGCATCGCACCCAACGAAGTCAAGCCCGTGATTCTTGATGTTCAGCTTGCGCTTTGGCTCGTCCCATGTGAGCATCCTTAATTGTATCTACAAAATAATCGAGCACAAGCTGAATTTACCGATCAGCGCTTCTCTGCCGCGCTGACATGAGGGGCGACGACAGCTATCGGAGCTACGCCCTCGCGGCGAACGGCTGTATAGGAATTTAAGGGTAACGTTCCATTGTTCGAAAAGGAACAAGGAACTACTATGAACGGGAGAGCAGGTTACGCTTTGTTGACGCGGGTTTCAGGGGTATTTGATGCTGGTTTAGCTGGGGTTGCGGGTGGGGATGTTGCAATACAAGACCTGACCCTATGGTTCCGGTTAACTTGTGTCCAATTCACGCAAAGCTTTCTTGCAAAGCCTGTTGCGCCAGGGCGTTGATGCTTTTGCCCCTTGCTTGCGCAGCAATAGCGAGTTTTTCGTGCAACTGTGGGGAAATCCGCAGGTTGAATTTTCCCGAAAAATGACGCCGTGGCTCAATTCCCTTCTCGGAGCACACTTCAAGAAAAACCTCAAGCGAACGCTTGAACTCCGCACGAAGTTCCTTCGGATTTTTTCCGTAAAAATCTGCGCCACCGTTGAGGCCGAGAATTTCCCCCCTGAACATGTCAAGATCAGGGTCGAATTCAATCGTTGCGTGATAGTCGTCAACAGTCATTACGTTCATGGTTCGACTCCATGTTGTTCCAGCCATTTGCGGACAGATGCCACCGCGCCTTTGTCTGTGTTCGGTGATGGATGTCGACGGTGAAAGACCCGCACCTCATCAAACAAAAAGACAGAAACCCGGCTACCTGCCCGTTCTTCAATTTCTGCCCCCAGTTCAATGAGGAGGCTCTCAACATCGCGCCATTGGACATTGCCACTCGTCGGTCGCGAAAAAATCAATTCAACAATACGCCGATGCCGTCGTTTCATTCGCGAATAGTACCAGTTTCAGGTACCGAACACAATTCTGATTTGCTGATGACCTGGTAACAAGTTAACTCAATATAGGGAGACACGCCCGTGTCTCCGTAACGGCGGGATTGTCTCTAAAAGGAACAAGGAACTACTATGAATGGGAGAGCGGGTTACGCTTTGATGACGAGGGTTTCAGGGGTATTGGGTGCTGGTTTAGCTGGGGTTGAGGGTGGGAATGTTGCAATACAAGACCTGACCCTGTAGTCGCCCGATAGCCGCCCCGCCTTGCGGGGTAGGCGCCCCTCAGAGACCTCACCAGTGCGGATTACCACCAGCGCTTCAAACCCCTGGTACTCAACATGAATGTGCGGTGGCGGGTGGTCATCGTGCCACATCCGCACAATGATGCCAAAGAAAACTGAAAGAATGGGCATGACGGGCTAGCTTTGACATTGAAAGTTGCACTATAGCCGTGCCGCAACCCTTCAGCCGCAAGGTCACTATGGCAGGAATAAAGACGCCGTTTTGGAAGTGTTTTCCCTTGACGGCGTGGGCCATGGTGCGGCTTTCTTGAATTTAAGGGTAACGTCCCCTTTTCCTAAGCGGACTTTAACGTGAAGCTAAGGGGCTGCGCGCTTTTGCGCAGTCCCGCTTGAGCGTAGGGTTAGATGCGCCTTCGGTTGATGCGATGGAATTGAATGCGGAATTAAAATCACCACCGTTTTTTACTTCCGCGATCAGGTGCTCAAGTCCGGCACGCCCTGCGCGTAGATACCATTCACCAACCTCTCGCCTTGCAGTCCCATAACTCAAAAGCCAGTCGCCTTTGCCGAGCATTTCTCCGATGTTTTCAAGCTTCGGTGCGTTGCAACCATTGTCTGTTGTCTTTGACCACGCATCCTCAGTGTATCGAGAGTCTTCGCTAACAAGAACCGCAAGCCCTTCATCAAACCAGTCTGGAATTTCGCGCCAAGACCTGAATGTACCAACCCGGTTGTGAAGTTCAATATGGGTAAGTTCGTGAGCGGCTGTTGTTACATCCAATCCACGGGGAGAGAGCAACAGCATCGAATCTCCATAAGCCTTACCCTTTGCGGTTACTCCGCCATGTGAAACAAAGCACTCCTCGGTGGAGCAAGCGAACACCTTGGATGATGCCTCAATGCTTCCGAAAAATGCCGACACACGCTCCTTGGATAAGCTCAATGTTTTGAGGAATTCCCGCTGCTGACCGGGCGACATTTGATCGTCCGCATACACACCCTCGCTGATTTCTGAGAACCCGAACCAACTTGACACCAATAGCTTTGTGCTCCGAACAGTACTGCATCCAGACATACACAAAACAAGCGCAATGGTGAGCAAGTATTTAAGCATCTAACGTTCAAATTGAGGGGCTGGCCGCCACGAAACTTGGCCGGAGCCCTGAAAGTTCAAATTACCACAGGCCGCAAAACGAATGTATATCGGCCAGTCCCGCTCGAATGCCGGGTTAGGCATTTTGATTCACCTTCGAGTATTGCCACAGAGCACGGTCGATTGTGCGCATTGAAACACTATTGCGTTTCGCCAACGCACGACAGTGCTCGGTGTAAGACCACCAGAATGGAAAGTCGTAAGCGGCTGGCTGTTCGGCCTTCAGTGACCACAAAGCCCGGAAGTCCAAGATGGGGTACTGACTGCTACTGCAAAAATGGAGGATTACTGATGCAGTTGGCCAGCCAACGCCAAAGAGTAGCGTGAGAACTTGGATGCGCAACTGCTCGTGCTGGGCGGTGAATGATACTTGCGTAATTTCTTTGATAAAGTCCGAGGAGTTCTTGGCGCACCGTGATTTTGTGCGTGGTGATTTCCACTCGCACATCTTCAAGAATTCTGGTCGGGTCATGTAGCCACGTTTCTGTGCAGAAGGCCCAATTTCATTTTGGAATACGAGATAGTCCTGGCTGGTGTTTCTTTCAGCCCAGTGCTTTATGTCATTTTCAGGAAAGCGCAGTGAGAACATGGCAATGCCTAACGTAATGTAGCCGAGCGCCTATCCTGGCCGGCCCAAGCTAGACAACAAAATAAACTCGGCAAGCGGGTTCCTACGGGTTTGCCCCAGTCATTCAAAAGCCGCTTGCAGCCTTGATCTGAAAGCCGTAAACTGTATAAAACAACAGTGATGGTGCCGCTCATGAAACCCGTCTCCTATATTCCCCAATCGCTCCGCTTGCTGGATCAACTGCGGGAGGTCTTGCGGTACAAGCACTATAGCTTGCGAACCGAAGAGGCTTACGTTTATTGGGTGAAATTTTTTGTCCGGTGGCATACACGCAATGCGCAAGCGCGTCATCCGCGTGACATGGGCGCGGCTGAAGTGCAGCAGTTTTTATCGATGCTGACAACGCAGCGCAATGTGTCGGTGTCCACCCACAATCAGGCCTTAAGTGCCTTGCTGTTTTTGTATCGGGAGGTGTTGGGCGTGCAGTTGCCGTGGCTGGACGACGTGCAGCGCCCAACGCGCCCCCGGCGCATTCCGTCGGTATTGACCAGTACTGAAGTGGCGGCGTTGTTCAGCGCAATGACAGGGGTAGAGCTGTTGTTGGCCAAGCTACTTTATGGCACCGGTATGCGCTTGAACGAAGGGCTGCGTTTGCGCGTCAAGGATGTGGACTTTGACCGGCGGGTGTTGGTGGTGCGTGAAGGCAAGGGTGGCAAAGACCGCGTGGTGATGTTGCCGCACACACTTCACGCTGCCTTGACCTCCCAGATGGCGTAAGCCCGTGCGTTGTGGGAGCATGATCGACAACAGCATCAGCCGGGCGTGGAAGTTCCCGATGCCTTGGCTACCAAATACCCTGATCTAGGGCAGCGCTGGGGCTGGTTCTGGCTGTTTCCCGCACCCAAGCTGTCTTGACCCACGTTCGCGCATTGAACGCAGACACCACTTGTATGAGGAGCGGCTGCAACGCGCCATCAAGCTGGCCTGTGCTGCCGCGCAGATTCACAGGCCGGTGTCAGTTCACACCTTGCGCCATTCGTTCGCTACCCATCTGCTGCAAGCTGGCACCGATATTCGGACGGTTCAGGAGCTGTTGGGTCACTCAGATGTCAGCACCACCATGATTTACACCCATGTGCTCAAGGTGGCGGCAGGCGGCACGGCCAGCCCGCTGGATGCGCTTTTCCCATAAGCGCTACAGATCAACATGGCTTGCAATCAATCAGCCTCAGCCTTTCCCCTCAATCACTCCCCCCCCCAGACAGACTTCACCGTCGTACAGCACAGCCGATTGTCCGGGGGTGACGGCCCATTGCGGCTGGGGAAAGTCCAGCGTGAAGCGGCTGGCATCCACACCGGACAACACGCACGCCGCATCCATCTGGCGGTAGCGCGTTTTGGCGGCGAAGGCACCACCCTGCGGCGCGACGCCTGCTACCCAGCTCGCCTGCCCGGCCTTGAGTTGCAGCGATTGCAGCCACGGGTGCTCGTGCCCCTGCACCACCCACAGCGTGTTTTGGCCCAAGTCCTTGCGCGCTACAAACCATGGCGCGTGGTCACCGCCACCGCGTTGCACGCCTTTGGCTTTGAGGCCACCAATGCCCAGGCCCTGTCGTTGCCCCAGGGTGTAAAAGCTCAAGCCTACGTGCTCGGCAATGGTCTGGCCTTTGTCATTCTTGATCGGGCCGGGTGTTTTGGCCAGGTAGCGGTTCAGAAAGTCCCTGAAAGGCCGCTCGCCAATGAAGCAGATGCCGGTTGAGTCTTTCTTTTTGGCGTTGGGCAGGCCAATTTCCAGCGCCAGCCGTCGCACCTCGGTTTTCAGCAATTCGCCCACCGGGAACAGCGTTTTGGACAGTTGTGCCTGGTTCAGGCGGTGCAAAAAATAGCTTTGGTCTTTGGCCGGGTCCAGCCCCTTGAGCAGTTCAAAGCGACCATCACCCAACCGCGCCCGGTGCACGTCCAGCGCGTCGCCCGCCGGACCGATGCAGCGCACCCGCGCGTAATGGCCGGTAGCGATTTTGTCCGCGCCCAGGCGCATGGCGTGGTCCAGAAAGGCCTTGAATTTGATTTCGGCGTTGCACAGAATGTCGGGGTTGGGCGTGCGCCCGGCGCTGTATTCACGCAGAAAGTCGGCAAACACGCGGTCTTTGTAATCGGCAGCAAAGTTGACGTGCTCAATCTCGATGCCGATCACGTCGGCCACCGCGGCGGCGTCCAAAAAGTCTTGCCGTGACGAACAGAATTCGCTGTCGTCGTCATCTTCCCAGTTTTTCATGAAGATGCCCACCACTTCGTGCCCCTGCTGCTTGAGCAGCCAGGCGGTCAGGGCCGAATCGACACCGCCGCTCAGGCCCACCACAATGCGCTGCTTGCTGGGTTTAATTTGAAAGAACGTCGCCGACATTTGAAATTTGCCCGTCATTGCGTTTAACCTTTAGCCGCGAGCGAAGCGTGGCGGGCAGTGAAGCAATCCATGCCTTCAGAATACATGGATTGCCGCGGCCTGCGGCCTCGCAATGACGACACGCTTTCATCATCCGGGGCGTTGAATGGGGTCCACGCCAGCTAGTCATATTTTAGACCTCCAGCCCTTGTTGAGCAAGCGCAAGCAGCTACTGTTTTTGAAGTGCAAAAACGCTGGCGTCGGTATAGATCAGCTCCAGCGCAAAGCGCTGGCCGCGCAAGTGGTCTTCCATGCAGCGCACGATCAGCGGGCTGCGGTGCCGATCAGCACTGGCGCGGATTTCATCGGGGCTCAACCACAGGGTGCGCACAATGCCGGTGTCAAGCTGGCGCCCGGCCTGCAACGCGCCCAGCTCGCCGCCAAAGGCAAAGCGCAGGTAGGTGATGTCTTCGGCCGCATGGCCAGGCCGCGCGGGTCGCACCAAGCGCGACATGTAGGCGCCCAGCAGGTATGTGGGCGTGAAAAGGTGCATGGTTTCTTCCAGCGCCTCGCGCGCGCAACCGTGCACCAGGCTCTCGCCTTCGTCCAGATGGCCGGCCGGGTTGTTCAGGCGCAAGCCCTCGGGCGTGTGCTCTTCCACCAGCAAAAACTTGCCGTCTTTTTCAATAATCGCCGCTACCGTGGCGCTGGGTTTCCATCGTTCGCTCATGGCTAGATTATCCGGGATGGATGTTTGATCTCGATCAATAGTACCGCAGTCTTATAGAAGAGTGCCCGACAAACTGATGTAAGCTCGCCCGGCTGTGCAGACGGCAGGTCTGAACACAGCAGCCTTACCATCCAAATGAGGAGTCGCGATATGCCAAGTGGTACCCCCACCAGTTCTCCCGAATCCAGCAAGACCGCGCAACGCATAGGCGTACCGCGCGAGGTTTTCCCAGGCGAAAAACGTGTCGCCACCGTCCCCGAAGCGGTAGAAAAACTGATCAAGCTGGGCTTTTCCGTTACCGTTGAAAGCGGCGCAGGCGTTGGTGCCGATGTCAGCGACGAGGCCTTCAAGGCTGTCGGCGCCACCATTGCCGCCGATGCCACCGCGCTGTGGAACACGGCCGACATCGTGTTCAAGGTGCGCCCGCCCACGCTGGCCGAAGTGGCGCAAATGCACACCGGCCAAACCCTGATTGACTTTATCTGGCCGGCGCAAAACCCTGACTTGATGCAGGCGCTGGCGGCCAAGGGCGTCACCGTGCTGTCCATCGACTGCCTGCCGCGCACCCTCAGCCGGGCACAAAAGATGGACGCGCTCACCTCCATGGCCGGGGTCAGTGGCTACCGCGCGGTGATTGAAGCGGCCAACGCCTTTGGGCGTTTTTTTAATGGTCAGATCACGGCCGCAGGCAAGGTGCCACCGGCCAAGGTGTTCATCGCTGGCGCTGGTGTGGCCGGTCTGGCTGCCATTGGTACCGCGGCCAGTCTGGGCGCCATCGTGCGCGCCAACGATACGCGTGCCGAAGTAGCCGACCAGGTGGTGTCACTGGGTGGCGAATTCGTCAAAGTCGATTACGAAGAAGAAGGCTCGGGCGGCGGCGGTTACGCCAAGGTCATGAGCGAGGGCTTCCAGAAAGCCCAGCGCGCGATGTATGCCAAACAGGCCAAAGAGGTGGACATCATCATCACCACTGCGCTGATTCCGGGCAAACCGGCGCCCAAGCTGATCACCGCCGAGATGGTGCAAAGCATGAAGCCTGGCAGTGTGATTGTGGACATGGCCGGTGAACAGGGCGGCAACTGCGAGCTGACCGAGCCGGGCAAGGCCGTTGTCAAGCACGGTGTCACGATTGTTGGCTACACCGACCTGGCCTCGCGCCTGGCCAAGCAGTCCAGCACGCTGTATGGCACCAACCTGTTTCGCGTGACCGAAGAGTTGTGCAAAACCAAGGACGGCGTCATCAACGTCAACATGGAAGACGACGCCATCCGTGGCCTGACCGTCATCAAGGACGGCACCATCACCTGGCCGGCACCCCCGCTCAAGCCTGCGGCTACACCCGCAGCAGCGGCCAAACCTGCCGCAGCGGTCAAAAAGGCGCCTGCGCATGGCGAAGCCAGCGCCCCTATGGCACCCGGCAAGCTGGCCATGATGTTTGCCGGTGCAGCGGTGCTGTTCTGGTTGATTGGCCGCAGTGCACCCACCGCCTTCATGTCTCACTTTACGGTGTTTGTGCTGGCCTGCTTTGTCGGCTACATGGTGGTGTGGAACGTGAAGCCCGCGCTGCATACGCCGCTGATGAGCGTGACCAACGCCATCAGCAGCATCATTGCCATTGGTGCGCTGGTACAAATATCGCCTGTGATGGGCGCGGCCGAACGGCCCAACGGGCTGATCACCTGGATTGCGGCGGTGGCGATTGCGCTCACGGCCATCAATATGTTCGGCGGCTTCGCCGTGACCCAGCGCATGCTGGCCATGTTCCGTAAATAAGAAGGAGCCACGCATGAATTCGAGTCTGGCAACGGTTGCCTACATTGGCGCAACCATTCTTTTCATCTTGAGCCTGGGCGGTTTGTCGAACCAGGAAACGTCGCGCCGCGGCAACCTGTTTGGCATGATCGGTATGACCATCGCCGTGCTGGCAACGGTCTTTGGCCCGCAGGTCAACAGCGGCGGCTACGCCTGGATCGTTGGCGCCATGCTGGTCGGCGGCAGCATTGGCCTGTACCTGGCGCGCAGCGTGCAGATGACGCAAATGCCCGAGCTGGTGGCCTTCATGCACAGCATGGTCGGTTTGGCTGCGGTGCTGGTGGGCTTTGCCACCTTTGTCGATCCAACCGCAACGCACGGGTTTGAAGGTGCGGCCAAGACCATTCACGAGCTTGAAATTTACATCGGTATCTTCATCGGTGCAGTCACGCTGTCGGGCTCGGTGATTGCCTTTGGCAAATTGTCAGGTCGCATTGGCGGCAACCCGGTGTTGCTGCCCGGTCGGCACTGGATGAACCTGCTGGCTTTGCTGGTGGTGATCTACTTTGGTGGCGTCTTCATGGGTGCCGAGACGCCAGAGGCTGGCATGGTCCCGATCGCGGTCATGACGGTGCTGGCACTGCTCTTTGGCGTGCACATGGTGATGGCCATTGGCGGCGCCGACATGCCGGTGGTGGTGTCGATGCTCAACAGCTATTCGGGTTGGGCAGCCGCCGCCACCGGGTTCATGCTGAACAACGACTTGCTGATTGTGGTGGGTGCGTTGGTGGGCTCCAGCGGTGCCATTCTGTCGTACATCATGTGCAACGCCATGAACCGCAGCTTTATCAGCGTGATTGCCGGTGGTTTTGGTACCACCAGCGCCGCACCCAAGCCCGCCGGTGGTGCCGCGCAACCTGCTGGCGAAGTGGTACCGGTGAACGCCGCAGAAACCGCAGAGTTGCTCAAAGAAGCCAAGAGCGTCATCATCGTCCCAGGCTATGGCATGGCAGTGGCGCAAGCCCAGCACACGGTGTATGAGATCACCAAATTCCTGCGTGAAAAGGGTGTCAACGTGCGCTTTGGCATTCACCCGGTCGCAGGACGTATGCCAGGCCACATGAACGTGTTGCTGGCCGAAGCCAAGGTGCCCTACGACGTGGTGTTTGAAATGGACGAACTCAATGACGACTTCCCCGCTACCGACGTGGCGATGGTGATTGGTGCCAACGACATCGTCAACCCGGCGGCGCAAGACGACCCCACCAGCCCGATTGCCGGTATGCCGGTGCTCGAAGTCTGGAAGGCCAAGACCAGCATCGTGATGAAGCGTTCCATGGCCAGCGGCTACGCCGGCGTGGACAACCCGTTGTTCTACAAGGACAACAACCGCATGTTGTTTGGCGACGCCAAGAAGATGCTCGACGAAGTGCTGGTGGTGTTGCGCACCTGAGCGCGCCGCTTGGCGGCGCACACTCTGCGCTGACTATCCCTTCAAGCCCCCAAGACCCGCTGCGGTTTTGGGGGCTTTTCTCTAGTTTTTCCTAGGGAAAACCTGCCTTACAGAAGCTGACAAAGTGCGAGAATGCTGCGATTTGATTCATAACTTGGAGTGATGAACATGGCTGAGCGTATCTGGTTGAAAAGCTACCCCGAAGGCGTTCCCGCAGACATCGATGTCGATCGCTACGGCTCGATCGTTGACATGATGGAAGAAAGTTTCAAGAAATTTGCCAAGCGCAGCGCCTACAGCTTCATGGGCAAAGAGCTTAGCTACGCGCAGGTCGATGACATCAGCCAGACGCTGGGGGTCTATCTGCAAGGCCTGGGTTTGGTGCGCGGTGACCGGGTGGCCGTGATGATGCCCAATGTGATGCAGTATCCGTTGGCCGTGGCGGCCATCATGCGCGCTGGGTTCACGCTGGTCAACGTGAACCCGCTGTACACCGCGCGTGAGCTGGAACACCAGCTCAAGGACTCGGGTGCCAAGGCGATTTTCATTCTGGAAAACTTTGCCGCTACGCTTGAAAAGTGCATCGCTGCCACCCCCGTCAAGCACGTCATTTTGTGCGCCTTGGGTGACCAGCTGGGGTTGCTCAAGGGCTCACTGGTCAATTACGTAATACGTAACGTCAAGAAGATGGTGCCCGCCTACAACCTGCCCGACGCGGTGCGCTTTAACGCCGCTTTGGCCAAGGCAGGCAGCGGCAGCCTGAAGAAAGTCACCATCAAGCCAGACGACGTGGCGGTGCTGCAATACACGGGCGGCACCACCGGCGTATCCAAAGGCGCGGTGCTGCTGCAACGCAATTTGGTCGCCAACCTTTTGCAGTCGGATGCGTGGTTTCAGCCCGCGCTCAAAAAGATCCCGGCCGACGAACAGGTCAACAGCGTGTGCGCGTTGCCGCTCTATCACATCTTTGCTTTTACCGTGAACATGATGCAGTCGATGCGCATGGGCGGCAAGCTGATTTTGATCCCCAACCCGCGCGACTTTCCGGCACTGCTGGGCGAACTGGCCAAGCACAAGATTCATGTCTTCCCGGCGGTCAACACGCTGTTCAACGGGTTGGCCAATCACGCCGACTTCAGCAAGGTCAACTGGAAGAGCCTGGTGGTATCCGCCGGGGGCGGCACGGCGGTGCAAAGCGCGGTGGCCAAACTGTGGTTTGAAAAAACCGGCTGCGCCATTTGCGAAGGCTATGGCCTGAGCGAAACCTCTCCCATTGCCACCTCGAACCCGATCACGGTGACCGAATATTCAGGCACCATCGGCGTGCCGGTGCCCAATACCTGGCTCAAGCTGCTGGACGACGACGGCAATGAGGTGGCACCGGGTGAGTCGGGCGAAATCGCCATCAAAGGGCCGCAGGTGATGGCCGGTTACTGGCAACGTCCGGACGAGACCGCCAAGGTCATGACGCCCGACGGCTATTTCAAATCCGGCGACGTGGGCGTGATGGACGAGCGCGGTTTTTTCAAGATTGTCGATCGCAAGAAAGACATGATTCTGGTGAGTGGCTTCAACGTGTTCCCGACCGAGCTCGAAGACGTGGTATCGCAAATGGAGGGCATCATGGAATGCGCCTGCGTGGGTGTGCCGGATGAAAAATCTGGCGAGGCGGTCAAGCTGGTGATTGTGCGCAAAGACCCGGACCTGACCGAAGAACAGGTGCGCGCCTATTGCAAAGAGAACCTGACCGGCTACAAGCAGCCCAAGGTGATCGAGTTCCGCACCGAACTGCCCAAGACCCCGGTTGGCAAAATCCTGCGGCGCGAATTGCGCGCCAAATAAGTCGCGCCGTTCAGCCTTGCTGCACGTCTGCCTGGGCAGACGCTGCCAGCAAGGCAATGGTATCGATCAACAGCCTTGTGACCTTCTGGGCGTTGCTGTTGAAAACCTGCAAGATGGCGTCCCACGTCACTGGCGCTTCGTCGGTCTTCCAGCAGTCGTAGTCGGTGCTCATCGCCACTGCGGCGTAGGGCAGGCCAGCCTCGTTGGCCAGCGCTGCCTCGGTGGCAACCGACATGTTGATGATGTCCGCGCCCCAGGCGCGAAACATATTCGATTCAGCGCGCGTTGAAAAGCGCGGCCCTTCAATGGTGACCACGGTGCCGCGCGGATGAAAGTCAAAGCCAAGCCGCGTGCAGGTGGCGATCAGAGCGGCGCGCAATGCGGCGTCAAACGGCTCCGCCATCGGCGTGTGCATCGGGTGATGCGCTGCAAACGACTCGTGAAACGTCATGGCACGTTGTTTGGTAGCGTCAATAAACTGGTCGATGATCACCAGATGGCCCCGACCGATGTCTTCACGCAACGACCCCACCGCAGTGGTCGCCAGCACGTGCGTGCAGCCCACATCCTTGAGCGCCTGAATGTTGGCGCGGTAGTTCACATGGCTGGGCGTCAGGGTGTGCTGACGCCCGTGGCGCGCCAGCAGCACCACATCGACACCGGCGATCTGGCCCAGCTTCAGCGGTGCCGACGGCGCGCCCCATGGCGTATCCACACTGAGGTCGCGCTGCTGCTCCAGAATGTCCGGGTTATCGAGCCCGCTACCGCCGATGATGCCGATCTTGATCATGAGAAAGTACTTTCTGAAAAGTTTCAACCATCAGCCGGGTAGCAGAGGCAACGTCAGCACCGTAAGCCACCACGCCCTCATCGTGCCCGGCCATCACAAACAGCACCGGCAGCGCCGTTTGCCCCAGCACCAAACGGGTCACCGCTTGCGCCATGGCCGGCGTGCCGTAGGGCACATCGACCGCTGTGCGCGGCGCGTTGCCCTGCAACAAGGCGTCAAACAGCACGCGGCTGTGCCCATGCACCACGCAGCGCACCTGCGGGTTGGTCTGGTAAATGGCACCGTGTGTCATCGACTCTGAAGAAGCATCCAGCGCGCCCCGGCACTGGACGGTGTTGTGGGCGACCGAGAACGACTCCACCAGGCAGTACTGTTGCGCGTTGAGCTCCCGCACCGCGCCGGTCGCACTGCCGGTAATTAAAAACTGATCGCCCTGCGTGCGCAGACTCAGGTTGCCAAAACCAACACCCTGACCGGTGACGCCAATCAACCCCAGGTCAAACAACGTGGTCCGTGCGGCGTTGAGTTGAACCCACTCGCTTGGCTGAGCGAAGGTGCCCGCAACGCGCTGGCTGCGGTACTTGATGACGCCGTCGGCCGCCTCCAGGGTCACGTCAAAAGCTCCTGGCTGAACAACGACGCAATTCCGGTCTCAGTGGCGTCACAGATGCCACGCTCGCAGATCAGTTGCGTGACCAGGCGAGCCGGTGTCACGTCAAAGCCCCAGTTGCGCGCGGGGGTGCTGTCCGGGCAAATCTGCACCGATTCCACCACCCCTTGCGCATTCTTGCCGCTGACCCAACGCACCTCGTCAGCCGCGCGCTCTTCAATCGGAATGCCGGCGACCCCGTCACCCAGCGTGAAGTCAAAAGTCGAAGACGGCAGTGCCACGTAAAACGGCACACCGTTGTCGCGCGCGGCCAGTGCCTTCAGGTAAGTGCCAATCTTGTTGGCCACGTCGCCGCAGCGCGTAACGCGGTCGGCACCGGTGATGACCAGGTCCACCAGCCCGTGCTGCATCAGATGGCCACCGGCGTTGTCTGCTATCAGCGTGTGCGGCACGCCGTGCTGGCCCAGCTCCCACGCGGTCAGGCTGGCGCCCTGGTTGCGCGGGCGGGTTTCATCCACCCACACGTGCACGTCGATACCGGCATCGTGCGCGGCGTAGATCGGTGCCGTGGCCGAACCGTAATCGACAAACGCCAGCCAACCCGCATTGCAATGCGTCAGGATGTTGACGCGCCCGCCGTGCTTGCGCTGTGCCATGTCAGCAATGAGCGCCTGGCCGTGCTCGCCGATACGTCGGCAATGCGCGGCGTCTTCGTCGGCCAGCGCCACGGCGGCCTGCTTGGCAATCTGCCGCATCTGCGCGGGTGTGGCGGCAACGGCCATGGCTGATTGCAGCCGATGCACCGCCCAGGCCAGGTTGACGGCGGTGGGCCGGGTGGCTTTCAGGGCTTGCGCAGCCTGCGCCAGAAAATCACGCCAACCATCATCCGGCGCTTGCAGCGCGGCCAGGTACATACCAAATGCAGCAGTGGCGCCAATCAACCCGGCACCGCGCACCGTCATGTCGCGAATCGCACGACAAACATCTGCCACTGTGGCGAGATCAAGCACGGCAAAAGCGTGCGGCAGCCGGGTCTGGTCGATCACCTGCACGACGCGTTCGTCACCCGGCTTGAGCCAGATGGTTCGGTAAGGTGTGCCGTTGACTTTCATTTCAGCCAGCCACGTTTTCTGAAGTACCACATCGGCACCAGCGCGCTGGCCACCATCAGCACCAGCGCAAACGGGTAGCCCGCCTGCCAGTCCAATTCGGGCATGTACTTGAAGTTCATGCCGTACAGGCTGGCAATGAGCGTGGGCGGCAGCAGCGCCACGCTGGCCACTGAAAAGATCTTGATGATCTTGTTCTGGTTGATGTTGATGAAACCGACCGTGGCGTCCATCAAGAAGTTGATCTTGTCAAACAGGAAGGCGGTGTGTGAATCGAGTGAATCGATGTCGCGCAGAATCTGACGCGCCTCTTCAAACTGTTCGGCATTGAGCATTTTGCTGCGCATCATGAAGCTCACCGCACGCCGCGTGTCCATGGCGTTGCGGCGGATGCGCCCGTTCATGTCTTCGTGGCGCGCAATGGCGGCCAGCACCTCACCGGCCAACGCGTCGGTCACGTCGCCCGAAAGCACTTTGTCGCTGGCTTTTTCGAGCTCGTCGTAAATTTCTTCCAGCGTGTCGGCAGAGTATTCGGCGTCGGCGTCAAACAGTTTCAGCAGCACTTCTTTGGCGTCTTCGATCAGCCCCGGGGCGCGGCGCGCGCGCATGCGCAGCAGCCGAAACACCGGCACGTCTTCGTCGTGGATGGAAAACAAAACCCCTTTGCTTTTGAGCTCGTCGTTGACCAGATTCAAAATGAACGCCACGCGCACCGTGTGCGGTTCGTCATCATCAGCCACCAAAAAGTCACTGCGAATGTGCAATTCGCCGTTGTCTTCCTTGTAAAAACGCGCCGATTCTTCGATGTCTTCGTCCATCGCGTCTTCGGGAATGGACAAGCCAAAATATTGTTTGATCCAGCGCTTTTCTTCCGGCGTGGGCGACTCCAGGTCCACCCAGATCGGCTGAAAGCGCGACAACTCTTCCAGCGATTCGATTTCTTCCTGGAACAGTCGGCCGTTGGCGAGGGTAAAAATATTGAGCATGTGCTCACTCCCAAAACAGGATTGGCATTGGCGTTGAAAAGTGGCTTGCTTTCAACCCTCGGTGCCATTTGGGGTCGAAAGCTACCGACTGGGAGGATGTTCCAAGGGTGCGGATTCGTTGGTAAAAACTTTTTCGATTATGGCATCGCTATCGCGCCTTGTTGCACGCGCAAGTGACACAAATCCGGAGCATGTTGCAGTGCACCATCAAAAGACATTGCATTCACGCTGCGGGGCGGGCATAGTTGGTACCAACACATCTTTTTCCCGGTTGCCAGCGGGCGTTGGCAACCCTTTCAACCTAGCCCCTAGGAGGTTTTTTATGAATTTGACGATCAGCGGCCACCACCTGGAAGTGACCCCGTCACTGCGGACCTACGTCACCAGCAAGCTCGACCGCATCAAGCGCCACTTTGACCAGGTGGTCGATGTCAAGGTGTTATTAACCCTGGAAAACCTCAAGGAAAAAGAATTACGCCAAAAAGCCGAATGTAATATCCGCGTCAAAGGCATTGACCTGTTTGCCGAAAGTGCCCACGAAGACCTGTATGCGGCTGTCGACGAGCTGATGGACAAGCTCGACCGCCAGGTGGTGCGCCACAAGGACCGTTTGCAGTCTCATCACCACGACGCCCCCAAGCGACTGATGTAATTTAAACTCCGGCCACAAGCCGCCCGCTGGTGCGTGCGGCTTTTTTTGTGCCTGTATGTCAGAATGCATCATTCCGGACACTTTATGAACCGACTCGCATCCATCCTTACCGCCGCGCACATCCTCGTCCAAGTGGATGTTTCCAGTAAGAAACGCGCTTTTGAAGAGGCCGGCTTGCTGTTTGAGAACTTGCATGGTTTGAGTCGCGCGCTGGTGACCGACAGCCTGTTTTCGCGTGAACGACTGGGCTCCACCGGGCTGGGGCACGGAGTAGCTATTCCGCACGGGCGCATCAAGGGCCTCAAGTCGCCCATGGCGGCGGTCTTTCAGTTGGCTAACCCGATCGGTTTCGAGGCACCCGACGAGCAGGCAGTGGCGTTGATGATTTTTTTGCTGGTACCCGAGGCTGCCACGCAGCGGCATCTGGAAATCCTGTCTGAAATTGCAGAAATGCTCAGCGACACAGCGCTACGTGCCAAGCTGCTCACCAGCACCGACGCCGCGCAACTGCACGCCATCATCACCCAGTGGCAATCTGCCCAGACAGCCTGACCGCCAGCGGCTTTCCTGCACGCCAATCGCCGTGAAACCCACCGTCATCAGCGCTGACGTGCTCTTTGAGGCGTTTCGCGCCACGCTGCACTGGGAATGGGTAGCGGGGCTAGGCGCTTCCGAGCGGCGCTTTGATGAAGTTGCCGTGCGTGCCGCACGCTCCGGTGCCGACCTGGTCGGTTACCTCAACTACATCCACCCGTATCGGGTGCAAATTTTGGGCGAACGCGAAGTCGCCTACCTGACCAACGCCACGCCCGAGGACTGCTCGCGTCGTATTGCGCGCATCGTCACGCTGGAGCCTCCTGTGCTCGTGCTGGCAGACGGCCAGGCTGCGCCCGAGTCGCTGATGTCGATGTGTGAGCGCGCGCAGATTCCCATGTTTGCCACCCCTGGCTCGTCGGCTTATGTGATCGACGTGCTGCGCGCTTACCTGTCCAAACACTTTGCCGACCGCAGCACCATGCACGGCGTGTTCATGGACATTCTGGGCCTGGGTGTGCTGATCACCGGTGAATCTGGCCTGGGCAAGAGCGAACTGGGGCTCGAACTCATCTCGCGTGGCAACGGCCTGGTGGCCGACGACGCGGTGGATCTGTACCGCATCAACCAGAACACCATTGAGGGCCGCTGCCCAGAATTGCTGCAAAACCTGCTGGAGGTACGCGGCATCGGGCTGCTTGACATCCGCTGCATCTTTGGTGAGACGGCGGTGCGTCGGCGCAAACGCCTGCAACTGATCGTGCACCTGGTGCGCCGCGAAACCATGGAGCGCGACTACGAACGCATCCCCTACGAGCCGCTCACGCAGGACGTGCTGGATGTCCCGGTGCGCAAGGTAGTGATCCAGGTGGTGGCAGGGCGCAACATCGCCGTGCTGGTAGAGGCCGCTGTTCGCAACACCATTTTGCAGATTCGCGGTGTCGATACCTACAAGGAATTTGTCGAGCGCCATCGCAAGGCGATGAGCGAATCGTCGTAAGCCGACAAACCCACTGTACGCCGTACAGAGGGGGCCGCTTTACCTGCCGTCATGAACCAACTTCAACTTTTTCTGCCCTGCGCCGCTGGCGTGGAAGACTACCTGGCCGCCGAGGTGCTGCGCATCACCGGCTTGCCGCCGGGCTGCATCACCAAACAGCGCGGCGGCGTAGCGGTGCGCACCGGGTTGGCGCATGCCATGTTGCTTAACCTGTATAGCCGACTGGCGCAGCGTGTACTGGTGCTGCTGAGTTACACCGAGTACCGCAACGAGCAGGATTTGTACCGCGCCGCCAGCGCGGTGGCGTGGGAGCGCTGGTTCACCCCGCGTGAGTCGATCAAGGTCGAAATCACCGCCCAGCACAGCCCGTTGACCAGCCTGAACTTTGCCGCGCTCAAGATCAAGGACGCGGTGTGCGACCGCTTTCGCACCGTAGCCAATGGGGTACGCCCGGATGTCAACACCCAATGGCCGGACGTGCGCCTTTACGCGCACCTGACCACCGACAGTTGTTCGCTGTACATCGACACCTCGGGCGAGCCGCTGTTCAAGCGTGGCTGGCGCGAGGACAAAGGCGACGCGCCGTTGAAAGAAACCCTGGCTGCGGCCATGATTGCCGCCAGTGGCTGGCTCGATGGCGAGGGCGACCTGCAGCCGCTGTACGACCCCTGCTGCGGCAGCGGCACGATTCTGATCGAGGCCGCGCAAATGGCCTGCAACATGCCCGCCGGTGGTCAGCGCCGCTTTGCTTTTGAGAAGTATGTGCCGCATCAGAAAGCCGCTTGGGATGCTATCAAGCAAGAAGCGGTTGACGCTGTGGTGATGCCGGACGCAGATCAAAAACCCATTATTTTCGGCAGCGACGTGGCGCACCGCATGGTGGACTTTGCCCAGCGCAACGCAGAACGCGCCGGCGTGGCTGGCGTGATCGAATTCCGTGGCGGTGACGCGCTGCAACGGATGCCGCCCATTCAGGTTGGAGAGGGCGGCGGCGTGCTGTTGCTCAACCCCCCGTACGGCGAGCGCATTGAGGTCGCGGGTGTGGCTGGTGCCGCACGCTTTGGTGCGCGGGAGTTGCCGCAGACCGAAGGTGCTGGTGAATTCTTCAACCAGCTGGCCAGCCACTGGAAGAAAAACTACCCCGGTTGGACCGCCTGGGTGCTTACCCCCGACCTGAAGCTGCCTGGCAAGATGCGTCTGAAAGAAACCCGCCGCGTGCCGATGTGGAACGGCCCGATCGAATGCCGCCTGTTCCGCTTTGACATGGTCAAAGGAAAAATGGTGTCCGAGCACCGAAGGTGAAATTGGGGTCAGATCACTGAAATTGGGGTCAGATCACCGACCGCAAAGCGGGCGCGTGCTCTGACCCCATTTTCACTCTGACCCCATTTTCACGTTGCCACCCATGAACCTGATCGTGCTCGACACCAACATCGTGCTCGATGCCTTTGTGTTCGACGACCCGGCGGCGCGCCCCCTGAAGCAGGCGCTGGCGGCGCACCAACTGCAATGGATAGCCACCAAAGCCATGCGCGACGAGCTGGCCCGGGTGTTGACCTACCCCAAGGTGCTGGCGCGCATGGCCTTTTACCGGGTGACCGCAGCACACGTGCTGGCGCAGTTTGATGGTCAGGCCGAACTGATGGACTCCGCGCCCAAGGCCCCCGTCACCTGCAAAGACCCCGACGACCAGAAGTTCATCGACCTGGCGGTGGCGCACCAGGCGCTGCTGCTGAGCAAGGACAAGGCCGTGCTTTGTATGAAAAAAAGGCTGCTTGCCCTTGATGTCAAAGCGCAAGAAACTATTTAGTTTGTAGCAAACTGGCATGCTGTGGCCGGGCCCAAGTGGCACCGCACAGCGCGCGCAGCTGCCCCTATCATGTGTGCAACACCACTTTCCGCTGTTGCCCATGACCGCCGCCCCCGCAGACCCCATCACCGACTTTCTGGCCACGCACCACATTCACGAGGTGGAGTGCGTCATCCCCGACATGACCGGCATTGCGCGCGGCAAGATTTTGCCCAAGGATTTGTACCTGAGTGCCGGCGAAATGCGCCTGCCCAAGAGCGTGCTGCTCAACACCGTCAACGGCCAGCAGCCCGACAACGGCCCCTACGTGGGCGACACCGACCCCGACATGGTTTGCATGCCCGATGCCTCCACCGTGCGTCTGGTGCCGTGGGCGGCCGAGCCGGTGGCGGTGGTGATTCACGACTGCTTTGAAGACGACGGCAGCGCCGTGCAACTGTCACCGCGCAGCGTGCTGCGCCACGTGGTGTCGCTGTATGAAAAGCAGGGCTGGCGGCCGGTGGTGGCGCCCGAGATGGAGTTCTATCTGGTGGCGCGGCAAAACAATCCGCACGAGCCGCTGCAGCCGCCGCTGGGGCGCACCGGCAAGTCCGAGGCTGGGCGGCAGTCGTACTCCATCGACGCGGTCAACGACTTTGACCCGTTCTTCATGGAACTCTCGCAGTTTTGCAGCGTGCACCGGCTGGGCGTGGAAACGCTGATCCACGAGGCCGGCGCGGGCCAGATGGAAATCAACTTCAGCCACGGTGACCCGCTGGATTTGGCCGACCGTGTGTTTTTGTTCAAACGCACGGTGCGCGAGACCGCGCTGCGCCACGGCATTTTTGCCACCTTCATGGCCAAGCCGATGGAGATGGAACCCGGTAGCGCGATGCACATCCACCAAAGCATTCTGGACGCGCACACCGGCCAAAACATTTTTTCCAATGCCGACGGCGCGGCCAGCAGCCGGTTCAACCACTACATTGGCGGTTTGCAAAAGTACGTACCGCAGGTGATGCCGATGCTGGCCCCCTATGTCAACTCGTACCGCCGCCTGTCGCGCTTCATGTCCGCGCCGATCAACGTGCAGTGGGGCATTGACAACCGCACCTGCGGCATCCGCGTGCCCAAATCCAACGCGCAAAACCGCCGGGTGGAAAACCGCGTGCCCGGCGTGGATGTGAACCCCTACCTGGCCACGGCAGCCACGCTGGCTTGCGGTTACCTGGGCATGATGCAGCAGCTCAAACCCACCGACCCGATGGACAGCAGCGCCTGGGACCGCGACTACGAGCTGCCGCGCCACCTGGAGGACGCCATTGCCCGTATGCGGGGCTGCGACGCCATCGCAGAAGTGCTGTGGCCGTCGTTTGTGAAAGCCTTCTGCGCCGTGAAAGAGCTGGAATACGCCACCTACAACCGCGTCATCAGCTCGTGGGAGCGTGAACATTTGCTGCTGTTGGTGTAGGGTGTTGATTGTGCCCAGCTGATTGAAAATTCGCACATAATATGTGTGAATCATCTTTGGAGATGCAAATGAACATCACGCTTTCAATTGACGAACAGATTGCGACCCGAGCGCGCGAAGCCGCCAAGAAAATGGGCAAAAGCCTGAACCAGGCGGTGCGCGATTACCTGGAGCAGTTGGCCGGTGGCGCGCGGCGTAACCAGCAATGGGCACAATTTGAAGAGCGCTGCCTGCGCTCGGGCGCAAAACTCAACGGCTGGCACTTCGACCGGGATCAAGCCAATGAGCGCTGATCTGGTCACGGTACGTAGTTTCATTGACACCAATGTTCTGATCTACGCAGATGCCAGCGACGAACCGGTCAAGCAGCGTGCGGCGCTGGCCTTGATCAAGCAACTGTACGACAGTGCTTGTGGCGTACTGTCCACGCAAGTGCTGCAGGAATATTGCAACGTTGCGCTCAAAAAACTTCGGCTGCCGGTCGAGCATGTTCGCGCACAGCTTGATCTCTATGAACAGTTTGAAATCGTTCAGGTCACGCCCAGCATCATCCACGCTGGGCTGGAACTGCGCCGAACCCATAGCGTGGGGTTTTACGATGCCATCATCGTCGCAAGCGCTCAGATCGCGGGCTGCAGTGTGCTGTTTAGTGAAGACCTCAACGCTGGCGAGATCATGACAGGCGTGCGTGTCGTCAACCCTTTTGCCGGGCGGTGATGCTGCGGTCGTCAAACGGTCAAACAGTGCATCAAAGCCAACCCATGAATCCATTGGAATCGTCCCCAACGCTGCGCAGCGGCGTGCCGATCGCTCGCGTCGTGCGCTTGACCGCGCAGGAGCAAGCAACTTTCATGGCCGCCAACCCCCAATCGGCACAGTTGGCCGCCCAAGCCGCTCCGCACTGGCTGTTTGGCGTGCCGCTGCACTGGATGAGCGACTGGTCCACGCCGTTTGCCTTGCAGGTGGCCAGCGCCCAGGGCGCACACCTGACCGATGTGGATGACCACAGCTACGTGGACTTTTGCCTGGGCGACACCGGGGCCATGTTTGGCCACGCGCCGCCCGCGCTGGTGGCCGCTGTGCAGCGTGAGGTGGCGCACGGCTGCACCACCATGCTCAGTGGTGAAGATGTGGCCTGGGTCGGCGCAGAGCTGGCGCGCCGCTTTGGCCTGCCGGTGTGGCAAAGCGCCTTGTCGGCCAGTGATGCGAACCGTTTTTTGCTGCGCTGGGTGCGCGCGGCCACCGGGCGCAAGAAGCTGCTGGTGTTCAACGGTTGCTACCACGGTACCGTCGATGACGTGTTTGTCGATCTGGTCGGCGGCGTGCCGACGCAGCGCGACAGTTTGCTCGGCCAGGTGCACGACCTCACCCGCCACACGGTGGTGGCTGAGTTCAATGACCTGGGCGCGTTAGAGGCTGCGCTGAAGGCCGGTGACGTGGCCTGCGTGCTGGCCGAACCGGTCATGACCAACATCGGCATGGTGCTGCCGCAACCCGGTTTTTGGGAGGCGGCGCAAGCACTGATCAAACAGCACGGCGCGTTGCTGGTGCTGGACGAAACCCACACCTTCAGCAGCGGCCCGGGCGGCTACGCGCAAGCACACGGCCTGCAGCCCGATGCCCTGGTGCTGGGCAAGCCGATGGCCGGCGGCTTGCCGTGCGCGGTGTACGGCATGAGCGCTGAGCTGGCCGCGCGCGCCGTGCAGGCCAAGCTTGCTGCGCCGCCCGGTCACTCGGGCATTGGCACCACGCTGACAGGTAACCGGCTCACGCTGGCGGCCATGCGCGCTACCTTGGCCGAGGTGGCCACTGATGCGGCGTTTGCCCAGATGATTGCGCGCTGCACCGAGGTGGCTGAGGGGCTGCGCGCGTGCATTGCCCGCCACAGGCTGCCCTGGTGCGTGACGCAGGTGGGTGCACGCTGTGAATTCCAGTTTGGCCCCAATCCGCCACTCAACGGTACGCAGGCTGCGGCCTTGTTTGACGAAGAGCTGGAGCAATTCATCCACCTGGCGCTGCTCAACCGGGGCGTGCTGATCACACCGTTTCACAACATGCTGCTGTGCAGCCCAGCCACCACGGCGTCCAATGTGCAGCGGCTGCTGGCGGCGTTTGACGAGGTGCTACGGATGTTGTGCCCCCGTTAACCGAATCACAGGGTTTTACACTGCGCCACTTTCAACGCGCAGATTGCCATGACCACCGATACCCCTCTCCCCATCGCCACTGCGGCCCTGACCAACGCCGACTTCGACAAGCTCGACACCATTCTGGACGACCTGCGCACGCGCGACGACGAGACGCCGCAGTGGGAATTTTGCGAAGGTTTCTTGGCCGCGCTGCTGTGTTGTCGGCGCACCATTGCCCCCGACGAGTATTGGCCTGTGCTGCTGGGGATGGATGTGCCGCAGGGCGATGCGGTGCCTGCGTTATTCCGCGACCTTGAGCAGTACCAACATTTCATGGGCCTGTGGCAGCGCCGCATGGATGCGGTGGCCACTGCGCTGGGTGTGCAGGTGGGGTCGCTTGACGACGAGCGCGGCTATCTGCCCGAGGTGATGGACTTGCGTGGCGAGGTGGCCACCCTGTCGCCCGAGGCGCGCGCTGAAATGGGGGACGCACCCGTGCCGTCGTTTGCTCAGATTTGGGCCATCGGCTTCATGTACGCAGTGGAATCCTGGCCAGAAGAATGGGCCCCACCGCGCGACCGCGCCCTCGCCAGCATGATTGATGCCGCGCTGCAAAGCATCCTGGCCCTGACTGAAGACGACACCGAACCAGCGACGGTGAGCGCTTTCGAAGATGACGGCCCACCCAGCATGAGCCAGCGGCGACTGGACGGCTACGCAGACGCAGTCTGGGCGGTGTACGACCTGTACGAGGCTTGGCACAGCGTGGGACCGCGTGTGGAGACGGTGCATGTAGGCGACAAGACCGGCCGCAACGACCCCTGCCCGTGCGGCAGCGGCAAAAAATTCAAGAAGTGCTGTGGCGCCTGATTACGCCAGGGCCGGCTGCAACTGCTGCAGCACCCTGGCTGGCGTGATGTCGTTCAGGCAGCGCGTATGACCCAGAGGGCAGACGCGCTCAAAGCACGGCGCACAGTCCAGCGGTGGCTGGTAGGCGGCATCCGTCTTGAGCCACAGCACCTGCGCATGATCGTTCAGCGGTGGCGTGTGCAAGGGACTGCTGGAGCCAAAAATGGCCACCTGGCGCACGCCAAAACCAGCCGCCACATGCATCAGGCCCGAGTCGTTGGTGACCATGAATTGTGTTGCACTGATCACAGACAGCGCCTGGGTGAGCGACGTTTTTCCTGCCAGGTTGACGATGCGTTGCGGGGTGCCGCTGCGTGCAATCTCATCGCATACGTCGGCCTCTTTGGCGGCCCCCAGCAACACCACGGGCAAGTCCTGTTGCGCTGCCAGCGCGGCAAAGTGGCGCGTGGGCCAGCGCTTGGCCGGGCCGTATTCGGCACCGGGTGCCAGCACGCAATAGGCGCCACGCTGTAGTCCCAGGTCTGCCAGCGCGGCGTCCACGTCGGCGGCGTTGAGCTGCAGGCGCGGGCGGTCGTTGGCCACGTGGGCGTCACCGCTAAGCGCCGAGTAAAACGCCACCATGGGCGGGCGTTGACCCTTGGGCGGGTTTTTCAGACGGTGCGTGAGCAGACCCACGCGGGCTTCGCCCAGATAGCCAATGCGTTGGGGGATGCGTGCCAGAAAAGGCAGCAGTGCACTCTTGAGCGAATTGGGGCACAGGTAGGCAACATCGAATTGCCCGTCGATCTGGCGCGCCAGGCGCTGGCGCGCGCGCCACTGCAAACCCCCATGCGCGAACGGGAACTCGATCACCTCGGCTACCTGCGGCATGGCGCGGTACACCGGCGCCACCCAGGGCAAAGCACCTACCGTGATCTGCTCGCCGCGCGCGTGCAACCGGCGCAGCAGGGGCTCGGTCATGACCGCGTCGCCTATCCACTGCGGCGCAATGACAAGCGAACGCGTCATGCGGGAATCAAGGGCTTGTTCACAAATAACCTATACATTCGGTACGTCAGATTTGGGCGCACTGCGTTGTTGCAAATCGCTTGTGCAGCAGAGCTGCACGGCGCGCTTTACGCCTAGCATTGCATCCTAACTCTGGCGGCCAAATGCACAGTTTATTCATGAACAAGCCCTAATTGGACTCTGACCCCAATTAATGGGATTGGAAATGCTCGCCGGCTTTCAGTTTGTACACGGTGCTGCAGTACGGACACTTGGCCTGGCCGTGGTGGGCCACGTCCAGATAGACCTTGGGATGCGTGTTCGCCACCTGCATTTTGGCCAGTGGGTTGGGGCAGTACACGCCACCGGCGTGGTTGAGGTCTTTGGCAGTGAGTTCGACAGTTGCGGTCGTCATGGGGGCTCCTTTAATCAGTTGGGGACAGAGCAAATCTCAAAGCGTTGAGGACAGAGCAAATTTGCTGCGCAAATGTTGGTCTGTCCCGCAAATTCAAAAAATTCTTGGTCTGTCCCGCAAGGTTTCAGACTTTGGCCAGCCAGTGCGCGTACTTGGCGTTGCGGCCGCTGACGATGTCAAAGAACGCGCTCTGGATTTTTTCGGTAATAGGGCCCCGGCTGCCCACGTAGTCGCCTTTGCCCAGCTCGATGCGGTCGAGTTCGCGAATCGGGGTGATTTCGGCTGCGGTGCCGCTGAAGAAGGCTTCGTCGGCAATATAAACCTCGTCGCGCGTGATGCGTTTTTGCACCACTTCCAGCCCCAGGTCTTTGCAGATGTGCAGCACGGTGTTGCGCGTGATGCCGTTCAGGGCACCCGCCGACAGGTCGGGCGTATAAACCACGCCGTCTTTCACGATGAACAGGTTTTCACCCGAGCCCTCCGACACAAAGCCGTTGGCGTCGAGCAGCATGGCTTCGTCGTAACCGTCGTCGGTGGCTTCCATGTTGGCCAAAATCGAATTGGTGTAATTGCTCACCGCCTTGGCCTGCGTCATGGTGATGTTGACGTGATGGCGGGTAAAGCTGCTGATCTTGACGCGAATGCCGCGCTTCATGCCTTCTTCACCCAGGTAAGCACCCCAGGGCCAGGCCGCCACCATTAAATGGATGGTGTTGCCCTTGGGGCTCACGCCCAGCTTGCGGCTGCCGATCCAGCTCAAGGGGCGCAGGTAGCAGCTCTCCAACTGGTTGGCGCGCACCACGTCGATCTGCGCTTGCATGATTTGCTCTGCGGTGAACGGAATCTTCATGCGCAAAATCTTGGCGCTGTTGAGCAGGCGCTGGGTGTGTTCTTCCAGCCGGAAAATGGCCGTACCGCTGTCGGTCTTGTAGGCGCGCACGCCTTCAAAAACACCGCAGCCGTAGTGCAGCGTGTGCGTTAGCACGTGGATTTTGGCATCGCGCCATTCAACCATCTGGCCGTCCATCCAGATTTTTCCATCGCGGTCAGACAGGGCCGGGGGCAAGGCAGTCATGGGGGTCATCCTTTGTTTGTAATAGGTGCGTGCAGTCACGCGAAAGCCCGATTCTACGGGGGCCAGCAGGCGGCGCGCCAGTGTGCGCAGTTCAGCTTGTCGCTGTTTCAGCAGAGCGCTTGCGCGGCCAGCGCACACTGATGCACAAACCGCCGAGCCGATCAGAGCGTTGCACCGCCACCTGCGCCTGATAGACCGCCGCAATGCGCCGCACGATCGACCAGCCCAGACCGCTGCCGGTTTGTTCGGTCCCGAGCACCCTGAAAAAACGCTCGCCCAGTTTGGCCATGTTGGCGTCGGACAAGCCCGGACCGCTGTCGTCCACCTGTAGCATGACGTGCGTGTCGGTGCAACTGACGGCGACTTGTACATGGGCACCCGCTGGGCTGTAGCGCATGGCATTGTCCAGCAGGTTGCGCACCAGCACGCTGGTAAGCATGTCGTCGGCGGCGATTGGGCACGGCGCGTCGGCTTCCAGCACCAGGTCTTGCGCGCGCCCCAGCGCGGCCAACGCCAGGTCGGCGGCGACACGGCGCGTCACTGCGCTGACATCAACCGTGCCCGTGGGAGCGCTCGCGCTGGACGACTCCAGCCGCGACAGGGTGAGCAGTTGCTCCACCAAATGGGTGGCGCGGTCACAGCCCGCCAGCGTGTAGGCCAGCGCGTGTTCTCGCGTGGCGGTGTCATCACCTGCGGCCAGCGCTACCTGAGCCTGCATGCGGATGGCGGCAATCGGGGTGCGCAGCTCGTGCGCGGCGTCTGCCGTAAAGCGGCGCTCAGACGCCATCATGCGTCCGATGCGCTCAAACAGCGCGTTGAGCGACTGCACGACCGGTTGAATTTCGCTCGGCAAGTCTTGCAACGTGACGGGCTCCAGCGCCTGCGGCTGGCGCTGTGCCAACGCGCTGCTGAGGTGGCGCAGCGGCGCCAGCCCCTGGCGCACCGCCAGCCAGCCGACCACCGCCAGCAGCGGCAAGGCGTACATCAGCGGCGTCAAGACGCCCTTGAGCACGGCCCACAAAATGGAGTCGCGCGACTTCACCTGCTCGGCCACAAACACCTGCACGTCACCCTCACTACCCTGGGCCCCAAACACGCGCCACTGTTTCTGATCAGTCAGCTCGACGGTGGAAAAACCGCGCGTCTTGGTGGACATGGGGGCGCTACCGGCGTTGGCAGAGCGCAGCACCAGCGCACCTTCGTGAAACACCTGAAACGCCACGCGCGGCGCGTATTTGTGCAGCGAAGGTGCGTCTTCCAGTGGCGTATCGTCGTCGCTATGGCGCTCGGGCAGGTTCCTGCCCTGCTGCGCCACCAGCAAAGCGGCCGACTGCGCCAGGTGACCGTCAAGCAGCTCATCGAGCTCATCGCTGGTGTCAAACCAGGTGAATGCTGCGGCACTGAGCCAGACCAGCGTGACCAGCAGCACCAGCAAACTGAGCAAGCGTGCCTGTAGCGAGGAAAGGCGGGGCAGTCGGGGCATGATGGCGCTTAAAACCCAGGCTCGGTCTTGGGTTGGAGCAAGGTGTAGCCAACGCCGCGCACGGTCTGGATCAGCTCGGGGCGCAGCTTCTTGCGCAGGTGGTGGATATGCACCTCAACAGCGTTGCTTTCCACCTCGTACCCCCAGCTGTAAAGCTGTTGCTCCAACTGCTCGCGCGACAGCACGCGGCCCACCGCGAGCATCAGCACATGCAGCAGATCAAACTCGCGTGTGGAAAGCGTCACCGGCTGGCCACCCAGCGTCACCTGCCTGGCGGCAGGGTTGATCTGCAAATCGCCACAGGACAGCAGGTCTTGCGTCTGCCCGTGGGCTCGGCGCACCAGCGAGCGCAAGCGTGCACCCAACTCGAACAAGTCCACAGGCTTGAGCACATAGTCGTCAGCCCCCAGGTCCAGCCCCTTGATGCGGTCGGGCACCGCGTCGCGCGCGGTCAGCACCAGCACTGGCGTGTCGTTCTTTTTGCCGCGCAGCGCTTGCAATACGTCAAGCCCGTCTTTGAATGGCAGGCCCAGGTCGAGCACAGCGGCCTGGTAGTCGCCGTTGCTGATTTCACGCTCGGCGGCTTGGCCGTCACGCACCCAGTCCACCCGAAACCCCTGCTGGCGCAGCCCGGCGCGCAGGCCGTCGCCCAACATCGGATCGTCTTCTGCCAGCAAGATGCGCATACCTTCGTCCCCCGGTTTTCTGTTGCGTGATGTTAATCGTCGTCGCCATGGCCAACGCTCAGGCCTACAGCGGGTGTGGTGCTCAGCACCGGGCTTTGCCATTGCAGCCACCAGAAGCTCAGCACAGCGCCCAGCAGCAGCACCGCCAGCGGCCACCAGCTCCAGCGGATGGCATCGCCGGGTTGGCCCCGCTTGACGCCGTTGACCATGCTGCGTGCCAGATTCTCGCGTTGCATCAGGCTGGCAAAAGCCACCCCTGCCACGTGCACGCCCACCACGGTCAGCATCAGGGCGGCGCTGCCTTCGTGCAGCTCTTTGAGCAGACGCGGCCCACCGCTGAAATAGACCCAGCCGCTGGCCACCACCAGCAGCGTCAACGCGAGCATCAGCACGATGGAAACAGCGCCCAGCGGGTTATGCCCGACCGGGTGGCTGGCCGCCGGGCGCAGCATGTCGCGCAGGTAGGCACCCATCGCCCGTGGTCCGCGCACAAAGTTGGCAAAGCGTGCATAACGTGTCCCCATCAACCCCCAGAGCACCCGCCAGCCCACCAGCGCCACCATGGTGTAGCCCAGCGTCAGGTGCACGCCCAGCAGCCGATTGCCCTCAGACGTGAGCCATGCGCCGGCAAAACAAAGCACCATCAACCAGTGAAACAGGCGTGTGGGAGCGTCCCACACCAGAATTTTTGCTTGCTGCTGCATCTTCTGCGTTACCCCGGAATGCGCACCGTGTGCTCGTTGAAATTGCCTTGCTCAGCGCCCGCGTGGCAGGCCGCGCAGTTGCTGCGGCTGCCAATGGCCGGGCGGCTCCAGACGCTGGCGCTCACGTGTTTGTCGTGCTTGCGGCTAAACCAGTAAGACTGCGTGATGCGGTCTTGCGGCGGCATCTCGCTCACGCGCTTGTAAGTGCCCGCGTTGCTGGCAAGGTACTCGGTAATGGCATTGCCCGTGGCCGTGTCAATTGACGCATCGCTGCCAAAGTGCTGGCTCAGGTTGGCCATCAGGTGCTGCCACGAGCCCGCAGGTAGCAAACCCGCCGGGTAGGCCATGTGGCAAGAAGCGCATTCTTGCTGGAACGACGCAGGCGCGGGCGAACCCGTGCTGGCTCCCCCGTAAGAACGTTCTCGATGTTTTTCGCTCTGGCCCCATTTCCACCAGGAACCGTGTTCGTCATCGTCGGCCCAGGCACCTGTGACCAACCCGAAGCCAAGCAGCAACAAAAGAAAAAATTTTGAAACAGTTTGTGACATGAGCGACCCCATCAATGATCTGATGGGTGCAACTGTAAACACGCCACATTAAGCCTGGCTTAACCTGCGTTTCAGTGCAACCCGCCGGGTGGGCCCCGCAGGCGAGCTATTTTTATCTTGTACGACATCGTCCAGGGTGGTGACGGGCGGGTTACACATTACATGGTCACGACACCTGAACATATGTAACGCGCAGAACTTGTGGTGATGGGTCTTCGCTGTATCCTTGCACCTGTCGCAGAAATGCTGCGAGGCATTTGAAGGAGATCACGTCATGTTGTTGCTTCGTTGTAGTAAGGTAGCCGCCACCATCGGTCTGGGTGGGTTGGTTTTAAGCGGTCAGGCGCTGGCGCAGACCACTACCTGGTCGTCCAACCCGCAGGCCATTCAGACGCAGAAAGAGGCCAAAGCCCAGTTTGAAGCGGACAAGAAACTGTGCGCGGACGAGGCCTCGCCCGAGGCGCGCATCCAGTGCCGCCGCGACGCGCAAACCCTGTACGACAAAGCATTAGCGAACCTGCGTCAGTCGAAAGGCGTGTATGCCACCCAGGCGGCGGTTGGCTGCACCACCTGTGGCAAGGTGACTGCGGTGAACGTGGTCGAACAAGCGGGCGACAGCAACGCCGTCGGTCTGATTGCCGGGGGCGTGGCCGGTGCCGTGCTGGGGCACCAGGTGGGCGGCGGTTTTGGCAAAGACCTGGCCACCATTGCGGGCGCAGCGGGCGGTGCCTATGCCGGCAAGAAAATCCAGGAGAACATGAACACCACCAAGCTCTGGCGCGTGAGCGTCAAGTACCCCGATGGAACTGCCGCCAAGTTCGACTTTGCCAACGATCCGGGCCTGAAGGCAGGCGATGCAGTCAGGAACTCGGGCAACACCGTGGTGCGCCAGTAGATTTAAATGCCGCGCACAACTTCCAGCGCCTGCTCGACGCGCTCCACGGGGTGGATCGTCAGGCCTTCGAAATCCTTGCTTTTCAGGTTTCTGGGCAAGTTGGCCTTGGGCACCACGGCCACGCTGAAACCCAGCTTGGCGGCTTCTTTCAAACGCTCTTGCCCACGCGGGGCCGGGCGCACCTCACCGGCCAGACCGATTTCACCAAATGCAAAAAATCCTTTGGGCAAGGGTTTACCGCGCAGGCTGCTGGTGATGGCCAGCAGCACCGCCAGGTCCGCCGCCGGTTCGCTGATGCGCACGCCGCCCACAGCGTTCACAAACACGTCCTGATCCAGGCACGCCACACCTGCGTGGCGGTGCAACACCGCCAGCAGCATCGCCAGCCGGTCTTTGTCCAGTCCCACGCTCAAACGGCGTGGCGCGGGGCCACCACTGTCCACCAGCGCCTGAATTTCGACCAGCATGGGTCGCGTGCCTTCCAGCGTGACCATGACACAACTGCCGGGTACCGGTTCGGCGTGCTGGCTCAGAAAAATGGCACTCGGGTTGCTCACGCCTTTGAGGCCACGCTCGGTCATGGCAAAAACGCCAATTTCGTTGACTGCGCCAAAGCGGTTCTTGATGGCGCGCACCAGCCTGAAGCTGCTGTGCGTGTCGCCCTCAAAGTACAGCACGGTGTCGACCATGTGTTCCAGCACGCGCGGCCCGGCCAGCGCGCCTTCTTTGGTAACGTGCCCCACCAGCACGATGCACACACCGCTGGCTTTGGCCGCGCGCGTCAGGTGCGCGGCGCATTCGCGCACCTGTGCCACAGAGCCCGGCGCAGAGCTGAGCTGATCGGAATAAACAGTCTGGATCGAATCGATGACCGCAATGTCGGGTTGCAGGGCATCGAGCGTGGCCAGAATCTTGTCGAGCCCGATCTCGGCCAGCACCTTCACCTGCGAGCCGTCCAGCCCCAGGCGACGGGCGCGCAAAGCCACCTGCGCGCCGCTTTCTTCGCCGGTGACATACAGCGTTTTTTGCCCTGCGCGCTGTAGCGAGTCAAGCGCCTGTAGCAGCAAAGTGGATTTGCCGATGCCGGGGTCGCCACCGATCAGCACCACACCGCCTTCGACCATGCCACCGCCGAGCACGCGGTCAAGCTCTTCGTGCCCGGTGGGGGTGCGCGCAAAGTCCACCGCCTCGATGTCTGCCAGCACTGCCACTTGCGCGGTCTTGGACAGCGCGGCAAAGCGGTTTTTGGTAGGGGCTACGGTGCTTTCGGCCACCGATTCAACCAGGGTGTTCCAGGCGTTGCAGTGCGGGCATTTGCCGAGCCACTTGGGGCTGCTGCCGCCGCAGTCAGAACAGACGTAGTGGGACTTTTCTTTGGCCATGACCCCATGTTACTGGACAAATGAAAAATACAGCTGTGAACCGAATGCTTGGGGTGCGATTCAAACTGATGTGGTGAATTGATCATCTACGCTGCTTGAAATTTTTTGCCAATAGCTATGCCACTGATGGTTTGCCCGATTGAGCCGCAAGGCCAGCATATGTTCGGCGTTATGCACT